>Ga0207422_1000535_pt1 | contig 113358 bp, 103 predicted proteins | sample MarCyaLeptolynsp_FD_187757 | JGI IMG/M metagenome (GOLD analysis project Ga0207422, IMG submission 187757) | Marine cyanobacterial communities from Panama - species 1 Leptolyngbya sp. (SPAdes) | ecosystem: Environmental > Aquatic > Marine > Unclassified | place: Panama: Panama City | collected...
GCTTCGGTTGCGCCCTCAGCGGTTTCTGGTGTTTCAGCTTTGTTGCCACCGCGCCCAAATGAGGGTAAACGGCGTCCTGCAAAGCCTCGTTGTGGTGTGGTTGCTTCGGTGCTGTCACTGGCTTCGGTTGCGTCCTCAGCGGCGTCTGGTGTTTCAGCTTTGTTGCCACCGCGCCCAAATGAGGGTAAACGGCGTCCTGCAAAGCCTCGTTGAGGTATGGTTGCTTCGGTGCTGTCACTGGCTTCGGTTGCGTCCTCAGCGGTTTCTGGTGTTTCAGCTTTGTTGCCACCCCGCCCAAATGAGAATAAGCGACGTCCCGATTTTTGTTCTGATGCTTCAGATTGCGGCGCACGTTGTGGCGTTATTTGTTCTGATGTTGCATCTTCCGGTGTCTCTTCTGATTGCCCGCGTCGCGCAAAGCGCCCAAAAACACCACCTCGACCAGTAGATTGTTCAGCACTGTCTTTTGCTTCGCCATCCATAGTGGAAGACTCAGCCGCCTTACGGCGTCCAGCGAATGACGGCAACCCAAAGCGGCGTTTTGGCTGATCGCCATCGGCGCCCTCAGCAGCTTCGGGTTTTGCGTCCGTTTCGCCATCAATGGCTGCGGTGACTTTTCCATCCACCAAGCGCCGCCCAGCAACACTTGGACGAGCATCTGTTGCTTCAGAATCTTGAGATTTGGCCTCACCAGATGGTGCACGTTGGGGGGCATCCCCATCTTGGTTTTCGTCTGCAACTTTTGCGCGATCTTCTTCTGGGGTTGAACGTCTCCCCAAAAGCCCACGGATGCCCCCTCGCTTGGGCGCTTCAGAATCACTATCTAAGCCAACTTCTGTCACACTTGGCCGCCCCTGACGGGCACGGACAGCAGCGACTGCCGCAGGCGCAGCAACGGTTGCCCCCGCACCTGTCGTAACAGGAACAGGGTCACTCTCTGGCAAGATGTCCGCTTCTTGCTCCTGTTGTTTAGCTTCTTTTTTAGCTAATTGACGCTCACGGCGCACTTGTAAGGAATGACGTACATTGCGGATTTGTGCTGCAATATCGTTGGTTGTTGTTTGCGCCAATAACAAGAATGCAAAGAAACCAACAAATCCAAAAATTACTACCACCACCACATCACCCAATTGAGGTGCCAGAAATGTATAGACAAAGTGCCCAATGACACCCCCGCCTGCGCCGTATTGCCATTGCGCATCTGAAGCCGCAACCAGATCATCCCAACTCGGATAAACGTTATATTCTAAAAAGGTGCCGGCTTGTTGATAGGATACCCACACAGGGGGTGGTTCGGCTAAGGGATTTGCTAGATCCGTTTCTATGGGTGGCGGCGGGCTGTTTAAAAATAGGGTGTACCATTGCAATCCACCCGAAAAGATAAGGAATAAGGCTATCAACCCGACAATACGAAAATATTCAATATCAATAGAGCTACCAAAACGGGCAACAAGCAACCACAAACCCACCAGTGCAATAAATATAGCGACAACAATTCGTCCAATACCAAAAATTTGCGCTAATAATCCATCTACTTGCTTGAGCGTACTATCTGCATCAGCATTGGAGAAGAAGATACTGACCATAATAAAACCAACAACCAACAAGACCCCACCAATAAAGTCCAGTTTTTGGTCAAGGGTTAGACCTGTATTTTTGACATTAATACGGCGATTGGTGGTTGTTGGCAATGGCTTTTTAGCCGGTTTGCTACCCGCGCGTTTAGACCCCCCCCCACGCCTAGAACTAGCCGGTTTTGCGCCACCTCGCTTTGAAGTACCGCCTTTCGGTTGTGCTGGGGCGTCACCCCCACGACGAAACCGCCCGCCTAGACCACCTGATGAACCAGCAGTTGTGCCTGTATTCCGTTGACTCGCACCACCTGTAGACCCACCCCCTGGGCGGCTAAATCCTGGGCGTGAGGTTGATGCAGGGCGTGCGGCACCAGCTGAAGCTGCGCGGGTTGGAGTAGCAGGTTTTTCATCATCGCCGCCACCGCGACGGAACCGCCCGAAGCGCCCACCGCCAGGTACTTCCTCTTTTTTATCATCTTTGGCGTCGTCATCGCCGCCCCCACGACGGAACCGCCCGAAGCGCCCACCGCCAGATGCTTCCTCTTTTTTATCGTCTTTAGCGTCATCATCGCCGCCCCCACGACGGAATCGCCCGAAGCGCCCACCGCCAGATGCTTCCTCTTTTTTATCATCTTTGGCGTCATCATCGCCGCCACCACGACGGAATCGCCCGAAGCGCCCGCCGCCAGATGCTTCCTCTTTTTTATCGTCATCAGAGGGTTTATTAGTGGGGCGGCCACCGCTGGAGCTACCCCCAGATGCACCGGGACGTGAGAATCCGCCACCGCTACCACCAGCGCGATTGCCAAAATTGCTGGTGCGGCGAGGACTGCTACCACCACTATCGCTTTTATCATCGTTGTTACGGTTGCCAAATCCACTGGAGCGGCTACCACTGGAGCTACCCCCAGATGCGCCGGGACGTGAGAATCCGCCACCGCTACCACTAGCGCGATTACCAAAATTGCTGGTACGGCGAGGGTTGCTACCACCACTATCATCTTTATCATCATTATTACGGTTGCCAAATCCACCAGCACGGCTACCGCTGGCGCTACCCCCAGATGCGCCGGGACGTGAGAATCCGCCACCGCTACCACCAGCGCGATTACCAAAATTGCTGGTGCGGCGAGGGTTGCTACCACTATTATCATCCCCATCATCGTTACCACGGTTGAAGGGACTACCACCTGAACTGGATCGACTAAAACCCCCACCACTAGAGCGGCTGCCGCCACTACTACTGCGGTTAAATGGGTTTTCTGAGGAACTGCGGCGAAATGGCGAACCGCCATCACCACCATCATCATCCTCATCCGTATTATCATTGCTACGACTGAAGGGATTGGATCGGCGGAATGGGTTACCCCCACCACTATCATTGTCGTCTGAATCGCTATTCCGATCTACACGACTACTAGAAAATGGATTACGCCCAGATGATGGTTTTTGTTCTTCTTCATCTTCACCATCATCATCATTATTACCGGGTGGAAATCGTTGGAAAAAGCTCATAACAGCATCTTATCATATGTGGATCATTTGTGCTACAATTTGCGCTTTTACCCAGTTTGGTCTACATATAATGTAGATTGGAAAATTCACGTTTTGGGTTACAATGAATTCAACTAGAAAAATGAGACTAAACTATGGGTGAGCATCCATACACTATTATACAACAAGCATTTGAAAATGACCGTGGGCTTCTCTTAAGAAAGCGTATCCACGAAGAATATAGTAATCCAAAGGTAAATTTACAGGAATGGGTCTTAAGCCGTTTTCGTTGGCAAGGGCATGAAACTGTTTTAGATATTGGTAGTGGCCCTGGCACATATTACCCACCATTACAAGAATATATCCCTGATGGCAGTTATGTTGCGGGTGATTTATCCTTTGGTATGCTAAAAGCACATAAAATGTACCATCAAGTGCCCACTACAGGACTTATGAATGTACAACAAATTCCATTTCCGGATGATACATTTGATGTCGTTTTAGCGAATCATATGCTCCATTACACGGCTAATGTAGAACAGGCGATTGGCGAAATTCAACGGGTTTTGAAAAAGCCGCATGGTATTCTGGTAGCCGCAACTAATAGTGAATTTACCATGCCAGAATTTCATACCCTCATGCAACGCGCAGTACGATTATTACGACGGTCTGCACAAGATGAATTGTCTGAAGAAGGGCTGACGAGTATTTTTTCTTTGGAAAAAGGTGCTGTCTTGTTGGGGCGCCAATTTAAATCTGTAGCGCGGTACGATGTGCCTAATGCCTTTGTTTTTCATGACACGCAACCCATTATTGACTATTTGGAAAGTTGCCGCCCCTTCTATGAACAAAAATTACCCGATGGGATTCATTGGGATGAATTCATGACTATTATGTCAGACCAAGTGCGCCGATTGGTGGAACACTTTGGGGAACTCGTGGTTAATAAATTAACAGGGGTTTTGGTGGCAACAAATGACGGCGGTTTTGCCAGTGAGTATCAATCCATGCGGCATTCGTTTAATGCTGACTAAAGCCATATCGTCCAATAATGGGCACAAAACGGACTGGCATGATTTTATCAACTTGCCAATCATCATAATTACGACGCACAAGTTGTAATAGTTGCCGCTCGCGGCGACCGACGGGCAAAATCATCCGTCCGTTATTGGGGCGTAATTGAGCTTTCAGAGGCCCCGGGATTGTGGGGACACACCCCCCCACAATCACAGCATCATAGGGAGCCATATCTGCTAATCCTTGGCTACCATCCCCCACATGAATATCTAAATTCTCAATTTTCATGCTGGCTAATCGGCTAGCGGCTTGTTCAGCTAATGTTTGATTGAGTTCTATAGAATACACATAAGCGGCCAAATTACAAAGTAATGCTGTTTGATATCCTGAGCCTGTACCAATTTCTAGGATAATTTCATGCCCGCTTAATTGCAAACTTTGTAGCATTAGTGCCACAACATATGGTTGTGAGATGGTTTGTTCATGACCAATCTCCAATGCCCGATCTTCGTAAGCAAGATGTTTGACTGGCTCCGGAACAAAATTGTGACGTGGGATACGGCTCATCACATCTAAAACGCGAAAATCACGAATATCACGCGCCTTAATTTGCTCATCAATCATCTTTTTGCGTAGATTGTCATAATCAGACATTACAAGATCCTGTTGTATTTCTCTCTATCCTAACAGATTATTGAACCTCATAGCGCTTAAAAATTTGTTGCAATTGAGTAACCGGGATGGGTTTAGAGTAGTATTCATCACATCCAGCAGCATAACATCGTTCTTTTAGCATAGGGGTGTCATACGCTGTAATGACAATAATGGGACGGCTATACCCTTTGCCGCGAACTACTTCAATGAAATCTACACCATCTAATTCACCCGATAATTGAATATCTAGTAACAAAATATCAACATCAAATTGCATAATATATTGAATGGCTTCTTCAGCGCTTCCCAAATGTTCTACTTGGTGCATGCCCATAGAAGCAACCCGTTCAACAAATGCAATATTTGCCATGTTATCTTCAACGTATAAGATGTTCATACTATTTCCTTTATGAAATGTGAATGGCGTTATTATAACAATAATATTGAAGCTATTTTACCCAATAAAAAACGAATCAACGTGAGTACGGGAAAGCGCTTTCAAGTCTATTGTTCTGAGGGTGCCGCCCTGAAACCCACGAACTTTTCACAATTCGGCCAAACTTTTAAAATTTTACTCGCTTTTTCACCTAAACTATCGTGGAGGAACGGGGCAGAGCCCCGAAAATGAGTGTTGTTCATTATATATATGTTTGGGTGACGCAAATTAGGCATTTCTTAAACTGAATTGACGTGAATTCATAAAAAACAATGGTTCTGGTTGTACACTTTTGTTGGATTAAAATAAGGGAGTTCTATCGGTAGAATTCCCTTGAGCAAAAGTACATGTTTAAAAGTGATTCAAAAGAAAGGGCTATGTGCGTTCCTCTTTGGCAAGGGCACTAGCTAACTGCGCACTCACTAGCTCTAACATCATCACCTGCTCACCACTAATGCTATCGGATTTACAGGCAAACAAAACGCCGAACCGTAAGTTGTTTCCAACAGGCACACACACACCCTTAGGGAACTTCCCACTTTGTAGGAATGGGTGATTGGGGGTATCATCTGCACTGACTGTACGACTTTGTCCATTTTGTGCAACCCAACCCACTAGCGAATCATTGTAGTCTGGTTTTTTAGGCGCAGCGCTTGTTAGGCTGTCATCACCACTTTGCGCTACCAGAATCAAACTTGGCACATCCCCACGACTGAGTGAATAGAATGCCACATAGTCATAGCCTAATTCTTTAACAGCTTCAACAGCCGCTTGTTGGCGTGATTTATTTTTGCCAGCCTTCAAAATTGATTTGGCAAATTGACGAACAGGGGGCAAGGCATCTGCGCGCAGGGTTTGTAATCGCCGATCTTCATTCAGGCGTTTAATTCGGGTAATGAGGTCATTATTTTCAAACGGTGCGGTTGAAATATCATCAGCGCGTCCCGGTAGCGCAAAATCAGCTTCCTCATCTACTAAGATAATAATTAATCGGGGAAACGTATGGCGGATTTCTTTAACAAGTTTAAAGGTATTCCCTAGACTATTGTCGACCACAAATACATCTGTTTGTTTACCGATTTCATCCAATGTTTTGCGGGCGTTATCCAGATCCGTCACAACAGTTAATTTAAAGGGATTTCCCTCTTCCAAATTTTGTTTATATCGTGCAACCGTATTCACGGGGACTGCTGCTAGGATATTTAATTGAGCATTTGAACCATTCATGGAGCATCCTCACCATTGTTTTGATTATTGTACCAAAGGGGGAAGGATACTTACATTTTGGATTACAAAATGTTACCAAGTGGAAAGTGCATTTGAGCTAGCGGCTACCAACAACAACAGGTGCCACATACCATTTTCGATTGGCTCAGTTTCTATATACTCTTTTAGTGTGTGGGCATTACCGCCATAAGAAATCCCAACACAAACCGTTGGAATACCCAAATGAAGTAGGGCATTCGCATCAGTACTACCTTCTTCTAATTCCGGAACCATATTAATGGCCTCATGGGCATTGATTGCCAATCGTACCAATGGGTGCGTTTCTGGAATTACGCCATTGGGGCGGTCGCCAACAACATCAATTTGAACTTGTACATCATCAGATGGAAGCACGGATGTGGCGGTATGGCGAACTTGTGTTTCTATTTCTTGTAATGTCTGAGCATCCTTAGACCGCAGGTCAACATAACATGTGGCTTGTGCTGCAATCGTATTAATCGAACTGCCCCCCTCAAGAATCCCAATATTAAATGTTGTTTGGGGGTCTTTGGGGAAATGAAGCTTTTGCATAGCGCTTCCAAAATTCATTAATACATGAACGGCGCTGGGGTTGCCAAAGTGTAACCAACTGTGCCCCCCTTGTGCAGTATAGGAGATTTTCAACCGCCGAACTGCAATACCTGCATGATAAATACGTCCAAGCGCCATCCCTTCCAGTACGATAGCTGCCTTGATGCGATGGGATAACAGGGTTTCCCCTACTTGGCGAATTCCGTCAAGGTTGCCGAGCCCTTCTTCTCGGCTGTTCGCCACAAAACAAATCCTCGCACTATGTGGTAAGTCATGCTGGATAAAAAGTTCTATGAGGGTTAGCAATGCGGCTACACCAAGGCTGTTGTCCCCTAGCCCTGCACCAAACAACCGTTTTGCTTGACGTGTAATCGCTAAATCTGTTTCTGCGGAAAACACCGTGTCCGTATGGGCACTCACTAATAATGTTGGTCGGTCATGCTCATCTAGGTCACCTAACCACCCATATACATTATAGAGATCATCCATATAAATATGGTTAAGCCCTAAGGTCTGAAATTGTTCCATAACCCATTGCGCTCGTTCTTTTTCATCAAAGGTGGGCGCTGCAATTTGTTGAATGGTGATTGCTTTATCTGTGATGGCAGACTGCACAATCGCTTGGCGTGCTTGTTGGAACACACGACTATGTGTTAAACGAACAATCGATGCATTGGACAAACTCATAAATTTGCAAAATCCTGAATGGCTTGCTTGGACAGGTCGTGATCTCCCATTGCTTGAATCAGCTCAAGCGGCACGGTAATATGATCAGCCCCAGCATGGAGCGTATTTACTGCTTCATCTACAGACTTAATACTGGCCGCTAAGATCTGTGTCTCAGTCCCTTTTGTCACACGGGCAATATTTTCTACTAATTGCAGTCCATTCCCCATTAAATGCGTGGCACGGTTCACATAAGGGATCACATAATGTGCTTTGGCTTGAACCGCCAGGTAAGCTTGCGCTGCTGAATAAACACTGGTGATGGCAATATCAACGCCCGGCAATTTGCTGATGAGACTCATATTTTGTGTTGTTGCAGGAATTTTAATCACCACACGGTCAGGGCGAATGTCGTAAGCCTGCCATGCTTCATCCAGCATAGCTTCGGTTGTTTGGGCGGTTAATTGATAAAAAACATGTTTATCAAAAATATCAATCAGAACCGCTAATGTTTCTAATGCAGGGCGCGGGTTTTTTAACATTAATTTTGGATTAGTGGTGATACCTTGGATAAAGCCTAAAGATTGAGCCTGTTGAGCATCTGCTTCTGATGCGGAGTCCAAAAATAAACCCAAATGAATAAATCCTTCTAAATACTAGCGTATATCTCACTAACTATACCGATATTTGGAACCAGCGCCTAGTGTTGGCTAAGACCAAAAAAACGCCAACTAATTTGTATTTAGGCCTAATATTCGTTATATTCATACTGTGATCAGTAAAATGATCTCTCTACTTGAAGCAGAATGCTTAAGCATTCCTAATCAGTAGACCTCAAGTAAGTTCAACGCTTAACCTGTTGCTTGTGGTTTGCTATGGGAAGCACCAGCTATACTAAGCTGACAACCTTTCATATCAATTAATGAACTAAGCATCTCATTAGAGAGATTATGGATTAATCTGTTACATGCATATTGATCCACGCCATAAGAAGTGGCAACTATCACATTATCTATTTCAATAGTTAGAGGGATATCTATAATATGAAGCATCTCAAAATGCTTACCATTAGCCTTGTCGTCATGTCGCTTTTGTTTGGCGCTACAAGCACCATTTTTGCGCAAGATGATCCAATTGTTGTAGGGTCAAAAGACTTTACGGAGCAACGGTTCTTAGGCTACATCATTTTAGTTGCATTGGAACAAAATGGCTTTGCTGTCGAAGATAGTATCGATTTGGGTGGTACTGCGATTGCACGCGCCGCACTTGAGTCTGGTGAAATTGATGTATATCCAAACTACACCGCGACCGCCGCAATCCAAAGCTTGCCGAACTTAGGGATCAATGTTCCTGAAGGCGTAGCGGGGAATGCGTTTGAAACTTACACGATTGTTAGCTCCTTAGATCAAGCTTACAACAACTTATGCTGGCTACAACCTGCACCAGCCAACAACACCTACACCATTGCAACAACGCGGGCATTTGCTGAAGAAAATGGGTTGGTGACCTTCGAAGATGTTGCTGAATATGTCAATAACAATGATGTCAGCATGATCTCTAACGAAGAATTCACCACTCGTGAAGATGGTTTAGTAACCTTTGAAGATACCTATGGTTTTGAAATCCCACGGGAAAACATCGAATCCTTACCCGGTGCTGTGACTGCACAAGCACAACAACAATTAGCAGCTGGTGGAGAATTTGATTTTGCAGTTGCTTATGGTACTGATGGCACATTAGCAACATTTGACTTAGTTGTGTTTGCAGACCCGTTGGGCGCACAACCTGTATACCAACCCACACCGGTATTCAACTGTGACGTTATTCAAGCCAACCCCGAAATTGTTGACATCCTCAACCCCATCTTTGCAACCTTTGATGTAGCCACCCTACAAACATGGAACAGCTACGCTGCTGAAGGCATCGACCCTGATGGTAACCCCATTAGCTTGAAAGATTTGGCACTCTTGTACTTAACCGAAACCGGTTTTGTCGAGTAAATCGTTTAGCAACTTTACAAAAGCCAGAAGGAGAGTGGTAGCTCTCCTCTAGGCAATATACGTAAACAACACACTGATGAAGATAGTTCACTAAGAGCTATCTTCTATAGTTATCTAACTTGTGTGCTATATTTTTGAATTTTAGCGCAAAACCACCAAATAGGGGGATGTCTTATCGTTAATAGAATTGGTATTTTAGGTAGTATAGTTGCAGCGTTTGGCTTTTTTACATTGCCCATTATATTGTTAAAGCCAACTGCTATTTCTCCCACAGGGATTTCTTTTTTATTATTCGATTTTCAGGATGATCTACGCTTTCCATTTTTATTTGGACTTTGTATTGCAGCCTTCTTTGTAGCGCTCCAAAACAATATCCGACAGCGTGGTTGGTTATTGGCCTTTTTTGGCAGTTTGATCATGATACTCAGCGTATGGTTGCCGGCTGTTGCCGGACGTGACGTTCTTGAAAATGCGATTGACTTTTTGGGAACTGAACCACGGGGCGCACGGATTCAACCGGTATCCGCAATTGCTATTGGGCTCATCGGTGGATACATTGTTCTGTTTGCGGGCGTTCTGGACATGGAACGGAGTGGGGTCAACCCCTTTTTACGCCGCTTTATTGGTATCTTATGGTTGCCAATTCTGGCATTTATGACTATCAATGATCAGTTTGATGTGTTCTCAATCATGGTGGAATATGATGTAAATGGTGAAAATCTGTGGCAAGACACCTTACGGCATATTACATTTGTGATTGTGTCACTATTCACTGGGCTTGTTATTGGGGTTACCTTAGGCTTGTGGTCATCTCGTGATGAACGTATTTCGCCAGTCGTCATGTATGCGGTCGGTATCATCCAAACCATTCCAAGCCTTGCCCTGTTTGGCGTGTTATTAGTGCCATTATCTAATCTTGGCGATACGAATTTTCTATCCATTTTAGGGACAAGCCTTGCGGTTTTAGGTGCAGTTATCAGTGTTGGGTATCTCATATTTGTTCGTCTGGGGAACGTCATTCCAGCAGGGGTAACGCTATTTACGGTTGCCATTTGGGGGGCGATCTTTGCAATCCCTTTAGGGTTGTTAACCTTAATGCTCAATAGTTTCTTGTTTCGTATCACCTTTGATATTCTGACAGAAGATCAATATGTTGGCCTGCTACAACTCATTGCTGTTGGGTTAGCAATTATCGGGTTTTCTTCATTAAGTGCTTCCGGGAATGACTCCAGACAACGAACTATCCAAATTATAAGGCGTATCGCTATTGTTGGTGTTGGTTTGGTAACGCTATATGTGTTATTCCAATCTGCTAGTGACTACTTGCCCAATACAAGTGTTAGCGATTGGCAACTGCGCGATATTGGCATTGCGGGGATTGGTATTGCCCCCACCCTTGTAGCCTTGACACTATATTCATTGTTACCCCTCACACGTAATACCTATGTTGGCCTGTCTAATGTTGACCCAGCAATTATTGATTCTGGCAAAGGGATGGGGATGACACCGCGTCAAATCTTCTTTCAGATCGAACTTCCACTGGCGTTTCCCGTTATTATGGCGGGTATCCGCAATGCGGGGGTATCGCTGATTGGGATTGCCACCATTGCAACCGTCATTGGGGGTGGTGGGCTTGGTGATTATGTTTTGAATGGGATCACTAATGTATCGGTCGATAGCATTTTGTTGGGGACACTTCCCGCCATTGCCCTAGCCATTTTATTGGACACAGGGCTATTAGCATTTGAAAATTTCTTCGTTTCCCAAGGGATTCGCCGAGACACAGTCGCATCATAAGGATTAGAGATGATTGAATTTAAAAACGTTTATAAGATTTATGACAATGGGTTTCGGGCAGTCGATGGCTTGAGCTTTAAAATTCCCGATGGAGAAATTGTCGTTCTGATTGGCCCTTCAGGGAGTGGAAAAACCACCTCAATGCGGATGATCAATCGGTTACTGTCCATTACAGAAGGTGAAATTCTGATTGATGGTGTCAGTAACTATGACCTAAAGGTGGAAGAGTTGCGGCGCAATATCGGCTACGCGATTCAACAAATTGGGTTGTTCCCACACATGACGATTGCTCAAAATATTGCGGTGGTGCCTAACTTACTACGATGGGATCAAAATCGCATTTCTAAACGGGTCGATGAACTACTGGATTTAGTGGGCTTAGACCCAGCGATCACCCGTGATAAATACCCCCGTCAACTGTCTGGTGGGCAGCAACAACGGGTTGGGGTTGCCCGTGCATTAGGGGCAGACCCACCAACCATGCTGATGGATGAACCCTTCGGTGCAATTGACCCCATTACCCGTGAGATTCTACAAGATGAATTTCTGCGGATTCAACAAGAGGTTAATAAAACCATTGTATTCGTGACCCATGATATTGATGAAGCGATCAAAATGGGCGATCGAATTTGTATTTTGCGCGATGGCAAAATGGTACAATACGACACCCCAGAAACCCTTTTAGAATACCCCACTAATCGCTTTGTTCGTGATTTTGTTGGCTCTGACCGACAACTAAAACGGTTGGGGCTGGTCAACATCAAAGATATTATGCGTCGTGACCCCCCCAAGGTGTATATTGATGAAAGCATTGATGACGCGATCAGAGAAATTAATCGATTAGGGGTTAAATCAGCCTTTGTGTTAGATCGTGATGACAATATCCTTAAAGGCTGGGTCAACCTTGAGCAAGCACAAGAACAAACCTCATTAATCGACGCGATGTATGAAGCACCTTTTTCTGACATTGCCGTGCGGGAATCGTCTACCGCACAAGAAGCGCTTAGTGCGATGGTGTCGCGTGGATTCCGTGAAACCCCTGTAGTGGATAAAATGGGGCAATTAGTCGGCAGCATAGGCATTGTCGATCTTCAAGACCTTGCGTTTTACAGTGATTTAGAGAATGGCATGTCAAAAATGGGCGAATCCAATGCTCAATAAGTACTTTACACCAGCGTTTTGGCTTGTTGTGACGATTGCTTTATTTTTATTAAGCAATGTTGGATTTGAACCAAACGACATCGAACAGATATTACAACGCAGTGGTACGGGTAGTATCACGCCAGTTACCCAACCAGTCACGGTTCCACTAGGTGATGATGGTGAGTTTTTACTAACAGCTACCGGATGCACCACCAATGGCGATGGTCCCTTTGAGAATCCTCGTTTTTTTATGAATCGGGAATGCTCCATTGTGGCAGACACAGGGGATACGCTCTGGTACCAGATCATTTTAGAAAATCAGTCTCCCTATCCTATTGAAGGCATTATGCTATCTGATACGCAATCAGGCGATATTGCATTGGATGATGATGGGTGGAAAGTTGAACCGATCTCCGTTGGTGCGCGTAACCCCGATAGTGGATGGGCGACTGATGCAGCAGGAACCTTACCCAACACGGGGGATGTTGCTGTCTACTACTTTTCAACGACTTTAGCAGGTGATCAATCTGATCCATTTGAAAACCGAATCTCGGTTGACTTCAATGTTCAAACAGAAGAAGACTTAAACGCTATTGCCCCTGACGGTACAACTATTTCAAAAACAGTTAATGCCCGCATTAAAGAAACATACTCGATTGTGCCCAACATCTGGTTACCCTCTGCTGCGGCAGATTCCGAACGGGTGATTGATATTACATCAAGTGAAATCGCTGTGCGGATTTATGCTTTAACACTGCTCATTGCATTAGTTGAGCTTCTGATGCTGTACATTCCATTTTTTGAACAAGATAAATTGATCGGCCCCATCATTCGAGGTGTTGGTATTTTCCTTGTTTTTTGGAGTATCTTTGGTCATGAAGTGCTTTGGGATCAGATCTTAGGATGGTTACTACCGGGAACAACACAAGAAAACAATGTTGAGATTCTGTATGAAACCAATAGTGTGATTGGGTTTGCTGGTGAGCATCTTGAATTGGTGATTGTGTCAGCCTTAATTATCATTCCATTTGGGTTATTCGTTAGTATTTTAGTCACTCGTGAAGGCTTTGAAGATTTCCTTCCCCTTGTTTCGGGCTTGGTTAACTTAGGTCAAACAATCCCCACATTAGCCATTGTTGCAATTATGGCGCCTATCATCGGCCTAGGGTTTACCCCCGCGATTATTGCATTAGTCGCTTATGGGTTGCTGCCTGTAGTGCGTAACACTATTGCTGGCTTAGACGGTGTTGATCCCTTTATTATTCAATCAGCACAAGGTATGGGGATGACACCATTGCAAATATTGCTACAGATTGAGCTACCCATCGCCAGTCGTGTCATTATGGCGGGTATTCGTACCAGTATGGTTGTCAATGTTGGGACGGCTGCACTGGGTGCGTATGTGATTTCAGGTGGTTTGGGGGTCTTAATCTCTAATGGTTTAGGGCGCACAATTTTCCCTTGGGTACTCTTGGGGGCGATTCCTGCCGCCTTACTTGCTATTTTGCTGGATTACATTCTTGGGCGTGTAGAGTATGTCTTAACGCCTAAAGGGTTACAAATCGAATCGTAAACAAAACACATCCCACAACAAAAAGCCGCGAATTTTACGTTCACGGCTTTTTTGCTTTAGGGAGCGACTTCAGCTATTCAGTTAGCGCTCAACAACAACTTCCAAATTCCAATCGGTATGATCGTAAAATTGATCGATGATGTCGTTGATGGCATCATTATTGGCTGTATATACGATTTTGATCTTGATCGTCTTATCCTTTAGCATCGCGCTGGGATTGTCAGCTAAAGAAATCCCTAAATTCAAGGCTAACTCGTTAATGAGTTCAAACATGGCAAATTGATTTGCATTGGGGTTGATGCGAATAGCGTAACCCGTTTCTTGGGAAAGCGCTGCTAACTCAGCTTCATAACGCTCCCCAATATCAGGCGTAATAAAGCTGACCACAATCGCCCCATTTTTTAATCCCGTTTTGTAAATGCCTTTATCTTCCAACTTTTCCCGAATAGTTGCATAGGCTTGGTTGATTTCCATTTGTTCCACATGATGAGCTGGTGTCACTTCCAAGGGAGGTGCCTCAGAGTGGACTTCTTCACTGGTTGTGGTAACTTCATTAGAACTAGGCGGTAAGACACTGCCCTTTGCCAACAAGCGAAAGCCGGTTATGGCTTGATATGCTTCTTGGACAGATTGCCAATCATCAGGAGTCCCTAAAAGATTGACTTCCACCACTCGTGAGTCCATATGTACAGACGGACGCCCTTGAACCCATCCACTAATAAATTCTTTCACTTTTCGATGTAACGCAAGCTGATTCACTGCCATGTGAAACTCAAATTCCCACCCTTCAAACTTTTGTGAAAGTTCCGCCAGCTTTTCACCATAATTTTGCAGGGCAACATCGGGGAACTCAAAAAAGAACTTTAGGATTTTATCGCCCTGATTAATCGTGAACCGCCGCAGATCACCTTGGGGTGGTGGTGGAAAATATTCGCGGACAACTTTTTTGGCTACACTAACATTGAGTTGTTCACTATTTTGATTATAGAGCGCTTTTTTATTGGCGAGTTGCTCTTTCGGAGTTATGTCAGGGGCATCAAGGCTTTGAATGTCTTCTGTTACCGTGGCAACATTTTTGCGCCCTAACTGTTTGTAGTCTTGAAGTTCATATGTTTGCCCAAGGGATGGCAAGGTTACTCCTAATGACCGTTTGCGAATCAGTTCTAACATCCGATCACGTGCTCCACCATCACCATGTACAAGCATTACCTCATCAGGGTCTAGCTGCATCGCAAATTGGGTTAACTCATTTTCGTCAGCATGGGCAGACAGCGAATAGGTTCCAATTTCACACTTGGTCACATAATCTCTGCCATTGAGGTGTATCTTCCCTTTGCCATCGCGTGCTAACCGTTGTAAAGCTTTACCGGGGGACTCTTCATCTTGGTATCCTGTAATGAAAATCGCATTACGTTCATCGCCAACTAATACTTGGGCATATGCGGGTGAAGCACCGCCCGTTAACATCCCTGATGATGAAACCACAATATATGGAGTGTCTTTCTGAAAGATGGCTTGGCGTTCATGAATGTTGCTGACATAATGCACTGATCCACTTTTAAACAAGGACATGTTACTTTCTAAATGGCGTTGCATATCGCGTGAAAGGTAATCAGGAAACCGCTCAAAAACTTTCGTGATGGATCGGGTCATACCATCCATATAGATTGGGACAGGTTCCATCGCCTTTTTAGCAATGGCATTATCCAAAATTAAGGCAACCTCTTGAGCACGCCCCAACGCAAAGGCTGGGATCAAAACTTTGCCACCACGGTCAATCACACGGGTTACAGAGGCAATGAGGCGTGATTCTTCAGCCCGACGGTTTGCATGGAGCTTGCCGCCGTAGGTGCTTTCCAACACCAAAACATTAGGGCGCACAGGTGGAATTTCTGCTTGTGGGGTGGCGCGCATCGGCGAAAATGATAAGTCTCCAGAAATCAGTACACTACCATCATCTGCTTGTAAGAATAAACTCCCTGCACCGGGGATGTGCCCTGCACGGAAAAACGTGGCATTGACTTTGCCCTCAATACTAAATTCTTGCCGAAAGCGAACAGGACGATATTTTGATTCCACATTTTTGACTTGTAGCTCATCATATTGGGGGAGTTCACCCTCTGCCTCAGCGCGTGAATCCATAATATAGATAGCATCACGATACATGACACTCATTAGCGCCATCGTTGCGGGGGTGGCATAGACAGGCACTTTTGGTATTGACCCTAACACCAACGGGATCGCACCAATGTGGTCAGCATGAGCGTGAGTCACAAAAACGGCATCTAATTTATCTTCTGTGCTTAATAATGATAAATCAGGCAACATTTCGCCTGACAGCCCATCGCGTGCTTTGGGCGATACACGAATACCAGCATCAACAAGCAAGCGCAACCCTGCCATTTCAACCAAAATACAGGAGGCACCAACTTCGTCAGCACCACCTAGAAAATGGATATTTACAGCCATTGTTCTATCCTTTTTATTGTACAGGAACAGCAAAACTCTGTACGTTGTCAGTCCCTATTGAGTAAACGACCTTGCTACGCCGCTGAATAAACGACTTTCAGACTCAATAATTCTAATATTTTATGCAATATAAGCTGATTATAACATGAATTTGGTCAAAAAATTGCAAAAAATGCTAGCATATCTTGCAATTCATGTGTATAATGTGGCAATTCCCATTTTGTTAAATTAACACTAGGGTTAACGCCACACAGGCATTCCGCCTATGATGGTGTGTACAATGTTCCTCACAATTTCCAAATGTCAAATAAAGGCTACCATAGGTCAAACATGAACTTAGATATTGCACAGCTTGAAAGTATGAAGTTGGGTGAATTGCGTTCCATCGCCCGTGAATCCAATATCGCCAATTACAGCAGATTAAAAAAAAGTGACTTAATTATTCGGATTCTTCGAGAAAAAGCTGAAAAGCAAGGTCATCAACTGCGTGGTGGCGTGTTGGAAGTTATCGATGATGGCATGGGGTTTTTGCGCACATCGGATAACTACTTACCAAGTTCTGATGATATTTATGTAAGCCAAACGCAAATCCGCCGCTTTGATTTACGGACTGGTGATATGGTGATTGGCCAAGCCCGCCCCCCAAAAGATAACGAAAAATATTTTGGGTTGTTACGGGTTGAAGCTGTCAATGGTGTTGCCCCTGACCGCAACCGCCAGCGGGTTCACTTTGAAAAATTAACCCCCATTTTCCCCTTAGAGCGCTTTGACCTTGAAACCACGGGGAATGTTATTTCAACGCGACTCTTAAACCTAATTGCACCTGTTGGCAAAGGGCAACGGGGGTTGATTGTGAGCCCCCCGAAAGCGGGGAAAACAACCGTCATGAAAGATGTTGCCAATGCCATCAGTACCAATTATCCAGAAGTTCATCTGATGGTTGTGTTGATTGGCGAACGCCCTGAAGAAGTCACGGATATGGATCGATCGGTTGAAGCAGAAGTCATCAGTAGCACCTTTGATGATGCTGCCAGCAGTCATGTGCGGGTTGCGGAAATGGCACTTGCCCGTGCCAAACGGCTTGTTGAAAATCAACGTGATGTCGTGATCTTGCTCGATAGCATCACACGGTTGGCGCGGGCGTATAACCTCACCGTGCCACAAAGTGGACGAACCTTGACGGGTGGTATTGACCCTTCAGCTTTGTACCCCCCCAAACGCTTTTTTGGGGCAGCGCGGAATGTTGAAGAGGGTGGTAGCTTAACTATTGTCGCAACCTGTTTGGTGCGTACCGGTAGCCGCATGGATGATGTCATCTACGAAGAATTTAAAGGGACGGGTAACATGGAATTACACCTGTCGCGTGAATTGCAAGAACGCCGTGTTTTCCCTGCATTTGATATTCGTCAATCGTCCACCCGTCGTGAAGAATTGCTCTTAGGGCCAGACATTACGCAACGTGTATGGACGCTTCGTCGTATGATGGATATGCGGGCACTCAGTGAAGATGATGAAGTACAATCCACTGAAGACCTCGTTAATTCTATGCGTCGCACCATGAGCAACGAAGAATTTTTGCACGATATGATCCCCAGTGGTATGAGTTAGTTTAGTAAGCGCCTTTACTAAACAAGACTTGGGGAACGGTTTGGATGATGATCTGCATGTCCAAACCCAGTGACCAATTTTCAATATAATGAATATCGAGCAGGCATTTTTCCTCAAATGGAATATCACTTCGCCCAGAAACCTGCCACAAACCGGTGATTCCGGGAGGCGCCAACAATCGTTGTCGATGCCATGCTTTGTAAACCGCAACTTCTTTGGGGAGTGCGGGACGGGGGCCAACAATGCTCATGTCACCCCGCAGCACATTCCACAACTGAGGTAATTCATCAATACTCATACGTCTAATAAAGGCTCCAACGCGCGTAATACGAGGATCATCCCGTTTGCCCCCTTCATTTTTTCCTTCAGGATCATCAGGGGATAAATTGAACAGCGTCGCTTCTTGACGTTCAGCATCTGGTACCATTGAGCGGAATTTAATCATTTTAAATTCTCGGCCATTAAACCCAACTCTGGTTTGAGCAAATAGTAAATCCCCACGTGTATTCGGCCACATTCGCCCCTCAATAAAGATAGCAAGGGCGGTGACTGCCATAATAGGTGCTGTTACAATTAAACCGATCACAGCAATCACAATATCCATCACACGTTTAAATAGTAGATCGCTGCGACTGAAACGATGTTCCCCGCCCCGAACCCCCAATAATGGAAGCCCTCCAAACATTTCGATTTTAAGTTGTGACATATTGAACTGAAAAAAATCAGGCACAATCCGAATGTCGACACTTTCGTCTTCATATTGCTCTACCAGAGAAAAGATTTTGCGTTGGGCTGTCCATGGCAGGGTCACAATAACCAAATCAACATGTTGTTCACGGACAATCGATTCAATATGGTCAGTGCTACCTAAGGCTGGCACACGACCAATATCTTTATTGCCAATTTCAGGATTATCATCCACAAAACCGACTAAGTTATATCCCCAATTCGGACGGGCAACAATGGTTTTAATCACGTGACGCCCAACTTCTCCACCACCAATCACCAATACATTTTCAACACCAATGCCCTGTCGATGTAACGAATTTCGGTACAACCGCAAGACAATACGCGCTAATGTTAGTAGAAGAATTGCTATAATCCCGGCTTGGACGATCAACAAACGTGAGAAAAATAATGGTCGTAGCAAGAAGCTAAGTGCCATAACGACTATTGTCGCGTTACTAATGGCATTGGTGATGTGAAATGCTTCTTGGATAAACGTGCGTTCACGATTATCTTGATAAAGGCTGGCACCTTGGTTAGACAGCACCACCAAAAAAATACAAATAAGTGTATAGGGAATAAATGGCGAAAACGGAGCCGTATTGAATTCGTCTACAGGGCGCAAAAACTCTATCTCATACCGCATATAATACGAAATGATATAGCTTAAACCGAGTAGGAACGCATCAAGAGCAGCTAGTCGCCACCCAATCCAAGGATACCGATTTTCCATCGTGATTATCGCCTCGCCGCTTGGTAAGCGTCAAGATGGGCTTCAGCTGTTTTATCCCAGGTAAATTGTTTTGCGCGTGCCATGCTTGCCTCACTGCTAATATGTCGCCATGTATGGTCTGTTAGAACATCTTCTAAAGCATCAGCCCAAGCACCCTCGTCATCAACGGGTAGGCGCTTCCCTGTGTTACCAGCTGCTTCAGGTAAGGAGGACACATCAGAAACAAAGGTCGGACACCCACAGGCCATTGCTTCAGTGACGGGCATTCCCCACCCTTCAAAGACGGATGGGTATACAAATAATTCTGCGGCATTGTACCATAAGGGCAGTTCCGCTCCATCAACAAACCCGATAAAATGAACAAATTTATCGAGATTATAATAGTCAATAGTGCTGAAAATTTCATCGTAGCCCCACCCTTTACCCCCTACAAAAACAAGTGGTGCAGCGCGGCGCAATGAGAGCGGTAGCAACGCATAGGCGCGTAATAACATGGGTAGATTCTTGCGGGGCTCAAGTGTGCCAACATGTAAGATAAACCGTTCTGGTAAATTTTTATCTTTACGAAATTTAGCAATAATCTCAGGGGGAATGAGGTGATATTGCGCCCCAATACCGGGTAATGCTACTGTAATCTTATCGCGTGGAATGTCTAATAAATCATGTAAGTCTTTTGCTGTACTTTCCGAAATGGCGATCACTTGGGCCGCACGCTCACAACTCGCTTTTGTAAATCGTTGTAAGTACAACCGTCGGGCACGGCTGAGCGCATCTGGATAGCGCATAAAGGTTAGATCATAAACGGTTACAACCGATGGGGCGGATAACCCACTAGGGGCAACAAATGCCATCCCATGATATACATCAGGCTTTAAATGTTGTATTTGGCGGGGTTGTAAAAATTGTTCCCAAAAAATACGCATCTCAGGCCGTTCCGTGGGCAGTGATGTGCGATGCACATTGAGGTTTGACGCTGTGGGGGGATTCCCCTGCCCAACTAGAACATCAAAGTGATAGTTTGGTGCCACTTGGGGCAAAGCCAACAGCGTATTATAGATGTAACCGTGGATTCCGGCGCTGCGGTATCCGGCAGTTGCGGAAAGTAAATGGGCGTTAATGGTTATAGAAAGCATATGACCTAGAATTATACAAGATAAAATCGGCTTTTTTGTGTATCATATAAACGATGTTATACTAGACTTACACTGCGAACAATTGTTCTGATTAGGAGTCCAAATGCGCGAAGTAACCATTGCTACAGTTCAGTTTTCCCCTAAGCTGGGCGAACCAGAAGAAAATCTGGTTAAGATGTCTGATTTTATCTCTAAGATCGCATCGCAACAAAAAGTTGATTTGATTGTTTTCCCTGAATTAGCCACCAGTGGCAACGAACTCGGGGTAAAGTTCACTGAAGTCGCACAACGCATCCCTGGTCCAACCGTGAATTTAATGTCACAACGGGCATCTGAATATGGGGTACATATTGCGTTCGGGATGGTGTCAAAAGAAAAAGTCGAGAGTATTCTGTTTAACTCTGCTGTTTTGATTGGCCCCGATGGTGAATTGGTTGGCTCTTACAATAAGATCCACCTCCGTGGCGAAGAACGGATGGCGTTCCGCGAAGGCTTCAAAATCCCTACCTTTGATACCGAAAGCATTGGTACGGTGGGCTTTGTGTTAGGGTCTGACCTAGCATTTCCTGAAGTCCCTCGGGCGTTGGCTTTAGACGGTGCAGAACTCATTATCAATCTTTCTAACTGGGAAACCACCCATATGGAAGAATACCGCACCTATGTAAAAGCACGGGCGTTTGAAAATTCAGTGTTCATGGTGTCTTCAAACCGCGTTGGGGAAGACGTAACCTTAAATTTCGGTGGCGAAAGTATGATCGTAGGGCCACGGGGTAAAGTTTATGCAACCCTAGCGGAAGAAAAGAACCCTGAAACAGGCAAACCCTCTGAAGGCTTTAGCGTGGCACGCATTGACTTAGATGAAGTACGGAAATTCCGTGAAGAGTTCCAATTCTTACAATCTCGTCAACCAACAACATACCGTAGTATTGTAAAGAAATACTAAAGGTGATGTTATATGGATGAGCCACCCCGCATGGTTGGCGCACCAAGCGAATATGCTGATGCAGAAGAAATGCCGGGATGCGTGATTGCGCTGGTAACGGGACTTTTTGCGATCCCATTTTTTCTGTTTCGGGAACTCCCAACCTTACCCCTTGATGGTTTTATTTTTGTAAATGAAAAATTTGGTCGGGTAGGGGCAATTTTATATGTTTTGATTGTGCCACCATTGCTGATTGCTTTAGTAGCAGGCGCTTGTTGGTGGTTAATCAATTGGATAATTTAAGATATGGAAGAACAACCAAACCGTACTGAACCTGTTGGTGCACCCAGTGAATATGCTGATGGAGAAGAAGTCCCCAATTGGTTTTCTGATATTGTCATGGCTATAACCGCATTTCCTATTTTTGTCGGGTTTTTGTGCGGCGGCATTCCACTTGGCTGTGGAGCGTTGTGGTGTATTCTCAGTTTTCTGATTTAAGGCAAACATAACAAAATGGATTTGATTGATTTTCGTAGCGACACCGTAACCCACCCAACGCCTAAAATGCGCCATGCCATGATGGAAGCTACCGTCGGGGATGATGTCTATGGTGATGATCCGACTGTCAACAAGCTCCAAGAGGCGGCGGCTAAGCTTTTAGGCAAAGAGGCTGCCATCTTGGTTAGCAGTGGCACCATGGGTAACCTCACATCGCTCATGGCACATTGTGGTCGTGGCGAACGCGCTATTATGGGGAACATTGCACATATTCATAAATATGAAGCTGGCAACCAAGCTGTAGTAGGTGGAATCCCCCCCTATCCAATTCCGGTTCAAGCCGATGGCACATTGGATCTTCAAGATCTAGCAAAAGCAGTTTCTGTGGATAATGATCCACATTTCCCGATCACCAAACTGGTATGTTTGGAAAATACACAAGGATCACTCGGCGGAATTCCGCTATCTATTGAGTATATTGAATCTGTTGGTCAATTTTGCCTAGAGCGTGATCTTAAACTCCATATGGACGGGGCACGCCTATTTAATGCAGTTGCTGCGATTGGCGCGGATGTTAAAGATGTGGTTAACGCAGTTGACAGTGTGACATTTTGTTTGTCGAAGGGGTTATGTGCGCCTGTCGGATCGATTGTGGTTGGTGATGCTGATTTTATTCAACGAGTGCACCGCATCCGCAAAATGTTGGGGGGTGCGATGCGCCAAGCAGGAATCATAGCCGCGGCGGGGCTTATTGCACTAGAAGACATGACAGAGCGGTTAGTAGAAGACCATAAGAACGCAAAAATGTTAGCAGAAGGATTAACTGATAATCCTTATATCTCGCTAAACATTGAGCAAGTACAAACGAATATGATCTTTTTTGAGTTATCGCCAGATGCCAAACTGGATGGCGCACAACTAAGCGAAAAACTTCGATCCGATGATATTATCCTCACACCTGATACCCCCTATGGATTCCGCGCCGTAACCCATTATTGGATCACCCCCGAACGTGTAGAATTTGCCCTAGAGCGTATTCATACCTATCTCTCATGACCACTCCCAGCCAACCGCCTGAACGCCGCTCCATGCAGCCACTCGCGCAACAACCGCGAGAAAAAAATGAGCGCCCGCCATTGATGTCTACATCAGAGATTGAAGCCATCCAAGATGGTGAAATCGTTGACGAAAGTGTTGATGAACCACCTTTATGGGAACGACCACGAGCAGCACACCGAGAAGCTGACCCTATTTTTGCATACTTAGTGATCGTATCTCTTGGGATAGGGATTGCTCCGCTTGATCCAATGATTCGGTATATGGTGTTATGGTCATTAATGGGTATTTTTGGGACTACTGCCTATCTACTGGGTGGGGTTACGCCAATGCGGGATGCCAAGCTAGATGACTTTTGGTGGGGGGCATCATTTGGATTTTTATCAAGCTTCCCATTTTTGTTGGTCTTTGGGACTGCACTCAAAACGGTTTCAACACGGATGTTTGATGTCGCTCAGACACCACATCTGGTGATGAACAGTTGGGTATTTATGGCGGTGGTATTTGTGTTGCCCATTAGCGAAACGCTGTTTTTTCGAGGTGGGATGCAGGCTGTACGTAGTGTTTTTCTGACAACGGGGCTAGCCACCTTATGGTCAATAGTATTATTCTTCCCCCATATGGAACTAACCGGTAGTGCCACAATTGGTATCATCCTGGTGATTGTTTTTACCTTACTAAACTTTATGTATAGCTATGTGCGCTTTCGCAATGGGTTAGCCGCTGCATGGTTGTGCCAAGCCATTAGCTATATGCTTTTGTGGTTTTTCCCCAGATTGCTATTTTAAGCTATTGACAATATCACGAAGCCCCCCTAGAATGTTTTGTAGTGCGCCGCGGTAGCTCAGCTGGTAGAGCAACGCACTGAAAATGCGTGGGTCGACGGTTCGAGTCCGTCCTGCGGCATTCTCTTAAAAAGTCAACAATTGTTGGCTTTTTTTGATCTGGTTTACTCATCATAATTAACGTCTGTTCGGTTTAAGAAATGCCAAATTTGCTTCATAAAAACACCATGAAACAACACTGATTTTCGGGGCTCTGCCCCGTTCCCCGCGATTTTTTAGGCAAAAACTCGAGTAAAATTTTAAAAATTTGGTCGAACTTTTCAACATTGATGTTAAATAACCTCAGTTTTGTATAAGAGATTTTGTTCCCACTAAACCTTCATCTGTAGGGGTGGAGCTATGTCTCCGTCCAAAACAGCGGGCAAACACACAGGTTTGCCCCTACACGGGGTTCTACATGTGTTTCATTATTTCTTAAACGAAATTGATGTTAAATAGCATATTTTTGAATATTCAGACTATACGAAGTTAATTTTCATAAGGTGTGGAAAGTTCTCTCATGTGGTAATCACCGGCAAAATGTAATTCGTGGGGCAACACCCCCGCACGGCGTTCTTCCATCCAAGTTGAAAACTCGATACAAAATTCAGCACATAGGAGGATGATAAAAAAAGTTACATATGCCCATAACATAAAAATGATGATTGTTGTAATGGAGCCATAAATTAAACTTAGATCGGTTGCCTGCTCCAGATAGACCCCAAAGATACGTTTGGCAAATTCCCATAAAATACCCCCAATAAGCGCCGCTGGCCAAATTGCATCCCACCCAATGCTTTTACGGGGGATGAAACGATACATCATCGCAAAAATCCCCATACTGAAGCCAAAAGGAATAAATAGCCCACCCATCGCAATCCAAATATTGCTTTGATTTAAAAATAGTAAATCCAAAAAACTAAAAACTAAACTGGTGACAATGTTGGCAACCAGCAATACCCCCAAGGCTATCACCATTAGCAAACCTGCAACCCGCCGCATAAGAACATCACGTTGGGATGTATCCCCAAATGTACGGCTCAGCGCCCCTTCCAAATTAGAAAACAGTCCTAGCCCTGACCACAATAAACTGATTACCGCAACAAGGCTAGCAACACTACCTTCTTGCACAAACCGCTCTATGGTTTCACTAAGACTGACGGCTGTTGCGCCGGGCAGGAAAAGTGTTAAAAAATCTTGGATTTGGGTAGCTGTTGATGATGGGCCAATGATGTAACCAATCCCGACAACCAATAGTAACAATAATGGAAACAGGGAAAACACAGCATAGTAGGATAGGGCAGCGGCTTCACGTGGGCCATGCTTGCCAAATTTATCCCCTGTATTGTAGAGAACACTGGCAAAGCCGCCTGTGGGGCCATCTAACCAATGAATAAATTCGTGCCCCTTTGCCTTCGCAGTGTCTCGTATCCCTTCAAGCTGTGCTTTGATTCCCATCTATTAACGCCCTACCCAATTTGCGGGACGTCGTTGCATTGCAGCTTGCATCCCCTCCATAATATCCTCTGAGTGAAATAAGCGATACTGTTCAATCATTTCATGCTTTAGGCCATCTTCAGAGCCTACAATTGCATTAATCGTTCGTTTTGCGGCTGAAATTGCCATTGGGGCACATTTTATGATTTCTTCGGCCATAGCATGCCCCTTAGCTTCTAGATCGTCCAATGGCACTACATCATTAACCAATCCCCACTGTAAGGCGGTATCTGCATCAATGCGTTTGCCTGTAAAAATTAGCTCCTTAGCGCGTGCGACACCAACCAACTGTGTTAATCGCGTTGTTCCACCTGCATCAGGGATCATACCTAACCGTGCTTCTTCTAAACTAATAGTGGTATTATCCGCCGCGATTCGCATATCGCATCCCAAAGCGAGTTCTAAGCCCGCCCCTAATGTATAACTTTTAAGCAGGGCAATTGCGGGCAGGGTCGATTCTTGAATGCGGCTGATAGTCGTTTGCCACATACGGGTCACCTCATAGCCCATTTTGCGCCAATCGTCCCCCAGTAATTCAGGCATTCCCCCCATTGCCATGAGATCAATCCCCGCAGAAAAGTTATCGCCTTCACCCTTTAGGACTATCACTCTAGCATCATCGATTCTTTCAGCCTCTATCACGGCAGCGGCAATCGCTTGCAACATTTGTACACGAATAGCATTTCGTTTATCGGGGCGATTTAAGATAATTTCAAAAACACCATCAGAAAAATTCGTTAAAATATGGTCAGACATGAAAAACTCCTATTCAAAATGATTTAATACAAAAAAGACTTGAGGACATTCCCGCAAGTCTCCAAAAAAACTATTTAAGAAGTTAGAAATATGACCTAAGTGTTCGGCCAGATTTCTTCGATCCCACCATGTTGGATCGTCACTTTTTCTTCAACCAAATAGTCAAGTGCCGTATCAAAGTCAGAAAACTGCACTTGGCTAATCCAGGCATTGTGCAATACCCAACGACGGGTTTCAACGCCTTCATCCATTGCGACAACAGAGATTTCACGAGTTGGCAGGACTTTACCTTGTGCTTGCACCGCTTCGCGTACCCACGCATTGAATGGTAAGTTTGGATCTTGCTGCACCATTTTGGTTAAAACAATTGATGGGCGTTTGACAGCGACAGGCTTACCTGTTTCGTCAACTTCTAGCTGAAATGATGTTAGGCCATTAATCGCAAAAATACCCGTGACAATTTGCCCATTAATTTCAACATGGAATTCATTCGCAGTTAGGCTGTCTGTTACCCGTAGACCGTATTGCCCAGGGTTTTGGGCTTGTGGTGCGGGGGGGGCAGCATACGATTGCGTTGGAACAGTTGGCTGTTGATATTGTGCCTGTTGTTGTTCAGGTTGTTGGTACTGAGCAGGCGGTTGCTGATATTGCGCCGGCTGCTGTTGCTGCTGTTGTTGGTATTGCGGTTGTTGCGGTAAAGGATTATTTGAATTATCCATCAGAGCATTTCCCCTGTTTTGTATCGTTAGGGCTTAGTATATATTACAGCGCCGTTGCCAGCAAAATGACAACAACAATTCCAACCATCACCACACCAAGCCCAACGACAATGGCTAATGCGTTGTTGAGTAACAAGGTGGTTATCGGCACATTTTGCTCAGATGCTCCACCACCACCGATTTGTAATAGCTCCATCGGTTGGTTCGGCATTAATTCAGCCTTTTTGACTTCACGGTTCAAGTACCAAAGCGTTATATATAAAGGAATAGCCAACCCAACAATTAACCCAGGAACGCCTAATACCAACAACGCTAAGGGAGCCCCTTGTTCACTGGTAATATCTAATGTTGAGCCTTCTGCATTGTTAACTTGACGAGTTTGCGGGAGTGACACACCAATTGCTGTGAAGAAAAGTCCGACTAGCAAGAGAGCGGCAACACCGCTAATAATGATTACAGATGGTTTCACGACTTGCTCCTACTTGTTTTGTTCCTGTAGATTTTAACGGGAAAAACAAGACCTTTCAATAGGCTCACTGTTCCGATATATCCCAAAGTTTACCAGTTTGCATAACACCTACTAAGAGAAATTACTGCATTTTATCCCAAATAAATCCCAAATCGTATAGAAAGCGTCATGTAACGCTATGTTTTTAGACCCTTTTGAGGCGCTATAATCAACTCACACTGATTAAATAATGTCATAAATCTATGCGTTACACTGCTATTTTACTTTCTATCATACTGGTTATCAGCTTTGGATTTGGGTTATTGATCGAACCCACATCAAGCCTTGCTACCCCAAAAACCAATTGGACGGGGTATTACTATGCAAACCCAAATTTTGAAGGCGAGCCAGCTATCACCGTTGCAGATGATGTTATTGAAATGAATTGGTTTACGGATGCGCCATTTGAAGCACTGCCTGTTGACTTTTTCAGTGTTCGCTGGCAAACAATAGCTGACTTTACTGATGATGTATATCGCTTTAGAGCAGGGGCAGATGACGGTATACGTGTTTATATTGATGATAAATTAATCATTGATGCGTACCAAGACGGAACATTCCGCACATTAACCCAAGATGTTGCAATCCCTGCCGGCAGCTATACATTGACGGTTGAATATTATGAATCAACCGGTTTAGCTGGTGTATTGTTAGACTGGCAAGTTGCCCCACGAGAAAACATAGTCGAAGTCATCGATTTTGAAACATTAACAACAGAAGTGATCAGACCTGCTGCACAACCCATCAGCCGTATTGCAACCGCCGCTACCCCATTGCTAGATGCGCCTCACATTAATGCACTCCCTATTACCTCATTACATGTTTACCAACCAGTAACCTTAATTTCCGTTGATTCAAGCGGAGACTGGTATCACGTCCAAATTAGTGAAACTATAAGTGGGTGGGTGCCTGCACACGCTTTATATGCTAGTCAACAAAATATTTCTGACGAATCTTTGCAAGATCCCAGTTTAACCTTACAAGGTCAAACTATTACTGAAACCACTATTCAAACATCCGATGGTGCAGTAACAATATCTCCCAATACCTCACTAAACATCATCAGCCGAGACAACACAGGTTTAAAGGCTTATGTTGAAACAGACAATGGTGTTAGTGGATGGATTTTTAGCCCCTATATTGAGTTAATTGAAGGTAATCTCCAAATTCTCCCGATTCGCTAGTGCAACTTTTTTGCTATCAAACCGTATAATAAGATAAGTAAACTCGTCGTGCAGCGTTCATAGGAGCGCCCTTTTGCAAGAACAACAACCTGAAAAAGAATTAGTAGAACAAACGCTATCTGGAGATACTGACGCCTTTACAGAATTAGTTAGACTATACGAAAAACCAGTCTACAATCTAGCTTACCGTATGCTCGGGAATTCAGTAGAAGCAGAAGATGCCGCACAAGAGGCATTTATTAAAGCCTACTCCAATCTACAGCGTTACGATTTGTCTCGGTCATTTAAAACCTGGATACTATCTATTACATCAAATCATTGTATTGACCGATTGAGAAAGCGCCGCTTAACTTGGCTTTCATTAGATGAACCCTTGCCCGCGCACCCTGCATTAGTCAGTAGTGATACGAGCCCAGAAGCCGCAACGCTCGCTAAAGAGCTTAGTACCCAAGTTCAAGACTTACTCAGCAATCTGAATGATGACTATCGCCTAGTTGTCGTTTTACGCTATTGGTATGAGTTGTCCTATAGTGAAATCGCAGACATGACGGAAACCACAGAAAGCGCTGTCAAAAGTCGGTTATTCCGCGCCCGCCAAGCCCTTGCTAAATTAGTTGATCTGGAAAACTCTCCGCTGATTGCGGAAATGGCTACTCTTATGGAGAACAACGCATGAGCCAATCATTTAATTCACAATATGACGACCATCAAGATGATGAACAAGCCTATTTAGAGCAACAGGCGGCTCAAAGCCAGTCTACAGATGAACAAGGTTCTGTTAGCCGTTTAAGTGTTGATAGTGAAACAGATGCTGATGTGCATGATATGCAAGATCGGCTCAATTTAGTCGATCACTTGTTTAGAAATGCACCATTTGCGCTTCCACAAAGTGATTTTGCGGAACGTGTCATCCGAGCCATAAAAAACCGTACCCCCAGCACATTTGATCGGAATCGCGCAACTGGGGTTGTTTTGGGTTTAAGTAGTGCGGCTGGTGCCACATTGGCACTTTTGGGCATTAGTCTCACCATTGCCGCTATCTTTTTCATAAATAGCGAAGCTATCATTGATGCCCTAGTTTCTGGCGGAACCTTTTTTAATCTTGGCTTATCATCATTGGCACAAAGTTCTGCTGAATTATTTACTGAAAATCCACTGGTCATGCTCATTCTTACTGTTGGTGCCATCACTCCACTATTAGGGTGGTTAATTAGCAGACGCAATATTTCCACGAATCGTTAAGGAGCAAAATAATATGTGCCTGCTTTATGGTGTTAGTTTTGGATTCTCAACAATTGGTATTTTCGGGATAGGGCATTTGTTTGCTGGCGCACCAATCCGAGCCGCATCATATTTTGTTGCGGGTTTTATCTGGACAATCCTTGCAGGTATTATGGGGTTGTCTAGCGGTTTAACCTTATTCCTTTGTTTTGTCCCGCTTCATTTATTGTTTGCTCACTTTTGTGCTACGGATGCGTTGAAACAGTCTCGCCATTCTAACGAATAAAACTATACGAAAAGAGCATGCAAAGCTTACCGCAGCGGAGCGTATCACGAGTCAGCTTGCTGATGAGTGTGAGAGTGGAGCGCCTGAGTTACGGAGTAACTCACGGTCAAGCAAGGTTACCAACAAGCTGAAAGCGGAGTGTCGAAGACACGAGCGTGCGCAGTTGGTGATAACGCAGCTTGAGCCATGTAACCCGCCTTACCAACGAGCAAGCATGGTGAGATGAGCGTCGGGCGAAATCGAGCCATAGCGCAGGTTGTTGGTAACTACTATTACCGTGAGTTAGCGGGTAAAAAAGATAAAAATGTCTAATATAGAGCGTTTTAGAGGCTTAAAACGGCCCTAATACGCCATTCAAACTCAGAGAGCATGATTGCAGTAGCTCCCCAAACCTGATGACCATCAATATTATAATATCCGTATCGATATGCGGTGCCTTGAAAGTTACCTTCTGCCCATCCTTTATTTTTTTCGTCAAAAATTGCTTGCATAGGTGTTTCAATAACTTTTTCAACCTCTTGCGGGTTACGCACCCACTTAGGGTGACTTTCGCAATAGGCGACAAATGGTGAAACATAAAAATCGCTTGGCGGGATATAAATTCGCGTTAGCTGCCCAATGACATTGACTGTTTCGCAAATACCTAATTCTTCACAGGTTTCACGAAGGGCGGTTTGTTCATATGTCTCACCGTCGTCACGACGCCCGCCGGGGAAGGAAATTTGCCCACCATGACTGCTGAGCGTGTCAGGACGCTTGGTTAAGACAAATTGTAATTCCTGCGATTCCCGCTCTGGATACAATAGCAGCAAGGTGGCTGCGTAGCGGGGTTCACCGGGTAAAGTTGGATCACGCTCTGCGCGACGGATGGATGGCGCTAACTTTCGGTGGGCAACTTCTGGGTTAAATTGTGGCGGTTTTAGGCGCAAGGCATCTTGAATTATTTTTAATGTGAGCTGCATAAATTATCTTTTGGCGTTAACCATACCATGCCCGCCGCTTTTTTAGCGAAACACCAGCCGTTGGTGTTTGTTCATTTGTTCGTGAGGTACGAACCCGCCCACGTGGATCAATGTGGATGGCACCATTTTGTTGGAGCCGAAAAAATTCCTCTGGGGTAATGTCAGGGGCAGGTTCGCCACCAAGGCGCTCTAAGCGCGGTGTCAAATCTTCTGCATCGTTTGGTTTTTCTGGGGTTTGCGGATTATCTGTCATTTTTTACTTCCTTGTTGATGTTGGTTTTGGGCTTCATCGGATTCAAATATAACTAGATCATTGGCCAACGCTTCTAATGATACACGATCTTGTTTGTGTTTTTGTCCACAAACTAAACAATCGGGGTTGCGTGCAATATGAATCCATTCAGCACTATAGGGCTTTAATGGAGGGTGCCCCTCAAAAACCTCGAGGTAGGTATTGGCTAAAATAACCGTATTAGCGGGCTGCTTTCGAAATTCAGATGTATCCGCGAGTAATACATTAATGACCATATCCGCTTGAGTAGCAGCAACTCGTGTAACATGTAACCATAATGCAGGCTCTGCGTCTAATGTGCCGTGTTCATTCACTTGGCCATAATCTAATTCATCCGTGCTATTGGGTGATGAGGAAAGATGACCGTCCCGCAAATTAAGTGCCCAACAAGCATAACACGCACCCTCGTACGGGTGAATCGTAACAACATCACCGCCCTCGCCTTTTGCATAAACCCCCGCATAAACCGCAGGCAGATTATGCTTAAGACATAGCTCATTGATCGTATATTTAGCTCCTTCATGGTCAACAGCACTTACAACAATATCGACCTCACTTAAAACATCCGTATTGGTTTCGATCTTTCCGATGCGAGTTTTGATCTTTGCTTTTGGGTTTCTGCGCAAAATTAAATTTTGAACCGCTTCAACTTTAGGTTTGCCGAGGTCGTGTTGATCAGCAACATGACGGGTTAGATTTACAGCATCCAAAGTATCATCGTCAACCAAAACGAAATTTTCAATGCCGCTCATCGCAAGCCCTTGAGCAACAAATCCACCGCCTGAGCCTAAACCTACAATAGCTACTGTTTTTTGTCGTAGGTGTTCAAGTATAGATTTTCCAAAGTATCGTTCAACGCGATCCCAATTCATAGGGGTTTTCCTTTAAGTAATCTTCAACCAATCGCAAACCGTCTAACAAAGCATCACGATCACCTGACCATGAGTGGGTAATTTGTTCAGGGACAACTTGAGAGTCTGCATATAGCGCTGTGAATAAGTCATCTTCGGCAGCAGGGCGTTTGATAGGTGCAGTTCGCCATGTGGGTGGTGATTTAGGGTAATTATGGGGTGTGACACCAATTACAACATGGTATGTCCCCGGGCGATACAGCAAAAAACAGGTTTCTAGTGGTGGTTTGCCATCGGCATTATGCTGCACAATACGGCTAATATCCAATCCATCTTGAGTTAATGAGTCTAGTTCGGCATTAAATCGTGCTTCATCTCGTAACCACCATGCCATATCTGGCAATTGAGGTAAACCATAGGCACGTTCGATAATAGGTTTTAGTGGCAAAAACCAACGGCTTTTTAAGCTCAACCCCCAAAAATCGATCCGCAGTGCCGGATTTGTATCCTCAAAAATGAGGGTGTTTTCCGCAGGTTCATCCCGCGCATCTTCTGCAAATGTTACAATCGGTGCAACTAGATAATTTAGCGGGTAATCATCATCACGAAGTAACGCTTTTGCTGTTTGCAGATCCCCTCCAGACGGTTTGATCATACCGCCGGGTTGTTTGTGCCAATCCCCGACATGTAATAAGGGTAGATCCCACTTTTCGCTAATAGACTTGCTGTGGGTACGGCGGCGCATTGTGCGATAGACTTCCCAGTTTTCGTTGAGCCATGTAAAGGCATAAAACTGCCAATCGTTCCCTTGTTCAAACATCGCCCACCGGCGGATTGCATCTTGCCCGGGGGGAATTGTTTCTAGAATATGTGTTTCAGGGAATTTTTGCCGTCCTGCGGGCATCATCACCCCAATAAGTGCTTCGCCTGTTTCATCTTCTGGGTACTGTAATGCATTTCGCTTAATGCGATCGATGACATTTGGGGCAATAAAGATCGTTTCGGGTGTATTTTTCCTCAACATCTCATGACCCTCGACCAAAACGATTCAATGGTGGGGCGGCGCGTTCTTCAACCCCCGGCCATTTTCCAGTTGCTTTCCATGTATAGTAGGCATAAATCCATTGGACAGCCCACCCCGCAACCGTTACTGCTGTTGATTTTGAGGGGTTCCAACCATAGGTGACCCCATCACGCGGGTTAAAAAGACACAACTGGCCATCTTGAAATTGATGCTTGGTGCTGTGGATATGAGGCGTGGTGATGTAGGCTTCAGGGGGGCGGTTCGGATACACCTGTGGATAAACGATTTTGATAGTATGGTCACGATGTGGTAACCGTTTGAGGTTAATTTCAACAGTTCCTAACCAATAGAGCAATCCCCGTTCGGGAACATTTAATTTAAACGTGTCAGAAAATGTTGCCCGCATCAATTCAACTTCTAACCGTAATCGTGGTGATACATTTTGAGGGGTTCCCCACCATTGTTTTGCCATAACCTATATGCCCCTTTATTAATCCTTTTGATCCATCAATAATTCATCCAAACTCATCGGGCGAAATTCCCCTTGTGTAACGGCATTTTGTAATGCTTTGTCAATTTCGCCATCAGATGTCAAATTTGACAAAATTTGCCCAGAGTCTACGACATCCCACCGAACATAATGCAGTGCCATCAACTGCCCATTAATCACTAATGCAACCGACCATCTGCCCTCACGATTTGATGTAACACCTGCCATAGGTAGCCAATTGTCCGAAATAATGCGTGTTTTGCCTCGTTTTAATAATTGCCCTGTTGCTGGCGACTCAAAAACTGCATCGCCATGTCCATCAACAATGGCTAGTTGCAGATTGACAGCTTGTCGCCGAGGGCTATGCAACTCAACAAAAGGTCGTAGCCATCCTGTTTCTGGGGTGATGGGGGTGTCTCGCTGTAACTTTGGTGGTTTGGTACGGCTTTCATAGGTTAGCAACCCTATATCTGTTAAGGTCATACTTGCTTCTGACAAGCGATCATCAGCGCGATACATCGCTTTTTGGCTAATAGCCTGCACAGTTGCCAAGAATTCTTGATGTTTGACCCAATCTCTGGCTTGTTTTGTATATTTATTTTGACCACGCATCACTTCAAAAAATGTGATTAATCTCTTTAAAGACCCTATCATAACCACCTGTATACAATCGTTTGTGGTGTGCTAAACGCCACCTTGCTGTCTCAGTAGTTCCTCTAATGTCATCGGCATCGGTTCGGCGGAAGTTTGTTGGCTGTTTTGTAAACGCTGGCTATTTTGATGAGAGCTTGGCGATCGCCTTGTCCCATTTTCTGGTTCCAACATATTAAAATGATGCTTGGCTATGACCTGCCCATCAATACTAAAGTGATATTTCCATGAGCCAATCGCTGTCAAAGATTCATTATTTTTGAGCCGTAAGCGATAATCTGGGATGATTAGATTTTCCCCAGCATTAAGGGTGATCTCATCTTCGTAAACGAATTGTGGTGTGTTGTTATCATCCTGTAGTTCAAAGCGCAAAATAACTTTTTGTTGGCGGAGGTGTTCAGGTAAGTTTAATACCACATACGGACGCACACTCTCATCATCTAAAGACAAAAATCGCGCTTGCCGCAACGATAATCCGCCACGTCGCCGTTCATCAATGACCAACCCAATATCTTGCAATATATAGGGTGGTGTGAGGATACTTAAACTATCGATTGCGCGATCACTGGCGACTTGGGCAGCACGCGTAATAATCGGTTCACGATTTTGCTGTAACTGAGTGAAGATCTCTTCAATGGATATATTCCGGGCAACAACGATTGCAAAGTAGGTTAATAGTAAGGGGATTCCAACAACTAATGGAAAAGCCCCAGACGCAATAAGCGCTAAAAATGCGATCCCTAAAATGCCATACACCGCTAACATGCCCCGTTGATTTTGGTTTGATTGCATGATTTGTTTCCCAATGGGTATGGTTTGCTATATGTATTATACGTGAGGGACGAATAGAAAGTTGCAGAAACCCTATAAATTGAGGGGGAAAATAATAAAATTTAAGAGGCTATATCAGTGAAAAGGTGGTAATCGCAGCAAAATTGCCACGATTACCGAAAAAATCTAGCTAAAATCGCGGGCATCACGCACGATGCGAGCGCCTTCTACAGCATCCACAACTTCAACTTCATTAATGCTTAAGCGTGCAGCTTGTTTCACGGCAGCTTTCACGACATCGCCATCGATATCCCCTTCTGAGAGGATAACTTGCAACGTTACGGTATCGCGTGCACCATCGCGCCCCACAACGGCTTGGAATTTGGTGACGTTCGAGAAACTTGCCATAGCCGCTTTTAAAGAATTCGGGTGCAAAAACATCCCGCGTACTTTAATTGCTTCGCCAGAACGCCCCATCCAACCACGCAGTTTACGGCGACCATCTTCAATATCCATAATGGACAGGTCGCCAGTGCCGAAGCGGATCAATGGATAGGTTTCATTAAAGGTTGTTACGACAACTTCGCCTAATTCACCATGTTCCAACAAGTCACCTGTTTGGGGGTCACAAACTTGTACCACCAAATTTTCTGGGATGTACAACCCTTGTTTGCCCGGGATTTCATAGCCAATAATACCAAGATCGGCGGTTGCATAACCTTGAGATGTCACTAAACCAAATTCGCCTTCAAACTTTTCGCGTTGGCTAGGAATATATGGTTCGGCAGAAAAGAATGCTTTTTTGAGTGGTAATCCCTCTTTAGGAATGCCCATTTCATTCACAGCTTTATCAAGGATCATTTCTAAGAAACTAGGCGTCCCTGCATAGGCCGTTGCACCTAATTTCATCATGATCATGACTTGTATATCAGTGTTCCCTGGCCCCATTGGGACAATCGTAGAGCCAACTTGACTAATGCCTTCGTCCAATAGCAACCCCGCCGGCACCATATGGTATAAAAAGGCATTAATGACAATATCTTCAGGGCCAAAAGTTGCCGCTGTGAAGGCTTCTTTTGCAGATTGCGCCGCCGCTGCATCATCAAAACCTTCGGGGTCAAAAATAGGTCCCGGCGACATGTAAATACGGCGCAATTTATGAATCGGCTTGGTGATAAATCCCCCAAAGGGCGGATCTTCCTGTTGCATTTCTTGCAATTTGTCTTTGCTCGTCACAGGGATTTTAGCGAGATCGTCCACCGTTTGGATGTCTTGAGGGGTTACCCCTGCCCCATCCATTATCGATTTGATAGCGGGGGCATTTTCATAGGCATGAGCAATTTGTTGCTGTACCATGGCATTTAAATCAGGCATATATACTAAACTCCTGCAATAATTTTTTAAACGATGTATTAATGATAAGAGCGATACAGAAATAATCCAAAAACTATCTAGGCCTCAGAGTCTTTGGGATCATCAGTAATATGGGGTGGTGTGGGGTGACTGTATCGTGTTTTGTCTTGAGCAGATGGCCGTTTGTTCGGAGGTGGGGGATACGCCACGCCTTCTTCTTGTTCATTATTTTCTTCAAGTCCCATCACGTCAATATGTGCGCGGGTTGGACGTTTATGGGGCGAATTGGGGCTATGTGGCAAAATCACATTTTTCATGGGATCTTGTTCCAGTTGTGATGGGGTTCTAGGCTCTTGAATCCCAACTTCATTTGGATTGAGCGCCTCCCATTCTTTAAACCATTCATCAAACCATAAAAGTTCTGCACTAGATAAAGCAATTTGGTGTTGATACATAGACAATACATGGAAAGGGGTATCATCTTTTTGAAGATCGGTTAAATGCGTTTCTAGCTGATTTTTACGTGCATTAAGGTTTGCGCGGTAGCGCATCATTGCACCCCGTGCTTGTTCAGTGCTAACGGTGGGCAAATTAGCCAACCCTAGGTCAAAAGAGTGGGGTAAATGACGTGGTGACGATAACATATCGGTGATGGCCGTTTGCAAAACGCCAAACCCTGCTTTTGTCAAACGATATTGCCGCTCTTTGGTGCTAGCGTCTGGATCGCCGGTAGAGTCGATCAAACTTTGCTTTTCCAACTTTTTGATTAAATAGTAGACTGATTCTGTACCAATAAGCGTCCAGCGGCGGAGATTACGCTCATCAATGACTGCTTGAATATCCAACCCTGTAATTGGTGCTTCGGCAATTATGCTTAAAATGGCAAGTTCTGCATCGGTCATCATGCGTTATACTACCTCTGGATGGCGGCCATTTACGCGGGTTTTGACATCTTTTGTTTCTTCAGATAGGCGGCGAAGGGTATTTAATTGCATCATGGCTTGCCCAAAAAACACAGGTTCACGGACTAAGTTATATATAGCCCCACGTACCCCATAAGAATATGAACGTGAGCGCATAATTACTCGTGTGATCTTGCTAATTTTATTTTCTAATGTATAGCTAAGCGTCACATCATATTCGCCCCCTAATTCATTGGGTAAGCGAAAGCCACCAAAAACCACTGATTTTTGAGGATCAATGCGTAAAGTTTGCAAACTGTTACTCATGACATCCCCTTTTTGCATTGGCGGGATGTCGTAATACACATGCTCATGGCTGCTTAGATGAGTCAGGTTGTAGAAATGTAACCCATAACGTCCAAATTGTGAGATCCACCACCAAACAAGCTTGGGCGGTGCATCAATATTGATAGCATAGGTTGTGGTGCTATGCGGATACTGAATAATGTCATCACCTTCCATGGCACGGGATGCTTCATCCGATTGCGTGCCCCATGTTTGTAACTGTGGGCGCACCATGACATGATACGCCAATGCCATGCCACCATAAATTAGCAGGCGTTTGGTCATTGATGATGAGGGCGGGGTTACAGTGTTATCTGACTCCATGAGATAAATCCTCTATTTTGTGAACGGTCAAGCAATGACTCAATGCGTTTTGATATTAGTTGATAAGTTTCATCATCAGTCGTTTCAATAGTAAGCCAAACACGATTATTATCATAATCGCACAATACCATGACGGAGTTCGGATCGATTTTTAACCGCAAAATGTCTGGATCACCAGTAGATTCTGGAGATCGGCCAAACTCTAAGTGTAGTTCCGAAAGAATGTAATCAGCAGGCACATCCGACGAATTAAGCTCAACAAGATACTTCATGCCATTTTCCTTTATGCTGACAGTATACTTTATTATAAATCGAGAGGCTCGGGAACGCTAACCAAGATCATACCATTACAAATTTTAAGCGTGGTTTCTACACCCCTGCGGACAAATTTACGCCCTTCACAAACATCTGTAGAAGGCGTGTCTAAGGCTGGTAACCATGCCCACCGCCCCATTGTGTCAATCATCCACTGATCCAAGTCATTTTGCCGCACAGCATTAATCTCTAACATGATTTCCAGTGGTGTGGTCTGTTGAGGAGCCTCCAAATAATCACGAATTTGGCGGCGTGTTTCCCATGTTGGTTCAGGGTACCACATCGCATAATTAAACCCATTCATATAAATTAGTTCACGCGGATAGTAGGCATCATACACGGCTGCGATCACGGGTTCAGGATAGAATTCTGCTCGGAAAATCACCAATCCAAAGCCTTGATTCTCAATAAAATCGACAATTGGTTTGGGATCTAATAAGTTGTTGTCATATAGATTTTGTAACTGTGTGGGGTTACTGATCACCTCGCGGCCAGCCCGCAAACTAAATCCTGCTTCTTCACTCATCACGGGTTTTTCGCTAGCGCGGATTTGCTCAACAATACGCCACCCATTTTCGACATCTTCTTCAGATGGAATGTGTCCAATTGTGGCATAACCCGCAGTCCACCCTGCTGCATCGTACAATGGGTAGCGGTGCCCCGGTTGGGGAGTTATGTTGAGCGCTTCAGCCAATGGTGCAAAGATGCTATTGGTTGGCAATTTAACGACCGTTGCTCCATAAATCACCATTAGGCCAACACAAAATGCCCCTGCCCCCTGCCCCATTCGTTGCCATGGCACTCGATTTTTGAATCCCGTTGCCCAAAAATTGTCAGGCAGTTGCCATGTTTGATTGATCGTGCGCGCAATAAAAATCCCAGACAGGATACACATCCCAGCGATGCTGGTTGCAAAATAGCTATCCCCTGCCCCCCATGTACCAGAACCCACCGTACTAACGAGGGCAATCACCACCCACACACTATATAAAGATAGGCGTGAAAAATAAAGTTCATATACCACCATGAGCCCTGTAAAAAGTAACAGTACCCAATGCAATCGCACAAATTGCTGAATAAGCCCTGTAAATTGTGAAAGGATATATTGATTCACATTGGCAGCAACAGCATTATTCCACCATTCATTATTGGTAGCGATATTGATTGCTAAAAAAATTGCCCCTGTTGCGACGGCAAAACCAATAGCATATACAACCGATTGACGGGGATTCCGCAGAAAAAACCAAATAAAAACAGCCGCAACGGTGACCACCGCTAACTGTTTGGTGTAGCCGGCCAACAACAACAATAATAACCCCCACATCCACCGCCGCCGTTGTTGCAATTTTGGCAATTCAAAAACATTGACTAGCAACACCACCGCTAGAACTTCAAACATCACCATGAAATAGTGTTGCCGAAACAGTGGACCAATATGATAAATGTAATTTGATGCTAAAAAGGCCAACCCCATCAGTATCGCGATGTCACGCCGCCCTTCCGCACGCTTTATGGCATATCCAATAGCGCCCGCCGTGATTAATGTGCTTAAAAAGGCAACCAACCGCCCATACCAATATTCAGCACCAAACACCCAGGCAAAGGGAACCAACACTAAATGATAGACGGGTGGATAATTGCTGGCGTAAAATGGAAATTCCTCATTATTGCGATAGGGGGATCTTCCCTCGCTTAGATACATGGTGTCAACCAGTTCAAACCCTTCGCCTTGATCATAATCGAATGGGAATTGGATCAATTCCACGCTATAAACAACATAGACAAAAAAATGAAATAGCATCATGACTAAGGCAATAATGAATAAAATACGTGTCAGCAGGGGTAATTGATTGGATTGTGCAATCATAATCTAAGCTCGCTTTCTATCGCTATGCAGGAGTGTCCCCAAGGGGATATAACGTAAAGCCTAATAAAATTAGCAGGACTGAACCGACTAAGGCTAATTGTTGAGATGGCCCAAAGCCAGCATCGGGATCGCTAGTACCAAAAGAATCAAAGAGAAATATGGCAATAAATGCAAGCAACCCAAATACGCTAATCATGATACCTAACTGTCGTTTGGTTAAGGGGTTTGTCAACATGCACAAAAATCCATCATTATTCCATTATTTTTACGAAGAAATAGTCTACCACGAAACTTTCTATTGAAAATGACGTATAAGGAATTAGAACAACATAGCATAATGGAGCAAAGTTATTGACATGACTAACCAAAACACGATTCCTCCGCTTGAGGAAAGCCCTAAAGATGATAATGAGCAAGCTATCCCGATCAATGTACGGGATGCCATTAAGGGCTCTATCCAACGCGCAAAAGCGGATCATGAAGAAGTTGAGCGTATCAACACGGAGCGCCTAGCCTTACAAGATGATATAGATGCTCAAGATGAAGTGGTCAAAGAATACGAAGAGCGCTACTATGGAGACGATAAGGGCAAGAACACGAATGCTATAGTACCTAGCAAGCCCAAAAATAAATCAAAGCAAGACCGCTCCCTACCCCAAGATGTTAGTGAAGATGAAAAACTGTGGGCAGCTATCGCCCATGCCAGCGCCTTGTTGAGCGTTGGTTTGTTAATCTTTTCAGCAGGGGTTGGTAGTATTTTCTCGATATTCGTCCCATTGGTCATTTATTTGGTATACCGAGAAAAATCTGAGTTTGTTGCCTACCATGCCTTGCAAGCTTTTGCTGCACAAGCGGTTGGGATTCTCGGATTTGTTGCGCTATTGATTGGCCTGACGACCGCATGGGTTGTAATGTTAATCATTTCGGCATTGCTGATTGTGGTTTTAATCGGTATTCCGATGATTGTTGTGGTGGCGTTAGCGGGGCTAGTAGCCATTGGCGCAACGTTCTTGTTACCACTTGGGTTGTTGGTCTACAGCATGATGGGCGCTACCGCCGCTTATGCCGGGCGGGACTTTCAATATCCATGGATTAGTGACTGGGTAGATGAACAAATTTACCCCCGTTTGGATACTTTGTAAGTTTCGTTCATTGCCAACCGTTTGCCCTTCTGGTACAGTCCTAATTTCGCTAATAATCTGACGAAGGTTTGAAGGAATTTGGGATGTTAAAGACGCATAACTGCGGAGAATTACGCCAAGACCATGCAGGGCAAACGGTAACCCTTTCAGGATGGGTTGACCGCCACCGTGACCAAGGCGGTATTATCTTCCTTGATTTACGAGATCGCTGGGGGATTACACAAATTGCCATCGATCGCGATAGTGCCCCCGAAGCACATGAGACCGCCAGTGCTGTTCGTAACGAATGGGTTATCCAAGTTAACGGTACTGTAGATTTGCGTCCTGATGATTCGATCAATCCAAATTTAGATACGGGATATGTTGAACTCACAGCAACCAATGTCAACATTCTCAATAAATCAAAAACCCCACCCTTTTACATTAATAACGACGATGTGGTAGATGAAGCCTTGCGCTTAAAGTATCGCTACCTTGACTTACGCCGCGAACGGATGCAAAACAACATTATTTTGCGCCATAATGTCATTAAACATATTCGGGATTACCTCGACAAAGAAGGGTTTGTTGAAATTGAAACCCCTATTTTGTTCAAAACCACCCCCGAAGGGGCACGGGACTATCTGGTTCCAAGCCGTGTACATCCGGGCAAGTTTTACGCCCTGCCCCAAAGCCCACAACAGTTAAAACAGTTGTTGATGATTGGTGGTTATGAACGTTACTTCCAAATTGCGCGGTGCTTTCGGGATGAAGATCAACGTGGTGACCGTCAACCAGAATTTACCCAACTAGACATGGAAATGAGCTTTGTTGAGCGCGATGATGTGCTGGATCTGATCGAAGGCTTGATGATCAGCATCGTCGAAAATGTCAGTGATAAAACACTCGTCAATAAACCATTCCCGCGCTTTAGTTACCATGAAGTCATGGAACGCTTTGGGTCAGACAAGCCCGACATCCGTTATGGAATGGAAGCAATTGATATTGCAGACATTGGCGGCAGTAGTGGCTTTGCTGTATTTGTGGAAAATGCCAAAAACGGAAAACCCGTGAAAGCAATGTGCGTTAAAGGAATGGACACTAGCAGCAAAACCAAGGTTAAAAACGACCTCAAAGCCCTTGAAAATCTCATCCGTGAGGTCGGCGGCAAGGGGTTAGGGTATTTTGTGATGCCGCAAGATGATAGTGGCGAAGTTTGGGGGTCAATGGTTAAGTTCTTTACGCCTGAACAGATTTTAGAGCTTGCTGAGCGTACCGATGCTGACAATGGCGATATTTTGTTATTCATTTCTGATGAAAAACAAGTTGCTTATGACATGGTTGATACCTTACGGCGCAAATTAGCGGCTGATCTGGACTTGGTAAACGCAGAAGAGCTTTCCTTCTGTTGGGTGATCGACTTCCCGCTCTTTGAATGGAATGAAGACGAAAAACGGTGGGATCCAAGTCACCACTTGTTTACCTCCCCCATGCCAGAAGATGCCCACTTGTTAGATACTGATCCCGGTGCAGCACACGGTCAACAATATGACTTAGCGTGCAACGGGTATGAAATTGCTGGCGGGAGCATCCGTATCCATCAACCCGAAATGCAAGAAAAAATCTTTGAATTGATTGGGTTGGAACTCGAAGACGCCAAAGAACGCTTTGGGCATATGTTGGATGCCTTTACCTATGGCGCACCCCCACATGGTGGGATTGCCCCCGGTATTGACCGCTTGATCATGCTGTTGGCTGGTGAGCCTAATATCCGCGAAGTGATGGCGTTCCCCAAATCTCAAACAGCAATGGATATGATGGCAAGCGCTCCATCGGTGGTGGATCAACATCAATTAGATGATCTCCACATCAAACATGTGGAAAAACGGAGCAAAAAAGCGGCTACTGCTGAAAAGTAATACTACCGTTGGGCTGGAACCGTGAACACATCTCACGGTTCCAGCTTGTTTTTCATTCAGTTATTTCGCCCCCTACCCCAAAAAGCTTATATTCCTTCAATTCGTGATGTTATGTCGCTTGATATACGGCAGGGAACTCCATTTGTACAAAATCAAGCATTTCGCCTTGTAACGGCATGAGTTGTAAGCCATCTTCAACGATGGCAGGGGGGATCACGCTGGCGACCTCACGCAAAATTGTATCTATGTCGGTTGCATCCCCTGTGAGGTTGACACCAAGCGTTAACGCGGCGGGTTCATTGTTACGATGTAAGGAAAAAATGTAAGCGGATTCTACCGCCTCATATTTCCCAAATACCTGCTTGAGGTAGGTCGGTAAATGCGGAGACACACGCACATGAGGCGGGGTAATACGAACCTCAATTTGTTCATCAATGGATTCGGTATCAACGGCATTCGGCGCGGTCGGATGTAATCCCTGCCCCAATGCTTGTATTTCTACTTGTGTGATCTCGCCGCCAATAGTGCCCGCAATATTGAGCATTAGCATCGGAGCATGTTGTTGGGAAAGCATCGTAAACAATGGTTGCGCAGGGATCACAATATAAGGTAGGGGTTCAGATTCCCAACGGGTGAGTGATTCCATATCTGTGAAGGCTAAAATCAGGGGATCACCTTGGGAGTTATGGGCTTGTACTAAATCAAGTTGTAGCCCTTCGTGAATATCTACTTGTCCAGTGGGCACATCTTCATTCGCTAAGGGCAAAATGAGGGTACTCCCTAACAAGGCATCATAGAGCGTTGCGCGGGTTTTGGGGTTGTCGCTAATGTGCAGCACCTTAATAGCGCGTAATAATTCAACATTGTTAGGGAGTGTCATGGTTTATGCTCCTGTGGGAACCCAAATGTTTTTAACTTGCACGGAATGCCGCAAAAAGATTTCGCCCTCACCTTGTTGGGGGGCAGACCAATCACGGGCAATGCCATAATCAACCCATGTCCGTTTCATGTTACTTGCTGATTTATACTCCACATGATAACTGCCCTCAGCGCTACCAAAATACCACATAGCATCAACTTCATCATGCTCAACAAGCGTTTTGCTCAGGTGATCACGGCTACCCGTCACAATATTGACCACGCCTGCGGGGACATCGGAGGTTTCCAATATTTGATAAAAATCTGTGCCACTCAGCGGATATTTTTCCGATGGCACAATGATCACACTATTTCCGCGTGCAATGGCTGGCGCAAACAACGACACAAACGCCAATAAGGGCGATTCATCAGGGCACGCTATCCCGATCACACCAATCGCTTCATTAACCGCCATTGTTAATCCGCGTAGGGGTGTTTCTTGGATGGTTCCACCATACTTATCGGCATAGGCGCCATAGGTAAACAAACGTGAAATAGCAAGTTCAACCTCTTGTTTGGCATCTGCTGATTTTTGCCCTGTCATACTGATGAGCTGTTGGATAAATTCATCTTCACGAGCGGCAAGATTTTCAGCAATGTAGTACAAAATTTGGGCGCGATTATGCCCCGTGCGGGCTGCCCATGCGGGTTGTGCTTTGGCGGCGGCTTCAACTGCGTTCCGAATATCTTTACGGTTGCCATCGCTCACCTGCCCCACTACTTGATTATCAGGTGAACAAACTGGACGGGTATAGTTTCCATCTGGACGGGCTTGTTTGCCGCCAATATAGAGTTTTGCCGTGCGATCTAAGGCAGGTAATTTTCCATTGGTACTTGTCGCTGGTAATACAGGGCGACCGTAAACCGTCGCGCCCCAATTTTCGGTCGGTTCAATGGCTGTTTTTGGCTTATTTTCGCCAATGGGGCGCACATATTCATACAAACCTTCTTTACCCCCTTCCCGACCGAACCCACTTTCGCGGTATCCACCAAATCCGGCTGCGCCATCGAATAGGTTTGTCGAATTAACCCACACACTGCCTGCTTTGACGTGGGCGGCGGCTTCTAATGCGACATTGATATTTTCACTCCATATGCTGGCGGCAAGCCCATAACGCGTATTATTGGCTAATTGAATGGCTTCTTTAGGGGTGCGGAACGTCATCGCGACCAATACGGGGCCAAAAATTTCTTCTTGCCCAACGGTGGACGCCGGCTCGACATTGGTTAATAGCGTCGGTGGGTAGAAACATCCATTTGTTGGCATCTCAAGATCAGGTTGGAAGATATTCGCACCTTCCGAAACACCGATCTTGACCCAGCGATCAATGGTATCGTATTGCACTTGGTCAACCACTGCGCCAATATCGTAGCCTTTATCAAGTGAATCACCAACCCGCAATTTACCCATTCGATTTTTGAGCTTGGCAATAAACCCTTCTGCGATGCTTTCTTGAACCAGTAAGCGCGATCCAGCACAGCATACCTGCCCTTGATTAAACCAAATGGCATCCACTAAACCCTCAATGGCGCTGTCTTGATCGGCATCTTCATAGACAATAAATGGTGATTTGCCACCGAGTTCTAACGAGAGTTTTTTGCCTGTGCCAGCCGTCACGCGGCGGATAATGCGCCCGACGTTAGTTGAACCCGTAAACGCAATTTTATTAAAGTCAGGATGTGAGGTAATCGCTGCACCTGCATCATCGCCACCCGTGACGACATTGATGACACCCGCAGGTAACCCCGCTTCGGTGGCAATCTCGGCAAACAATAAAGCACTTAAGGGGGTATAGGGTGCAGGTTTGATGACCACCGTGTTTCCCATAGCAAGTGCGGGGGCGATCTTCCAAGCCAACATTAATAAGGGAAAGTTCCAAGGGATGACTTGCCCCACGACTCCCACTGGCTCATAACCTGCTAATTCTGTATCCATCAATTGCGCCCATCCCGCGTGATGATAAAAATGACGTGCCACCAATGGAATATCGAGATCACGCGATTCACGAATCGTTTTGCCATTATCCATTGATTCAACGACAGCTAAAAGGCGTTGATGCTTTTGAATATTCCTTGATAAGGCGTACAGATGACGAGCACGGGCATGGGCGGGTAGTTTACTCCATTTCGTAAATGCTGCTTTTGCTGCTTGGGCGGCCTCGTCAACATCGACTTCTCCCGCATCAGCAATAGTGGCTAATGTTTCACCTGTCGCGGGGTTGAGGCTGTCAATGGTGTTGCCGCTTTTAGGGGGGACGAATTGATTGTTAATAAATAGTCCAAAGTTTCGCCCATGGTCATCCAGCCATGCTTGTGCCGCAGATGGCGATTCAGGAGCAGCACCATAGGTTAAATTTTCAAATAAGGTTGCAATACTCATCAATAATTATCCTAACGGTATATGATGCCGTGCGGCATAGCGTCCGGTGGTGTGGTGTGAAAGTTGCCGCTCAATGTCATCTAATAGGCTGCTTGCACCAAAACGGAAATAATGGTTATTGAGCCACGCATCCCCTAATTCTTCTTTAATCAGAATCAGCCATTGCATTGCATCTTTTGCCGTGCGAATGCCCCCCGCCGGCTTAAAGCCAACTTGGTGACCTGTCCGTTCGTGATAATCACGGATTGCACGAACCATCACCAGCCCAACATCTAAGGTTGCATTCACACTTTCTTTACCGGTTGAGGTTTTAATGAAGTCCGCCCCTGCCATCATACACACCAAGCTGGCTTTATAAACATTGGTTAACGTACCGAGTTCGCCTGTTGCTAGGATGGTTTTGAGGTGCGCCTCACCACATGCCTCGCGCATTTGTTTGACTTCATTAAAAATCGCTGGCCAATTTTGGGAGAGAACATGTTCGCGGGAAAGAACAATATCAATTTCTTTTGCGCCTGCTTCGACTGAAGCATGAATTTCAGCGATACGTTGCTCAAAGGGGCTTTGCCCTGCTGGGAACCCTGTCGAAACTGCCGCTACGGGAATTTCTGTTCCTGCTAATGCAGCTAAGGCATCCCCAATACGGCTATGGTATACACACACTGCCCCTGTTGTAAGGGGTGGCATTTCTAGTGTATCTAAAATTTCTTGGCGAATAGGTTGGCGTGCTTTGGCGCACAACCGATGTACTTTACCGGGGGTGTCATCACCTGCTAAGGTTGTCAGATCAATCATGGTGATCGCTTTGAGTAACCAAGCAGCTTGATGATCTTTTTTAATCGAGCGGCGAGTCACAAGGGTTTTCGTGCGACGCTCAACAGCACTACGATTTACCCGTGATTCATTTACCCACCCTAAATCTAATTTTGAAATGGGGTTTCTTTGCATAAGTATATTCACTGTGTCTGTCTAAAAGTTGCCCATATTTTAACATGCAGATCATAAAAAAATGCTAATCAGCTCAAATATTTCGGATGTGAGTTAGCTCAGTACAGTTAAGCAACATGGTTTTAGCTCAAGATGGGCATAATCCCTAAATCATTTTGAATATCATTACACATACTATTACCCAAATTTTATCCCAAATAAAATTTGGGATAAAATTTGTAAAAATGGATTCATGTTAGACTAGATGGATTCACTATCCAAAATATGAAGTAAAAGTAGCAAATTCAATTCTCAAAATTTACATGACCGAAAGTTAAAAACGTGACAATGCATTTGCAAAATATACCTGAACCAGTAGATCATGCTAACGCTTTGATAACTGCTATTTCGGAAATTGGATTTTCTCACTACCGCATTGGTAAATTAGACTCAGCGCTCGATATTCTTTCACAAGGTATTATATTGTGTGAGCGTGCTGAAATCCCTACAGGTAAATCCTTAAATTTACGGCTCAATCAAGCAAAACTCCAAGCTGTTGCTATCTTCATGAATAATGCCACCCCTCAAAATGCCTTGCAAACATTGAACGACATACGGCACATGACACCTGATGATACAGTGCTAGCCCGCACAGATGATCTAACTGGGTTGGTGCACTATTATTCCCAACTCAGACGCCAAGAGGCTGACTATGCACAGGCAGAATCTTTTCTTGATCGTGTTGCAACCTATAACATCGAACTTCCCATTGAATGGCATTCAGAATGGTTGTTTCATAAGGGGTTAATCTATCAAAATACAGAGCGAATCGATAAAGCAAGATTAAGTTTTGAAGCTTCTATGGAGCTTGCATCATCAGAAAACTTATTTGAAATCCAATCTTTTGCGATACGCCATCTTGGATTTATCCAGCAGTATGTGGATCATGATCTTGATGCTGCACGAACCAGTTTTACGACATCACTTAACTTAAGGCTATCTATTGATTTAAAGATTTATTTGCCGTTCTCTTATCAAACGCTAGGGGGTGTTTGCGCCGCTCAAGGTGATGTCCATACCGCAGAACAATATTTTGAAAACGCCCGATCAACAGCATTAGAATTAGACAATGTAAGAGCATTGGCACTAAGTTTGGCAGCATTGGGCGATCTTCGCCGCGATCAATCGCAAATGGCCGATGCACGCGAATGTTATGAAGAAGCCCTAGTTGCGGCACAGAAAATCGATTTTTCAGCACTTATAGCACAATTACACACACGTATAGCAACGCTAGACTGAATCACAGTAAATTAAAATATTCAAACTGCTGACCAGAAATCGTCTTATGCGGACTTTCAGATACTCCGTGGGATAATCTATTTCACGCTAGCATCATAAAATGCTACAATTGCATATTATGATACGTCGCCAAGTTCAAAATTACATTATACGATACCTGCTAAGAGTATGGGATTATGCTTCTGAATTAGGAGGTAGCTTCCGACGGACTTTTGCCTTGCTATCCGCTTTTGCAAGTGGGGCACAGGTTCGGGGGTTATTAATTTTGATCGTTGCTGTTTTGGTCATTGGCACCGGTGGCTACATTATCATCGAAGGATGGGGTGTTTTTGATGCCTTTTATATGACCATGATCACTATTTCAACGGTTGGGTTTGGCGAAACCCGTGAATTGAGTGTGATTGGACGGTTATTTACAATTGGGTTAATTATTTTAGCTGTTACCTTATTGGCATATGGGATCAGCGGCTCGATTGATTACATCGTTACTGGACAGTTGTTAACCAATGTGGCGGAAACCCGCCGAACAAATATGATTAGTCAATTAAAAAATCACTATATTTTGACAGGCTATGGCCGGGTGGGGCAAGAAGCCGCCACGGCACTCCGTAAAGAAGAGGTTCCTTTCGTTGTTGTGGAACGTGATCCAGAATTGATCGCCAAAGCAGAAGCGGATGAGTGCTTAGTTGTAATTGGCAACGCCACTGAAGATGAGCGCCTGACTGAAGCGGGTATTCAACGGGCTAATGGCATTATTTGTGCAACGGGTTCCGATGCTACCAATGTGTATATTGTTTTAACCGCACGTGGGTTAAACCCTGATCTCTTTGTGATTTCTCGTGCTTCAGATGAAAGTGCCCGTGATAAGCTATTACGGGCAGGGGCGGATCAAGTGATTTCACCATACATCCTTAGTGGACGGCGGATGGCGAATCTGGCTGTGCGCCCATTTGTCGTGGAGTTTTTGGATGTTACAGGGTCATCTGGAGAATTAGAAAAAACTCTTGAAGAAATTGTTGTTGAAGAAGGCTCTATCATTGAAAATCAAACCATTGGCGAAGCTGACCTTGGCAAGCGCACCGGCGCATTGATATTAGCCATCTATCGGAACACAGGGGAATTATTGACCAATCCTGAAATTTGGAATGTGTTGGAAGCTGGGACACGAATGATTGTTTTAGGAACCCGTGATGCACTTGATGTTACTGAAGCGCTTTCACAAAATTTTACCCATCTGCAAGATGATACGAGTGAGACTAAATAACCATGAATCGCTTACCGTTAGCCTGCCACGCATGGGCATTTAATGATCGATCTCTAGAAGACGCGGCGGGTACTGCTGCCCGCTTGGGGTTCCGATATATTGATATTGGGAGTGGCCCCCATTTGAATTTAGAGCAGGCCGCTACCCACCCTGGGCGCGAAGCACAACGGATCCAAGAGATTTTGGGGCGTTACGAGCTCGAAATTAGTGATGTGTATTTCATGTTACCCTATATAAATGCGCCTGATCCCAAGCGCCGCGCTGCACAATTAGCCCTTTTTGAGCGTTTGATTCCATTTGCAATCGCATTAGGAACGCCCGGCATTACTATTTCCCCCGGTGTCTTACATCCTGATGGCGTCGAGCATTCTTTAGCGCGTAGCTTGCCAGCATTGCTACGGATGAATCGTATTGTTGCTGACACTGAACTTCGGTTATCATTTGAGCCGCATATGGATTCTGCGATCACCACCCCCGAACGTGCTTTACTGGTGGTTGAAACCATTCCGGGGCTGAGTATTACATTAGACTATGCTCATTTTTTAGTCCAAGGGTATCGGTTGACCGATCTACCGCCATTATTACAACATGCTGCCCATGTGCATATTCGACAAGTGGTCAAAGGGCGGTTACAAACTGCACACGACAAAGGCCGTCTTGATTTACAAAGTGTGATGCGAGATCTGATTCTGTCAGATTATCATGGGGCACTAACGGTTGAGTATATGACCACAGTAGGATGGCATGGCATGATGCAAGTCAATATTCCCAACGAAACCACGGCGACCCGTGACGATTTACGCCTCTTACGGTCTGAATTATTGCCCGCATTGGAATCTTAATCTAACCAAGGTAAGTATGTTTTCGTGATACAATGTCAGAAAGAACGCATGTTTTGAGGGCATATGCAACAGTACCAACCACCTAATAATCAACCAACAGTTCCCCATCAGGTAACACAACCCCCTACGAAAAAACACACCCTCCCATCCCAACCACAACACCCCGTAGGATATACACCACCAGGGCAAAACACACCACAAAGAGGGGAGCCGACAAATAAAACCCGTTCAAGTGGTCTCAAACTGCTGGCAATGGCCGCATTTATGGGGTTATTTGTAACGGTGATCGGTGTCGTTGCTGTTGGGGTAGGTATGTTTGTGTTATATGGTAACGATGCGATCTTGCCAAATGTTGAAGCAGGGGGCGTTGATGTTGGTGGGTTGTCAGAAGCAGATGCTGCCCAAAAAATTGAGTCTCAATGGTTAAATGACGGAATTGTACTCACTGACGGTGAGCGCTCTTGGATGATTTCGCCTCAAGAGATGGGAATCACCATCGACGCCACAGGTACGGCAAAGGCTGCTTATGCATGGGGACGTGACAATGGCGGTATCACCAACGGGATACAAGCTATTATGGGAGAAGCGAGTATAGAGCCCCGCCTTTCGATTGATCTAACCATTGCAGCAAATCAGCTAGACTCTATCCGTGATGTGGTGGAAATTCCTGCAAAAAATGCTGGGGTTCAATTGGTGAATGGGCAAGTTCAACCCGTTCCACCTGTTGAGGGTCGCGTGATTGATATTGACACCATACTAGAAAAATTACGTATTGATGCCGCAGGTGAACTAGCGGATGGCACATTAACCATTGAAATGATTGGTGTTGCACCTGCGGTCACAGATGCCTCACCTTTATTAGCTGAAGCACAACAATTGCTGAGTAATTCGCTCAATATTGAAGCCTATGATCCGATTCGGGATGAAGCCTTTAATTGGAGTGTGACCCCAACTGAATGGGGACAGTGGCTTATTGCATCCTCGGATTCTAACACCACGGGCTTAACATTAACGTTAGATACAGCTAGCTTGCGGACGTATTTAGAGCAGCAAGCTGCTGCCTTGGATGCCAATCGCTATATTGATATAGACGGTAGCCTTGAGAAAATCAATACAGCCCTTCAAGAGAAACAATTCAACACATGGATTCAGGTAAAGCACAATCCTACAACTTATACAGTTCAAGGTGGCGAAACCATCTCTAGTATTGGGTATGATACTGGGATTCCCTATCCTTGGATTCAAGCTGTGAACCCCGGTGTAGATGCCTTAAGTGCCGGACAGGTCATTAATTTGCCCAGCTTAGACGATTTGCTGCCTATACCGGTTGTTCGTAATAAACGCATAGTCGTTAGCATCAGCGAACAAGCTATGTGGGCATATGAAAATGGCGACCTAAAATGGAATTGGGTCGTTAGTACAGGGATTACACGTAGTCCAACATCGCCCGGTATCTTCCAAATTCGTTCTCATGAGATTAACGCTTTTGGTGGGCAGTGGAATCTCTATATGCCACATTTTATGGGAGTTTATGAACCAGGCCCCAATGCAGGGGTGATGAATGGCTTTCATGGTTTCCCTACAGATGCTAGCGGCGGATATTTATTATGGACTAATAGCCTTGGTAGCCCTGCCACCTATGGTTGCATTTTGCTCAGTTTAGAAAATGCCGAAACCTTATATAACTGGGCGGAAGAAGGGGTTGTTGTGGAGATCCGCCGATGATACGGCATTGGGCGTGGATCGTCTGTTTTGCCGTATTGGGCATAGGATTTGCCCAAGCTAATGACACCTCCACTGGGCAATATCCTGTAAGAGCGCGCATTGCCCCTGATTTTGGGGCAAATTTGACTTATGAGATTCCGCCTGAAACCATGATTACGCCACTTGCCCTAACACCAGACCGCGAGTGGCTACAGATTGAATATAATGAGCAACCAGCATGGGTTCCGCGTCAAGGGATTCGATTAGGGAGTGATGTGCGATTAACGGTGGCGACGAATGTACCTGTTGCACCAGCCTTACTAACGGAAAACTGTATTAGTCTTGTTGGGGATTCTGTGCCATATGGTGACGTGGTGTACATCATCCCCGGCTATGGATTTGCCATTTTACAGACAACTCCGCTTAGTGAAATTCTTGAAGATGCACTGCGGGAACGTGGGTTAGGCTATTTGCCAGTCTATGATCGAAGTGCCTCTGCTGTATATTTGAGTGAGGATAGTAAAAATCCCTATCGCCAAACGGATGTTTATCAATCACTTATGGAAGATCGCTGTCGGTTAACTGTAATTATGCCTTGGGTTAACGACATGAGCCTAGAGCGTCGTGATAATGCAAGCACCCATCAACAAGAATTAGCGCAATTTGTGGGCGAACTCATCCAACAAAATCCACAAGGGCAAATCCTTGTGTTGGGCTTTTATGATGGTGCCCCCTCTGAATTTGCCGCACAACATGCCCCCGGATTCTCAACAGATAATGTGGTGCGGTTCAACCAAGTTCTCTCAGATGCTTGTGAAGAAACTGGCATTATTGGGCAATATCAACAAGTAACCTGTGTGCCTACAATCGATCTCTTTGCTGGTATGAATAATCAGCATGTTGAGCTAGAAGTCAACCAATCAACGCTTGAAGCGCAGCTTGCCCGCCCTATCCCCACCGATATACAACCGCTTTTTGATGCCTATTGGGGGCAATCACCAGATGCGGAAGTTTTAGGCGATGGGGTTCACTTAAGCCAGTTTGGGAAAGTACTTTTATCCCAAACATTAGTCGAACAATTTTTGTTGATTTTACCCAATCTATAACTTTTCTTTTCCCAAACTGCCATCAACGTTTATAATGGGGGCATGGCATGAGGTGAAATCATGGACGAAACCACAATTCTAAATTTGGGTGTACTATCACTAGGGTCTTTCATTGGGGTACTAGTGGTAACAATTGCCTACTTTTTTGTTTTACGCCCCGATGATGACGATATTGATTTTGAAACATTACAATCGAATCCCGTACCATTCCCCGTAACAGTTCAAATGAATGGTCAGGGCGGTGGGTTAGATGATGTGCAAAATACATTGGATGAAATCCAAGCGACCTTAGAACCTGTTGACGCACCTGAGTTAGTCGCACAATTGGAGCACATTCAAACGCAACTCAATACCCTTAATACCCGTATTGCATCTGAGCAAAGCCAACAAAGCGCCACCCTAAATCAATTGATCCAGCAGGTGAACCAACAAGCGAATGCGTTAGCTAGTACTACCACTTTATTAGAAAGTGCTGATCTGGCGGCGTTAAATATGCGGCTGAATAATTTGCAACTCTTGCAAAATCAAGTTGCCAAACAAGAGCATGAACTCAAAGCCCGCTTGAACCATATTGATAGTTTGTTGGATAAACAAGCGACACTCATCACTGAAAATACGCAGCAAGAAGAACAATATAAAGATTTGCTTGATAAAATTGACGCCCGCTTAAAACATGTTGACAAAGACGTGGTGGAAATCAAGGAACGCCGTAAAGTAGCCACAAAAATTACGGACATCAAAGGCATTGGCCCCTCGTATGCTCAAAAATTATATGATGTAGGGGTACGTGATTTGCGGCAATTAGCAAACTTTACACCAGATGAATTGCGCGATTTAATCGATACGCCATCTTGGCGACGAATCAAAGCTGAAAGTTGGATTGAGCAAGCCAAAGAACTCGTTGCTATCCAAGATGCTTTGGAGGGTAAATCGTGACCAATCGTAATCCCATTATTGGCTATATTCTTTTAGCCGCGCTTGTCACTACAGGGTTAGCCACCCTGTTTTTTTGGTTAGCTTGGGTGCAGACCCGCCCTACTGATGACACGCCAGAAGAAGCCCAAACAACGATTATTGCTACAGAAGCTCCAGTGGAGCAAAGTCCATCGGCAACCGTGACGGTAACATTAACATCGACCATTACCCCCACACCAACTAATACCCCCACACGGGCGGCAACTGAAACACCAACCGTTACACCTAGCCTAACCTCAACAGATACTCCTACAGCAACAAACACCCCAAGCCCAACGCATACCCTAACCCACACAGCAACTCCCTATCCTGTCCCAGAGGTGAATCCGATTGCACTCGCTGAAACATATGCCGGTGAGCCAATTAGCATCAGTGGGCAAGCCCAGCCAGAGGATACCATCACGTTGTTAGACAATGGTGAGATGTTGATTAGCGTACCAGCGGATAGTAATGGTGATTGGGAAATTAACTTAGACGATGGATTAATGGCAGGCGGACACTTACTTGAATTATTTGTCACTTCACCAACTGGCGTTGAGAGCGCCATCATACCGTTAGGATTTATTGTAAATGTTGCACCTACAGACACCCCAACATCTACACCTACCGCAACCCATACCCATACCCATACTGCAACAGCAACGGACACACCTGAGCCAACAGATACCAATACGCCTCGTCCAAGCAACACGGCAACCGAAGTTGCGCAACAAATTACTATCGCGCCAAGTGATGAATTAATAGATATTAGTGAAACACCTAGCTTCACGCCCTCAGTCACCATCACGGCAACGGATATGCCCACTCAAACAATAACAATTACCCCTAGCATTACCACTGATCTAAACTTATTGCCATCAAGCCCAACATTTACAGTGACGGCTAGCCAAACCCAAGAACCTTCTGTCACCATCACCCCAACAATAGTGATACTGCCGAGCGATACACCTAGCCCCGAGCCCACCGTTACAAGCTCCCTCATACCGCCAACTGATATACCAACAGAAATCGTACAAGTGGCAACCGAGACAGAACAACCAACCGAAATTGCCTCCCCCACACCGACCGCGCTACCATCATCAACACCGACGCCATTACCTGTTGCGCCACCCAATATAGATACGCCTCAAAATCCGTATTCACCTTATGCACCATTGGCGCTAACGGGAACAGGATTACCGAATAATCGTGTTGTATTTACAGTAAATGGCGAAAGTATTGGGGAGGTTGTAGCAACGGCAGACGGTAGCTGGCAATTTGTGTGGCAAACGCCACAAACAAGCCGTATTGAAGCTATTACGGTTACCTCTCAGATGTTAGCCAGCGAACCAACTCAAATAAATGTTGTGGTTGAATCCAGCACTCCAGAAATTACCAGTCCCAGCACAGGCCGCACCGTTACACCGGGTAGCACGATTACCTTGGTAGGAGCGGCGCCAGCCTTAGCGCCGTTAACGATTACAGATCAATCCGGGACAGCATACCAAGAACTAACGACTACCGAAGATGGTAGCTGGTCAACCAGTATCAGCCTTGTTGATACCGGTACATTTGATCTACGAGTTCGAATAACTGATGAGGAAGAAACCTCAAATATTGTCCGTATCAATGTTGCAGAAAGTATTGCTCCAGAAACAGGTGCTATCCTCGAAACTGCTGACACAGAAACCAATCGGGCATATTTAGCCTTGTTTGCTTTGCTATTTACTGCGGCGGGCATTGGTATTTATATTGTCGGACGAACATGGCAACAACGTGAGAATGGGGCGTCTTAAGCAAGTTTTGTTAGACTTAAATAGTATCCGCATAGTGAAGGCGTAGGGATGACGCCTAGCCAACTTTGTGCGGGGCGCTATCATAATAGACAAACTTGCAACAACCAGAGGATAAGACGCTTATGGGTCTTGGAACCCCCGTCAGGCGACGTTCGCGGGATTCGGGTTGCCAATGGTTAACCATTGGTATGGCGCTCGGTGCGGGCTGCTCGCTTGTATTTTTCTTAATGTCATATGTTATAGGGTTTGTGGAAATCAGTGGCTTAGAAAATGATGCCCCCACTGCCGTTATTGAAGTTGGCATTGTCACAGCACAAGTGACCAGCACATTACCACCAGCTGCTGCCCAACCGATTGAGCCTGAAACGGATATGGAAACAGACGGCACCACAGATGCATCAACGGATAATAGTGATGTGGACTCAATGGCATCAGATGAAGATGTTGCTTCGGCAACTGAATCTGTTGATGCAGCTGCCCAGCCAGATGATGCAGGAACCGTTGATGACAATGCCCCAACATTTACCCCCTCGCCAACGATGCTAGGGAGTAGTGCTCAAAATGCACCTACTGCTTTACCTGAAGCCGGCGCAGGTGGCGAGGCTTCGGATGCGGCATCTGCGCCGGAAATTGGAACCCCTGTCCCTTTAGATAGTGTGCCTACAGAAGTGCCCGAAATTGGTAGCCAAGCAGATATTCCTGATACACTGCAAACTATTGCCTCACCAATGGTAACCATTGATTCTGGAACCTTCACCATGGGAACCACTCGTGAAGAGGGGTTATTGGCTGTTGATGAATGCATCAATCGTGATGGCGGTATTTGTAGCGAAAGCTATATTCAGGATGCTACACCTGCTCACCAAGTGACATTGGATGGCTTCCAAATTGAAATTTATGAAGTGAGTATCAACCAATTCATCACATTTTTGAATGAGCTAGCCGCTAATGCACCTGGGGTTCGTGCTGATTTGATTGGGTGTGGTGGGCAACCCTGCGCATTGGCGCAATCTGAAGAACCCAATAGTGTGATTCGTTATAACCAAGAAACACAACAATACGAACTAGTAAATCCAGAATTCCATACCAACCACCCTGCTAATTTTGTGACATGGTATGGTGCAGATGCCTATTGCAAATCCTTAGGGCGACGTTTGCCTACTGAAGCTGAGTGGGAACGCGCTGCCCGTGGCCCTGCGAATAGTGTTTATCCGTGGGGCCCTGAATGGATTCCGGCAAATGCGAATACCTCCCGCTCAGGCACCAATGGGCAAGGTACAGAAGCCGTCGATGCTTATATTGGTGGTGTGAATCCTTATGGGTTATACAACATGGCAGGGAATGTTTCAGAATGGGTTTTAGACTTTTATCTGGAAAACTACTATTCTAATCCTGCTGCTAGCCAACCCAATCCACAAGGCCCTCCAGTTGGAGAATTGCGGGTGGCGCGTGGCGGTGGTTGGGACAATGTTCCCCTCTTTTCGCGTGCAGTGCATCGGATTGCAGTTGATCCAAAAGAACCCCGCGCATCATTAGGGTTCCGTTGTGCTGCTGATACACAATAGCAAAAATCCTGAGTTTGCCCTTGTCTACTGCGGTAACTCGCAGTAGACTGTGGGCTACAGAATATAAATAGTAGAAAGTATTGCCATAACATTATTCGGGAAAAGATAAGCGCAAGGGCTCATCTCATGAGTTGACGAGGCGACGGGTTTATCGAGTTATCAGCGGGTACCGTCAGGATGCCATCACCATCCTAATCTTCTTCCCCACAAAAAAAAGCAATTGCAAAAACGACTTGGCGACAAGCCGCACAAAATCAATTGCAGTGATGGGACACAAACAATGACAACAACAATATGATAATAAGGAGTTCCAATATGTGTGGAATTGTTGGTTATGTTGGCACACGTAATGCTAGCCCATTGATTTTGGATGGCCTCAAGCGTTTGGAGTATCGTGGCTATGATTCGGCAGGGGTTGCCGTATTACGGGATGATACATCGGTTGGGTTACGGCGTGATGTTGGCAAATTACATAATTTACAAACGTTGATGGAAGCTGATCCAATTGCAGGCAATATTGGGATTGGTCATACCCGTTGGGCAACGCATGGTTCCCCCACTCCCACCAATGCCCACCCTCACCTTAGTATGGATGGTGATACAGTGATCGTTCATAATGGCATTGTGGAGAATTTTCTAGCGTTGCGAGAAGACCTCAAAGCCGAAGGGGTCAAATTTAAATCTGAAACAGATACCGAGGTGATTGTTCACTTAATCGCTAAATTTCAAGCAAGTGGATTATCATTATCAGAAGCAACGCGCCAAACAGCGAATTTATTACGTGGATCACAGGCGATTGTTGCCCTCAGTAAACATGAACCCGATACATTGGTCGCTGTTCGTATTGGTAATGCGGGTGGTGTGGCACTTGGTATTGGTGAAGACGAAATGTTCATTGCTTCGGATATACCTGCCATTCTGGAATATACTCGCCATATGGTGTTTTTAGAATCCCGTCAGATGGCAACGATCAATGCCACTGGATATACCGTCACGGATTTAGAGGGGCAGGCTGTCAAAACCGATGTACTTAACATCCCGTATGATCCCGTGAGTGCGGCTAAAGGTGAATATCGCCACTTTATGCAAAAAGAAATCTTTGAGCAAGCCCGTGCCATTACGGATACGATACGCGGACGATTGAATTTTGAAAAAGGGACGGTTGATTTACCGGATCTCAATTTAACCGAAGAAAAAGCGAAATTCTTACGCCGATTGGTGACGGTAGCTTGTGGCACTAGCTACTATTCAGGATTGGTGGGGAAATTCTATTTTGAACAACTGGCTCGCATCAATACAGATGTGGAATATGGTAGCGAATATCGTTATCGTAACCCCATTTTAGGCGAAGACACGGCGGTACTAGCCATCACACAAAGTGGGGAAACCGTTGATACACTTGCCGCGATGGAAGAAGCCCGTGAAAAAGACGCTACATTGTGGAGCATTGTGAATGCAATTGGTAGCCAAGCGATGCGCATCGCTGATGGGTACATCACCATGCAGGTTGGCCCCGAAATCGGTGTCGCATCAACTAAGGCTTTTACCGCTAGCATGGTTGATCAATATCTACTGGCGCTTAAATTGGGACAGTTACGCGGAACCCTCAGTGCAACCGAACTTGCCGACCATGTTCAAGCATTAGCGCACCTACCCACACTCATTAGTGAAGTTTTGGAACAATATGAAGCCATTGAAGATCTTGCCCCCAAACTCTCCAATTTTGAACACTTTCTCTATTTAGGGCGTGGGATTAATTATCCTATAGCGTTAGAAGGGGCGCTCAAACTCAAGGAAATCAGCTATATCCATGCAGAAGGGTATCCTGCTGGTGAAATGAAACATGGTCCTATTGCATTAATTGATGAAAACATGCCAATTTTAGCGATTGCCTTGAAAGATGATTTGTATGAAAAGATGCTTAGTCAGATCGAACAGGCAAAAGCACGGGGTGGCATTGTCATTGCGATTGCAACAGAAGGGGATGAGTATATTCAAACCAAAGCCGATCATGTGATCTATATACCAGATGTACCCACTGCTCTCAGCCCGATTATTACGGTGTTACCATTGCAATTGCTGGCGTACCATGTGGCAGTGTGGCGTGGTTGTGATGTAGACCAGCCCCGTAATTTAGCCAAAAGTGTCACGGTAGAGTAAATACATTAAATAATAAAGCGGGGTGGTAGTATCCCGCTTTTTTGTACATATCCTGTCCCAAGTGTCCAAAAGCTATAAGATATAGGTATCAATCCTAAAAGAGATAAAGCAAAATCCTCTTTTGACATTAGTCATTAACGTCATCATCAGTCTCCTCAGGCAAAACAAGCCCACTACCTAGCTCAAGCCCCATGTCCTCGCAATGATTTTCACCCTCAGGGTTGGTAAAATCAAAATCCTGAAAAGCTAAGCACTTTAATTCGAGTTCTGCCTCTTCAAGATAACGCATAACAGGACTGCCATCAGTAGGGCTACTCGCAACATAGTCATAAATTTGTTCTGTCGAAAGAATACTTCGACGATCAATTGTTTCAGCGTCGTCGATTTTAATCTCATTTAAGGTGAGGATTTCGGTTACTTCTAGCCATTCTTCAAGAGTGGTTTCTTCAAACCGATATAGAATGGTATCACGAATCAGTGCCATAATACTGACGATACGGGCATATTCCCTTGTGTTAATATCGTCTTGATAGTCTTCGGTCAGAATGAGTTGTTCTCCCCCTTTTAAGGGTGCACCGCTTGGCGATAGGGTTCTACCATCGACATCTGTCACCAGATTATAGCCATAGACAATATCATCTTCATCTAGTTGGTGCTCACCGCCTTCTTCTATGAGTGGGTCTCCTGTGCGGATGCTAATGAGTCCATACGACCATAATTCTGTGATGTCAAGAGACTCCTCATCTTGGTTTTGCTCATCGTCCTGCGCAATGACTTGTCCGGTTAGCAACATGAGTAATATAACTACAATAAGATAAATTCGCATGTTTAGTCCTTTTAGCTGAATATTTTTCGTGTACATCGAATAACAATAGTGATATAAAAAATCTTTGTAACGACGCAGTGTGTCTAATTTTGTATGTCACAGTGAGCAAAATTACCCGCCTTGCATGATAAATTGATTGTAGAGTGTGGCTATCTGCCACGCCGAATCGACAAATTAAGCCATCACTATATGATGACATCCTACAGTCATGATCGTCTGAGTAGTTACTAATCTTTTAGTTCAATAAAAACTACAATTAGAATATTAAAGATTAATTACTAAATAATCGACTAGTTCATTACCCTGCCCCAGATCAAGTGCAATGGTTTTAAAAATCGAAAATCCGAATCGTTGATAGAGCCGTAATGCGTGCGGGTTGCTACGAGTAACACCAATTTCGATCCGGTGTGTGGGTAACTGCCGTACTTGTCCAATTAAATATTGAATCATGCTGCTCCCAAGCCCGTAATTTCGCCATGCTGGCGCGACGATTAGATCGCTAATTTCGGCTTGTGTGGTAACCATCGCTAATAAGCCAAATCCGACAGGTCTTTGCTCTATTGTGGCAACCACAGCACCCCCTTGTTTTTTAGTCATTATATGTAAACAACGCCCCAAAAACGATTCAACATCTTCAAATGGGCGTTCTGCCCACAGGGTTTGATGTAATGCGGATATATCGTTTTCAGTTAATGAATGTAATTGATGTTTAATCGGTTTGTGTGGTTCCATCGCCATTCATGATTGGGAGTGTCCACCCCGTTTTACCATACCCAATGCGCGTAATCACACTACGGATTTTATCGGACATAAGACTAATGGCTACGGTATTAAATCCCCCCTGTGGGATAATGATGTCGGCATGAATTTTGCTGGGTTCAACAAAGGCTTGGTGCATGGGGCGCACAGTTTCAATATATTGATTAATCACTGATTCCGTCGTGCGACCGCGCTCGGTAATATCTCGGTTTAAACGACGAATAAAGCGCAAATCAGCAGGAGTGTCTACAAAAATTTTAATGTCAAATAAATCGCGTAAATGGGGATTGGTAAATACCAAAATTCCCTCAACAATGATCACCGGGCGGGCGGCAACAGGGCGCGTTTTTTCGCTGCGGACATAACTCACAAAGTCATAAATCGGAACATTGACCGCTTGCCATGTATGCAACTGCTGCAAATGCTCAATCAGCAACTCAGTATCTAATGAATCAGGGTGGTCAAAATTTAGAGCCCCATCAGGTGTGCGAGGAAACCCCTCAAACTCATTGAAGTAGTAAGAATCATGCAAGATATGGGAAATATTCTCTTCCCCTACTTCATCCAATATTGCCCGTGCTATGGTGGACTTTCCGGAGGCGGTTCCGCCCGCAATACCAATAATGACAACGCCTGTTTCATGTTCCATAAAATTTTCTTTAACCTAAACTTGACCGCCTGTTATTCTACGGGGCGCAGGGTTCACCTGCAACACCTTCTCGGACAATTAAGAAGCCTCGGATGGCTTGTGAGGTAATTTCCCCACCAATGGTCGCACGAACATTCACATAGACAAGGTACAGGCTTGGATCGAGTCCTGTGGTATCCACTGTAATATTCACCTGTTGGCCGACACTCGCTGTTTGCCGAGATGTTATGATCACAGGGCCATAGGGCGCTTGGGCTGGGGTTATGCTGGCCGAAAAATTACCAGGATACCCTGTATTGCCAACCGTAAAGCTACCAAGTGTATACACATTCGGGCATAACACGGATGTTTCATAGGTCATGTCGTCAGCATATAATTTCATGGTTGGCAGATAGTTACTATAGCGTTTTGGCATCTGCGCCACTCGGAAAAATGCTTCCGTTCGGGTGCCATCACGTTTGAGCAGCCCAAACCATCGCATATGGTTGCAAATGGCTAACGAGCCATCATCGGCGCGTTGGGAAAAATTCAAATTCCATAAAAAAGATGGCCCTGCCCATTCCCAATTGCGATCGGCATAAGCAAACGCCCGAACAATATATTCACCTTGGGTAAACCCATCCACACGGAACCATGCCACCCCGATAAATTCTGGATCATCATCTGCGCATTGCACACCATCTTCAATTGGGTCACGAACCCAGCCAAATTCAGTCAACCAAATTTGCTTGTCAGACACTCCAAATTGCCGCAATAGATCCCAAATTAGTTCTGTGCGGCGGAAATTCAACACACGGTAGCCGGGATCGCTTTCGGGTGGTGCGTTGAATCCATAGGGATGATAGCCAAAAGCATCAAACCATTGAGCAGCACCATTACGCAACATCTCACGTGCATAGTCAATGTCATTTACCGCTAAACGGTCAGGTGTGGTATCTGTTGGGGCTAGCCCACCTGAAACAACAATCATATTCGGCGCAACCGATTTGACTGCTTGATAACTGGCGCGCAACATTTGGACATATTGGGCAGCATCAGGCGGTTGATCGTTCCATTCAAGCGATAGATTTGGCTCATTATGAATCTCAACCGCTTCTACCCCCTGAGCATCTAAAATGCGTGCCCGTTCCTGCATCCATGTATACAAAGCATCATAATCCGTCGTGATGCTCAGGTCTTGGCGAAATAAAATTCGTTTATTGGGGAATAAGGCAATCTGGCTTTCGGTGTATAGTTTGACCCAATCCATACCCAACTCATCGACCATCGCAGGATCAACAGGCACATTGGGGTCTAGATGTAACCCGTAGCCTAAATGCGGGGCAGGGATTTGCCCACTTTGTGCTTGTGCGGGGATGCTTGGGACAAGCATACTCCCGACCATCATAACAGCTAAAATAAAAATACTGAGTTTAATTATCCAATTCATTGATTACCAATGTATATTCTGCTTGTTCTGCGGTAAGTGGAGCCATGGCTCCAATAACGATAACCACACCTTCAGGTGGCGGCGAAATCGTCATATTGCCACTATTTTTTGCATCTAACGCCATAAAATCAACACTGGGTGCGGAACCTTTTTGGATGACCGCCACAACCCACTCTTGATCAACGCGTGGCGGAATCCTCAAAAATCCATCAATGTCCCACTCTGTATCCAACGTTTCGACATCATCATACCAACTGATTTCTGGAATACGAATATCATCAATTAATGCCCCTGTGTATGTAAATGTACCATCCGTTACATATTCAAATCGAATCATAATTTCATCACCGGCATACGGTGTTAAATCGAGGCTTTCTTCTTGCCAACGGAATGTTGTCCCTGTATAGGCTGCAATGGGTATTTCATCACTTGGTGATTGCATCGTATCGGTCTCCAATGTTTTCCATGATGCGCCGTTATCAGTCGATACTAATACCGATAACCAGTCGAAATTATCTTCAACATCGTACCACAAAGCAAATTCTAATGTTGCATTGTTTACAGTGGTCAAATCAACAGTACGAGTTAACCGTGCCGCACTTGATTCTGCGTTATAGCTCCACCAAACCCATTGTCCTGAACTCGGATCAATACCAGTGATCAGCGTTTCTGCATCACCATCAAAGCTGAACTCATATGTTGCGCCACCTGCTAAATCAAAATAGTTTGCGCCATATTGGTTTAAGTTACGGGTTAGGCTTGTTGTGTCGCTGCTGCCAACCTGTATCGGGTCAGTATCCACTTGTACAGGAACCCGTAGATTAGAATAGTAATATAAGCCATCTTCAACAAACGGATCATCTAGATAGTTTGCTAAAATCCAATCTGTAAATACCTGATCCAAGGTAATATCAATATCTAGCTGTTTAAGGGTTTCATGAACTGCCGCAAGACCATCGTAGGGGGAGGCAGCGAGTTCACGTACAAAGTCGGTTCCAAATCGTTCAAATAAATAAACCGTAAATAAATAGCCTGCTCCATAATATGGTCCTGGACTGGTGTTAAAGTCTGCCCAACCATCCAAACGCATATCGGTATTTTCTAAATATATTTCCACATTTCCCCCCGATGCAATTTCAGGCTCGAACCCACTCAGGTGTTCAGCCAATTGGCTTAACCCCTCGTTCATCCAACGGCGTTCATTCCCATCATTTGCATGGCGAATCACATGTTGGTATTCATGAGCAATAGTGGTCAGGTATTCTTGGGAATTCACCCGCCCCCAATCTAATGAGTAATAAATGGCATCGCGCTGGTTACTGTTAGCACAAAATTCAACAGCACACTGATCCGTTGGTCGGAAAATCCCGACTGCGCCAAAGGCTAAAAACTCGTGATGGACGATATGCAAACGGGGATCAGCATCAATACCGGGCAAATCGGGTTGACCAAATAATCCTTCGACCTCTGGGGCAATAATTGTGTCAAAATAATGTGCTGCTATTTCCAAATCATCTATGTCTGGTTCCACACCAATCAAAAACCAAAAATAAGCCCGTTCACTAATATAAAAGAGTTCATATGTTTCGGGGGTAGTTGTGTTAAAGGTATCAATGGGGGCAAATTCGGTTGTATCGCCAACTTGGAAAGTTTCCTCAGGGAAGGGGCCATAGACTTCTTCTGGGGTTGCCCATCCCATACTCACTTGCCAATCTCCAATGTGGCGAATGGGGGCGGGGGTAGGGGCATCATCCCATGTGATAGTTGAATCTTGCGGAGATGTTTGGGCAGTTGCCATCAATGGCACACAAAAGAGGATTAAACCAAGCCATAAAAACCGTAACATACAATACCTTTGCTCTAGTTCTATAGTTGATTATATCTGGAAAATGGTTTTAAAAACCAAGCCGATGTCAATTGGGTAACAAGTTGCTAACATTAAACTGATATTTCTATTCTGAAAGGTTAACGCCGTGAAACAATCGTTTCAACTCTTGCTCAAACGTATTCGTGTACCAGAAGCAACCACCCCACCCTGGGGGCTACCGCTAGGGTTTGGGTTAGTTATTATGTATTTTGTGGTGTTTTTTGTGTCATTTTTCTTTATCGCTAGCAATCTTGATTTCGCATTAGACACCTTTGCGCCCGAACCACTTGCTTTTGCCAGTTTGTTAGCCACTTTTTTGATGGGTATTTTATTATGGCAATATGGTAACACTGCCTTAAGTGACTCCAAATTAAGTTTACAACAAGCGCTTGGTCTACAGCCCTCAATCAATACGCCATTTTATGGTGTCGTATTGATTGCATTTGTAGTAGTCATCATAGTAGACATTATTGGTTTAATTTTAGGAGTTGCAGAAGATAGCTTACCTATCCCACTGCGTGGTGTAAACATCAATGATGATCCAGTGCTATTTGGTGCTGCTGTAATCGCGATTATCGTAACCCGTCCTATCATTGAAGAATTGTTATTTCGGGGAGTGCTGTATAGTGCATTGGCTAAACAGCTAAATAATAACCAGCAAGCAGTTATTGTTTCTGCCCTTGCATTTGGAGTGTTCCATTTTGCGATTGATACACAGTTATGGTGGGGAGCGTTTTATAGTTTTGCGCTTGGGTTAACTGCTGGCGCGGCACGCGCCGCTACAAAATCGACTTATTCAGCAATCGGGGTTCATGCAATGTTTGGAATCTTTATCGTTTTGCGTGCAATTTTAACAACATAATGTTAAAGTGTACAAACTGTCAAAAGGAGCTTTATTATGTACGAAAATATTATTACTGAAAAACGTGACAATGGTGTGGCGTTGATCCAACTGAACCGCCCCAAAGCACTCAATGCACTCAATGAAGCATTAGGCTTAGAGATTATTGATGCATTAGCCACCTTTGAAGCCGACCCTGATGTGAAGTGTTATGTCATCACAGGGAGTGATAAAGCCTTTGCTGCGGGGGCAGACATCAAAGGCATGGTTAATGCGAGTATCCCTGACATTATGAATAGCAAAATGGAAATGTGGAATACCGTTGCGGCAGCAAAAAAACCAGTTGTGGCAGCAATTTCTGGCTATTGTTTAGGTGGCGGTTGTGAGCTTGCAATGGCTTGTGACATCATCATTGCATCTGAAACGGCACAATTTGGGCAACCTGAAATTAATTTAGGCATTATCCCCGGTGCAGGCGGCACACAACGCCTTACAAAATTAGTGGGTAAACATCTGGCAATGGAGATGGTATTGAACAACCGCACCCTGAACGCGGAAGAAGCTAAACATTATGGCCTGGCCAACCACGTGTACCCTTTGGATAGTTACTTAGACGAAGCGTTTAAATTAGCAGCTTCAATTGCCGCCCGCGCTCCAATTGCAGTACAAATTGGTAAATCATCTGTGAATCGCGCCTTTGAAACGACCCTTACTGAAGGGCTTGAATATGAAAAACGCGTTTTTCACTTATTGTTTGGCACGGATGACCAAACAGAAGGCATGACTGCGTTTGTTGAAAAGCGCAAAGCTGACTGGAGTGGGAAGTAATCTCTATATGGAACTTGAAAACTTTCGCTATCAATATAAATTAACCGTTCGCTTTGCGGATGTTGATGTGTTAGGGCATGTGAACAACGCGAAATATCATACTTACATGGAAGAAGCACGATTGTTGTATGCCCAAGAAGTTTATCGGCGGGATGATGATCCCGAAGGGATAGGACTCATTTTGGCACACACAACCATTGATTACATTTTGCCCTTATTTCAACATGAAGGCGTCACCATATTCACACGATGTGCAAGATTGGGTCGTAAAAGTTTTGATTTGTTTTACATGATTGTTCGTGATAAAGATGAGGAACTTGCTGCAACAGCAAAAACAACGATTGTTTGCTACAACTACAAAGAAGATCGTTCGCAACTCATCCCCGCTCTATGGCGTGAACGGATTCAAGCGTATGAAACTGTAGTCCCAGAAGGTAGCTAGGAATCATCATATATGGATATTACCCTATTCATCACAGCCCATAGTGCCTGTGACACAGATTATCTACCGCGTCTATATCGTATCATTCAAGAAGCAAAATCTGGGTTAGAAACGCCATATTTTATGATCGATACGGGACAAGCATGGTCTGCCGATGGATGGCTAAGCTTGGCGACAGAACATCGTGCTGGCTATTTCATCATGGATGCTATGGGATATAACGCAGCCTTCGCAGATGGTTTAGGGGATGACGGGTGGCAACGTGCTCAGCCACATATGCAACTCAAGCTGATCCCGCCGGATGCCACTGCAATTTTAACCTACCAGCAGCAATATCGGTTTCGGGTGCGGCGGGATGTCACCTTAATGGAAGTTATCATTGACGATGGGGTTTTAGTATTGCCTATGCCACCAAAAGGAACATTGGCACTCGTGCAAATTACACTAGACAGTATGACGATTCAGCAAAAGTCCGTTATGATGGTGACAGAATTAACATTACCACATCCAACAATTGTTGGGGCAATTGAGTTTGTGGAGTCTGAAGCACGCTATTATCAAAAAAAACGGGGGGATACCTCATGAAACAAGTGAATATCATTTTGGAATTAGATACTTTCTTTGAGGTTCAAGCGTTTGACGAACGTGAGGGGTGGTCATTTACCATAGACAGCACCTATCAAGAGGCGGCAAAACCGTTTGTTAAAAACGGATTTTGGGAATCATCATGGAACGGTTTAATGCTGGATAACACGGATGAAGTGGATCGGGTGTATTTAGTGGTATTTCCCTCTCGAACGGTTTTGGACACTATCATTGCCAAAGAAGTTGGGCGCGGGGGTGAGGGGGCGCTCATTTTTGCGCATCATCCGGCTGCATACCATGAAGCTGGTAAAGGTTTTTCACCAATCCCCATAGAACAACTTGAGGAATTAGAAGAACATCGCATCAGTTTCTATAATTGCCATGCCCCGCTTGATTGCCATACCTCTATTAGTACAGGCAATGCCATGGCAAATGCACTTGGGTTAAATGATGTCCAACGATTTGCTAAGTATTATGGTGGGTATGCTGGTGTTATTGGCACTGTGCCTGATGTAAGTTTTTCAGCTTTTGCTGAGCGTCTGGCGGATGTCTGTGAACTTGATCATTTGCGATATGACCAGATTTTACACAATGGACAACCGGTTAAGCGTGTGGCGATTGTGCCTGGTGGTGGGGATAGCGAAACTATGTTAGATGAAGCACAAGCGCGTGGTGCAGACACCTATGTTACAGGGCATTGGCATTTGTTTGGTGATAATGATTTTGCTGAACAACGCCGCGAAAGCTTCAAACAATATATTCCCAATCTTAAAATGAATCTTTTGGCCGCATCACACTATAGTAGCGAAATGGTGGTTATGCGTGACCAAATGCAAACCTTTTTTGATGATAAGTTTGATCTTGAAGCACAGTTGATTCGTCAAGATGATCCGTGGGGTTAGATCTTTGGTGGAGTCCCCGCAATCAAATCTTGATAGCACTCAATAACTTCATCCATCATGGCGTCCCATGTTTGGGTTTCGGCAAAAGCACGGGCGTTTTGGCTCATGGTTTTACGCAAATTTGGGTTACTAGCTATTGTTGCTACTCGATTGGTCAATGTATCAACATCGCCAACATCATAAGCATAGCCGTTGTACCCTTCTTGAATGATGTCTTTAGCGCCACCAACTAAGGTTGTCACCACTGGTAACCCTGATGCCATTGCTTCAACCATCACCAACCCAAAAGATTCTAATGCAGAAGTAAACGTAAAAATGTCTGCACTAGCGTATGCGGTAGAGAGTTCATCCCCAGTCATGTATCCCATAAAAGTGGTGCGTGTTCCCGCAAAATATTCGTGCAATTCATCACGGTCGGGGCCATCCCCTACAATCGCTAACCGAACATTCGGGATCGATTCAACCACAGGGCGCAAATTAGCAATTTGTTTTTCTTTGGAAAGCCGCCCAACATAGAGCAAAATCACATCATCAGGGTTACCATCAGATAGTTTGTTACGCATGGCTTGATCACAAAAATTGGGATTAAATTTTTCGATATTTACACCCCGCTTCCACAACCCAACATTTTTAAAATCCCGCTCTATCATTTGCTCTTGCACCAGTTTGGACGGTGCAAGGGCATAGTCACACACATTAAAATTCGTTTTGGTGTATTGCCACAACGCTGGGGCAGTAAAAGGCAAACCATGATGTATCGCCATTTGAGCAACATCCAAGTGGAACGATGCAAGGGTTGGTTTTCTCATCCGTTTTGCCATCAGAATACCCCCTGCCCCAATAATCAAAGGGTGAATAAAATGCATCAGATCAGGATTATACGCTTTTACAGCACGATAAGTATTGGGGGTTGGGGGGCCCACCTTTAACTCAGGGTAGATGGGAAATGGCACACCGGGCACTCTGACCACAGGATTGCCATTATAATGATCTTCACCATTATCCAGTCCGGGTGCAACAACCATGTACTCAACCCCACGTTTGGATAGGTGATCTAACAATAGACAAACAACGGTCACAATCCCATCAATTTTGGGTAAAAAAGTTTCAGTAAAAATTGCAATCCGCATGGTGTGATTCCTATATCACTAAGGCGATGGTTGAAATGCATTCTTGATGTGAAACACACCACCAAGTATAGCGAGTTCCACCCAACATAAAAACACTGTTTTGGGGATAAAAGTTACGGTTAAATTTTTTTATTGAATTTTGTAAACGATGGAACCAACCACAGACAGTGCTCAAACCTATCTGTTATAATTCAGGAAAAATCACAAGTATTCTCATGACGCAGTTATTTTTTCGGATCTTGGCTAGCAGTGTAATTAGCATAACCCTGTTTGGGGTGGCACAAGTCTTTGCCCATGCAGAGCTTGAGAGCTCCAATCCGGCTGCAGGCGAAACTGTTCAAACCTTGCCGAACATCGAACTCACTTTTAATGAGCCTGTTTATAATCCATCTATTTTTCTATTAGGTGATTCTGTCCAATATCCATTGCAATTTGAAAGCCCACAAACCCCACAGACCACCTTAATAGGAACACCGAACATCGATCTTTCAGCAGGGATTTACCAAGTGGTGTGGGCAGTGAATTCAGATGATGATCACGTTATTAGCGGCTCATATCAGTTTGAATATGTTCCTGTAACGGATGATAACAACACCTTGATTATCGGCGGCACTATTGTTGCTATCCTTTTGGCAATGAGCCTTATCGCTGGCGTCATGTGGATGCGCCAATCATGATTGTGATGTTTGCTCGCCCTCAAGGCGAACGGTTGTATATCGGTGCGGCAATCATAACAGCAGTTTTGTTGCTACTTCTCATTATCCTTGGTGCAATGGTACGGGTGACTGATGCGGAATTAATTTGTGGCAGTAATCTGTTTTTGTGTAATGGTGCATTCCCCCCTAGCGGTTTAGGCTGGCTCGATTGGGGGCATCGTTTGGCAACTATTTTTGTCAGTGCATCATCGTTAGCCACCTTTGGGATTGCCAAACGATATATTTCACAAACAACCGTTTTAAACCCATTGTATGCTGCCATCATTTTATTATTGGTGCAAAGCATCTTGGGGTTAGTGACTATGCTGATGGAAACACCGCCAACTTTACCTATTTTGCATTTGAGTTTTGCGGTTATCATGTTTAGCTGTTTGGTTGCCTCGGTGGTGATGTTGGTTTATCATCCGCAACGCACCCACAACCACACAGAAAGTTATACCAATGCCGTACATAGCACCACATTGCTAACCTTTATCGTGCTGCTTACCGGCGCGATGATTGTTGGGGGTGATGCAACCGACGCTTGTCATGATTTCCCGCTGTGTGGCAATCCTTTGACGGAAGACGCGCCGATATTGAATATGATTCATCGTGGTAGTGTGGGGCTTTTAGGGGTATTGTTGGTAACATTATTTTGGCGTACCCGTGTGGAACGTCCACAAGATCAGATTGTCAATCTCGCTATGATCAGTTTATGTAGTTTATTTGTCGTGCAAGCCTTGATTGGAGCAGTTATTGCCCAATATGGCGGTACGATGTTTAGCAGTGCCTTACATGTATTATTTGCTGGGTTGGCGTGGGCTGCCGCTGTAGCGCTCAGCATGACCATGATTAAACAACAGGAAGTATATCCATGACCAAAAGTGTATTAAAAGATTATGTGGCGCTTGCCAAACCTCGGATTGCCATTTTATTGGTCTTCACCACCGTTACGGCAATGATGATTGCCGCTAACGGCGTGCCCGAATTCGGCGTGTTAATTGTGACTATTATTGGTGGTATGTTTGCCGCCGGTGGGGCAAGTGCAGTCAATCAATTTTATGATCGGGATATGGACGCTAAAATGTCACGTACTGCCAAACGCCCCATTCCGGCAGGGCGGGTGTCACCACTCGCTGCCTTGGTTTATGGTGTTTTGTTGATCCTGACCGCGACACTATTATTAGCGACATTTGTGAATCTGCTAGCAGCAAGTTTGCTCTTAGCGGGCGCTGCCTACTATATTTTTATTTACACTATGCTGCTCAAACGTAACACAGTCGTGAACATCATTATCGGTGGCGCAGCGGGCGCGATTCCCGTATTGGTCGGTTGGGCGGCTGTCACCGGCGGGCTGTCTGTAGAAGCATGGCTTTTGTTCGCCATCATTTTCTACTGGACACCACCCCATAGTTGGGCATTAGCATTATTGGTGAATGCAGACTATGCGCGGGCAGAGGTGCCCATGATGCCTGTTGCACGCGGTGTGGAAACCACTCGCAAACAGATTTTGCTTTATTCAGTGCTGTTAGTCGCGCTGACCCTGTTACCCTTACCCATCAACATGTTAGGGATGTTCTATTTTGTAACGGCTACCCTGCTAGGGATTGGGTTATTGGTACGCTCTGTGCAACTCATTCAACAAAAAACCGCTATCGCAGCCAAACGGATGTACAAATATTCAACGGCTTACTTAGCGATGCTCTTTTTGGTCATGATTATTGATAGTGTTGCATTTTAGCTCGTTAGCGCAGCAAGGGCAGATTCCAAAGATGCTAGGGTATCAGGATCATAATTCCCACTACCCCGCCATTGGATTTGCCCATCGCTATCCAACAAAAAAAGTTGGAGTTGATCGGTTGTATTAATCGCGGTGAGTGCGTTAAATTGTTCAACATCGGTAAATACCACAACTGTTCGTTCACGATCGCGATCACCACTGGCGGCTAAAGTCATTCCTCCAATGATAGGCAGGGCAGCATCTGCGGTATCTTGGGGCAACATGGGCACATAATAGCCAGATAGTTGCGGATAGGCATCATTGAGTAGCTCTAATGGGCGTAACCATTTATTGACAAAAATTTGTTGGTCATCATCATAAGCAATCACCAATAAACGATATTCACCAGACAGATCATTCGGCACAGTTACGGATTCAATCAATAAATTGGTTCCTTCTAATTGAGGAAATGCCTGCACTGTTTCACCTGCTATTGGTTCATCATTTGGAACACGATTCGCAGCAACGATTACCGCAACACCAAATAGGATTATCATACTGAAAGCCGCAAAACCAATTTTAACCATCCGATTCATATTCACTCATTGTCTCATCTACTCATATTAGTCTTCAGGATTTTAGCGTGTCCCTGAACCAATGCCGAAACCAAATTCGGATCAAGTGAAAGATAAAACTCGACATGATCAAACGTCTGTTGTTGATGTTGGTATTATGTAGTATCAGCTTCAGTCTTAATCACGGAAACCTATCCGCACATGGATACATTGAAGAAACAGAGCCAATTGATGGTGCGGAGCTTGATACAGCACCATCAGACATCACGATTATCTTTAGCGAATCGTTAACACCCGACTCTGGTAAGGTCACAATTGTTGATGGGCAGGGGCAAGCGGTCATACCTGAACGGGTATACCATGCAGAAGATTCGGACCGTATTTTGATTGCGGAACTACCACCCGAACTCCCCGAAGGCGCGTATATTGTTACTGCTAGCGCGATAGTTGTTAGTGATGGCCATGAACCGACTGGGAGTATTGTGTTTTGGATTGGCGAAAAGATCACCGCTACACCCGATGATGAAACCTCCTCCCCTGCTTATATGATGCTTGGAGTGTTTTTGGCAGGATTTGGGATCGCTAGTATTATTGGATTTTTCACCATGCAACGCGCCAAACTAGATGTGATTCCCCCCTCTGATGAACATAGTACCTATCCTATCCCATGAAACGATACCAATTATTTTTTATCGGTAGTTTTTTATTAGCCCTCGGTTTTTTGCTGGCTCCTGCTCAAAGTCAGGCACATGGGTATATCGTACGCTCAACACCCACTGATCGCTCTGTGATTAGTCGCGCTCCGAACCAAGTTCAGGTCTGGTTTTCTGAAGGGTTGGAACGTGACTTCAGCACTATTGAAGTATTTGACCAAACTGGTAATCCTGTTGACTTAGGAGATGGTGGTGTTGATGAACGGAATAGTGCCAAACTGGTGGTTGGCTTACCGTCCGATCTGCCGGATGGGGCTTATTTAGTTCGGTTACGTCCTGTCTTTGTCAGTGATGGGCACGCGGTGAGCGACACCCTTGTATTCTGGATTGGGGAGCAGGTTGGCGCAGTCGATGCGGCAGGGGCTAGTGACTCGGCTCAACTTGGCGAAGCCATTTGGCGCATCGGGTTAACCCTTGCCTTAATTATTCTTTTTGGCACATATCTAACATATGCGGTGATCTTACGCCCTGCATGGAAAAATCCGTATCAGGTTGGCTTTAACCAACTGCCACAACGTATACGGTTACGATTGAGTATTCTTGTTTGGGGGGCGCTGATCCTCGCTCATACCATGAATCTAGTTGCCATCATCCAGATCACAATGACCCTCTTCGAAGCATCTGCGAGTAATGTAATCCAAGATCAACTATGGGATATTACGCTAGCAGGAACCAATTTTGGCGATGTATGGCAATTTCGGACTGCTTTTTTGATCGCGATGTTATTTATCCAAATTATCGCTGCACAACAAGCTCAAAATCGCCCAGCCAGTACCCATATCCTATGGTATGTTAACGGTGGTCTTAGCCTGCTCACCCTATCAACCATGAGTTTAATTAGCCATGCCGCAGGCGCACAATTTTGGGGAACACTAGCGCTAGTGGTTGACTATCTTCACCTCAGCGCGGTCGCAGCATGGATTGGGGGCGTGGTTGTCTTGGCTATCGTAACCCGTTCTGCACTATTGCCGTTAAACCCGAACCAGCGTGGGCAAGCCCTGCGTGCCATGATTCGCCGCTTTTCCATTTTAGCCATGATTGCCCTCAGCATCATCGTTGCTACCGGTATATTCAGTAGCACCATGCAACTCTCTGCCCCACGCGATGTAACCAATTCGACATATGGGATTACCCTAGCCGCCAAGGTTTTACTGATCTTGCCATTGTTAGGGTTAGGTGTTGTTCATCATCTCGCCGTATCACCACATCATGCAACGCAACTCGCCAAACGGATCAATGCCCCACGATGGTTTAAGCAACTCCCCCAAACCCTACGCCTTGAAGTATGGATTGCTTTGGCTGTGTTGTTTGCGGCGGCGTGGCTCCCAGCGACCCCGCCCCCTATCCCACAAAATGCCCGCGCTGAAATTAATATTGAACAACAAACCCAACCCTTTAATACAGGTGATCTAGCCTTAAGCATTAGCCCCGCTGCAATTGGATCCAATGCCTTTGATCTACAATTTCCTGAACCTGATGCCTCTATTGATGCCATTACATTGCGATTTTCCTATCCAGAGTATGGCATTTATAGTGAGCCCATCCCGCTTGATATTGTTGAATCGGGCATTTGGGGTAGTGCGGGTGGCGATATTACCCAAAGTGGCGAGTGGGACGTTTTGCTGGACATTGTCAACAATGATTCAGAATTACAGCGAGTAGTATTTACATGGAATTTTGTGGAAGAAGTACAAGATAACAATCAACGGTCTGCCACATGGATTCACTATATATTGTTATTGGGCGTCATTGGTGTATTGTCTGTATGGATTGTTCCCCCTGCATACCAATTTACCCGCCAATTGGATTGGACACCTGAAATTATCGTGCTGGGCATTAGCGCTAGTATATTAACGGCCTTAGTATTGTTTGGTAGTTATACCGTAACAGTCAATAGCTCCCAACGTATCCAAGAACAGCGTAATCCAATACCAGACAACCCGAATCCTGTTTTAGCTGATCAGCGTTCTATTACCCATGGGCAAGCACTTTACAATCAAGACTGTGTGGTGTGTCATGACATCAATGGCGAAGGCGATACCCCACAAGCCGCAGAATTAAGCCGCACGCTTGATGATCTGGGTGAAGCACTTTACAACTATGACGATGAAGACTTATATCGTATTTTGTCGCAAGGTATTGTGAACTTTCATGATTATGGATTGGAATGGGATGAACCTTCTCGTTGGGATGTCATCAATTTCTTACGAACCTTCCAAGATTGAATTGAGGGGAACGACTCCCGCGCACGGCAGAGATTAGCGCGTTAGCGCTAGGCGACATCGTGCGCGGCGTGTGGGGGCGGGGGATGTCCGAGCATCGCGAGGGCTGAAGTCGCCCCCGCGTGTGTTAGATTCGCTTATTCGTTTACTGAGGTGTCACGAATTGTCAAATCATCAAAATGGCCAATCCCGTTAGGTTCAACACCAATTGCCATCGAGCCACCCAATAAATCCGCATTATTCAAAGTGGTCAGTAACTGACCATCAGCAAAAAATGCTAATTTATCATCTAGAGTGACAACAATAACCTCAACCCAATCATTGGTATCCAACACTTCATTATAAATTGGCGTCCGATCCGTCACGGTATCGGGTGAAACCTGAATGGAGGTTGTTCCATCTACATTCCGAATCAATGACACTTTATACTGATAGTATCCCCCTGATGGTGTTGGTGTTGACCGTACCCCCACCCAAATCTCGCTATTGACGGGAGCAACTTCAGGAATCCGCATCGAAATTTGAACATAAATGTCTACAGAATCTCGATAGGTATCTAAATCTTCACCATCACCAAATACGGTTCCAGTGGAATCAATTTCAGGTCGAATGCGTCGTGTAACCGCAAATTGAGCGTCCGCCCCGGCTGCAAGAACGTAGTATCGTCGGTGATCATCATCAAAATCAACGGTATCATCCACAATATACTCACCAGGATCAGCGTCAACGCCCCCTTCCCAGAAGCTACGGGTGCGGAAGTTATCACTAAAGTCTTCTACCCAATCCCAGCGTAGTTCGCGATAAGCACGATCCCCTAGCTCACTTAAAATCTCGAAAGCAAAAGTGGCATCCGCTGTGCTACTGAGCGCAGTTTCCGCAACTAAGAAATCATCAATACGTAAGCCATCTTCTTCCTCAGTGACAAATCGAATAAACCCTGATGGTGGTAACCCAATGATGTCTTCTTCAAAAACAATATCACTACCATCGTAAATGGTAATCCGTTCGCCAACCGCAGTCATGACAAATGGTGTAAATGTGCTGCGGCCATAAAAGTTACTGAGCGTTTCTTGGAAGACAATCCCACCTTCCGAGTTATATTGAATAATGTCCACATTACCCGCATCCCAGTCGAGTTCTAAACTTCCAAAGTTAGATTCGCGCACAAACATTTCAAATCCACGGGCGGTATTATGTAACTGGGCAAATAAAATAAAGTCCTCTAATGGATCTGTTATAGGATTCACCTCACCTGCACCATTCATTTCAATGAATTGATTTTCATTGAGTGAGGTAATCTGAATGTTCTGCTGGTTACTACGGCTCCATGTTGTTGGGAAGCTCCCACCTTCAAAATGGTCACTGGCTGTTGCGGGACGTTGAATGATGAAATCATCCCACCCAACAGGGTTTGCCTGGCTAGAAAATGTTTGCAAAAGGATTTGGCCGGGAGCAAGTGGCAAGCTGGTATCATTGTTATTGATAATCAGTTCGTTATCCTGATAGATATAGGTACGCCCGCCCTCACTCCATATTGTGAATTCATACCACCGACCGGTTGTAACATTCGCACTTGAAACCCGTGCTAATTCTCGTTCTGTAGGGCGGTTTGGGACAGCACCAGCTTCACCACGCTTAAACAGCACTAAACCTGATAACACCTCTAAAACGTAATATCCATTATTTGGTTCAAATTTAAAGATAAACCGTGCCCCACTATTGGCTTCTAATAAGTTCAAGCGGAAGTCAATCAGCAGGTCGTCAGCACCAGTAGTAACCCATTCAGGAACCTCTTGCCCCAAAACAGTTAAAGAACTATCAAACCCAGTTTGACCAAATAAGGATGTATTGCCACCATCTGTTCGTACTTGCCATTGTGTGGGGTTAAAAGCCCAACCCTCGACAGGATTTTCTAATTCAAAATCAGCAACAAATGGCATAACACCGACAGGCACAGGGGTAGCAGTTGGAATTGGGGTATCGGTCAAGGTAGCAGTGGGTGTAACCGCAATTGTTGGAACATCCGTTGGGACTTGTGTCAAGGTAGCGGTAGGCGTTAGGGTTTGGGTCGGGGTTGGTGTTTCGGATGGCACAATAACCCCAAATGATTCCATATTACCGGTAACATCGACTTGAGCGCGTAAAATCCATCCTGTACCTAAATCAAATTCAACCAAGTACCATTGCCCGTCTACCGATGTACCAATCACCAATAAAGAAATACCTTCCGGCGCAACGCCTATCTCATTGGAACTTGTGGTTGGCTCAGAATAAATTAACCCACGTGTAACAATTACCCGCGCTATTGCAAATGCTGGGGTTTCCGTTGGGGTATGGGTTAAGGTGGCTGTGTGTGTCATTGTTGGTGATGGAGAAGCGGTTTCCGTTACGGTAGGTGTATCGGTTAAGGTCGAAGTCGGGGTATTTGTGAGTGTTGCAGTTGGCGTTGTCTGTGTTACTGTATCCACTTCAGTAGGGACATCAGCAATCTCAGTTGACGTTTCAACTTCAGTAGGTGGCACCTCGGTATCTTCAGATGCTACTTCAGTCACGACTATGGCATCAGCCGTATCTTGAGCATTTTGAGTACTTGTACTCTCTAAATCTTCAAATACACCGGTTGCCGTACCCGCTATCCGCGTCGACTCATCCAATGCTAGCTGGGTAGCACCACTATCTATTTCCTCATCATCCCCGCCACCAGACAGCAGAAGAAAGCCGCCTATACCAATGATAAGCAAAACGGCAAGGATCACACCAGCAAGGATATATTGATTATTATTGCTATCACGACTGCTGCCACCTTGAGTCATTTCTCCTGTTGGAACAAGCTCAGTAGCAGCATCATCATCAATATCATTAACAAAGGTATCCACAGTTTGGTAAGGTTGACCGACTTTAGCTCGTGCAGCGGCGGCGGCCTCGCGTTGGACTGCCAGATCGGTGATCGTTTCCTGTGCAATATCAACTAGTTGAGTGGGGCGTGGTACCGGTTTATTGATATAGCTAATCAAATCATGGGCTAATTCCCCCGCGCTAGCATATCGGCCCTCAGGTTGTTTGCTCAACGCCTTTGATAAGATCGCATCAAGTTCGTCTGGCGCGTTAGGGTCAACATCTTTCAAAGATGGGATGGGGTCATTAATATGTTTGAGTAGTACCGCCATTGGGGTATCGGCAATATAGGGTGCACGGCCTGCAATGAGTTCAAAGAGCATAACTCCCATTGAATACACATCAGCGCGGGCATCAACATCTAACCCCATGGTTTGCTCAGGAGCCATATACCCAGGGGTGCCAACTGCCATCCCCGTACCGGTTAGGGATTGCCCTTCTACCCCTTCTGTCATGCGGGCAATACCAAAGTCTGTCAAAAAGACATTGCCATCGCCATCGATCATAATATTGGAAGGCTTAATATCGCGGTGAATCACCCCTCTGCGGTGAGCATAATCTAGTGCAGAGGCAATTTGTCCATACATATAGGCGATGTCTTCAACAGGCAATTTGGCACGCTGCATAATATCTTTGAGCGTCCCTGTTGGCAGATACCGCATCACGATATATGGTGGTTCGTTATTACTATCGTAATCATAAACAGGTAAAATATGTGGGTGTTCTAACTTAGCAACAACTTGAGCTTCGCGCTGAAAGCGCTCCATTGCAACTGGATCACTCGAAATGGCTTTATGAATTATTTTGATCGCTACCGAGCGCCCCATTGATTTCTGCTCAGCTCGATAGACGGTTGCCATACCGCCTGCGCCAAGTTCTTCCAAAAGTATATAGGGGCCTATTTGACTACCTAACATGATGCGTCTACCCTTACCACCGCGTTTTCTCAGACTGTCAGTTTAACATATCTTTGTCCTACGCTACAATCGGAAGACTATGGAACCATCGCATTTGCTCATTCTTAGTGTCGTTTGCCTTATGGCGCGGTTTCGCTGGCGTGTCTATTTGTGGAGCCTATTTGGGCTTATTGCTATTGTATTATGGCAACCATCCAGTGGAATCCCCTATAGCGCAGCGGTATTTCCTATTCTGACAGTTGTAATTATTGCCATTACATGGCGCATTACACAACAATCATCATCAGAACGACAACCATACTACGCTGGTGCATGGATAATATTCCTTGTCAGTGGGTTATTGATCCTTAAAATTCCAGATGTTGCTTTGTTCCTAAGCCGAACACTCTACCACATCAACCATCTTGACCCAAACACCGCAACCCTCGCCGATTTACAGTGGCTTGGTTTAGCGTATATCGTTTTACGCTTGGTTGCGATGTTGATCGACTATCGCAAAGGGCAACTCCCAAGGTACACATTTTGGCAAACACTGAGTTATGTTATTTTTCCGCCAAGTTTACTAGCTGGCCCCATTGAGCGCATTCAACATTTTGTAGAGGAAATGCAAAGCGGTTCAGCATCCTATGTTGATGGTAGCCAACGGATCGTTGTGGGTATGGTCAAAAAATATATTATTGCAGATAGTCTGGCGATTATTGCACTTTCACCACAGTTAGTCGAAGATACAAATACATGGTGGGCGGCTTGGGGGATTACCTATATTTATGCGCTGCAAATTTTTTTTGACTTTAGCGGCTACAGTGATATGGCGATTGGGCTGGGCAAATTAGCGGGCATTAACTTACCTGAAAATTTTAATCGTCCTTATTTGCGCCAAAATCTCACATTATTTTGGCAAAATTGGCATATGTCGTTGACAGGGTGGTTCCGTACCTATGTGTTTATTCCCTTTAGCCGTTATCTAATCCGCCGTAAGCTCCCCATTTCAGACTTTTTGTTAGGGCAAGTTGTCACCATGCTATTGATCGGAGCATGGCATGGGGTGACGGTTAACTTTTTACTCTGGGGATTGTGGCACGCATTTGGATTGTATGCCCTACGGCAAATTACGACCCGAACCCGCACATGGTATTTACGCATTCGAGAAGTGACATGGCAACGGCGCTTGAGTTATACAGTCGGGATGATAACAACATTCCATTATGTGGTTATCGGGTGGGTATTTTTTGCCCTGCCAGACCTTGGAACCAGTATCGCACACTTACAAACAATGTTTGGGTTATGATGAAATTTGCAATTCGGGTACTGATAAAAGCAACGGTATTATTTGTTAGCCTAAACGTACTGTTTATGGTTATCGATCCCATGCCATTAGTCAATCGCCTCACCCTATATGGAACGTTATATCCATACCGAGAACGGCTCCCCTATGGCGAAGTCCCTAGTGAATCCTATAGTGTTACTTTAACAAATATTGATGCCCTACTCGCCTCTCATGAAATTCAACGCCCCAAAACAGACAATGAATGGCGGGTTGTTTTTTTAGGTGATTCTGGCGTATGGGGGTGGCTCCTTGAGCCACAACAGACTTTAACCAGTTGCATCAATCAGGCGAATCTTGCCACGCCACAAGGGCAAAAAATCCGCGCTTATAACCTAGGGTATCCTGTATTAGACGCCACAAAAGATTTGTTATTATTGGATGCGATTCAAGATTATGATCCAGATATGGTTGTCTGGATGGTCACCCTTGCGGCGTTATACCCTGATGAACAACTCTTTCATGGGGTGGTTCAAGCAAACCCGGAAACTGTTAGCCGCTTGATTCAGCAATACGATTTAAACCTTGATCCAAGTGAATTACCCAATCCCCCCACTGGTTTAGAACAAACCATCATTGGTCAACGCGATACACTGGCACGTTGGTGGCGTCATCAAGTTTACGGCGTGGCGTGGGCTCTCACTGGGGTGGATCATCGGAATCCAAATTTTTTTGCTCCTGTACGGCAAAATCTACGAGGTGGTAGTTCTATGTTAAATGGACAAGAAGAAACCGCATGGACACAACAGGATTTATCATTTGATGTCTTGCAAGCGGGGGCACAAATTACGGCTGAGGCAGGGATAGAATTGCTTTTTATCAATGAACCTATTTATAGGAGTGCGGGGCTTAATAGTGAGTTACGGTATAACTTTTATTATCCACGGTGGGCATATGACCAATATCGAGATTTAATGACTATGTTGGTTACCCAAGAACAATGGAACTATCTTGATTTATGGGACATAATGCCCCCATCCGACTTTACTGATTCTAGTTTGCATTTAAATGCCAATGCCACCTGCCAACTTGCTAACCAAATTGGGGCTGAACTTGCTCATTATTCCGCCGATTAGAACGAAACATACTATGCGCCGTATTGGGGTTGGACTATTGGCTTTATTATGGCTAACTCCAGAAGACAGTACACTTTGGATTGTCAGTTTTTTAGGATGGGGGATTTCATTAAGCATCATTACGCTTGCTGCACAATATTGGTTTGCAGGGAGTTACCCAAGCCATACAGCTTTAGGGATATTAGGTAGTGGTGGGTTGCTAACAGGTGCAGGGGCTGTTGTGGGAACAGTTTTTCTGATGGTTTTTAAAAATGCGTGGCACTCTCACGCTGCGCTCGACTTCCCCGCTAGTGTTGTTGCAGATATGGCGGAGCGTTTAGTACCCTGGGCGTTAGCAGGTGGGTTAACTGGTCTTGCCCTATACTTTTGGCGCTGGCAGGGATAGTTATGTTTCATCTTGTTCAGTCGATTCAGGATCAGGGTCATCTGGCAGCTTCTTAATTTCTTTACGCCAATTCTTTGCCAACGATGTATTTTTATTTCCCTTTGGGGGCAATAATTCCAAAGCAGCCTCAATTTCTTGCAACGCAAATTGTTTTTTCTGTTGCTTAAAGAAGATAATCGCAGAATAGATCCGTAATTCGGGGCGATAAGGGGCGACTTGTAACGCTGCTGCCAAGTGTTCTAGTGCTTTATCTAAATCATTATTTTGGAAACTACTGTTGGCGCGTACATAATGCACTATCCATTGGCTAGGGTCGAGTTTCAGGGCTTTCTCAAAATCGGCTTCAGCAGCTTCTGTGTCACCTTGTTCAAATAGAATATAGCCGCGTGTAGCGTATAATTCTCCATTACGACGTTCAAGACGAATCGCTTCTTCTAAATCATCGAATGCATCGTCATACTTTTTTTTACTGAAAGCGTCTAATGCTCGTTCCAAATAGCGTTCTACCGTGCTTAAAATGCCACCTTGTGACACCCGTTTATAATCTTGAGGTAGCATAAATTAAATAAAAACTCCATAATATAGTTAATATGTAAACAATGCTATCACGATAAACGAGTCAAGAACACATCGCAAACAGGATCGTATTATGAGCACGCATTCTATTATCTGTCATATTTGTGGTTATGAAAACACCCCCGAAACCCCATTGTGCATTCGATGTCAAGCTGTTTTAAATGTGGCAACTCGGAATGTTGCCCCTCCTCCCGAATTAGATGATACACCCAAATGGGGATCGAAAACGGCTAGAGCCCTTTTTTTACATGTCCATGGGAGTAACGAATCTCTCAGCATTACCCTCAACGATAATGTAGATATTGTTATTGGACGGTATGACACCATTAATGATCAGTATCCTGACATTGATCTCACCTCATTTGATGCAGAAAATAAAGGAGTTTCGCGTCGCCATTCTAAATTTATTTACTATAACCAAGTATTACGGCTTGAAGATCTCGGTAGTTCTAATGGAACTTATATTAACGCCCAAAAACTCATCCCTAATCAAGCACGGTTGGTGCGTGACGGAGATGAGATTCGGTTTGGGCATATCGTGGCAACTGTCCAATTTGGGGAACGTGATTTAGATGATCTTTAAGCAATCACTTGCTGCAAAGCTGTGTCAATAATGGCTAAGACTGTATCCAGATCATCAAGCTGGTTTGCAAAATCATAATCCGCTGCCGAAATGCTGATGAGTGGCGAGCGTGTCCAGCCTGCTGCCCATTGTGCATACAAGGTGTTAATTTGTGTCAAATATTCGCGTGGGATCTGCTGCTCATAAGAACGATTGCGGTCTGCAATACGTTTCAGCAATACATCAACAGATGCTTCTAAATAAATCACTAGTGTTGGTGGGGGCAAAAATTCACACATTCCATTGTATAAATGGCGATAGGTGCTGTAATCTCGCTCAGACATATTACCTTGCAGATGCAAATTTCGTGCAAAGATTTCAGCATCTTCATAAATACTGCGATCTTGCACTACAGGCCCTGGATGCTGCCAAAGGGCTTTGTGGTGTTGTAACCGACGCGCTAAAAAGTAAACCTGAGACTGAAAACTCCAACGGGGCATATCATCATAAAAGTCAGCCAAATAGGGGTTTTCCTCAAAGGCTTCATAGAAAGGTTTCCAGCCATAATGCTCAGCAAGCGCCTTGGTTAAAGTACTTTTGCCTGCGGCAATATTGCCAGAAACGATAATAAAATGATCGGGCACGCTTTAATAATCCTTCGGCAAGCTATCGTCTACATCCCGTGCCCACCCTAAAATACCACCATCTAGGTTCAGTAATTCGTGGTCAGCACCCCACCCTTGAGCATCTAAAAACATACAGGCTTGTGTGCTGCGACCACCACTACGGCACATCATCACAACCGTTTTATCTTTTGGAATTTCGTTAATCCGATCAGGAAGTTCATTCAAGACTATGTGTTCGGCAAAGTCTACACTGCTAATTTCCAACTCATGCGGTTGGCGGACATCAACGACTACAATGTCGTCACCAGCATCTAAGCGGGCTTTGAGATCAGCAGGGCTAATATTGTTAAATGGCATACCATATTTCTCCATAAGTATGTTCGGGCGTTGATAACACGATTATACGAAGGCAACGCCGCAAAAAACATTGTCATATGACTAATTTCGGCAATCTGAAACATACTTTGCAACTTTTTGGTACATTACTCGTATAGTTAGGTAAGAAAACAACACCACAAAAAGGAGATGACCATGCAGAATACTCACCCACTCATTAAAAAACTACCTGCCTTTGTTTTGATCTTAATGGGGGTTTTTCTGTTATTGAATATTGGGAATGTGCTGTTAACCTTGATCTTTTTTGTGACGATCACCTTACCTGGCTTAGGCTTTTTGTGGGTGTATAATCGCGGTGAAGATTACACTGCCCCCTTCGCTATCCCTGCAACTTTGACCATCGGCACAGGATTGTTATTGATGTACCAAAGCCTAACGGGCTATTGGGAAAGTTGGGCGTTTGCGTGGATTCTGTATGGCGTCTTTTTGGGGCTAGGCTTAATGATGATGGGGCGACGCTTGAACGAACGGGAGTTGGTCAAAATTGGACGCTTGATGACAATTATTAGCGGGGTTGCCTTTATTGCAATTGGTAGTTTAGTTATCTTTTTCACCACAGCACTATTAAAATATGGGATTGTACTCGCTTTAGTTGGCGGTGGGCTTTACCTCCTTAAAGATGGTGACTTGCTTCGCTTTGAAAAACGAAAAAATTCAGATGAAAATGTTCAAGCAAACATTCACAGCCTAAAGGTGGATGTAGAGCAAGAGATTGCATAGTTTTTAGCAAACAATCATTCCAACCATCGTACAAAAAACCGCTCATTTGAGCGGTTTTTTGTGTACATCATAACCCTAGTACATGGTTCTATGGATATTGCTAGGTTATGCTATTTCGGACGTATTGCCATATGCATACCGTAGTAGTGCAATCCCCCCCACGATTAAGATAAAGAGTGTGCTAAGGAGTGCTGCAATTCTAGCGGCGTTGCTTTCGGGTTCATCTACGATGACATTGACCGTATTTTCCGCACCTTCAACATTACCTGTTGTTGTACCCGCAAAGGTTGCAGATTGTGCGCCAACGGCTTCGGTAATTGCACCATAGAAGAAGGCATAGATATTGGTGCCAGCCGCCGAAGTAAATGTATAGGTTTGCGTTGCTGCATTATAGGTGCCATCTGGGGTTAAGAACCAAGAGCCCATCCGCCAGATTGACATGACACCTGCGTTCTGTTGAATTGCCAACTGATCATCTTGTGTCACGCTAGAGTATGGATTGGTCAAAACTTGACTCAATGGAATGTTGACAGTTCCCCCACCCGTTACGGTAAAACAGTTCACCAGTAAGTATTCACCCGCAGCATTTTGTGGGAATGGCGTAGACAATACCAAATTGGATTGGCACTGAGTAAAGGTTGGTGGAGCGCTTGCGGCTGTTGTTGCTGCTACAGACGTAGACGCTGCGGCAGAGGTCGCAGCCGCATTTGCCGCAGAAACAACGCAGCGTACAAGATAGTCAACAGGTGTAGCCGAGCCACTATAGACCACACGCAAGCCTGTTTCGAATGTGCCATCTGCTGCTGACTGACACGTTAAGGTGATAAAGTTTGCAAGAGAACCGTTAGCATTTACAACGTTGCCAGTGGTGACTGTTCCACTTGGTGTTACAGTAATCTGACCAGTGTTGTTACCAACTGGAGTTGTCAAAGCGTTGTCAAGGGTGACACTCGTGATAGTAAAGGGAACCCCACCTGTGTTTGAAATTGTTAGTTGGCTGGTTGTTGCTGTGCTTGGCGATGCCGAAATACTGACAGTACCACCGGGGGCAACGGGACTTGAATTATAAGCGGGTGTGCCACCACCGCCAGCAGCAATGGTACATTGAACGTTATAATCAACGGTTGACGCACCCGAATGGGTCACTCTCAGGGTACCCGGTACATTGGTCGCAGGTGTGCCAGAAAGACAAGCCACTGTTAATGTGATCGAGTTACCCGCACTTACTGTAGCCCCTGTAAAGGCAGCTCCACCTTGGTTAACCGAGAATGTAGGAGAGCCAGCAGTCATGGTTGCCCCATTAACTGTCAGGTCAGCATTCCCCGTGTTAGTAATGGTTAATTGCGAAACACCTTGTGTATTAACCGTTGTGTTAATCGCTGCCAAAGGATTCCCTGCAATGGGGTTTGATGTATAAACAGGCCCAGTGTTTGTTCCTGTACAGCTTAGGTTATAGGTTTCAGTGGTTTGGTTACGTGTGTCAAGATCATGGGTAATGGTTAGTGTAGCTGTCCGTGCCCCTTGTGCAGTTGGCGTACAACCTATGGTAATTTGAGAATTTCCACCTGCGGGTATTGACGTAAGGTTTGGTGATGGGCTAACACTAAAATCGCCAGGGTGAGCGCCCGTTAGTGTAAAGTAGGGTGAAGGGAACCCAAGTTGAATTTGCCCAGTGTTACTGATGGTTAGTTGAACTTGAGATGTACTCCCAACAGGAATACTTGGTGGCGAAAATGGTATAGCATTGCCAGGCGCATAAGGACTAGACCCATACGTTGCACGTGGCGTGGTTACAGCACAGGTTAAACCTGTATATTGAGCTGTTGTGGTTTGTTGTGTACTACCATTATCTAACGCTGCCGGTTCGGTAATATATGTAATGGTTAATGTACCTGTCTTAGGCGTAGTTAAGTCCGCTGGGTCACAACCAATTCTTAGATTAACAGATGTTCCAGAATTAACAATATAAGGTGTACCAGGCGTTGGATTCAATGTCTTTCCACTAAAATCGGTATCTGCCGCAACTGGTGCTGGCACCGCATTGGGGTCAATCACACCAAATGTTACATTCGCACCCGTAAAGGTGAAATCAGTAATTTGTAAATTAGCATTACCTTGATTATTGTTAACCAAAATCGCTGTATCGTTGTAGCTTGTACCGGGGAAGTTAGCGGTGCCTAAGTCAATGACCGCTGCACCAGCAGCCGGGGTTGATGCAAACTCTGGTGTCCCCAAGACATTACACTGAATCGTATAGGTAATGGGTGTACTGCTGTTAGCAACACCTGTTGGCGCATTATGCGTGACCGTTACCTGACGGGTATATGCGGTTTCAAAATCTGCTGGGTTTTTATTAGGGATACACCGCGCATTAATGGTTGTGCTACCACCTTGATTAATGTTGTTGAAATTCAATGTGTCAACGGGGTTTACACCATCCATGAGTTGGATTTCAGGGTCACCCCCCGCACCAACAGTTTGTAAAGTTAATGTCCCTGACAGCAAGGAGTTCGCAGCCCCATTGTTGGTAATGGTAATCGCTTGCTGTTCTGTACCGGGGTTACCAGCCACAGCTTCATCTGTAATAGCAGCCATTGCAATAACGTCATTAGCAACTAATGCTGCATTCCCATTAAGAGGGTTAGTGGGTTGGTACCCAGGGGCGGGAGAGTCACATTGGATCGCATAATTAGCAACGGTAGCCGCGCCACCACTGTCATGCGTAACTTGTAAGGTTGTTGAATAAGAGCCAGACGTAGCGGGGGTACAAGTTACAACAATCCGTAAGCCAGGTTGTGGGGCGGGGGCTTGGCCTTGAGCAATTGTCGTAATGCTAATAGGTGTTCCCGGCAATGTATTAGCAATGGGATTGGCTGTTTCAGCATCTTGCAAAGTAAAGCTGAATACAGTCGATGGATTTACTGAAAACGTAATGGCACTTACATCCAGAGATGCCCCCACACCATTTGCAACATCAGTATCCGTTATATCAATGTTTGTCGTTGCATTATTGCCAACTAAGGCAGTCATATTAATGGTTGGGCCACCAGCAGCTGGCGTTGAACCAAATACACCAATTGCGTAAGCCGTTTGGTGGCTTACAACAAATGGACTTATTGCTAGGATTAACGCGCCTAGCAGAACGCAAAATTTCATTACGGTCAATAACTGACGCATAAGCTCGTTCCTCATGGTAGTCTAATTATCCACAGTATAACATACGCCTGAATTGCGCACCTGTAAAAGTTTGTTGTGCAAGTGTAAGGTTTTGTTTATCTTTGCCTCTATTATAATAGGAAATACGGTATCATCACATGTATGTCCTGCTAAATTGCCAAAATTATGTACAATAAAAACGAAGTAAGCTTAAGAGGGTGCCATGTCTAAACGCAATATAGTAATCGCCATACTTGGTTTAGGGATATTATGGATTTTAGTATTTGCTGTCGCTAATATGGTGATCAGTAATGTTGAAGATGCGGATGTATCCATTCTTGCATCTCCCACCCAACGTCCCTTGCGCACTGATGTGCCAGAACTTCGTGCTGATACCGCCACCCCCACCGAAGACCCAGATGAAGTTGCCTTAGCGGAAGATGCTACCGCAGAGGCAACCGAAGAATTCACAGAAGAACCCACAGCGGAGTTAACTCAAGAGCCAACATCCGAAGCAACTGAGGAATCAACTGAAGAAGCTGAACCCACACCACGTTATACATTAAGTGCTTTACAGTTCCAACAGTTCCAAACCGAACGACAAGAAGAATTTAATGAGGAATATTTAGCGTCGCTCCCACCCGTAGAAATTGAACGTGATGAAGATGGTGGCGCGTATCCGATTCAAATTGCTATTCAAGACATTGATATTTTCTCCCCCGTCTTAGTGGTACAAACGGATCCCGAATTCAATATTGTGACCCCCCGTGAAGAAGTTGGCTATTATGCCTTAACGCCTAAAATCGGTGCGGGGGGGAACAGTGTGATGGTCGGTCATGTGTATCCGGGGCGCGTGTTTAATGCCTTATTAGATGTCGAGGTTGGTGCACAAATCCGCGTCACAGATGAATTTTACGAAGAACATTATTATGAAGTTACTGAGATTATCCGTTTCCCTTATGAGGTGGGTACTGAAGAAGATCGTGAGCTTGGATTTGAATACATGTACGATCAATCTGAAGAGCGGATTACCTTAGTGACCTGTTACCCTGAGTATGAATGGACACATCGCTTTGTGGTGCGTGCAAAACCAATTGACCCTGATAGTGATGGTGATGAATAAATCGTCTTGGTGGGTATGGGGGCTGGTCTGGTTATTGGTGGCCTGCCAGTCAAATGAACCAGTCACTGTACCTACTTTATATCAAACGGATACCCCAAGATCTACCCATACCACAATGCCAACGGCAACAGCAAGCCGTACTGCTACGACTACCCCAACACTGACGCCAACGAATACCCCAACTGAAACAGCCATTCCCACAGCGACATTTAGCCCAACCCCTAATCGAAATGATAACAATGGAGCCCGAATCCCTACCGGGACACCCGCCCCTGCGCTAGAAAGCCAAACCTTTGCAGCATTAAGCACTCAGATTGATAAGCAAGGTATGATGCAAACTGTTACTGATATGGTTGCCTTCCAAACCCGACATAGTAATTCAGGCCAAGGCAATGGGTTAACCGGCATTGACACTGCACGGGACTACCTAGCAACACGGCTTAATAATCAAGCAGCAAATTGTGCCAATGATGCGACCTTTTTTAAACAAGATTTTGTACTTGATTATCGGGAGATGATCACGACACAATCCAATCTTATTTTGGGGATTGAAGGCACTATATCAAATTCCCCCCCCTTTGTATTAGGGGCGCATTATGACACGATCTCCAAAGATCCGACCCTAAACCCATACGGATACCAACCCGGTGCTGATGATAATGCAAGTGGTGTATCCGTTATTTTGGAACTCGCACGATTGTATTGTTTGCAACCACGTACCCAAAGTGTTGTCTTTGTATTATTTGCTGCCGAAGAAAACCGAAATGATGTGTTTAACGGTCGTATTGGGAGCCGCCAATTTCTTAGTAATTTTGTGCCCAGCCAAGGATGGCGCATCCAAGGAATGTTAAATTTGGATACGATTGGTTCAGCTACTGACACAGAAGGGCAAATTGTTGATACATTGGCGCGCTTATATTCTGCGGGTGGCAGTTCGCGTCAATTAGCGCGGTGGATTCAGGCAGCAGCCTATGTGCAACTTTCTGATTTTAATTTGGTTGTCGAGCCTCGTGAAGATCGCCAAAATCGCTGGGGCGATCATATGTCGTTTACCCGTGCGGGGTATCCAGCAGTGAGATTGTTTGAAGGCTCCGAGGATGTCGACCGTCAAGATTCTGTACAAGATTTGCCCAACGATTTAGATCCAGAATATCTATCAAAAAATTTACAAGTGGTGTTAGCCTTTTTGCTAACACTAGGTGAAGGCAATGCCCCACCCGATAATCTTCAAGTTGTAGGTACAACGCTATTTTGGGAACCAGCGTCTGAGGTGGACTATTATCTAGTGGCGCATCGCCCAAGTACGCAAGAAAGTTATACGTTTACTATTATTCCTGCAACCCAAACCTCCATTGAGTTACCCCCTGATACCATCGTTACAGTGGGCACAATTAATGAAGCCAATATATTGGGTTGGTTGCCCGAAGAAGTTTACATTCCGTAAGAGCCACTGTAAATAAAAGCACGGTTTTTTCTGAATTCACATGTTACACTTGGGCTAAATATTGTTAGGTGAATTTTCGCTATTTACCCAAAACACAATCGATCGATCAGATTGGCGATTTTGTTAAAATCTTGATTTCCTCTGGCGAAAATTCCATAAAGTTAAAAGGATTATTCTATGGAAGTGCTTGAGTCTCGCATTGACCCAAGTGATGATACATTTTTAAACAATGTCGAACATAATCGTGCGCTCGCGTCAGAATTAAATGAGCGGCTTTCCACCATTCAACAGGGTGGAAAACCAAAATCACATGAGCGTCATCGTTCTCAAGGAAAAATCTTTGCACGAGAACGCATCACCCGACTCCTAGACCCCAACGCACCATTTTTGGAAGTTGCGCCCTTAGCGGCGTGGGAACTCTATAAAAACGAAGCCCCAAGTGCGGGTATCGTCACTGGTATAGGACGGGTCATGGGGCGTGAATGTATGATCATTGCCAATGATGCCACCGTCAAAGGGGGATCATATTTTCCGATGACGGTCAAAAAGCACCTGCGTGCCCAAAAAATCGCTGAAGAAAATCACCTCCCCTGTATTTATCTCGTGGATTCAGGAGGCGCGTTCTTACCAATGCAAGATGAGGTCTTTCCTGATGAAGATCATTTTGGGCGAATTTTTTACAATCAAGCGCGGATGAGCAGTAAAGGTATTCCCCAAATAGCTGTCGTGATGGGCTCTTGTACAGCAGGTGGGGCATACATCCCCGCCATGAGTGATGAAACCATTATTGTTAAAGATACAGGAACAATTTTTTTAGCGGGCCCGCCATTAGTGAAAGCCGCCACTGGCGAAGAGGTCACTGCCGAGGATTTGGGTGGCGCAGATGTCCACACACGTCTTTCGGGGGTAGCAGACTACTTTGCTGAAGATGATGATCACGCCTTGATGTTGTGCAGGCAAATTGTTGAAACCCTCAATAAACGCAAAAAAGTGGTTGTTGAGATCACACCACCAGAAGATCCATTGTATCCCATTGAAGATTTATATGGGATTGTACCCGCTACCACACGAGAATCTTATGATGTGCGCGAGGTAATTGCCCGATTGGTGGATGGTAGCCGCTTTCAGGAATTTAAAGCACGCTATGGTACAACATTAGTTACCGGATTTGCGCGGTTATATGGCTATCCGGTTGGCATTATTGGCAATAATGGTGTGCTGTTTGGTGAATCAGCCTTGAAGGGTGCGCATTTTGTCGAACTTTGCACAGCACGCAACATCCCGCTATTGTTTTTGCAAAATATTACAGGCTTCATGGTCGGACGTGATTATGAAGCGGGTGGCATCGCCAAAGATGGGGCAAAAATGGTTCATGCAGTTGCTAATGCGAATGTTCCAAAGTTAACCCTTATTATCGGTGGGTCATTTGGAGCAGGGAATTATGGGATGTGTGGACGCGCCTATAGCCCGCGCTTTTTGTGGATGTGGCCGAATAGCCGCATTAGTGTGATGGGTGGTGAACAAGCCGCTAATGTATTGGCAACCATCGAACAAGACCAACGGACACGACGCAACATTCCATTGATGATGGATGAAGAACAAGCAACCTTTAAACAACCGATTACAGATAAATATGAGCGCGAAGGCAGCCCGTATTATTCCACGGCACGATTATGGGATGATGGCATCCTAGACCCCGCTGATACACGACGTGTTTTAGGTTTGGCGCTCTCTGCAACTTTTAACGCCCCCATACAAGATACGCAATACGGTATTTTTAGGATGTAAATGCCATGTTTAATAAAATACTGATTGCAAATCGTGGAGAAATCGCTGTTCGTTTAATTCATGCCTATCGTGGATTAGGCGTAAGCGTGGTAGCTATCTATAGTGATGCTGATCAAGATGCACCTCATACACGTTTAGCTGATGAAGCATATCACATTGGCGAAGCCCCTAGCGCACAGTCCTATTTGGCAGCGGAACGGATCATACAATTGGCCTTAGAGACCCAGTGCGAAGCTATTCACCCCGGCTATGGTTTTTTATCTGAAAATGCTGGCTTTGCTCAAGCGGTTGCTGATGCTGGTTTAGTTTTTATTGGCCCCTCCCCTGATGCAATCCGCCGTATGGGGAGCAAAACAGAAGCTCGCCAATTGATGCAATCCGCCGGTGTTCCAGTTGTGCCCGGTATCCAAGGAGAAAATGTCGATTTTGTAACCGCAGCAGATGAAATTGGTTATCCAGTTTTGGTTAAGGCGGCAGCAGGTGGCGGCGGTAAAGGGATGCGGGTTGTTGATGCCCCCGAACACCTTGAAGACGCACTGAGCGCCGCCCGCCGTGAAGCTCAACACGCCTTCGGTGATGCGACGATTTTTCTTGAAAAATATTTGCCCATATCCCATCATATCGAATTCCAGATATTGGGTGACCACCAAGGCAATATTGTTCATCTATTTGAACGGGAATGTTCGATCCAACGGCGGCATCAAAAAATTATTGAAGAAACCCCATCGCCATTGCTAACCGATGAGTTGCGAAATAGGATGGGCAACGCGGCAGTAGCCGCCGCCCAAGCTGTCAACTATCATAATGCGGGAACTATTGAATTTATCGTAACACCCGATGGTGATTTCTATTTTCTAGAGATGAATACCCGCTTACAAGTGGAACATCCCATTACTGAGTTAGTCACTGGTATTGATCTGGCACAATGGCAGTTACGCATTGCAGCAGGTGAGGCACTCCCCTTTACCCAAGAGACATTACAACAACGTGGTCATGCCATTGAATGTCGTGTCTATGCGGAAGATCCCGCGAATGCGTTTTTGCCTTCTGTGGGGACGTTACAACGGGTAGAGACACCCTCTATGCCCAACTTACGAATTGATAGTGGGGTACAAACAGGTAACACGATCACGATTCATTATGACCCTATGATTGCCAAAGTAATCAGTTATGGCACAACCCGTGCTGAAGCCATTGCAACCATGCAAAATGCTTTACAAGAGTATGTGATTTTAGGGGTAACGCATAATATACCATTCTTACAAGCAGTTTTGGGGCATGATCAGTTCCAAACAGGCGACACCCCGACCAACTTTATTCCAAAAAATTTACCAAATTGGCAAGCCAATCCGCCTAATGATGCCATCCTAGATGCCGCATGGATTGTGGCGGCACTGCAAGAAATGCAAGGCTATACAACAAAAAATGCAAATCAGGGTACTTCTGAACAGGATGTTCATAGCCCTTGGCAAATAAATGATGCTTTTCGGATGGGAGGTAAATCGAATGCCTAGCTATCACTTTCAACAACATGGACAAGCACCACGAGAGATTACCATTGAACCCACCCCGGAAGGTTATAGCATTATGATTGGTGAACAGCGCTATGATTGTGACGTTGTTTATCAACGTCAGGGTGAATGGATTATCTCTCTGAATGGACAACGATTGCGATTGTTTACCGCTAAAGACCAAACAACACACTATGTCTCAATTGCAGGGCAACCAATTACATTAGAAAAAACTAGTGCTGGCCGTTCTCATCAATCAGATGGGCAAGATAATAATCTCGTGGCAAATATGCCGGGGCAAGTATTAGAGGTATTGGTCAACGAAGGGGATGTTGTCGAGTCAGGGCAAACGCTTGTCGTACTTGAGGCTATGAAAATGGAAATGCGAGTAAAGGCTCCTCATGCTGGAATAGTTAAAACAGTATTGTGTGTAGTTGGAGACGCTGTGGAGCGTGGTGAAAAATTGGTTGAAATAGAGAAAGAATCTCAACCCGAATAAGGTATCAGGATTGAGATTCAGGAGAATTTAGTCACGCCCACCAAAGATGAGCATGGCGTAATAGGCGAAGTTCAAGATGGCAACAGCCGTTGCACCGACATAGGTCAAGGCCGCAGCCCGTAAAACGGCTTGTGCGCCTTGGCGATCTTCATTCGTACGGATTAATCCGCTTTCATTAAGCATTTTCATGGCACGGCGGCTTGCATCAAATTCAACTGGTAATGTCAAAATAGAAAACAATACCCCAGCACCAAATAGCAATAGACCGATCACGGCTAAGCCAGTGAAATTAAATAACAAACCACCAATGATAAAGAAGTAGGCCGCATTAGTGCCCAATTGGGCAGCAGGTAATAAAAACTGACGGGCAGCAATTAATGGGCTTTTTTCTTTGTATTGTTGAACGTGGCCAAATTCATGGGCGGCAACTGCCATAGATGCAATAGATGGTGTTTGGGCAATGGCTCTGGACATCCCAACGCTGTGATTGCGCGGATCATAGTGGTCACCAAGTTCCTGCTCAACAATATTGATTTGGTTGACATTCAATCCATAGTTGTTAACCAAAACTTTGGCAACTTGTTGCCCATTCATGTTAGAGCCGTTACTCCGTTGTTTCCATTTGCTATAGCTACTTTTTAGATACCATTGTGTGAACCCAGAGATCACCAAAGCCGGTAGCATAACAAAGATGAGATAGTTTACATCAAAGAAAAACATTGACTTTCCTCATTGTGACAATAGTTACAGTAATTATAAAGAAAATTTGGCCTTTTTTTATCAGAAACACATTAAAACGCCATAAACACCACCAGCCAAGCAATTTACTTGGCTGGTAGAAATAGATTCAGCTTTAACACGGTATAGGTTAAGAAGCACCCATCATTGGGGCATAAATTTGCTCGCGGGAAATACCCTTGAGCGCCCGAATCGCAGCCTCTAATTGATTGTCTAAGTCAGGATCACTATCTGGATCATATTCTACAATTACATCTGGTTCGATACCATCCGGTTCAGAGGATGTGCCATCAGGGGTAACCCAACGCGCAACCGTCACACGAACCGCGCCACCATTTGAAATTGGGATAATGTTTTGGACTGTACCTTTACCAAAGGTAGGGGTGCCAATGACAACAGCCCGTTCCAAATCTTGTAGGGAACCAGCCACTAGTTCACTTGCACTTGCACTACCAGCGTCTACCAAAACAGCCAAAGGTACCGTGGGGGCAAGCGGGTTGCCGCTGGCTTCAAAGATTTGTTCTGCACCACCAGGCAATTGTTCAATCAAGATGGGGCCTTCTGTTACAAACTCACTGAGTACATCTAATGATGTTTGCAAGAATCCACCGGGGTTACCCCGAACGTCCAACACTAAACCGTTGAGGTTTTCAGCATCAATTTCGGTCAGGGCTTCGCGCAAGCGTTGGGTGGTTTCACCTGAAAATTGATACAACCGAATGTAACCAATGTTGTTGTCTAACAAACGATATTCGACATCAGGGAACTCAATGCGATCACGAATAATGGTGAACTCAATGAGTTCTTCTTCACCGTCGCGTTGAATGCTAAGCCGAACAGGGGTTCCTGCGGGGCCGCGAACATCGCTGATGATGTCATCTAAGCTCGCTTCGGTGATGTTTTCGCCGCCAACTTCTATGATGATGTCACCGGGCAGCAAACCAGCAGCTTCAGCAGGTGAACCAGACAATGGCTGCACGATACGCATCCCGCCAGTTTCTTCATCTTTTTCAACAGTAGCACCGATACCTTCAAATCCACCACTGAGGGATTCTGTCCAACGGGCGTACTCTTCCGCATTCATATAATTGGTGTTGTCATCTTCTGTGGCACTCGTTAGACCATCTAAAGCACCTTCTAGTAACACGTCCGTTTCAAGCGGATCGATATATCGACTATTCAATAATTCATAGGCTTCAATCAGTGGCCCTATAAATTCTTCAGAAGAATCTGTTTGAGCGCTTACTGTCGGTTGGTCAGGTTGTTGACCTGCCATAAACCCGACGCCAAACGCGACGGTTATAACAATAAATAAACTTACAAAATTCCGAAAATTGACCATTTTGTTAACTCCAGTGTTTCATACGCTATACACATTATACGGGCTTTTCAAACTTTTGCTGAACCATTCATGCAGAGCTTAGGAACGGCTCACATGCAATTTAGCCCGTTATAAAGGGTAATCGATTTTGATGGGTATTGAGACCGGAAATCTCCGCTTAGCATATATACAACGCTATTCAACCGATGACAAAACTAATTTAAGCCATTTTCGGTTAGATATTCATCTGATAAATAGATATGCCATAAGTTGATGGGGCGATTTGCTGGTGTTTCGCGGCGTAAAACGAGCACGTCTTCCCACTCGAAAATACCAATCCGTTGGAAGAAATTATTTTCTCCATACCCGCTGATAATTAGCAAAACTTCATCTTGTGGATTGGCATCTTCTCTAAAATATCGTGAGAGACTGCCCATCGGTGTATCTAATGGTAAGCATTGTACAGGATTATCACTTTTTACATATAAAAAGAGTAAATGGCAGGTGTTCCAGTCGCTAATGATACTATCGTATTCTTGGTCTAAGTCATTGATGTAATCGGCGGCTTCACGAATCCCGTTTTCACTAACTAAAACCCCTTGTTGATATTCGATTTGATTGGTGTTCTTGAGGTTTAGCTCATCAAAATCTGTTATCAAGGTATAAACCATCGGCAATGCAAAGATGATAATCCAAACAGTTATCCCCACTGTGTAAAAGGGACGGACTACAACCCACCAAGCGGGTAGGTTGTGCCATGCTGCCATAAAAAAATATGCAAGGGTTAATGCCAACGGGGGAGCAAGCGTCATAAAATATCGCGAGGAGATCAAGCGTGCTTGTGTGATCGGCAAAACCCCTAGCAAAAATAACCAAACGGCTAAGTATAAAATTGGGCGTTGGGTTCCATGCCCAATGATGAACAGGATCACTGCGCCAAGCGCAACGCCCGCTAATAAGGCATTCGTTGTAAAGTCTGCAATTTCGGGCAGAATGGTTTCAATATAATTGAGGGGGGCGCTATGTTCATCTTTTTCGATGTTGAAACTATTAACAATTAAAAATGGATCATTATCAGCCGCCAATTGGGCAGGGATCGTGATCGGTGCCCACATGAGCATGACAACCACAGCAGCCAGAATCATCGGCGGTGTATAGATTCTCAAAAATTGGAAAATCTGCCCTTGTATATCAGTGTTCACTTTCCATGAATACCATAATGCGGCAGTCAGTGGTGGCAATAATGGAATTAACCCAGTGGTCAGCTTGGCAAGGGTGGCAAACCCGATCAAAACACCAATGATAAAGCCTTCTCGATAGGTTGGGCGTTTGGCATAAATCAAACTGCGCCACGCGATTAAGCCTACAAATCCCGCCGCAAATGGATCCGCCATTGCCATGCGTTCAAAAAATACCCCTAAGGGCATAATGGCGTATAAGCCCATCGCTAAAAAGCCTACATTGCGCCCCTTTAATAAACGACCAATAGCAAACAGTGTGGATGCCGTGAGCATCGACCATAGGGTAATACTTGCGCGGGCAGTGAACACAAAATTAGGAGCTTCTGCTTCAAAAATGCCTAACCAAAAATAAAGCAACAACTTACCATGAGCAAAGCGCCCAGGGTTTTGCTCAAAGTCCCATACAATTGCCGCACGGGTGGTGTGAAACCCTTCATCAATATAGGGGTCTTGCATGGTGTTGTTATACAGCCTCAGGGCAACATGCCCTAAGAGCAGAACAATAATAGCAAACCAAAAAAACCGTTTAGATGAACTGGGGTTAGTCATCGGATTCTGGGAATCTCGTTAATTGAATTTCTAAAAAGTTGACGACGTTGGCTTCTATGAACACCACATCACGGTATAAAACGTCACGGATTTCGCCTACTTTTAAGTCATATTGCCCCGCGTTGACATCTGCAATCACGATATTTTCGTTAAAATAAGGATCAGGGTTTACTGTATCGGTGTTATATGTCCAGCCTGATAAAAAGCTACCACGCCCAATTAGCTCAACCCGTACCCCTTGGGCTAAGGTGCCATCGGGGTTTAACACCCGCAAAGCTAACACACCATAACCATCCCAAGGGCGTGTCCATAACTCAGCATTATAGGTACTGTAATAATCAAATGGGTCGCCAATACGAATTTCAAGATGAAGATGGGGGCCAAGCGCGATACCTTCGGCACCGACTGTGCCTAATTGAGTCCCATAATCTACTGGATCACCTGTTGCCACATCCAAACGGCTCATATGACCATAGAGAGAATACAAGGGGCGTCCGTCAGGTGCTAGAAAGTCGTGTTCGACCACCACCAAAAACCCATAAAAATCAGGCGCGGGGCCAAATAATAGTTGAATGTCATCCCCAGCATAAAAGACCGTTCCACTACCAATAGATTGGATAGGGGTTCCGACAGGGTTTTGAATATCAATCCCATGATGAACCGCAAAGGTTCCCCCTGCGGTAGAACCATAGACATACCCACGGGCGGGGGCATCATTGATCCGCCCGCTTGGATCACGCGGAAAAGGACGCCAAAACCAAAAGTGATCGCCTGGAACCAACGTTGGGCTAGGTTGCACACGCGGGGTATTGGTGGGTATCACGCCAGGGATGAGGGTTGGAACAGTCGTTGGAACGCTAATCGAGGCTAAGGTTGATGTTGGATTGGCAGGAATGGGAACGGCAGAGGGTACATAATCTAGTGTGGGTGTCACTGTTGGTGGGGCACTGATTCCACTAACCGTTGGGGTAATTTCTTGCCCAAACGTTACCGGAATGGGTTGATTGACTAAAATAACCATACCCAATAGTAAGAAAGCACCAACAAACCCACCGGCAATTACTTTCATCATCTGAAAATCCTAGTTTATACCAACGCGCTTTTGAGTTATTTCAAGAATTTTGTGAGTAAGCGGACGTGCTATATCCAATAGATGTTCACACTCATCATGATACCGTTTGGTAAGTTGCTCATCCGTTAAGCCCAAGATATTCACCTTGATATTCAATACAGACCCTTCTAGAACAGCGAGTGCTAGGTGGGCTGCCATCGCCACGTCAATCGTTGCATTATGGTTGCCATATTCTCCCACTTGTTCCAGTAATAACAACAAATCGTAAGATGCGCGTGCAACAGTCAGCGGCACATCAGCAACCTGTAGTGTTGCGGTTTGAATATCGGGTTCTTCCGTTAAATTATCCGATTTTGCGCGCCGAACTTCGGCCATTAGATGGTCAATCGCATCCGAATCTTGTGCCACTGCATCCAAGAGCTTTTCGCGTAATTCATAGGCACTACTACGAATAGCAGTCATTTTAGTATCTTGTTCTTGGTAGCCACGCCGCCCAATCGTTAAGCCTGCAACCATTTCTGTTAATGCTGCGATTAATGCCCCGACCTGTGCCGCCACAGCCCCCCCGCCCGGTGTTGCGCTAGCTTGGGCAACCGCAATAGCAAATTGTTCTGGGCGGCGGGTTTCGTTAAGTTCGGGTAATACGACTTTTACAGATGCGCCCTCAGGAACCGGTGGTTCTTCTTCGCCTAATTGCCCTTTTTGGGATTCTGCTTGTTGAATTCGATGTTCCAGAATCATGTTGGGGTTAAAATCATGAAGTTGCCAATGCCAGACTGCACTAGCATTTAATGCAGCTTGTGGCATGAGCCCAATAAGTTCCGTATGGGTTATCCGCACCCCATAATGATTGGCTTCATGACGTAATAAATCTAAGACTCGATGAACCGGGGTGTGCCGATAATCGGTTAAGTTCATGCTCACTTGAGCTTGTCCATTCACCAAAAAACCAGAGGCTTTGACATAGCGCAAACCGCCACCCGAAAATCGGATAGCACGGGCAATTAATTTGGCAACATCCACATTATCAGTATTTAAGTAGGCATTATAGGCAATTAAGGGTTGGCGGGCGCTGATTAAAGTTGCGCCGGCTGTCCCTAATTCAGGTTGTCCGATGTCGGGAACCCAATTGGGGTCAAGTTGGATTTTTTCACGTAATTGTTCATATTGAAATGACGGCGTGCGGATAGCACTTAACTCTTGGTAATCTTGTCGTAATGCGGCTTCGCCATAGAAATAGATCGGGATATTTAATCGATCGGCGACTTGTTGCCCAAGTTGATGGGCGATGTCAACGCAATCAGCCATTGAAACATCCCGAATCGGGATTAATGGCACAACATCGGTGGCTCCCATGCGGGGGTGTACGCCCTCATGTTGCGTGAGGTCGATTCGTTCACTCGCAATTTCAATCCCTGCGAATAATGATTTTTGGACTTCCTCAGGTAATCCTACTAGCGTAACAACAGTACGATTGTGATCATGGTCACTGCTTACATCAAGGATATGGACACCCCCTGCCCGCGCCATATGCTCAACAATAGTATCTATGGTTTCCTGATTTCGCCCATCACTGAAATTGGGAACTGCTTCAATTAAAGGCCGCACATCACCCTCATTCATGCTCACTTAAATTTAAACAAGAGCGTATTATAGCATGGCTCTTTTTATGTATGGGAAGTCAATGATGGGTTTGAGTTGAGCTTAGGCGGTGTGGATTGACAAGTCTAGAGCAATCGGTCACAATCAAAAAATCATTTTTTTCTGTCTAGTCCAAGATTTTATTGAAAAGGATGTATGATGATTAACGATATTTTAGTTGATGCAGAATCTCGTATGAAATCGAGTATTGAGCATTTGGAAGTAGAACTCAAAAAAGTTCGTACAGGGCGAGCTTCCACAGGGATTTTAGAAGGCATCTTAGTGGAATATTATGGTGCCCCTACCCCCTTAAATCAATTAGCCACACTCACGGCAGAAGCACAGACATTGATTATACGTCCCTTTGATAAAACAACGATTAATGCTATTGAAAAAGCAATTCAAGAATCTGACATTGGTTTGCCACCCAATAATGATGGATCCGTTATTCGGATTAACATCCCCGCATTAACCCAAGATCGTCGTAAGGAATTGGTTAAAGGGATGGGTAAGCAGCTTGAAGAAGCCAAAGTGTCCATTCGTAATATTCGCCGCAGCGCAATTGATGACATCCGCACCTTGGAAAAAGAAAAAGATATTACAGAAGATGATTCCAAAGATGCCCAAGACCGCGCCCAAAAGCTAACGGATAAATATACCACTGAAGTGGATGATGTTGGCAAACGCAAAGAAAAGGAAATCATGGAGTTCTAAATTTTATGGAAGAGCTTCCCAGCAAAGTGCCCTACCACGTTGCCATCATTATGGATGGCAATGGACGATGGGCACAATCTCGGAACAAACCGCGCCATGAGGGGCATCGGGCTGGCACAGAAAACTTACGCCGCATTTTAACGAGTTGTACAGAATTTGGGATCAAGATTCTGACCATCTATGCGTTTTCCACTGAAAATTGGGGACGCCCCCCCACCGAAGTTGCTTTTTTGATGCGTATTCTGGAAAGTGTCATTGACCGTGAACTAGCATCGTTGCATGGTAACGGCGTTCAATTACGCCATATCGGGAATGTCGATGGTCTTGCCCCTAATTTGCAACGAAAAGTTAAAGAAGCTGTTGAACTCACCAAATTTAATGACCGGTTGACCCTGAACATTGCCTTTAATTATGGTGGGCGTGATGAGATCGTTAACGCCGTGAAACGCATTGTTAATGAAGGTATCCCCGCTGACAATGTGAACGAAACCTTGATTGATTACTACCTTTCTACCGCAGGTCAGTCTGATCCTGACTTGGTGATTCGCACCAGTGGCGAAATGCGGGTCAGCAACTTTTTGATCTGGCAAGGGGCGTATTCAGAATATTATGTGACCCCAACCTATTGGCCAGACTTTGACAAAGAAGCTTTGCGCCAAGCACTGTTTGATTACGCCAATCGCAAACGTCGCTTTGGTAAATTGGATGAGCAACAACCAACCTAAATACTATATTTTACCTTTAAAATTTTAAGAAAGTTACCCTATGTCCACCTTTATGACCATTGAACGGTTTATCATTGAACAAGAGCGGAAACACCCACAAGCCAGTGGCGCACTGTCTAACCTGATGTATGATATGGCGCTGGCAGCGAAGATCATCGCTCGCGAAACGACTCGTGCAGGATTAGTGAGTGATGTTGTGGGTGGGGTCAGCCACAAAACCAACCCAACAGGCGATCGGCAATATAAGTTAGATGTTTTTGCGCATGATGTCATTTATAAAATGAATGACCATACCCAACGGGTGTGCGTAATGGCGTCTGAAGAATATGAAGATATTGTGCCTATTCCTGAAGAATTTGAAATTGGTGATTATGTTCTTATTTTTGACCCCTTAGATGGGTCAACCAATATAGATGTTAATGTTAGTGTCGGTACGATATTTAGTATCTTTCGCAAAGTTAGTGATGCACCACGCGGCACGTTAGAAGATTGCCTACAACCCGGCAAACAATTGGTTGCAGCAGGGTATTGTGTCTATGGGTCAAGTACGATGTTGGTCTACAGCACCGGAAATGGTGTTCACGGGTTTACCCTAGACCCCAGCGTTGGGGAATTTTTGTTGAGCCATCCTGATATTAAAATTCCGAATAAGCCTCGTTATTACAGTGTGAACCATAGTTATGAAAGTTATTGGACACCGGGCGTGCAACGATATGTTCGGTGGTTACGCGATGATACACCTGCCGAGAGCCCAAAACTTTCCTTGCGGTACATTGGTTCATTGATTTCAGACTTTCATCGGAATCTATTATTGGGTGGGGTCTATGTTTACCCGGGCAACTTGCATGATCCCAAACATCCAGACGGAAAACTACGCTTATTGTATGAAACTGCCCCGCTTGCCTTTTTGGCTACACAAGCAGGGGGATATGCGTCAGATGGTTATGGGAATATTTTAGAGATTCAACCTCATGAATTGCATCAACGGACGCCCTTATTTATCGGTAATCGCCATTTAGTCGAAAAAGCCGAAGAATTTATTCAACAATATGATCGAGCGTGGATTGATGCGTACTTACCACGGCGCAACAAAACACCATCATTCACTTAATGCGAAATCGACTGCATAGGCAGCATGGATAGCTGTTGTGTCAAAGACGGGAATCGGACTATGTTCTTGTTTAATAAGGAGTCCGATTTCTGTACACCCTAAGATCACCCCTTGTGCGCCATTAATCGCCAGTTCACGAATAATCCGCATATAATCCTCACGAGAAGCATCATTGATAACGCCTAAACATAATTCATTATAAATGACATCATGTACAATTTTGCGATCTGCACCTTCAGGGATACGGACATCTAAATCAAATTTATTCCGTAAGCGCCCTGCATAAAAATCTTGCTCCATAGTGAATTGAGTTCCAAGTAAGGCAATATTTCTAAGCTTTGCTTTTTGGATGGCATAGGCGGTTGCATCAGCAATATGGAGTAATGGAATATTAATGACGTTTTGAACAGCCGTTGCCATTTTGTGCATGGTATTGGTACAAATAATCAAGCAATCCGCGCCACCGGCTTCGATGCGTTTAGCCGCACGAATCATTTCTTGGGTTGCACTGTCCCAATCACCTTGGTGCTGGAGCGCTTCGATTTCAGCAAAATCTACCGAATACATCAATGTTTTTGCTGAATGTAGCCCGCCAAGCCGCTTTTTGACACCTTCATTTATTAATCGGTAATATTCGACAGATGATTCCCAACTCATGCCGCCTAACATGCCAATAATTTTCATGCTCTGTTTGCTCCGTTACGTGTGACGATTTTCTAATTTTGTAGAATAGTTACGCGAAATTGTGGCATATTTACAGGGTTTTTGCTAAGTATTGATAGGGCAAAATGTTCAATAGAAGTAGCCGTGGCTAATGCTCTGCATATTGAACAAACAAACCTATACGTTTTAACAAAATTTATTGCACTATAACATAGCAGACCGATAATAGACTTTGCCCAAATTATGTTTAGCTTTCCCAAATCTTTTTGTTGAACTGAATCTGTTTCTTTTATAAGCCAGTACCACAGGAAATGTTTGTGTAAGCACACGATAGGAATGCTATGGAACTTCTCTTTTGGCTAAATGTTATACCATTCATCATGGCGGGGGTTTTGGCAACACCCATTGCTCGTGAATGGTTACCTAAAATTATCCAAACATGGACAACAAGTCTATTCATGGCTGGGATCTTTGTGGCATTGCTGTCCCAGTTTCCAGATGTTGAAGACAACGGCTATATCTTACAAACTGCTGAATGGATGCCTGAACTAGGACTTAGTTTCTCATTCTATTTGGATGGGTTATCTTTGCTATTTGGGTTGGTCGTTTCAGGGATTGGTGCCGCTATCTTTTTGTATGCGGGATACTACTTTGAAGACCAAGCTGAACAAAGCCGTTTCAACATGTTGTTGATGGCATTCACCGGAGCCATGCTAGGGCTTGTGTTATCGGGTAATGTCCTCACCATGTTCATCATGTGGGAACTGACAAGTATTACGTCCTTTTTGCTCATTGGTTTTAAGGGCTCTAAATACGAATCTGCCCGTCAGGGAGCCTCTCGCGCCCTTGTCATCACCGGTGGTGGTGGGCTGGCGCTGATTGCAGGCTCCTTATTAATGGCCGTGGCAGCAGGGCAAATCAACGGAACCGGTTTTTCCACAGAATGGATCGATATTCTCAATACGCCTGATCTCGCTAACCATGATTGGTATATCGGGTTTACCGTCTTATTGATGTTGGGGGCGTTTACCAAAAGTGCGCAATTCCCATTCCACTTTTGGTTGCCAGGGGCAATGGATGCCCCAACACCTGCCAGCGCATTTTTGCACTCTGCGACGATGGTTAAAGCGGGAATTTATCTCTTGGCACGCTTGTACCCCGCGTTAGGCACCACCGATTTTTGGTCAACATCGTTATTGACAATTGGTTTGCTGACAATGACGCTTGGCGCGGTCTTTTCGGTACGGCAACGTGACTTAAAAGGCTTGTTGGCCTACACAACAATTAGCAAGCTTGGCGCGATCGTGGCCTTGATCGGTGTTCCTGACTCCCAAGGTTTAAAAGCGGCTTTTGTCGGCATTGTCGCACATGCTCTATATAAATCAGTCTTGTTCTTGATGGTCGGCTCGATTGATCACTCTACTGGAACCCGTGATTTAGATAAATTGGGCGGGTTGTGGAAATACATGCCCTTCACTGGTGTCTTGGTCATTATTTCGGCGGTGTCAATGGCGGGCGTTCCACCGTTGATGGGGTTTGTTTCCAAAGAAACCTTAATTGCAGCGATGTTAAATTATGCGCCTTCGGCAGAGTTGGCTACGGGTGCAGTGATCATCAGTGCTATTTTTACTGTGGTTGCGGCGGTTATCCTGATCTGGGATGTCTTTTTTGGGGAAAGTCGCAGCGAGATTCATTTCCATGCCTCGCCACCGCCTATTAATGCAGGGCCAACCGTAATCGCATTGGTGACCTTAAGTCTCGGCTTTTTACTCGATCCAATTCTGATTCCCCTGCTGGAGGTGGCGGTTCCCAAAGAATTTGATCTCTATTTGTTCCCCGGCTTTAACACTGAGTTTATGCTCAGTATGTTTGCCATTGGAGCGGGGCTAGCGCTAGCAGCAGTTCGCAAAACACTCATCGCGATGCCTGATCTGATTCCATTTAACGGATTTCAAATCTACAATCGTTTTATCGCTGGGTTGCAAGCCATTGCCGATGGGGTGTTAACCACACAAGGTGGTAAACTCCGTTACTACTTGATCACAATTTTAGGTGTGGTTTTCACCATCATTATTGCTAGTGGCCTGTTGGCTGATGTGGCTAGTTCTGAAACTCTGTTGCCTGAAAGTGATTTCATTTCAACGACTTCTGATGTGCTTGACCTGATCTTGTTAGCGGTTACGATTGCATCCGCGATCGGCGCTATCGTGTTCAAACGCCATCTTTACGCGGCTCTGTCACTAGGTTTGATGGGATACGCCATTGCCGGCATTTTCTTTGTTGAACAAGCACCTGACGTAGCCTTGGTTCAGTTCATGATCGAAACACTGGCAACTGTCTTGGTGATCATTGTGTTAAGCCGTACTAATAATATCAAAGCACGGGAAGCAAGCGAAAAAGTTTTCGCAAGTAACACAGGCTATGGTGTCTACCGAGATATTGCGATTGCAACGATGGCGGGCATCATTGTCGGAACCTTTGCCTTGATTGCTGTTGCCAACCGTCCACAGCCAGATGATGCGAGTGACTCGACCGAACGAACCACCATTGCCGAATGGCATATTGAAAATGCTGGTACCCAATTAGAGATTCCAGATATTGTAGCGGCCATTTTGACAGATTTCCGAGGTATGGATACCTTGATTGAAATTGGAGTTTTTGGGATGGCGGCACTGGGTATTTTAGCCTTGATTTCCCTAAATCGAGATAAACCGAAGTTAGACTCCTTAACAGATGACGGGTTTGTTGAAGAAAAGCATACCGTTAAACGTCCCTCCATTTTGAATACACCCTTCACCCGCTTGGTTGTGGTGATCGTATTGCCTGTGTCGCTGATGATCTCAACCGTCCATTTACTATACGGTGCCGGTGCACCGGGGGATGGTTTCACGGCGGGTGTGGTAGCTGGGCTGGGTGTTTCGGCTTGGTATATCGTTTTTGGTTACGAAAAAGTTAAACGCTATTTGTGGTGGTATCGCCCTACCCGATTTTTGAGTGCAGGCTTATTGTTAGCGGTTCTCAATGGCATGTTGCCCATCATTATCGATGATGGAGCCTTTATGGGCTTTGTTAAACTCGATTTTGACCCTGCGGGGCTCAAGTTTGCGACAACCACCGTTTTTGAAATCGGCATTGCATTATCGGTATTTGGTGCTGTTGGGGCGATGCTTGAGGCGATTGCACACCCCGGTGATGTAGCGGAACTCGAAGATGCGGGAGATTATGACGCAGACAACGAACGTGAAGATCAACTAGCCGCCTTACAAGCGGTGCCAGTAGAAGCCCCCTTGGGCTTGGAGGAACGCTAATCAATGGATGCTTTATTTGCCATCGCCACGGGAATTTTATTTGGCTTAGGGGTTTTCCAGTTGTTGCGGCGAGACCTAGTCAAAGCCGCAATGGGTTTCACCATGTTGTTTATGTCGGTTAACTTGTTCTTTTTAGCAACAGGGGCTTTCGATGCTGATGTGCCCGCTTATACCACTCAAGTTGAAAATGGACAGGTTAGTGACCCCTTGGTACAAGCCCTAATTCTGACTGCTATTGTGGTTGGGTTCGGTTCCTACGCACTATTGTTAGCCATGGTGAATGTGGTTTCCGAACGGTTTGATACGCTTGATTCCGATCAGGTTGATGAACTTCAGTATTAAATAAAGGAACCTCATGGAGAATAATTTACTCATTATTGGTGCGGTGTTTATTCCCTTTTTGGGGGGAATTTTAACCCTTTTTGTGGGAGATAACCGCCTACAACGATATATAGGGTTAGCGGCTGCGGTTTTAGCATGGTTATGTAGCCTATCTTTGCTACTCACCAACTTAGACGGCACGCCTCAAATCTATCGCCTGGGAGATTGGATGCCACCCTTTGGTATTGTATTGGTAGCAGATATGCTGTCATCTACCTTTGTATTTATGGCTAGCTCGGTGCTGGTAGGTGGTATTTTATACGCGGTTCAGTGTAAAGATAAATGTGTAACACATCCGGCCTTTATGGCTTTGTTCCTTGGGATGGAAGCTGGGCTGCTCGGTGCGTTTTTCACAGGTGACATTTTTACTCTGTTTGTCTTTATGGAATTGATGGTCATTACCTCTGTTTCTTTGGTGGCAATTTCAGACAATCGTTTAGGGCTAGAAGCGGCCATTAAGTATATCTTTATTAGCTCAATGGGCACATTGTTCCTATTGCTAGGGATTGCGGCATTGTATGCCACCTTTGGCACGCTCAATATGGCGGATATTGCCAATCAACTCTCAGATGGCGAACGCCCCTTGTTAGCGCGGCCTGCGGCGGTAATGTTACTGTGTGCGTTTTTGTTAAAAAGTGCAGTATTTCCGTTCCATTTTTGGCAACCAGACTTTCACACGACCGCCCCAACGCCTGTTCACGCAGTATTGTCTTCTGTAGTGGTCAAAATTGGTGTGTATGGCATTATTCGTATGACCAATTTGTTATTCCTTGAAGAAGCTGATTTCATTCAAAATTGGCTCTTGGTTTTGGGGGTGATCAGTATCTTCTTTGGTAGTCTGGGGGCATATCGCACTTATGATGGTAAGCGGATGCTTGCCTATTCTACCTTTGGGCAAATCGGATTCATCCTCTTAGGCATTGGCTGGGGCACAGACTTAGCACTCATTGGTGCGATTATTTATGCCTTTAACCATGCCTTCATCAAATCCTCATTGCTTATGCTATTCGGGATTGTATCCAGTAACACCAAAACAAAAAGCGCTACGCTTGATGAAGTTGTGGGCGTAGGGACAAAACTGCCTTGGATTGTGGGGGTTTTATACTTCCTTGGTGGGTTAGCCTTGGCCGGCATCCCGCCCATGAATGGTTTTATCAGTAAGCTTGCACTCGTACGCGGCGGGATTGATGCTGAAGCATGGGTTACCTTAGGGTTAGCGGTCGGTGCTGGCGCTTTAACGCTGATGTATATGAGCCGTACATGGCAATTGGTCTTTCAACAAAAACCAAATGAAAATACTGTTAAGCTCAAGGATGAGGGTGGCGATAGTTATCTAGCGCCTGCATTGCTGATTGCAGTGTGTTTAGGGTTAGGGGTTTTTGCTAGCCCACTCTATGAAGTAGCTGAAAAAACCGTTGACCAACTTGGCGAACCCAGCATCTATATTGATGCCGTGAATCCGGTTAGTTTGGAGGCCAGCCAATGATTACTGTGATAGCTTTTGCGGTTCCCATGACCGCCTTATGGATGATCTTAAGTGATCAATATTCGCTGGTTAGTTTTGGGATCGGTTACGTGATTAGTATGGGGATTTTGGTACTTTCCAATACCCAACGTATCAAGATAGATCCTACACGAATCCCCACACAACTCTTTTGGAGTGGGGTCTACTTGCTGGTGTTAGGGCGTGACATCATCATCTCGGCGGTGCAAGTGACGCGCATTGTGCTAACCCCTGGCGAAATGCCTATCAAGCCAGGGATCATCCCGGTGGCAACACTTGATCCCAAAAATGACCGATTAATCACGGCACTGAGTGCCCATGCGATCACCATTACGCCAGGCGAAATGGTTGTCGACTTTGAAGCCACCGAAGACAATCAGACGTTGATGTATGTCCATTGTTTAGATGTGGACGAAGCACGCGAAACCTTAGTTCGTGACCAACAACGGCGTTTAGGTTTAATGAAAAGGATATTTGGACAAGATGCTTGAGAATGATTTAGCTTCAATGCTGGTGAATGTCGCCGCCATTATCACCGTATTTTTGTTGGCGGGGGCAGCATATCGTGCATTTGTGGGCCCCACTGTGGCGGATCGTTTGGTTGCTGTTGATTTATTCACGACCCTATTGGTTGGAAACATCATCCTGCTAGCCGTGTTAAGTGGTGAGCAATTGCTTATTGATATTGGGCTCGCCTTAGCTGCTTTAGCGTTTATTGGCTCGATTGGTATTGCTCGATATGTTGGTGAAGGGAAGGTCTTCTGATGGAACTTGTTGGTGCGATCCTCATCTTGATTGGAACCTTCTTTTTCTTTACAGGCGTGGTTGGTGTTTTACGCTTGCCCGATGCCTACAGCCGTCTTCACGCATCCGGTAAAGTTGCCACGCTTGGGTTGTTTGGTGTTTTGGCAGGGGCGGCTTTCATTACACCAGACTCAGCACCGCGTTTGATTGTATTGAGTTTGTTCATGATTGCTACTGCCCCTGTTGCATCTCATACGATTGCATTAGCAGTACGGCGCTCTATCAATAAACCACAATCGCCATCAGCGGCTAAAGTGTCTTCTGAAGCAACATCTTAGCCGTAGCCACAAAATCGGCAGCGCTCAGTTGGTAGTGCTGCCGCATTGCTTCATAGCGCCCTGTGATGCCATCTGGCACAGTACGAATACCACACCGATGTAACCGCGCATTGATCCCATTCTCAGCAATAATCTCTGCAACCATTGAGCCTAAACCACCATTGATATAATGTTCTTCAATAGTCATCACATACCGAAAATTGGCTAAAATCGGTGCTAAATCGGTGCTGGGGTTGAGCGTAGAAACAATTGCCAAAGACGCTTGGATACCTTCCGCTGCTAATTGCTGGCGGGTGTTATCCGCTTCTTTGCTAATCCCACCCATGCTTACCAATAAGATGTCGGTTCCATCGCCAATTGTTTCAGGTTGTCCAAATGTGAATCGCCCCTCTAAATCAGGGATGGTTACATTATCATATTTACCAATCCGGTAATAAATGGGGCTAGGGCGTTGCCATGTCGATTGTAATGCTAGTTGCGTTTGTGTAGCATCTGCTGGGGCGATCACCTCAATACCTGTTTGAACCCGCATCACACCAACATCATCAATACTGTGATGGGTCATCCCTGCGGTGCTATATTCTAGACCGCCACCAACCCCCACAATCCGCACGGGGAGCCGATGCAAGATTGCGCCATTACGAATAAATTCATATCCCCGTAAGGATGCAAAGGTTCCAATCGAATACACAAACGGAATAAATCCTGCTTCAGCGAGTCCTGTTGCCATCCCCATCATATTTTGTTCAGCAACCCCCACATTATAAAAGCGTTTTGGGAACGTCTTAGCGAAGGGTTCCAAAACTGTAAACCCTAAGTCCGCAGTCATCAAGACAATTCGGTCATCTTGTGCAGCAAGTTCGCTTAAGGTATTAATGAAGGCACCACGCATAGAGCATCCTTTTTGGTATCGCTATTAACGTTAGACCCCTAATTTTTAGGGCTAGAAAAATACAATTCCTAGCCTAAAATGGGTATATCATACAGAATGGTAAGGATAACATGCTCAGTTCACTCTTGTCACTAATGGGTCTCAAAACCAAAACCGAAGCTCCCAAAATAGTTGGTCATGAATGCCCCTATTGCCATGTTGAATTGGTGACACAAGGACAGTGTGAGGATCATGACAACTTAGGAACCTATGTTGCTGAAACCCATGCTTGCCCCGACTGTGATTATCGGTTGGAATGTAACCCTGTCTACGTCGATTAAAATCGATCAATACGGAACAAGCTCAAATCGAGCGTAATTGGGGTTTGGGTGACAAGTTGTCCTAATAGCTTGCCGATCAGGGTGCTGAATTTAAAACCGTGCCCACTAAACCCTGCCCCAATCGCAATCTGTGGATAATTTGGGTGTCGATCAATAATAAAGTGGTGATCGGGTGTATTAGTATACAAACAAACCCGTTGATCGATTAATGTTGCTTTAGCAACAGCAGGAATGTACCTAGATAGAAACTGACGGACATCAGCCTCATAAGCAGCATCAGGGGTACGGTCAATAGTCGCTAAGGTAACAACTTCGTTGGAATAGTGCCGCGCACATTTAAAACCGGTACCGTTGACACTCCCAATTCCATAATAAATTTCGGTAGTGGTTAAGTAGTAAGTGATAAAGCCATTCGTCGATTATGCTCAATGATAAACCAGCGAGTCACCAACTCATGATAAAAATCAGATTTGGAAAACGATAAGGTTTTTCGTGTATATCGCCCCAACCACTGCCGCAAAG
>Ga0207422_1000537_pt1 | contig 113244 bp, 63 predicted proteins | sample MarCyaLeptolynsp_FD_187757 | JGI IMG/M metagenome (GOLD analysis project Ga0207422, IMG submission 187757) | Marine cyanobacterial communities from Panama - species 1 Leptolyngbya sp. (SPAdes) | ecosystem: Environmental > Aquatic > Marine > Unclassified | place: Panama: Panama City | collected...
GCCTAAAAGGAGACGAACTAGGCAATGTTATTATTTGTATTACTTATCAATTAAGCCCCAAAAAGGGGTTGACAAACGTCACATTATACTAAATTGCCCCTGGTTGCACGAACCTTCTATTTACGCCAAACCGGAGGACAGGGACTCTTTGATCCACGGGATAATCTGGAATCAAACTATGCTGAGGCAGCACTCAGGCAACTGTTTGCCTTGTTATATAGAGGAGAGGTAAAAGTCTGTTCACTAGCTCAGTTTGAAGCTGCAACAGGGCTTTCACTTACTCGTGAAGAAGGGCATCTCAAAGAGAACCTTCCTGATATTCGTCAGTTTCTCAACCGGATTTTGGCATTGCCAATAGTAATGCAAAATGAGTTGTTTGAAGTATTTGAGGTGCTGTTGGAAGCCCAAGTTGAGGGGGCGATTGCGGCTGGAACCTATGAAACTGGAGTGGAAACGCTTCGAGCTGAGAAGTTTTCAGTGGTGAGCCGAGAAACAGTCTACACCCATCCCACGGGGGGCGAGACGCTCTGCATTGAAATTGAGAAGCTGGAGCGAAACCAAATTCTTACCGTAGATAAAGCTCTTTCACTCAGTCGGGAACAGCAAGGAGAGCTGCTGGTAAATGAACGCTCTGGGCGAGCTGCGGTGAAAGTGTCTACCTCATCCACCGTTAATGCTGAAGGGGCTGTTGTGCGAAGAGTGGCACTGGTGCGTCCTACGGGGCGAGTGAAAGTGCCACTTCCTGAGTTCAATAATAGCTCATGGCGCAATGCCACACGGGGTAAATGGCAGAGGTTGTGGGATGAGGAGGTAGCAAACGCACCTCCTTTTTCTACGAGTCGTTTCTTTCTGATCTCAGGATTGCTTCTGCCGATTTGGAACTCGCTTGATTCCAACAATATGCGAGTATTTCGACTTCAGACTGATACAGGAGAGCGGTTGTTGGGACGGATGATTGAGCCAGAAGCTATGCCAGCCATTGCTGAGTCTTTGGGACTGCGGCAGGTAAAGCTCACACCAGCCGAAATTTACCACCAGGTCTTTGAGAAGCGGCAGCGGTATCAACTGCCAGGGGGTTTGTCACTCAAGGCTTCCTCCATTATGGGAGAGGTACGGTTGGAGATTGCAGGCGCACATATCTCAGATGGGTTGTGTGAGCAACTAAAAACTCTTGGGTGTTTTACCGAGATTGTATCTTATCGAAGGCGGGTGTTTGTTCCGGCAAACGCGGAGCAAGGAGCTGCTGTGATTGAGAAGGTTTTGGAGCTTCTGCACTGAAGAGAGTCTCGTTCAAGGTTAAGGGCATCCCTTAGCCTTTTCCTGTCTTTCTCCCAAGCAAGCACTTATTTTTCCGGCAGCTCCCCGAAATGCTCTCATTAGGACTTTTAGATAGAACAGAAAAAAAATGGAAAACTTTGCTCTAGGCATCATTCTCTTCATCGCCTATTTCTCCTTCTTGTGCTGCCTTCTCCATCAGCCTCATCAGCCTTACATCCCCACTGCGGTACTGGATATCCCTGCTGCTGTGCCACAACAAACTGTTGAACAATGGTCGGCAAAACCAACACTACTAGCTACTGAGATAGGCACGCTTCCAGAGGGAGTAGACCTTGACCAACTCCCGCTACGCAAAGCCCGAAAGGTAGCCAAGGCTCTCTCCATTCCTCAGAAGCTTAATGGGCGCGATCGACCTTTATCCCAGCTCCGCGTTCAAATAAAGAAACGGCTGACTGAACAACCCACTGAGGTAGCGCCTATTATTGCTTCGGTTCTTCAAGCCTGCTAGGCTTGGCTAGCGCAACTGGCAATTGAAGGCAATATAACACCTATTCCATAGAGCCTAGTGGATTTTTCCGTTCTGTCTTCAAATTGAGGAACTTGTCATATCGTACCTCGATGACTTTACTTAGTTGCCAGAACGATTCAACATTAAAAGACGTCTGATATTTTTCTCTCATGAGAGTGCATCTTGGCATGAGCCTGACGCAGTACTCTGTAAGTCTCTGAGTAAGCCGTTTCTCAGTGAAGGATTATTGCTGAGATGGAGAAGTTATTGTCCCAATAGTAGTTTGCGTAAATATTACGCAAACTACTTGTTGGCTGATTATTTAACGGCGCACTCTTGTCAGCTGCCATTTGGGCAAACACTGGCTGCGCCGGAGCCAACACCAAAGCCAGACTTAGAACAAAACCTAACCCAGCACGGGAAACCTTAGCAACAGCCGCCTGCCCCCCAAAACCAAATATCATGTGTTATCTGTTACTTTAAATATAAAATAATCTAAAAATGTGAATATAAAGTATCTTTCAAATAATTTAAATATGTATTTATATAAAACGCAAAAATATTCAATCAGTGGACTAAAACGCGAAATTTCAATAATCCTGAAACATTTAATCAGCAAAAAAAACTGCTGTCTTCACTAAATGACCACGCCAAAACATAAAAGCCATTTGCTATATCAGCAACTGTTTTTTAGAAAAAAAAGAGCCATAAAGGCTCATAAGAGTATTTCTGGTAATCAGTTGGCTATTGTTATAATGTGGTCGCCAGAACAAAAATCTTATTGTACACAATATTTTTTGTTTTTGCGCAAATCTGATATGGCTTTTTTATAAGCTGATCCATCTCCAAAGCCTTTCCATTTGCCTGTTTTTTCACAAGTAAATTCTATATCCATTCTTATGGAACTTGCTATTGAATCTATAGAGTGGGATTTTATACGTTTACTATGCCTGTTCATTTTTCCCCTCCTTTTCAATTGTTGATTGAATGCATATCTTCTGTTTTAAATGGTATAACGAATAAACAGCAAAAGGATGTTCCAGGGCTGCACAAAAGAAAAGCCGCCCTAATGGACGGCAGGCATTTTTTCTTCTGAGAATCAGAGCTTTAACTACATGACCAGCACTCACTTGTTCTTGAGGATGCGTTCCCAGCAGGTCATTGAGCATCTCAACCATCCCAATTTCATCCACAATACCAGCAATAATTCCCAGGTGGTCGATGTCTTGAACGTCAATCTCAGCAGTTTGATTCATTGGAACAGGGCAGAGACACTTTCTAAAAATATCTCATCTTGCTATCAACCTGCTGAATGTGGGCTAGAAGATCCCTATTATATAATTGGGTAGTGTATTCAAAATTTCCTAGAACAGCTTGCCCAACTAAGGCAGCCGTTGGCTGCACCATTTACCAAAGCGACGTATTTAAATATGATATAGATTTCCCTTTAGAAGGAGCAAATAATGTCTTGGACATCCTTAAAAGACAGACTTAGCCAGCTGCCACTTATATTGGCAGGACCAATTCTGAGGAGAACAGAGTCGAACGCTGTAACTGTTTGGCTAGCATTAAGAGAAGATCGAAAGGTTACACTCTCTATTTTAGATGATGTGCTTGGTAGAATTGTGTTCTCAAGCAACAGTCTGTCTCCTATCAAGCTGGGAAAAAATCTATACGTTTTAGCTATTACAGCAGAGTCTGCCGAAGGAGGAGAGCTACTGAAGCCTGCTGAAAACTACTATTACAATTTGACATTTACTAAAGCAGGAGAAAGCTCAAGAGATTTAGGGGATCCAGGTATTTTAAGCTTTCAAGGTGGCATAAAGAAAATCACATATAACGATGAATTGCTCCCAAGCTTTGCTTTACCTCCAGAAGATATCAATGATTTGAGAATCATTCATGGTTCTTGTCGGAAGCCTCATGGGGAAAGTGAAGACGCTTTTGAGGCTATAGATGAAATCTTTGGAAAGATAATTAAAGATAGTCAGGATGGCAGAATTGATCCCAAAAAGAGGCCACATTTATTGTTTTTAACAGGTGATCAAATTTATGCTGATGATGTAGCAGATGCACTGCTACATATGTTGATAGATGCTGAAGAAAATTTATTAGATTGGGTTCAGCCTGAAACAGCAAGTTTTCTAAAAAGAATAATTGGCTCAGATTTTCAGCAAGAGCTATTAGATCCTGGGGAAAGAGCGGAGCTAGTAGAAGAGTATGCCGGTTTTACTACAGGAGATCTAGGGAAAAGCCATTTGTTGAGTCTGGGCGAATTTTTTAGTATGTATTTATTCGCCTGGTCTGATACTTTATGGATGACTGAGACTACTCAGGATGATACTGAGATTACTGTATTGCCAACCTTTAAGCAAGTTTATCCAAAAAAATTCCCATTGTTTTGGCGGAAAAATGAATTCGATAAAGAAGTCAATGCTCTTATAAGTTTTAGAAAATCAATATCTTCATCAGTACGAAGAATATTAGCAAATATTCCTGTTTACATGATATTTGACGATCATGAAGTTACTGATGATTGGTACTTAAATTTATATTGGGTCAATCAAGTTCTGCTTAAGAATAAGGGGCTTGGAAAAAGGACCATTCAAAATGGACTTATTGCCTATGCTATCTTCCAGGCTTGGGGCAATACACCAAAGGAGTTTTCAGAAAATCAAGTAGGGAGAACTTTTCTTGATAATATTGTTCTTTGGTCGGAACAAGAAAGATTAAAGCCTCGCGATCAAGATAGAATTCAGGAGTTACTCAAGGAAATCAGGGGACAATTAAGTATTCCAGAAAAAAAAGACGATCTTAAACCCGAAGATCTAAATAATGACGAAGAACTAAAAGCCTACTCACTCACTCACTCAGGAAACTACATCAAGTGGCACTACAAGATTGTTTTTGAGAGGTCTAAGTTTGAAGTATTAGTTGTTGACACAAGAACTTGGCGAAGATATCCAGATATAGAAGAGTATCCTGGAAAAGATACTGGATTGCCTGAGCTTCTGAGTCTGGAGGCTTATAAAGAACAAGATATACTAGCTCCAATTAACTCTACATCAGAGCTAGTAATTTTTATTTTACCCGCACCATTGATTGGAGTGCCATCAATCGAATCTACTCAAAAAACATTTGGCACTTTGTTTGATGCATACTTTAAGGATAGTGAAGCGTGGGCTGTCCAAGAAAGTTCTTTGTACCGATTTATTAATCAACTAGCTATAAAATCCAGAAAATCTGGACAAGTTGGCAAATATCTCATCCTATCTGGAGATGTTCATTACGGCTTTTCAAGCAAATTACAATACTGGGGGGAGAATCCATTCGATATCCCTACATCAACAATCGAATCTCCTACATCAACAGATGACACGAAATTCGTCTTAGCACAATTAACCAGTAGTGCATTGAAGAATGAAACAGGATATATTGACGGTACTATTTTTTATGTTATTCCTAATCCTGGGACAAAAATTGTTCATTGGAGAGGGTACAATATTTTTGGGGATTTTATTTCGCCTTCTTTTCTCTTGGGTTGGAATGGTCCAAATGGAAGTGAAAAACAAGTTGCTCAGGCAAGAAGAGAAACTTTTCCGCCAAGTTCAGAACCAATACCTATATTTATCTCAGGTGATCCAGGAATTATTGACTATTTTGAAGAAAAGCAGAACAGTAGTGATGGATCAGTTGAATTAATAATAAAGGAGGATTGGTCTTATCGAATTGACTATATTTTGGCAGACTTTGAACAGAAAAATGAAATTATAGGGCCACCTACAGATCGACAGTCATCTTTAAAAAAGTATGTTGAAACAGCATCTAACTATAAAGACTATCAAGAAGAATTTGGCGATGGAAAGGAAATTGTAGGAGTTAACAATATTGGGGAAATCATATTTGAATGGGATGAATCTAAGAAAGAAGTTATACACAGATTGTGGTGGCGTTTAGAAAGTGATGGCGAACTTAAAGAGCCATTCCCTCTATCACAATATAGAATTTCATTGGTGTTAAACGAATCAGATAGACCTATCGAGCTCGATGAGGAGTAGGGAATTATAATGAACAACTCATTCTATAAAACTCTGTTGGCAGAAGTAAACTTATTCCTACTACCTCTCATTAGTGCTACTGAGTCAGCGAGTAAGCGAAAGTTATTTTTTGGGGGTATAGGTTGGAACCTTGAGGCAATATCTGGCTTTCCAGTCGAAGAACTGGAAATTATACTAACAGACATTGCAAGAGAATATGGTAAGTTTGTCGAGGCAATCAAAGATTTGTCCGACGATATAAATCTAGAAAACTTTCTAGATTTTCTTTCATCTGTAGTTAAGATTATTGGGCATGTAGGTACACTTAATACTCTTCTTGATGAAGCTGAAAGACCTGAAGATTTTGCTGATATTAGTGATGATGTAATTTCCTATTTAATAGGGCAATATTTACAAGCAACAAAACCAGGTTTTTATCGTTTATTATCTGCTGTGGCTCTAATAGATCCTCCAGAAAATGGGTTGCCCAATTCACCTGTGATTTTTGGAGAAGGTGAATCACTCAGAATAGTCAGAGATCGATATCAGATTTCTGTGCCAAGATTCAGATTTATCAAGGATCTCTTTTCTAACCCACATACTTATTTAGCTGAAGCCTATCGCATACTTACAACTTTAGATCTCACTCCTGAAGAAAGGGATGAACTTAGCTCAGAGGATAGAATTCGACGTATTTCAAATCGTTTGTTCCCTCAATTAGGGCAACTACTTGAGATTCTTGGTTTTAATTATACTTATGGTGTTGCACTAAAAGGGACACCAGAAAAAAGAACAATAAATTTTGGTGAGTTTGGCAATAATCTAATCGCTGGAATGTTAAGTCTATTCATCCGACCTGATGTTAATCAGCGTGCATTCAGAATAGCTTTTGCCTTAGATGCTGCAACAGATCGAGACTTAGGGCTGGTTATCATTCCATTTAACGATTCTTTCTCACATACTACTGAGCGCTGGCGCTTTAATATCTATACTGCGGAGGGATTAGAGGCGATCGCACTAGGGTCAAGTGGTTTAACCTTAGAGCCTAGCACTATTGAACCTAGCACCGATGGCTTTATCGGTACAGCTGTTACTCGCCTTCCCAATGACGAAGGATTAGCTTTTCAGCTTGGTGACGCATCCGGTTCTCGTCTAGAAATCGATGCTTTTAGTCTGGGAGCAAATATTATCAATGCACCCAACAATGATAATTATGAGATTGTTATTAATTTAGGTGCTACGACATTCGCTATTGATAGCTTTGCTCAGCTCAGTTGGGATAGTTGTAGAATTATAGTAAAACCCTCTAACATCGTTCAATATAAGGTTAAAAACTTAAAGATTTTTACTCCTCTGCTGCCACAAATTCAAGTGCAAGGCGATGCAGAGCTACAGTTTACTAATGGAAATCTTGATATCGGAGAATCAGTTTTTTACCGATATGAACCTGATTTCAAGAACAGAGTTAAAATAGGAGTCCAAAACTTTTATCTAGATACTAAATGCATTGCCATTCAAATTAAAGATTCACAAATTAACTATTGGCTGAGCCAATTGATACCTGGAGGAAGCAAACGTGGAAATTCTGTTGATAATTCAGCAGTTCTTCGTCTTGTCTTCGGCTCAAAAATACGTAATTTCCTAAACTCAGTTTTTGATAGCTCGTCATCCTCTGTTGAGCAAGACAGTCTCCTCATTGAAGAGATAAGACTAGATTGGAGAACTGAAGAGTCGAAGCCTACCTTCACAACACCAATATTTAACCTTGAATTCCTTGAGTCAAGTCAACTTTTCTATAGTTTAATTGCTCGAGGAAATAATCTGAGTGAGATTATCTTGACTGCATCTTTTGACGTGTCTCAACCTACTAAGGTTCTTGTGATCAGTAGTAGCTTTGCTTGGAAGAGTGCCCAAGGTGAAGTGGATAGAGATAGACCCGATCGAGAGTTACAGAATGATGATGATAATTCTGGAATAGACTTATTTGAGTTAACTTTTAAAGCTAAAAGAGCAGTTAGTTTGGCACTACTCAAAATTGACTTAGAACGTGGTGGATTACCTGACTTACTCCAAACAATCAAACCTGAAAGTCGTCCTGCATTGCTTCCTTTTGTTAGCCCCACTTTAGAGCTATCCGTTGATAATATAAAAGACAAATCAAATTTATTGCTCAGTTCTCTAAGCGATGACGACTGGGAACTTATATTTAAATTTAATCTAGAAAACTTTGCATTCCCCTTCTTAAAAGATCTCGGTGAGATTGGTCAAAGTATTGAGATTAAGCTCAAAGAAGAACCAGCGGTAGATCTGGCTAATTCTAAAATTGGCTTAACGGTTGTATTTATTATCAAGATTGGTTCTTTGGTGTTGAATTCAGAAACAAACCTTGATTTGAATCTAAAAACATTCTCTCTAGAGGTTAACTTTGATCAAGGTATAAAGTTATACGGGGCTGAAGAAACTTTACTACCATCAACACCATCGACTGAACATTTGGGATTAACATGGCGCTTTAATGGTTCTCCAATTACTGCTCCTGACGGTTCAACCAAATATCACTTTTTTACATTAGTCACAAAAAGTTATAATTACAAGCTGATTCAAGCTCCTGACTCAGAGTTTGAAGTGGGTTATGGGCAAATTAGTGAGGAACCCATTACTTTCTCTATATCTAACTTTGAGCTTTCAGAAAATGGCATATCCTTAGATGCCTCTGTAACCGATACTCCTGCAAAGCTGAATGGAATAGATACTAAGTTCAGATTTTCCAATAGTGGATTCTCAATTAAAGATAATGTAATTACTCATTTCACACTACAGGGAACAGGCCCCCTGCCACCAGATTTAGTTGGGGAAGCAATGGTTGATGTTGCGCTCCAGTTTACTCAACGGAATGGTCAATTAGAGCTGGAAGCAGGGAGTGCCGAGTTAGTTGGCAATAAACTTTTAGACTGTAAAGATACAAGATTTCAGTTTTCGATCGATGCGATCGCCCTCAAATTTGTTTTTGATCGCAAGTTCCACCTCTACTTTACTCTTACAGGATCTGCAAAATTCGTACTACAACCCTCGGACGATTCAAATAGTCCCCTAGCTCTTCTGTCAGTCATTGAAATTGAGCTAATTGACTGTCCATTAACTGGAGATGCGAGAGTCATTAGTCAACATGTCAAGTTTCTCATCGAATTACCAAAACCCATCTCATTCAATTTCTTTGGTTGCTTTGAGATGGAGCTGCGTGGTATTGGTTTCGTTCCCCAAGCACAAGTCTTTGGTGGCGATGGAGCTATGCAGTTGACTGGGCAGATTAAATTTGCTCAAGGAGCCGGAGATACACCCAGCGATAAATATGATTTCCATCAGATTTTTGTTGGTTTACCCGAACCCGGACAATTAGTTCCACGTCTTTATTTGACAGAATTGCCCATTAATTTAAATATGGGGTCGGCATTCAAGCTTAATGGTGTCGTTGGGTTTGTTGAAGAAGATAATCGACAAGGATTTTATGGCGAAGGAGTCTTAGAAATTCAGGGATTACCGCCCTTTGCAGCCAGCTTTGAGTTTTTGAGAGTACGACGTGATGAGAATTCCGTTTGGTTGAGGGCTTGGTTCCTTTACTTAGAAGTTCGCCAAGTCAGCTTTAAGATTCCTATTGTCGAAGTCTTTTTACGAGAAGTTGGATTAGGGTTTGGCTACCGTTTTACCCTTGTCAGTATTGGGGCGGCTGCTCGTGCTGGCAATATTAATCAGTTAATTGGTGACTTAAAGAAACTCTCTCGAACTCAAGGGGATTTATCCAAACGAGATCGATGGAGTGTCGATCTTGAAGAACGTGGAGAAGATCCGCGCTGGACAATTGTGCTGCGGGCAATGATTGCGCAGACTTCAGCCGCCACAACACCTACAGATTGGAATCCAAATAAAGAAAAGATACTTCCTTGTTTGTTCTTATTTGATGCAGTTTTAGCACTCCGAAGCGATCTGACTTTCTTTATGGCAGTCCGAGGCTGGTTGAATACCAACTATCACGACTATGTAACCAGTACCAATAGCCAAAGCAAGTCTGTTCAAATTAAAAATAAGCCATTGTTTAGTGGTTTTGTTTTACTGTCTCCTAGACAAAAGCGCTTGTTGGCTCATGTTGCTACAAACCCAGAAGGATATTTGGGCGATCGTCCCCGCTTGGGGCCCTTTTTAGAAAGTGCCATTCGTAATGGACGATTCTCTGCCACTTTACTAGTCGAACCTGGACTGCTTCACACAGAATTAGGTTGGCCTAACATGCTCCGTTGGGGTGAATCATTTAAAGGGTTAAATGTTGAAATTCGCGGAGGGGCTATTTTTCGAGTTTCCAAGCAAAACCTGGTGATAGGAACAAATTTGGTCGCACGGGGATCGCTTGAGATTTCAGCTAAAAAAGGTGGAAGTGTTGGTGCCAAAATTAGTGCAAGGGCAGATGTTGCCTATGGAACTCGTTATATTGGTGTTGTGAACTTTGATAATCCTGCAGTTTACTACTACGGTGGGATTGGTTTAGAAGTTCAAATCAGAATAGCTGTTGAGTTTTGGATTCGCATTAAAATTTGGCGCAAGAAAATCACCAAAAGATGGCGATTTAGCCTGGATATTCTGTTCACTGCCGCTTTGGAATATGGCTTCTACTTTGATGGTAATGTCAATGCAGGTTTACGGGGTAGGAGTACAATTTCTGTGAAATGTATGGGGCGCAGGATTGGTCTCAGCGTGAATTTGGGTGTTAATGAAGGCGCTGTAACCCGCTCACGTCGTGAAACAGAACGCTTCTTGAATATTGGTCTGGAGGCAAGAGATACCGATCGTGCTTTACCTGTTCCCGGTACTGGAACTGTTTCTACGAATAGGCTTGCCAATTCATCTACCAGAAGCTTTTCTGCTCCCACAGGTTCTTCTATTGCATCAACTTCACTAGATTCAGCAGACACCGTTTCGGGTAGTGATACTGTACTTCTTTCTGCAGTAGATTTAGCTGGTTCACCAGATACCCCTTTAGATAGTGGCTCTGCTAGTAGTTCTGCCAATACTTCCAGTGCAGAGCTATTTCCTAGTTCAGATAACAGCACTTCAGAGACTCTAACGTTTCATGTTCCCAACTACGACATTTTTGTGATTCGCAATGCAGATGATGTAACGGGCTGGAATTATTTTCTGCTTTATCCCTGTGGTGAAACCTATAGTCAAACTGAGGGATTTCAAGAAGAACTTGGCTTTTTACCTGTGCCGCCTGAGCAAGAAGCAAGTAATGATCCTAACTTAATCGACTATAGACTGACGATGCCCATTTCAAGGGAAGAGTTTAGGGATACAGAATCTGGAAATTTAGAATTACAACATTATTTGCCTAATCAGAATAATTGGGCAAATGTCGCTCTCCCACAGCTGGATGATAACGAAAGGGATGGTGGTGACCAGAAAGTTTTAGCCGTTTTAGAGTGGAAGGCTAATTGGAATCAAGCCATAGAGACATTTGAAGATTTAGATGAGATTCCTGGGGCGATCGATCCAAATGATTCAACTACTTTGGAACCCACACTCGGAGAGATTAAACTCAGGGAATATTTAGGCTATGCCTTTATTACCGATGACGATGATCATCCTAAATCTGATCCCAAGCCTCTAGGATTACAAGAGTATAGAGACTCAGAAAATTCTGATGATCGAGTCCAAAACCCTACAGAAAACTCCTATGAATCAGCCGTATTAGGTGCAGTGGAACAATTTAGAGGATCCCCCTTATTTAAGCGCGATCCTAATTACACTTACGAGCAACTGTTATCAGAAAGTTTTAGTGAAAAATCAACGATTTATGATGACTCTGGGGCACAACCTAAGGAAGATAGCCCAGAGCTAGAGAAGAAACAGCAAGCCCATGAGCTGCGGGGCATTATCATTCAAGATATGATTGCTGATCTACAAGAATATGCAACAACAGAAAGTATAGCTCAGACTGGTGTTGAGCGCTCCTTGGCCTTTCAAATGGGTTTGGTCTTTCGCTACAAAGGCAATCCCCCTCGATGGCTCCGAGAAGCCGTGCCAATTAAAGGGCTAACTCCGGAGCAGATTCGGCTCCAGATTCCAACCCTAAAGCAACGTAATAACCCAAGTAAGGCTGCACTAAATCCAGATCTTAATTCCGTCAATGTTCATATCTTTAATACTGAACAAACTAATTTCAGAACAGCACCACCCCAATTCCAGAATGTGAAGCAATACTCTAACTCTGATTGCATTGGAATTACCTGGGATCTAACTTGGGATAATCCCTCCTTGAACGCTAATAATCTCAGACCCACTCAACTAGATCCAGAGCATCATTTACAGCATTATCAAGTCAGACGTAGAGCATTAGATGGCAATGAGCCAGAGGTTGTGAATACCGTACAACCTGCAGCAACAGTTACAAAAGGTTCTTTCAAGTTTGGAGAGGCTGCGTTCAATACCTTAGTACGTTTGAGGGGGCAGGGAGCTTTATCATCAGAACAATTTAGTGCTCTCAACACTCAAAAATTCGTTAGCTCCGATCGCTATCTTGATGCCATTAATACAATTCTTAGACAGATTCGGCGTCAGGGGCCTTTGACAGAGTCAGAGAGAGACGAAATTCTCAAAGCGAGTCGAGAGAATAATAGCCTACTCAAACAAATCAAACCACGCTTTCAAGTTTTCGATCGTTTCACCCAAGAAAGCAATACAAATTTAGCAGCACTTCCTGCTGAAGGCTTGAGTTATCTCTATAGCATCACCCCCATCGACTATTCGGGAAATGCAGGGAAACCTCTAACCTTAATTGCCACCCGTTATCCCGATGATCCCCCCAGAGTTCCAATTGACGGTCAGTTGACAATTGAATACGACCTTGACCAGATATCAGAATCCCCCAGAGAAGAAGTTCTGGAGATTCCCTCTGTTGTTTCCCCTCAAAAGATTGAAGTCAGTTGGTCTGATCCTGATTTCGGCTCGTCGGAACGACGGGTGCCAGTCAAAAACTATTACCTTGTCTTCCGCAAGCAAAAAACCTTACCCATCGGTAGTTATGGATTGGATAGTAATACCCAGGTTTCACCCACCAATGCCCTTCCCACAGCTAATGGTCGCCCCTTGCCGACTGATATTAAAGTCAATCTAGAGAGAGAGAGTCGGGGTTCCAATAAGTTGGGTTTTAAAGCTGAAATTGTGCTGAAAAAATTAGAGGATAAACGGATCTTTCCCAGTGATCAATCTGCTCAGTGGCGACCAGAATCCTGGCGAGTTTTCTTTCAAACCCAGTCTGATAACGGAGTATTTTCTGCTTTAGCTCCGGTTCAGTTGGTGCTACGTTTCAAGTCTAAAACTAAGAATGATCGTGATGAAGAGATTGAAAATACAGAAGAAAAGCAACCTGCTGAGTTGGAATGGTTGCCCTACCCGATGCAATTGCCAATCTTGTCGCCTGAAGATCTCAAAGGTCAAAGTGGTGAAGCCCATGTTCCGGTTCCAGTTCTGAGTAGCGCTCTACCCGAATCTTTCCGTTTCGATCCAACACTCAGTAACATAAAATTCAAACCCCATCCCAATACAATTCGTTGTATCCGATTCCGCTGGAATCGGGGCAATAGTGCCCAGCCTAAATATCCCCTGGATTTGATTGCCCGATATCATCTCTTGCAGTTGGATATTGATGCTCATACTCAAGATACCTTTAATGACCGTATTAAACTGGCCAGGGTCTTACAGGATTTACAGGAAATACAAATGTCGCCTCCAGAAGATCTGTTAGCAACACCCAGTGATACGTTAACTCCTAATCAATGGGAAGCCTGGTATCCGAGCACAATTGCAAGGCAGATCCCTCCGGAACAAAAAATTCCGGGTGCAGAAACACCATTGGGAACATGGTACTCCTGGCGAGACTCTGTTTTAGAGTGGCCCCAGTGGAAGGCGGTAATTGAGCAAGGTCGCAGGGAGCAACAATTGCATCCGTTCCTTGAGCAACTGATTGCTGATTTGGAATCTCCTGAGCGCTTCGAGCAAGAATATGCCGTAACCCGACAAATTAGTCCACCGATTCAGCCCACGAGTTTTAAGGACTTTCGTGAATCCACTGCAGCCACGGTTGACCCTTATGGATGGGGGATCTTGCAGCGTTTAGGTCTATCTGTCACCTTGTCATTGCGCACCGAAACAACTAATGAGTTGGTTCCAGCAGCAACTTTGTTAGACCGGATTAATGAGTTACTAAAAGATTACCAAAAAGATTCTCAACAAGAAGATTCTCAATGGAAACTCTGTTCTCACCATCTCCATGTTACGCTTTTGTGCCAGCCGTCTAGAAGCATTGAACTGACCAAAGAAAGCGCATTTGGCCCAGACCGTCTATTGTCCTTTGTTCAAGTGAGTCTTAGACCTCAAATTCGACAAATTTCTCAGTATTACAAGATTGATCTCGTTGGACCTTCTGGAGCCGAATTTGATGTGGTTTTTGACCGTAAACAAACCTTTAGTTTGATTGACCAATCGAATCCAGCCTTGGGGCAGTTGGAACAAGAAGGTCTGACTCAAACCGATCCCTTGCCTGTTCCAGTTACACTCCCTCCCTTGTCTGTGCCAGTTAAGCTCCCTGCAAATGGTCGTACAACACTCTTACTTCGCGTTTTGGTTACATCATCGGTTCCCAAATTTGAAATTCGGTTTAATTTCTCGGCAGATGTTGATCTAGAACAAGATAATGGACTAACTGAATATTTCCAGTTTGAAAACTCAGATGAAAATAAACGTAAAGTTATTATTCAGTCGAAGTTTTTAGATGCGGATGATGCAACTCGCAAAGACCAATTAATAGCTTTATGGAATGTTTTAGGTCTTCTGGATCAGCAAAGCTATCAATTCGATCGACAAAATATTCTCAGCTTTAAATTTACTACCCAGCCTTTAAGTATTACTCAAGATCTAGATGAGAATGGAAAACAGCTTGGACGATCGGCGTACTTTACTGTCTCAACCAGTGCTGTTCAAGCAGTTCTGGAAGAAAAACCTGAGGGGGCCGACCCTCAACCTGAAGGGACCGATCCTCCCCCTAACCAGTGGCAGGTTTTTCAAAAATATCTAGTGGCGCTTGATCCTAAACTGGGACAAGATTTTCCCGAAACTATTCCAGACCCAACAAAGAATCCCTTGCTATCCGAGTATCTCGCCTGGGCTCAACGCTTTATGGATTATAGCGGCCTTGTGGAGGAAGTCGAGGAAGTGGCAAATCCTGGTGATGATACTACAGAACTCACCCCTGGACTTACCCGTCCAGGACCTTGGTTAATTACTGCTTATCCAAGGGTTGGAACCCCTGCGTTTGTGACTCCCGATGCTGGTGGTCGTTTAACCTACGACCATTTACTAGAGGATCAGTGGGCGCACAATTATCGCTACTATATCCGACCTTATAGTCGCTATGACCTTTTGTGGCAGAGTTTGTTGCGATCGCCCATTTTGTTTCCCAAAGAGGGAGTGAGTGGGTCTGCCAACCCCGATGTTTTAATTAAACTTGCCGAGTACGTGGGTGAAGCAACCCCTGATCCGGATGCAGGGGGTTTAGATGTCGTGCTCGATCGCACCAAACCCATCGACAAACCATTAGTGCTTAGTTCTCAGCGTTTAGACCCTCCCAGCCTGCCGGAAAATCCAGCCCTCCCCGGTAGCATTTGGGAAGTGATTGTTGCCCAACATCCAGAACAACGACTGTCTTCCAAAAATCGTACATTATATAACCAACTCTCCTACCGCCGGATTGCCTTTACTCTGTTACGCCAGTTTGCTTATAGTTCATGGGTTGAAGAGCAAATACCAGCGTTATTCAAAATTGACACGGAGGAATTTAAGAATAATCTCATTCAAGTTCAAAATGTTTTCCCCTCTGTGCCCAATTCCTACCCTGCACAGCCTGACCATATTAACGATTGGGACACCCTTGATGCTGACACGGATCTGAGTTTAGATCTTCCTAAACGATTAGGTCGTTTGCAGCAAGGGGCACTAGTTTTGCAATGGGAGGGTATACCCTTTTACTATCGCCTACTGCTGTGGTTAGTGGCGCAAACTAGCCAAAAGGTTTCCCCCCCGAACTCAGTGGTTCAGCAGGACTTTGAATATCGTTCTCCCGAGCCAATTGCGATTCAGGGCGGGGAGGAGATGGAATGGGCGTCAACATATCCTTATGGCGATTTAAAGAATGATGGGAGCGAACCAAAGTCTGCGAGCATCGAGATTCGTCATCGTCGGGTCAAAATCGCCCTCAGTCGTTTTTGGGATTGTTTACCAGACAGTGCCCAGACCAGATGGCGCAGTGAAAATCCTGATGCTGTGTTTGTGACAATCGTCCCCCCAGAACCCGCAACTGTCCGACCGACCTCAGATGATCTACCTGAGAACCTACAAACACAATTAACAATTGAAAACGAGAAACTGACCTGGCAGGCACCTTCTGAAGAACAACAAACTCTGCCTCCTTCTGAAGAACAGCAAACAGCGTTATTAGCCCTGGCAAATGATCCTCGCTTCACTGATCAGGCATTTAAGGACGGTATTGTTCAATTAACCAACGATGCGGTTAAAGTGCTCAGTCAAGCTAATCAATATAAACTTTCAGAACTGCCCGATCCTGACGTCGTTTACCAAGTCGTGCTGAAATTTAGCGGTAACCTTGAAGTTCAAGCTGAGTATTATCTGAACCAAGACGTTGACACAGCTGAACCAGAGAACTCCAAAGCGCAGTATCGTTTTCGACAATTGGGGCAAACGTTCCAGGCCGCTGTTTTAGGCGTAAATCTACCCAATCCAGATTTCAAATATTTTAGCCTCGACACAACTCTGTTGCAGCTTACAGAGTTTGAATTAAGGCGACCCTATGACCCTGATAATTTTCCCTCCGCAACCATTTCACCCACCCGATATAAGATCAATTTTTCTAAGCAACCATTTTATTCATTAGTTGGGGTCTTTACCAAACAAGATCGGGATACGATTTTGACCAGTTTGCTTTCTCAAGAGAACAATCGCACAATCTTCCAATCCCTCTTGGATCAAGGATTAACGGAAGAGGCTCTGACTGAGAAATCTCTTTTGGATAGAGGGTTAACTCCGGAAGGTCTGACTGAACTTTCTAACGACGATAGCGATCGTCAACTATTGTTCCAAGACTATCAAACTCTTGATCGTCTCTATCGCGATTGGTTCTCACAAGGATATGTGTCCCAACTTCCGGCAGACGGAGAACTAGAAAGTTTAGTGGATTTCCCTGAGCCAACGGAATGGCAGTTGGTTTGGAAAGGTGCTCTCAGTGATCAGCAAGACGCTTCGGCTCAAGACAAAGAAGCCATCCGACAAGCACTCTTAAGCCTAGATGGGGATCTACCCTTTAAGAGAGCAATCCAACGCCTGGTTGCTCGAATTCCTGAACTGAATGCTGATACTGAAGAAGAAGAAAAAGAAAGGATTCAAAATACAATCACTATTGAATCTGTACCTTTGCCCCCTCAGCCTGCCAAAGTACCAGGGGATTTAGCCAGCCAATTAGAGAATTTGGAGGCTTCAACCCTAACCTGGAATGGGTTGTTATTTGATTCCCAAGTCAATCGTTTGCGGCTGTGGGCAAACTTGCCAGAGTTGTCTGTAGCTGTCGAGGCAATTGTCGCTCAGCTCGATAATTTAGTCGTAAAACGGAGTGACCTCCCTCCGCCTAGGCCTTTACGGAATGAATTACCTGATCTGTTGCAAACTAACTTAGAACTTGAGGCAGATAGTCTGAGTTGGACGGGTCTTGCTCCCACCCCCGAGCAACTAGAAGCATTGAAGGCATTAACTGGAGATACCGGAGACAACAGTTTCATTAGCGCTCGCAATGCTCTTGTCGCTGCAGTTGAAGAAGATATCTCTGTTGCCTTAGTAGATGACCCCGCAGGTAATACCCGACCCGACTCAGGTGATTTACCTGCAACTTTGCAAAACAGGCTGGAAATTGGAACTGATGTCCTGTCCTGGGTTGCGCCTCCTCCGAGTGCGGAGCAGAGAAGTGATTTAGAAAACCTAGCTGGATTTGATGCGACTTTCCTTGCAGCAGTAACTGACTTAATTGCGGAAATCGACGCCAACGCTCAACAGTCATTTCCTATGAACCCAGTTACACCTCGCCTCCGCCAAACCCAAATAAGCGAATTGCCAGAGTTCGACTCTCTGAGATCCCAACTGCTGTTACAACCGGCAGTGCAACCTACTAGCATTGAATGGCGAGGACGATTGCGTAATCAAGGCCAGTTAGGACTACTTTCTGATCTCGCTGGTTACGGTCTAAGTCTGATGTCCCTCAACAGTAGTGATGCTCTTCCCCAGACAGGGAAGAACTTAGTGATTGTGGCAAAAATTGGCGATTCCTATTACGCTCGTATTTTCGATATAAGTGGAGAAATAGCTGTTGGCAAGCAGCTTCAACCCGATACAACGCTTAAACAGGAATTGGATAGAGTACTTGCGAATCCAGTCATTGCTCAACAAACAGAGCGTGAACTGATACGAAAAATGCTTAAACAGGAATTGGATAGATTACTTGCAAATCCAGTCATTGCTCAACAAACAGAGCGTGAACTGATACGAAAGATTACATCAAGTTTAGGTAATCCCCCTAGAGATAGTGAGTTCACTGCGGCGATCACTGACCTGATTAGAGAACTGCAAGAACAAGAGATTGAACAACCTTATCAATTACCCAGCCGTCCCACGGATGATGATCTTGCTAATAATGAACTTAGACCAGAATTGCAAGATAAATTTCTGATTGGGCGTTTCGTGATTCGTTACCACGGCCTGATGACGGTAGCTGAAGCCAAGCAAATTCAAGATGTTCCTAACTTTGCGAGTATCCCAAATCAAGATGCCATTGCGCGGCTATATCGGACAAGTTTCGAGCGTGGTATGCAAGGCAAAAAGCTAGAAATACAAGCACGGAGAGGTAGTGCTATTCCAGTTAGTGCAGATCTCCGGGAAGAAACGCTCACCCCCTCCCCTAACTCCACTTTACTCACCCCTACTCCATAAGCCCATTACCATGTTGGATCTATCTGCCCTCACAACTGCAACAGTAATCAGCCCCTTCGGGAGAACAGCGAGCACTGGATCAGATTTCCAGCCTCTATGGCGAGCAGAAGTCACTGTCCTAAAGCTGGCCGAGCCTCAGATTAATATAACCTTCCGTAATTTATTTTTAGAGAACAGCCCTCGTCGTGTGTTTGAACAGGACAATGTCTTGTTACCCGGCAGAATGATTCTGCTGTGTCGTCCACAGGTAGTTACTCTTGATTTGGGCAGTGTTAAGAAGCCTATTGAGGGCAACAATGGGAGCGATCGAATCACTATTCCGAATTTGAGATGGACTGCCCCAATAGAAGAAGTTCCCAAAAATCTCTCCTATCAGCAGCTCAAAGAAAGTCTTCAAGTTGGTGCCCTCTCGCTGCTATTAGTGGAACCCCGGTGGCCAGAAGGAGAGATCTCAGAATTTGCCGAACTGAGTTGCTTGGCGGGAGAAATTTTATTGGATAAGCTCTTGCCAGAAGATGGAGCTGACACAGGCTTGTACCAGGTTCTCAATCTTGAGCCGATTCCGTTAGAGGATAATAGAGACCCCCGATTCATTGGGGCTCTGTCGGTTCATAGCAGCGGACTGACAATTTACGGACAGATCGAATTGCCTTGGAAACAAATTATTCGGCAAGATAGTGTTCCGGATTCTTTAGCGAGAACAACTCTCAATGCTCCTTTTCAGTTATCCTGGAGAGCCCTTGGAATATCGCCTAGGATTAGTCCTGATGAGCAATATTTTCTGCGTATTGAGCTTGAACGATTGAACAAGTCAGAAACTAATGCATTGCTAATGGCTTGGCAACAATTCGGCTACCATCTTAATCCTGGAAATCCCCAAAATCCTCTGGATGAACGCCACGATAATGATCGTGATTTGGAATCTAATCCTTTAATACCTAATTGGTCTGCTCTAGAACCTGTTAGCTATCAAGCTGTTCCTCGCTTGTATTGGACTCTATCTAATTTGGCTCAGGGTCAGGTAGACACAGAAGTAGAGGTAGAAACTGTTCCCTCTATTGTCCAGATTCAATCAGAAGATTTGAATTTGATTTTGAGCGATCAAAACCTCTACAACCCATTAACTCCTCCCACTTCCATAGCCAAACTCAAACCAGAGCTGATTCAGGTTAGCTATGAGGGTGAACACTTAAATGTTGTTGCCCTTGCAGGATCAGATGTAGCATCCAACTTGGACTCTACTCTACCTATCAGTAATCAGCTTCAGTATAGATATAACCCATCTAAGTCTGAACTTGCCCCTGAGCCTAACGCGGAATCTGAGCCTGTTCTTGAGTCTTGGAAATTGATTGACATAACCGTCGCATTTAGCCCCGTAGAAACGCCTAGATTTATTCGAGAAATTCAGAATTTACCTATCCCTACATGGGATTCCTCTTCACGAGAGCCTATTGCTGAGCCTCGGGTTTGGGGGCTTATGCCTTTAGAAGATGGCTTCGCTGAGTTGCCGATTCCTAACTTGACAGAGCAGATATATATTGATTCCGATATTGCTAATTCATCCAATTCCACTTCCAGCAGGTCTATCCTATTCCAAGAAGGAGCGGTTAGCTATGGTAACCAACAAGCTGGTGTTCTGGCTATATATTGTAACGAGCAGCCTTGGAATTTGACGTTTACCGATGCAGAGAAATTTAGGGGCCAATGGAAATTGGAAGAAAGGGAAAAATCGTATAGGATTCAAGAAATAGCTTTGGATTTTACGAATCCAGAACTCATTATAAATGGGTTACTATGGCTCAGCACTGAACTACCTTCGATTGAGAATTCCTTACCTAGCTTTACTAACTGGTTTTCTTGCCTTGAGTCAATCCCTCTACGCTCAGTTAAACTTCCTCAGTTAGAGAACAAAAATGAGCAATATCCATCTCTGATTCAACTAAAGCTAGAAAATTTGGGCATTGCCAACCGTCAAGAGGTTTTATTAAAAGCTGAACCTGGAGAGATTCTCAATGAAGACTCATCTTTGAATTTGTCTAAACTTGCTGAACGCTTCAAACTTGCTGAAAGCTCCGAACTTGCTGAAAAATCAAATAAAAAGTGTCTTCCTTTGTCTGACATACAAGGAGCTGCAAATACTTCACCCGATATATCTGTGACCGAGATCCAGTCAGCTCAAATAGAGGGCTACTCCGATTGGCAGGTTCAAGATCAAAAGGAAAAAGTCAAATACTTTATCCAACTTCAAAAAGTTGAAGATAGTGAACCGCTTGAGGGAGATAATGAACCGTCTAAATATAAGTATACGATTCAGACAGTACCTTCCACAACACTATTAGATTGGTCATTTAATTACAGTGTTGATTCCAATATCTTTAGACGTTTTGTTAAGGAGAAAGTTTTACCCGCCAATTTATTTGTTGAATATCCACCTTTAGTCTGGAAACGGCATCCTTCTTTGCCGATGATCCAATCTCTGCCCTTAACTCAAAGCAAGAATCCACCGAACCATCCCTCATCGAGTCGGCAATATGTGCCCTTTGAATTGCAACTTGAAGAATTTGAACTGCAATTTGAACTGCAACTTGAAGAAACGGAAGAGCTGATTTCTAAGCAGGTTTCAGCCCCCATTCCCAAAGGTTGGAAATTTGGTGTTTCTAATGCTAAGGGGGCAACCGTATGGCCCCAGTTATTGGAAGACGTAGACTTTGAGCCAGCCGAAGAATGGCAGCTAGCTGATTTAGGATGGAGTTCTCTTTCCCTGCCAGGATTAGTGCTTTATCCTCCTCAGAAAAATGGCAAAGCGAATGGCTTAGATCCTGACGCGATTGAACTTAATGGGGACAAGTCAAATCACAGTGAGTCTGGTGAAAGTAAACCTCATCCAACCCTTAACTTAATCCTCCAATTTCGTCATGACTTACCCTACACTGACGAATTACATGCATTGGCGCAACTTCCTAAAGTCCCTAGAGATCCTGAGGCCATTTCCCCTTTACCGGACTCGCCGCTTCCTGAACCGATACAGCCCTTGACCCGAGAGCTTTATGGTCAGTATTGGAACAGTCTGAGTGAGCGTGCTAGTTTAGCCAGTCTTGATGGGGTTAATGCATTCACCACCCAAGATACTGACACATTTATCGAATTTTTAGTTGAACCCTATTTATGGAAGGTTAATCCTCCTAGAGATGAAGACTTTGTCTATCCGGGGCAACTACTATTGCAGCCGAACTATCCCCTGACTGGAAAACAAGCCTTGGAGAGCTTTTCTGGACGCTTTGGTTTACAAGATGATCAGCTGGTATTAAAAACTGATTCTGGAGAATCTGATGCTTCTGATTTTATTCTGGAAGCTGGAAGTATGGCCGCTTTTGTGGATAGTGACTCAGGTTTTAGAGACCAAAGAGGACTCACACGACAAGCAACAAATGTCCAGTCCGAAATCCTGACAACAACTGTAAGATTCCACCGCACCATTGACCAAGAAGAACTTTATTATGAACTGACCTCAACTCAACAGGTCATTACACTTAAAGTGGCGAAAGATCAAGTCTGGCAATTATGGTTTAGAGATTTACCCATTCAAGTGTTTGAAGATGAGTCAGAGCCGAATCAATTCCTTCGTAAAGCCACGCCAGAACAAAGAGAGGATGGGATAACTGGGGTGGTCTCTGAGTTTATTCAAGATATCAACGATCCTGAAGCTCTTTCCAGAAACCATAATTTTTTGTCTGGATATGAATGGCGCTTAGCAGATAAAACGAATGCAGAAAAAACTCAAAATTCCTCTGGTCAAATTCAACCATTATTGTTATTAGGACTACATTTCTATCCCTTGACTTTAGAAAGTGTTGTGATGAAAGAAGAGGATGACTCTGCTAATGGCAATCGTTCTCTACAATTGGCACAAATCGAGGGAGTTGAGCTAATAGGTCGATTGCAACTCCCCTCCGAACCTGTGGATCAAGCGAGGGAATGGGAGGAGCTTGGGAATGCAGTACGAATCACCTTTATTAATGAAGGTGAAGGATTAAAACTAGATGGTATATCTATTGAAAATCCAGAGGCTTCTAAATCTTCTTACATTGAGTGGCCACTTTACTTTGATAATGCTGAACTCTCAGATGCCCCTCGTTTACTGTGTAATCAGGATGACCTAATATTCGACAGAAATACTCAAGAACTACAGCTTAGTAAAGTACAAGTTGAATTCATATTATTTGGAGAGTTGTGGAAAGTCGAACTTAGTTCACCTCTTACATTTTCTGCTAGTCAAGGAGGAGGCTCCGTCACTAGTAGTTATACATTTGAACCTCAATCTGAATTAGCCCCCAAGGAACTACAACTGACCTTAAATTTAGAAGGAGATGTTCCCCACCAGGCTTTTTTAACTTATGAAGTACGGCTAGGCAAAAAAAATGACTTAGGAAAATCTTCATTCTATGCACGAGTTCGATTTGATCTAACAGGCGCATTAGAGCCATTTTGGGAAGAATGTAAATTGTTTGATCACATCAATATTGCTATTTCTTCTAGTCAGGTATTTTTTAAGGATAATGCTATTCAGTTTGCTTGGGAAATTTGTGAGTTTGAAAACTTATATTTATTGCCAGGTATCAGACTTAAGCCATCTAAAGCGAAAGATGAGTCTATAGATTTACCAGGATTTTCAGCATTAACTTTTTCAGCAGCCAATACGGATCAAGATATTCCTGAGTTTCAACTTGAGACAGCTTTTGTTGAAACAGTTATTCTGTGCCAGTGGGGAGATTTTCTGCAATCAGCTGAACGATTACCAGATTCTATAGAGTTCAATAATCTGCAAGATCCTAAAATCCTTGGCTCATCTGCAGGGGATTTAGCAATTGGATATACAGGATATTGGCAGAATGCCTCTTCTGAGGGCCAAGAAAACTCCTGGAAAGAAACGTTCTTGCTCAATGGCTTTCTTGAAGTTAAGAACTTGATTTCATTCCCTCAAGCCATTAGGTTTACCTTTACGACGGAACCCAGAACCAAGATAATATTTCCTGGTTTAGTTAATGGCGAAGAACAACCTCTGGATCATCTCCGTCATACAGCTCGAATTCTTTTTAACCAGCACCAAATTGACGGCGGTGATTTAATTTTTGCTCAGGAAGCAGAGATACAAGAGAGTGGGGAGACTCAGCTACTATTCAATTTCAAATCAAGTTGGAAAACCTTAGCAGTTGTTGAGAATCAACTGATCGATATCATTGATGAAAGTATTGACGAGAGTCAAGAGAATTTTGTCACTGATCATTTGGAGGTTCTCTATAAGTTCCGATTTAATGATCCTGATAAAGAGAATCGGGATGATCTTATCATTTATGATCACTCCGTCATTGACAATTCCCAAAATCGATCCATTCCAGTCAACCTGAAACTACAGACTGTTTCGGGCAATACTTTGGAGCAAAAGCCTTGGGAGTGGCTAAAGGAAGGTGGGTTAGCCTTCAAGGGAGATGATGCGATCGCCATTTCCGAAACAATTCCAACAGAGTTAGTCGAAAACTTAAAGTCTACCAATGCCATTACAATCGAAGCCTGGATTAAATCGACTAACTTGTATCAGGAGGGGCCTGCTCGCATTGTCACCCTGTCTGAGGATACAGAAGAACGTAATTTCACCTTAGGTCAAGGGGTGGGATTCAGGTCTGATGGTCAACTGAGTGGTAAACCGACAACAGTTTACAGTGGACGCTTACGGACTGATGACGTGATAACTGACAACGCGGAGCTTCTTCTGAAGGGTCGCCCAGGGGTTTACACGCCAACAGATTCTCTCACCACAAGCCATTTTAGCCATGTTGTCTATGTCCGCCATGCAGATGGCAAGGTTCAATTCTATCTGGATGGAGTTGAACAAATCCTAAGCCTTGATCGCGATAGTCTAGAGAGAAATCTCTGGAGTACCGGAGAATGGGCTCGCAATATTGTTCCTGGAACCTTCCAAAATTGGTCTCCATTCTCCTTAGCCTTGGGCAATGAAATTGGGGGAGGACGAGCTTGGCAAGGGGAATATAGAAGATTGGCAATCTATAGTCGTGCTTTAACCCCTCGTGAAATCCGTCGTCATTACCGACGCTTGAGCGTTCTCGCTCTTAAACGATGCGATCGCCGCTGGACTGCGATTCAAGAAGTGAGCTTCTCCCGTCCTGAAGCTTTCCAAGCGCTACTCGAAGAACAAGACAATCGAAACACTTTAGATCCTAGATACGGAATCGATACCCTCGACAACGCCAGTGACGGATATTTCAGTAAAAATCTCAAAGAACAGTTGATTAAAGCCCTCGATCGCCTTTCCCCCAATACCTTACTTGTGGAAGCAAGCACTGTTCAGTGGCTCTCCACTAAACCTGTTGCTAGTAACTCACCTACTCGCCTTCAGTTTTTGCCTAATGGTGTTCAACTGGCGACCCTCAGTGACCTAGAGGATTTCCTTTTCTCTAATCCCCAAACGTCAGAATCTGATCCCCAGCAACCTGAATGGCTCTTACTCAATTTCCCATTCTTGGGACGCTTGCAACCCGAAACCTTTGACTTCCAGTCTTCCGGTTCAGGTGAAATACTACCGACTCCGCTCCAAATTGATCCTATTTATTATCTGAGACAGGCTTCCCAAGCTTCAGAAAATGGGGATTTAGCGATCGCCCAAGCCTTAACTCATTGGGGTACGTTAGCAACAGACGGAAGCGGTAGCATTAACCTATTCGCAACAAGTTTCGATACGGCCTTGGGACGAACTTGGGTTAGACTCGATTCCCTCTCCCTTGAACAAAATTGGGTGCAACTGCAAAGGGCGACTTCAAATTCTGTTTCCACTGGAGGACAACCCATGCTCGCCAGTATCATGAACGCTCTACCCGACACTCCAGGTCGCTTAAGTCACCCCTCAACTCTGGGGGAAATATATCCAAAGTCAGACCGAAATAGCCTGCTGATTACTCAAGGCGTTAGTGACTTTGTAGAACCTAATGACCTCCAACTTCTATACATTTTTAATGAGAATTCAGGGACTGTTGTCCATGATGTTTCTGGAGTTGGTGAACCATTAGACCTCACGATTCAAAATGGTGATGCGACTAAATGGATTACTGGAGAACTTCCAGGACTGGCTATTGAAAAATCTACTCTCCTCATTTCTGACCAAGCAGCAACAAAACTAATTGAGACTTGTAAACTGAGCAATGAAATCTCTATTGAAGTTTGGGTAAAACCAACCGATATTGCCATCGAATTTAGATTAATTGTGGCTCTTGCAGCAAACAATACAATGTGTAACTTTGTTCTTGGTCAGGGGGTATCAGGTGAAACAAGATTTTTTACTAGGCTGAGAACAAGGGATAGCAGTCTGAATGGACTGCCTGCGTTGCAAACTAAGTCGAGGACTGTTCAGGAACAATTAACTCACATCGTTTACACTCGTCAGGCAAATGGTTCAGCACAGTTATATCTTGATGGAGAACAGGTAGATCTTGATTTCACTACTGCTACAGGTGATTTTAAAAACTGGGATGCAGCCTATCGTTTTGCCCTAGCGAATGAACCAACTCAGGGCAGACCATGGATCGGCGAGTACTATCTTGTAGCTGTCTATAGCCGAGCTTTGAGTTCATCTGAAATTCAAAATAATTTTGATCTTGGTATTGAAAATCGTAGACGGCAAGTCCGTCCTAATATCCTCAAAAGTTGGCATTTAACTGGGTTACAACTTGTCAGTAGTCCGTTGGTTAATCTATCACCTTCCCCTCAAAATCGACTTAATTACTATCTTGCTGCCACTCTTTTGCCTACTTCTTATTTAAGTCAAGTAGATAAAGGAAGAGAAGAACAGAATCAGGTAAAAATTAAACAACCAATTAGCTTTGCCGTTAGCCCTTATATCGGACTCAAGTTTCAGTCGCTACACCCCCAAGCTAAACCATCAACTGAATTATCTGAGCCACCAACTATTTTAATTAAATTAAAAATTGTGTCAGTTGAATTGTTGGGACTAGATGTGGCTTCTGGCATCTTAAAGCCAATTTCTAGCCTTTTACAAGAGGCTTTACAGGACATTGATCAAAACGGAGAGCTGGACACAGAACAGATGAATCGGATTATGGATTGGGCTAAAGAAACACAACGCCGATTAGCACCAGAATCTCCGTTAGCTGTTTTGCGCTTCCGTGAAATTCGCGAAGTTTCAATCGAGGAAAAACCAGAGGAGGAAAATTTAGAGGAGGAAACACTACCATTACCAGCCCCCGTTCCAGATTCATTTTCAGATTCATTTTCAGATTCGGTGCCTGCAGGTGATGTAGCCCCGTTAATCACAACTTACTCCTTTGCAATTGTCGAATCGAGTTTATCCTCTCGATCTACTATCCTTTCTCAACGAAGTTTTAGATTACGTACAAGAGTTGAGGAACTCCGTTTTAGAGAAGGTCAATTTGGAGGAGTGCAACTGCCAGCAGGTTTACAACCCTTTGAACTTGCTCCTCCACAAACGATCGGGGTACAACCCCTATATTCACGAAAAAAGGATTGGCCTTGGGGGTTGAGTGCTTTGCGCTTGAGTGTCCAGTACACCGAAGAAGAGAATGCCGTAATTGGTTCCCCTATAGTAGGAAAATCTGATAACTCTGGTAACTCTGGTGATACTAATAATGAGGAAGTGCAATTTGAACTTTGGTGGCAAGCATTGCAATATCAAGTGCAATATCGCTCTTTAGTCAATTCAGATGATTCCGCTTCTAATATCTCTGGAAATAGCCAACCTGCTGGAGGATTGCCCAGTAAGTTTCGGGCTCCGGCTATTGCAAGTTTTTTACCCGTCGGTCCTCAGTTTCCTCTACCTTCTCAATTCCCTTTTTCCTTTGATGCTGACAGTCACTTAACCTCTTGGCAGCCAATTTTGCCCGGGTCCCTTCACTACTTCATGGTTGGTGATCGACCCGGTGCAATGCTTGCAATTCGTCCTCAATTGTTCAAACAACAACTATCCCTCAACGGAACAACAATATCGGAAAACGAATCCAACAAAAGGATTGATATCCTTTCGGGCAGTATTCCGATTCAACATCGGGTTCCACGTCCGGTGTCGCTCCCCTTGAATGATCGTGAAAATGCCCTCAAGGCACTACAACCCTGGGCAAGTTACTTTGATCCTAACGACAGCTGTTTTGTTGCTCAAACACCTGTAGATGAAGCTTTCTTTGCCGTTTGCAAGCTAGGTCAAGTTGCTTTTGTGGAACAGAACGTTGCAAAGGGGCTCAGAGTAGAACTAAAGTCTCCAGCTCGCGGAATGATCTCGACAAATTGGGATGGTGATTTGATTATTGATTTGAAATCTGAACCTGAATCCCAAATGTGGCAATTGAAAGTTGAATTAAGTGATGGTTCGCAAACTGTACAGTACCCAAGAGAACAAACAACAGAACTTGAGTCTGGAGAGATTAATTTAACGTTTAAGGACAAAAATAATCCTGAAGAAAATCCTAATCTCAAAAGGCTGCAGAAAATTTTGAGTGGTAAAACGATCGGTTCAACCCTTTCTCTTTCGATCAAAGTCAAGCCTAAAGATACGAATATTGATGCAAGCTTCTATCAATTTCTCAATTTCACCTTGCGCATCTTTGACCCTAACCAGTTACGCCTCCCGTTAGAACCCTATTTTATTCACTTTGAAGACCCAGAATACAATCGTCGCCTTGCTTCCCCCACTGCCACAGCTTCTCGTGCAGTTCAGCTCAATCTGGTAGCCCCTAATACACAAGAAATTACAGAAGTAGTTGAAAAGACCATTAAACTTGCTTGCGATCGTCCACAATACAACCCTGATAGTACAATCTCATTACGCTTTGATTGGGATGATGGCTTGCCTGATTTAAAGTCTCAATTACAATTCAAACGTATTGATCCAAGAACAGGTATTCCACTTTCATCATCCTTAGAATTTATTTCAATTTCATCGGAATCAGATGCGTCTGGATCAAAGAAAACAATAACAGGCACAGGAAAACTTCATCAAATTCAATTCCTAGATCAACAAGGGCAAACGTTGTTAAGTCCAGGAGATACCATTCAGTGTGAATTAAAGATTCAAAGAGAGAATGCTATTACAGAAGATAACGAGCCCAAAGATAACGAACCTTTATCTTTATCCCTTAATCTCGATATCGTTGAGCAAAGGGTTGATCCGGTGCCTGAAGCAGCTTATGCATTGCTGAAGCAAGTCGCTATGACAGGTTTGTCAAAGAAGCGAGTAGAGTGTTCACGGTTTGCCTGGAATCCTGTGCCAGCTCGCATTGAGTTAGTTTGTGCGGAGGATTTACGCACTGAAGTTGTCAGAAGAAGAGCTATCTTCCATTGGTTAGATACAGTCAGAACTCGCTCAGAAATTAGCTACTTTCTTCAAAAGATAACCCAAACTGGTTCAACTTACATACCTCAGGAATGGACGCTACGATGGTAAGGCTCTCTGTCCGTAAAAATTACTGAAAAGCTACGTGATGGCGAAAACCTAGGGTTCGTGCGACCAGGTGCAGCTTAGTACCATGTCACATTTGTCAACCCCATTTGAAGCCATTTTGAATCTAAATTACTTATGTAAACTTTGCCTAGTTTATACTCTTTTAGGCAATGTTTTACCAATCAAGTACGTAACTACAATACTTTTACAGCAATACATTAATGCCTCTCAGCTTTCATTTTAGGCAAAGTTATTTCTCTTTTATCCCCTCACTAGAAACATAAATTAAATTTATGTTTTAGCAATCGCTTCATGATGAGAGATTGAATCTCTGTATGCTTTGCCCAGCAAGGGTTTCAGAGGCAGGCTGCACTTGGTCGCACGAACCCTATATTAACGCCGTGATACGGAAACGGTCATGCGTAGTTTGGAGGGGGGTGGTTGGAAAAGTGCCAATACTGGTAACTCGTTGGCTACCTACCCTACCTCATGATGCGTAAAGAGAAAATATCAATTTCAAAAACATAAAGGCTCTAACGAGCCAATGTAGTGAAAAAATCGGAGATACTTACGATGAATACCACCACTCAATTTTCCTCTCATGCTGACCAAATGGCAATGCTTGATACTGCTACCAAACAAGCCTACTGGGATTACAGTAACTTAGCTTGGTTAGTCATCAATCAGCTACAACATGAGCTTGGGGGGAACTTGGGTATCCATGCCAAATCGGTCAAGAGCGTTTGCGGACTGCCTTTGCTCAACAAAACTGAAATTGCTAACCACGGCTATCGAGCATTTTCCTACAACAAAATTCAGGATGCCTATTCAGCTTTGTGGGACAATTTCGGCAAAACTGGGCACTTTTGTCCCAGACTGATTGAGCGAGCTAATGCACGTCGAAAATCAGAAAAGGTAATCTCTGAAGGTATCGCTCTTGCACAACAAAACTAGTATCAATTCCTTCAATTATCGACCATCAACCTTGCGCAAAACAATGCGTGAGGTTTATTTTTTTTCAGGCTGGTGCTTCCGCACTCAATTAATGACAAAACAATTAGGAGCAACACCTATGTCCGTAATCAATTCAATAAACCTCGTAGGTCGCTTGGGTCAAGACCCTGAAGTCCGCTACTTCAGCTCTGGCAGCATTCTGGTCAAGGGTTCTTTAGCAGTAGATCGCCAAACTCGCAACAGCAACCAGCCCGATTGGTTCAATTTGGAACTATGGGGAAAAACTGCCGAGGTGATGGCTAACTACACACAAAAGGGGAGCCTTATTGGTATCCAAGGCTTTCTCAAGCTGGAAACTTGGAGGGAGCGCACCACTGGAGCAACTCGCACCAAACCTGTTATTAAGGTAGACCGCCTTCAACTATTGAGCTCCAAGCCAAACAATTCTCCTCTTACTGAAGATACCCCTGGCATTTATTCTGCTGAATTCTAGACTTTCACAAAAAGCTGAATGCTGATAGCTGCTCAATGATAAATTTGCAACTTTGAGATAGATGCTCCCAGCCAACTTTTTGCAGGGGTATTGGTGAGAGAGTCATTGGTCAAAGCGTACCAAGGACTCTCTAACTAATAACAAAGGGCGCGTTTGCGCCAATTTATTGATGAACAATTAAGGTAACTAACATCAACACTATGAATAGCACAACTCAGAAAATTCGCATTGATGAAGTCTTTCCCAACTACAATCCGGAGGGCAAACTTCAGCTATCCGGCAGATGCTCATTCCAGTTCTACGAACGCGGGGAAATTCAATCTGGTTCCTTGCGATTTAGTGCCTACGGCAATTGTGCCGTTCTGCTCAATGAAGCAGGGGTTGGAAGTGTGGTAATCGGGACAGGTCGCCTCAACATCGCTTCTGTAGAAGTTGAAGCCGGATACAAGGAGAAAATCGCTACTTTCACTATAACCAGTGCTGAAATTATTCGTTCTGGTGCATCACAACCCCAACCTCAACCTGCACCTGTTGCTCCCATTAACCAACCACCCCAGTTGGCTGTAGTTGGTGCTAGTAATGGCAATCATAACGGCAATGGTAAGCATACTATTGAGCTTGAAGATATACCGTTTTAAAGGTTAGTGTAAATTCAATTTACCTCGAAGTTTATCATAATAACTCAACCCCTGTGCCTCTGGTATGGGGGTTACTTTTTTTTTATTAGATATCAAACAGATAAAAATAATTTATCAAAGTTACATGAATCGCTCACTCTTTTTTCAAGAGCGCTCTGCGCGTGCTTTCTGACAAAATTGAGAGTATTTAAAGTGAATAAGAATACAACTATCTGTGGTTTTGCTGGAGAAAATTTATTCAACCAGCTAGTTGCTGCTTGCCAAAAACTTAAGAGAGTGAAATTCAGCTCTCACCAGCTAATAAAAGTTGCCCAAAAGTCTACCATCGGACGCCAACGTTTGGCGCGAGCATTACCATATTTCAAGGCAGAATACGGCATTCCTGTACGTCACAAGGAGCGATATTATATTCATCTTAACTGGGAATCAGTCCCTGCCTCGGTTATCCTTGATTATCTGTACGGAATTGACTGTACCATCAGCTTCTTGGGGTGGACTATCGGAGTTGATATCACTACCAACCACCATGCTGTTGAATCTAAGCAAAACAAACTTCAGCAACTTGCACCAATGTGGCAAGCTATTGGTATTGATCGCACTGCTGTCTGTATGATTGATAAACAATGTCAGGGCGACTCGACTACTGATTTGGTAACTGCCTTACGGCAGGTCATTAAGGGACAAACCCGCATACTCGTTGCCGTCTAATCAATTCTAACCACAAAAGCAATAGACCCCCTTCTTTGGGGTTTAATTTTTTCTGAATTTCAATAATTTTTCTGCCAGAAACTCCGTAGTCTGGGAGTGGCAGCGGCGCGAGCGCCAAACCAATAATAAACTAGGACAAATTTTGATGAGAGTTAAGCAAAGAAGGTGGATTAATATTACCATATTTTTACTGGTATTGGTTGTAGTTTTAAGCAGTAGTTGGTTTCTTAACAAAAGACCGACTACATCTATGAAAACTTTTGAGAGCGATTACGCTCAACTCTCTCGTTTACTCGTAGAGAAAAGGTGGCAAGAAGCTGACCAAAAAACGCGAGAATTGATGCTGAAAGTTATTGGGAAAGGTCGTACACCCTTCCTTGACAGTCGGTTAGTGAAACGCTTTCCCTGCTCACATCTGGGTCAAATTGATCAACTTTGGGTTAAATACTCAAATGGGCGTTTTGGCTTGAGTATTCAGAAGAAAATTTATTTGCAACTGGGAAATGATTGGGGAAAGCCTGACTTCAGAGCAGTTAGGAGATTGGGAGACGAAATGGGTTGGCGAAAAAATGAGAAGTGGTTACGCTACCCGGAGCTAACATTTGAGCTTTCAGCACCAGCAGGACACTTACCTGTGGGAGAGTTTTTAGGTTTGTCGAAAGGAGTGTATTTTCAGAGTAGAGGTGTTTGGAAATGGTATGAAATTTGGGTCGTTGGGATTTCCCGGCGAGCTAAAACTTGTAATTTATAAAGGTGATGAGAGGCGATGTTGACTTTATCAATAGAAAAGCGAAATACTTTAAGGAAGTTTGCAGAGATTGGAGCAATGGAGCTTCGGAGTTGAGGAGTTTGTCGATAGTGACAAGCATTTAAATTACCTCAAACGCCATAGACATTGCTGCCAACTGGTTGGTATCCACTAGTGCAATCTCAACTACAGCGCGATCACTCCGTTGGTTTTTGCCTAAGCCATCTCTTACTCTGAGGTCATTCAACAAATTGTCAATGACTTCGATTGGCGTAGAAAGGGTTACTGGACCATTTAGTTGATTGCGGCGCTTGGCGATCGTTTGTAATGCCTTAAGAGCTTGACGTAGAGGTGTTTTACTAACCAAAATCAAAACCTCTGTTATTCCTTTGGGTTCTTGAGTCTGGAGGCTGAAATTATCTTTGTTGGGGTCTGGGATCAGCAAGGTTTCCCCTACCCCTAGCTGTGCTGTTGCCTCAGGTGCAGTCCATTGATTAGGAAAAAGAATGGTCATTTCTCCATTGGGGTCAATTACCAGTATGCTGATGTAGAGAGCGCTAGACTCGGAATTAACTATTTGCAGCTGCACTGGCGCTCCTAGAGGAAGCTTGGCTAAGTTCGGGGAAAGAGTAGTTTGGGTAGGAACAGTTTTCCCTCGTGTGGGGAACACCTGAGCAACTAACTGATTTCCTTGATTGGCTAAACTCAGGGAAGCCGTCACCGCCAGTTGAGAAGAATCGGTGTTGAGCATCAGCTTGACAATTCTGGCTGCTAGCAGAGACTTGAATTTTGCTTGTAGCCTTTGGATAGCAGCTGTCACCGTTTCCCCAGCTGCACCAAAGGAGTCAGGAATCACTTCCAGGCTGGGGGAAAATAAGCCGAAGCTGCTGGTATTGGGGAGTTGGAAGGTGTTTCTGCTGCCTTGTGACAATTGTTGACGATAATTGTCCGTCAAGCGACCGAAGATGTAATCTACTTCTGTCTGCTGGAGGGGTAAAGCTTCCAGGCGTTTGAGGTTTCCTAAGGCAGCTTTGGCTTGATGGATATCTTTACCAAGGGAAGGGTCAAGACCAATCCGTAAACTTAAATTAGGGGGAATTCCTCGTACTTGTTCCGTACAAAGGCTCCCTGGTTGAATAACTTGGGATTGCTGAGCATCTAGTAGCCTTCCCCTCCCAATTAATCCTTGGCGAGATTCCAGCTTTACTCTTACTGGAGATTGACCCTTAGTATCTACTACAGCTAAGATAGCGCCTTGATTAAAGGCAGCTAGGCTTTGAGAGTTAATGCCTCCTAACCACAACTCTACCAAGTTCCCTTCTATTTTGGTGATTACTGCTTCAGCGGAGGAAGTTGGTTCTTTAAGGAAATAGACAGGTTGCTGTTCATTACTACTTCCCGGCTTGACTTCATATTCTGGGGTTTGGAGAGTGAAGGAGATTTGGGTAGTACTGCGAGCAATCTTTGGCAGAGCATTAATCAGAGGTTTATTGCCTGGTTGTTGCCAGAGATACTGGCTCATTAGGTAAGTAAAAGCTCCTGCACTGAAGCCATCAAAGGGATAATCAGCAGCAAGTTGTTTACGATTGGTAGAAGTAATTACCACTCCCTTTGCTACCCCCTGTCCTCGCCGATGTTGAAACTCGGTGGGTGTCCAATTTAGCTGTAAGAGGCATTGCTGCTGATAGGCTGTTTCTTCTGGACTAATTTGGAATTGGGAACCGCCTCTGACTGCTCTTATACCTAAATTCCCCCGCTTAGCTCCCCCGGAGTAGCAACAATCTAGGACAACGGTGACATTCTCGGTTTTGAGGGCAGCCATGAGCAGAAATAGGGTCTTACCCATGATGTCTTGAACCATAGCACCTTTGTTAGGAGCAGCAGGACGCTCACTATCAACTGGGACAAGGGTACTGTTGAGTCCATCGGAGTGAATTGGCTGGGGGTCAGTTACCTGAGAACCGTGTCCAGAGTAGTGAAATACTACTATATCTCCTGGCTGGGCTTGCTGGATGAGATGGGTTTCAAAAGCTTCTAAGATGCCAGAACGGGTGGCTTGAGCATCGGTCAAAGTTAGGATATCTTTGGGGTTAAAGCCGAAGCGGTAAGTGAGCAGGTGTCGTTGTAATTCCACATCAGTTAGACATCCTTGCAAGGGGCTAATGCCGCTTTTGGGAGGATAAGTGTTTATGCCTACGAGAAGAGCTAATTTGCGTGAGTTACCTGTCTCAGGGGAAAGATTGCGGTGAAGGCGGCGTTGTTGCTTAGAGATATTGCTACAACTTAAACTCCAAGTAGCCAGGGTAGAAGCTGTAAATTGCAACAAGTGACGCCGCTTGATGTAGATCATCTCCCTCAGTTAGCTTCACCAATAATAGTAAATGCTGCCCAGTCTCTAGGGTTAGGATGTTGTTTCATGGTAGTGAGCATAGCTTGGCGCAATGCTTGGGCTTTATCCGAATTCTGTTGTAAATTGCGATAAAATTCAGTCATTAAAGAAGCTGTAGGAGCATCGGGTACTGACCACAACGAGACAATTACACTGGGAACACCGGCTGAAATTAAAGAGCGAGAAAGTCCAACGACACCATCACCAGTAATTCTACCTCTGCCAGTATCGCAGGCGCTAAGAACCACTAATTCGGCACTTAGCTGCAAATCCAGAATTTCTTCAGCAGTGAGTAAACCGTTAGTTTCCCAGATTTTATCTTGGTTATTGGGATCTGGTGCAAGAGCGATCGCACTTCCTAATCCTCTGATTTCATCCAGTATCCCATGGGTTGCTAGGTGGATAATTCTTGCTGAGGGCATTTTCTCTAAGATGGCTTGCTTGGTTGCCTGGTTGCCTGTGATAGCTTGAGTTTGGAACAACTTGGCAATGGCTTTGGCTTCTTGTTCTGCACCTGGTAAGCTAGCTAATTGTTGCGCTGGTTCACCAGGGAAAGGCGGTACACTGGGCATGGTGGGATTACCGACTACAAGAAAATTATCCCCTACTCTCCCACTCTTCTGCTCTTGTGCAATTCTCTCCTTCTGTTGGCGAGTCAAATCCAATGTCTGAATTGAAGGTGCAGTGAGGATGGTGTGTTTTTCTATGAGGTATTTGCCGTCTTTGTCTTTTAATGCCGGGAAAGGAACCAGGAATAGAGAATCCTGTGGAATGAAGATGACGCGAGCATTGGGATCTGTGGGGAGGAAATCTGCGATTGGTTCTATTAAGGTTTGATGGAGTTGCTCGAAGAGATAACCTTGGCTTTTCTTCTGCGCCAGAGGAACTATTCCTAAACCACGTTCTTTTGTTTCAATAAATTTATGAGTAGTCTCAACTAGTTTAGCTAGTGATAAGTTAGTCTTAGCATTGGGTTTCTGGGCAATTGGTGAGCTTTGGCGCATCCACAAGAAAAGTCCACCTCCAGAGGTAGCTACAGCCAAAAAGACTAAAAACCAGAATAAGGGCTTTTTCAGCAGTGAATCGCTTTTCGCTTGATAGTGCAATAAAGCTTTAGAGTTTCGCTTTTGGATATTTTTGGATCTGTTGTAATGTTTATTCCGACTAACTGAGGTAGCTTTGCGAGTGAGGTGAAATCGTCCATACCAAATAGCGAAACCGATAATGCTACCCCCGATGAAAATCAAGATAGCCACTATTCTAGGATTGCCCCAAAGTATGGCACGTTCTTGCCCTAAATCACGAGCAACTGACCAGATATAAGAATTAGGATTCAGCAGGAAATTATCTTGTTGTTGCAGGAACTTGAACTCAACTCGGCGGAAGGCAGCTTCTCCTGAAGGCTTGATTACCCAAATAAAGAGTTCTGATTCAGTCCCACCGTCATAAATAATTGAATATTGGACAAGTGTGGCGTTTTGTTCTTTGGCGATTTGTTGAATCTGCTTAACATTAGGTACAGGAATTTGAGGTTCTGGTTTAGAGGATAAACGGGAAGCTAATAAATTCAACATAACACGGGCACGTCCCCGTTCAGAAATTTCTAGTGCCGCTGCCGCTTTGCCCTGATCGATGAGAATTTCTTGTAAATTCTGGTAGAGATAAACTTGAGATTGAAAAATGGCAATTTTATCTTCATCTTCCTCACCTAATTGAATTCTTAAAGATTCGCCAATCTCAATTGCCTCGAATATTTTTTTTTCAGCCTCTACGAAATTGCCAGATTTGTGAAAAGCAACTCCTAATGCGTTGATAATTTCCGCCTTTGACCATTGTTCTAGTTTCGGTACTTTTGCTAATGCCTGTTGGAAGTAATCAATTGCTTTGGCATTATCACCTTGTGCAAGATAAGTATTGCCCAGTCCTTGCAAAGCTAGAGCATGATATGTTTCTCTTAAAGGCTCATAATACATAGCATCCATTTTGTTTTTTAAAGCCTTGTGCTTGGCTGTAATTTTTGGATTTTGTATAGCCAACAAAAGTTGTTGATAGTAGTTATTTGCAGTCTTGTAATCACCTTGATTAAGGTATGAAGAACCTAGTTGATTGAAAGCATCAAATTTAATTTTATACAAATGAGAATAATATTGATTTTTAGCCACAATATTATCCTCATTTTTTGGTATTTTTTGGACAAATGTCAGAGCTTGATGAGAGTGTTTAATCGCTTCTTTATAATTGTCTTGATGTAAATAAATACTTGCTAAAAAATTAATGGTGCTAGCGTTATGACTAGCATACCAAAAGTTGCTTAATTGTGATTTACTGTTTGGTTTTAATTGTCTTGTAATTGCCAAACTCTGCTGACAGTAATCAATTGCTGTGCTATATTCTCCTAGATAAGAATAGATTTCTGCAAGACGCATCAATGTTCGTGATTGGTCTTTAGGTTTGTTAGTTTTTACTGTAAGTGCCAAATACTGCTGAAGATACTCAATTGCTTTGGTGAAGTATAGTCGATTAATGTAAATATTTATGAGCTCATTCAAAGCAGACATCTCGCTTTGGAGATTTTGAAATTCTCTTGCAATCTCCCAACGCTGTTGATAGCAATCAAGTGCTTTGGCATAGTCTTTTCCCATTTTGTAGACCATTGCCAGCCACCCTAGTGCATTTACCTCGAGTTTACGGTCTTTGAGTTTACGTGCGATCGCTACACTTTCCTTAGAGTAATCAACTGCTTTTTTGTAACTGCTAGGTAAACTACTAGAAGTAGAGTAAGCTAATCCTAGCTGAGACAAAACATCTACCTGAGCACTATAGTTTTTTAACTCTTGTGCAATTGCCAAACTCTGTTGAAAATATTTAATCGCTTTGGCTGGGTTCTGACTTGGATTGTTCATAATTTCAATCATTCCCAGACGCCAAAGAGACTGTCCTTCTAACTCACGGTCTCCGATTTCCTGGGAGATGATCAGCATTTGTTGATAGCAGTCTTTTCCCTTGCCAATGTCTCCAAAATTCAAATGGTAAACATAGCCTAGGTGTTCAAAAACACTAATTTCCTGTTTACGGTCACCAATAGCCTGATAGATAGCAAGTGCTTTTTGGTAAAATTCTACAGCAGCTTGAATTTCACCTTGCTGCCGATGTTTATAACCTTGCTGAAAAAGGCGATCAGCTTCTGCTTGTTGGTTAGACAAACTTTGAGCTAACGCTAGGGAGCCAGAGAATGGCTTGGTTACATGTAACGGCACTGGCATTGAGACAGTTGTTAGGACAGTGATCAGACTCAGGAGTAGAATTTGAGGTTTCATCGAATTAAACAGGTTCGCTCCAATACAAGGCACAATAAAACCACACGAGCCAACTTTTTAAGGATTTGCCTTTGCGTACTAAATCACCTCCTTTCCACATTTAACTTGTATATCTCTTAATTAAGAAACAAACCTTAAAACCCTCTCTACCTCAGCCTCAACCTACAAATTGGATGTGGATTAGCTGAGGAGAGTAACCTTAATCCTGGCGACGAAATTCAATTACCTTTTCTTTAATCGAGACGTTATAACCTTGATAGAAGTCCTGTCCTAGTAGTCCCATTTTCTTACCTGGTGGTGCGACTGAAACAAGTAAATCTGTCTTGGTGTAACCATTGACTTTTTGAGACTCGACAAAGGCAAGGGGTAAACTTGTCACAGAGCCATCTGCAAGACTTACATCTGTTATCCCTGCAAAAGGCAATTCTAATTTATCTGCCATCGACTCAGTGATTAGAGTAGTAGTCGCTCCTGTATCAAAAACCAGGTCAAACTTATACTGATCATTGAAAGTAAGTTCAACTACAGGGCGGTTTTTGTCTCGCTTTTTGATTGGGATGGAGAAAAACTCAGGATTGGTGTTAACTGGACAAGGTTTTGAGGCTTTGGTTGTTGCCTTAGTACCGGGCTGGCGGTGAAATTCGACAATATTTTCTTTGATGGTGATATCATAGCCCTTTAAGAAATCTTGTCCCAATAGTCCCATCTTCATTGCTGGTGGTGCTACTCCCACCTCCATATCTCTCATTAAACGACCATCTATTTCCTGGGACTTGACTAGAGCAATGGGTAATATGACAACGGATCCATCAGCAACCTGCATCAGTTCTCCTCCTACTAGTCGCAATCCTAAGGTTACTGCCATTGACTCGGTGATTAGAGTATGGGAAGCACCTGTATCAAGCATCATGTCAAACTTATGATGGTCATGAAAACTAACTTCAACTACAGGAGTGCCACCTAATCGTTTTTTGATGGGGACGAAGAAAAACTGGGGATTGGTATCACCAGAGCAAGATTGTGGCTGGGGAGGCGGTGCTGCTTTTGCCTTGGCTACTGCTAAAGCCGCTTGATATTGGGTTATCTTATTTTGGGCAGTAGCGTAATCTTTACTGTTAGCTGGCACAGCTTTTAATAAACGGATAGCTTCTTGCCAGCGGTTAGCAGTTAAGCTCCAATCATCTCTAGAAAGAGCATTGTCACCAATGAGAATCGCACCTGTAGCTACATCAAGAGCCTGTTGATAAAAATCAGTTGCGAGTGGTGAAGCCTTCGGCAACGCTGATGGTTCAGCACTAGGTACCGGTGCAGAAACAGCAGCAGATGGAGGAGTATCAGCAGCCTCGCTCTTGGGAATAACTGTATTATTGCTACCACAGGCAACAGTGCCTAGTGCTAAAACCCCAGATAAAATAGCTAGAGTGCCAGTTCTTAAAGATAGTTGATACATAATTAATCGTCCGTTATTGCTTTCTGATTAGCTATATCTCTCAAGGCTTGGTAGGTATGCACCAACTGGCACTACATCAGCAAAATTTTTGAGCATTCAGCGAAAGCTAATCAGGATGAAAGCTACCCAATCTATATTTTTGAGTTGTTAATGATTACTCAGACTGGGGTTCTACCTTTTATGTTGGGTATGCAGTTTTTGTAAAAATTCTTTACGAAAAATGACGAGGAAGCTGTAGGTTGGGTTGACGTAACGTAAGGAAACCCAACATTATGCCAAGTTATTGTATTTGAGAGATGGAGTCTTTGGGCCTTCGATGAAACTAACTTTCAGAAAGCTTCACCAATCAGGGTGAAAGCCGCCCAATCTATGGGATCTGGATATTTTTTCTTGGTAGTTAACATGGCTTGACGCAATGCTTGAGCTTTATCAGGATGGCGCTGCAAATTGCGATAAAATTCCGTCATTAACTCCGCTGTGGCACCATCGGGAACTGACCACAGGGAAACCACCAAACTGGGAACACCAGCCATAATAAAGGAGCGAGATAGACCAACAACACCCTCTTCTGTAAGTTCTCCGAGTCCTGTATCACAGGCACTCAAGACAACTAATTCTGCACTCAGTTGGAATTCACTAGGCTCGAAAGAGAGAAAGCCATCCATAAAGCCAAAGTCTGGACCCTCTCCTGTAACGGAGAGTGGGAATCTAGCAGGGTTTAAATCTTCCACTGGAAGTGGGGGAGTTAACGCAATTCCACCATCCTCAAGTAATCCATGAGTTGCCAGATGAATGATTCGTGCCTTGAGCATCTGTGCAATTACGATTGGCTCCGTGGCATCCTCACCTGTAATTGCTTGAGTTTTTAGTAGAGATGCGATCGCTAAGGCTTCTCGTTCCGCACCAGGCAAAGGAGATAATGGTGCCGATAGGGGTCTACCAAATGCAGTCAGGCTAGGCATTTTGGGATTGCCTACTACCAATACATTATTATTGGGTAATTGTTTAATGCGTTGCCGTTGCTGATAGGTTAACTCCAGCATCTGAATGGAGGGAGCTGTCTGAATAGTATGCTTTTCAATCAAGTATTTGCCTGCTTGATCTTGCAGTGCGGGGAAAGGTACGAAGAACAGGGAGCCATCAGGAATGAAAATGAGCCTCTCATCTGGGTTTTTGGGTAGCAGATCCGCGATCGGTTCAATTAGTAATTGATGCAGTTGTTGCAAATGACGGCTTGGGTTAATTCTCTGTTCTTGGGGAACTATACCTAAGCCACGACCCCTAGCACCAATAGCGTTACGGGTGTTACCAACTAGTCCCGCTAGCAAGGAATCATCAATTACTGGTGGAGAATTATCAGCTGTTGGCAAGGAATCATCAGTTACTTGCAGATAATTATTAAGAGTTGCTTGGTTTTGCCTCATTCCCCAAAAGAGTCCACCTCCACTACCTGCTACTACCAAAAAGAGCATTAACCAGCCAAACAAGGGTTTCTGTAGCCATGATTTATCTTTAGCTTGGTAGTGAAATAGAACCCTTCCTCTAGTAGTTTCTAACTGAGAATGCTTGGGAGCATCCCATTTTTGTAAATTCGTAGTGCGGGCATCTTGCCCCCTTGCTGTAATATTAGGGAGCAAGATGCTCCCACTACCAATATTTTGGCAACTTTGGGATGCACCCGAATGTTTCACCCGATTAGCTGGAGATCCTTTGCGCTTCAAGCGGGAATATCCGTACCAAATGACAAAGCTAATGATGCCACCCACAATGACGATCACAACAGCTACTATCCCAAGATTACTTTTGGGTTGCATTAATTTTTGTCCCAATCCACGAACCAGTGACTGAGGATTGGAAGCTAGTTGCGTGAGCGAGGTATCTTGTTGTTTCAGGAAGGCGAGGTCAACTTGGCGAAATACCACTTCACCCGTCGGTTTAATTACCCAGATAAAGAGTTCCGATTCCCGGAGTTGGTTTTTATTAGCAACTGGAGAGTTATAAACTATCTCATATTCTACCAGCGTAGCTTGATGCTTTTGGGAAATTTGCCGAATCTGTTCAATTTTAGGTGGTAAAAATTTTGATAGAATAGCTGGAGCTGAGTAATCATCAGGGGATGAAGTAAATTGATTTTTTTCGTTGATATCAACCCTGCCAATGATATCTACTAGTCCACGAGCCTTTAACTTCTCCACCAATTCCAAAGATGCTTCAATTTTGTTCTGAGCTACTAATTGTTTCAGCTCATGATTGAAAGATGTTGCTGAGACTGCTGCATATTTACCAATATGTTTTAGTGCATAGATCCTACTATCTATATTGAACAACAGAGAATTTTTTTCAGTGCTGTTTTCTAGAGACTGAGCTTCCCTACGAGCTTGTAATAAAATTTCAGCTTGTTGGCCATTATCTAAGTCAAAATAACGTTGAGATATATCTATTAATACACGAACTTTTTTGACTGTGCTTTTAGTCTTTGATATCACCTCAAGTGCTTGTTCTAAGGTGTCATTAGCTTTTTGGGTTTTTCCTGCTTTTCTATATTCCCTAGCTATTCTTGCCAAGATAGAAGCTTGATCCTCAGCTTTCTCTATAGTGTTAGTGACCTGAAGTGCCTGGTTGTATTGTCCCGTATCCACATATAGGGCAGCGAGCATCGGACGCAATACCTGCTCATTATGGGGATTTTGAGCCAGCTGAAGAATTTGGGAGACAAGAGCAGTAGCTGTGGCTTTTTGTTCTTTATCAATGGGATGTAATACATATTTATCAGATATTTGAGCTAAAGTCTTACTTTTAACCGAAGTATTCTCTATCGTGTCTGCCAACTGAAGTGCTTGACTATATTGATTTTCCCAGTTATAAAAATCAGAACTAGTATGACGTTTTTTGGTCAGATTGATTGCTATTTCAGCTAAAGTTTCAGCTTTGACAGAAGCAACTTCTATAGATTTCGCAACTTGGAGCACCTGGTAGTATTCTGTTGTGTTTTCAAACCTCTCCTCATTAACAGGTATGTTATTATATGGTCGGTAGACTAGTGCTTTGAGCAAATTGATGGCAACTGCTCTCTGTGCTTTAGCTCTACTATTGATATTTTCTATGGTGTTAGCAAACTGAAGAGCTGGCTCTTTTTCTCCAGCTTTGGCATAAGTGCTAGCTAGAGTAGTCAGAATATTGGTTTGATCTTCAGCATCTTGGATAGCGCTGGCAATTTGCAGAACTTTGTAAGATGGATCAGGGGCTTGAGGCGAGGGTTTCTCTCTTTTGAGATTCTTGAGATAGTTGTCAATAACTTTGGCTAACACTTCTCCTTTGAGAGCATTATCTTGTATTTGTGGAATAAGCTTAAATGCTTGGTCAAGTTGTGAACGATATATAAATTCTTTAGCAGTTTTAGCCAAGGCTTTATCTTGGAAATCAGCTCCCTCTTTAGTTTTAGTAACCCGACGTACTAGGGAGCGCCATTCTTCTCCTGGTAATCCAGAGTAGTTTATGCTCAAAGATTCTTTAGCTATTTGATGCAGCACCTTAGTTCTACTATTAGCATCCTCTATATTGTTGGCAACTTCAACTGCTTGAGTCAATATTGTAGAAGCTTGCTCCAATTTTCTATAAAGTGCATACTGAGTAGCTATCTTGGCTAAGTTCTTGGCTTTCTCCTCCACATCCTCTATTTTCTTTGCTACCTGAAGTGCTTGAGCCAACATTTCCAAGTTGGGAATTATTAGCTTTTCTTTCTCTTCCGGATGATGGCTTGTCTGCTCATACATTACTTGCTGATAATAGTAAAAAGCGATTTTAGACAATGCTTCAGCCTTGTAGCGATCGCTCTCTATTGTGTTAGCCACCTGAAGCGCCTGAGCCAGTACATCTTTTCTACTTATATTGTCAACCGAAATTTGTTTAGCTTGTTCAAGTATTTTGTCAATTAGAGCATTAGCAGCAATACCTGATTGGACTTCAAAAGTTTGTTCCGGAGTTTTTGCTACTGGAAGAGATGGGGTTGGTTCTTTGGCTTCCCCAGACTTGCTAGTTTCTTGTTGAACAACTGTAGTACTACTCAATTTTGTAGGTTGAGCAGAGCTTGAAGCTACACTCCAAATACCGGAAGAAGTAAGTGTAGCCAGAAGAGTTATGATTGCTGTTAGGCAAATATTTTGAGATTTCATGGTTGTTAATCTGGTTGGAAAATTGGGAATTGGGAATTGGGAATTAGGAATTGAAGAAGAAAAATTGGATTTATTCAGCAAACCCTACCTAGAACGAGTTCCTGCTACTGATCGCTCATCAGGTTGCCCTTTAACTGCTGGTGAAACCTGCTGTTTTGCATCCGCCAAGTTGTGCTGATACTCCCTGATTTTGGTCTGAGCAAGGGCATAATTGGAGCTAGACTCTGGTACAGTTTCGAGCAGTTCAATTGCCTTCTGCCACTTGCTGGCAACTAAGTTCCAGTCGGCTCTAACTTTAGCTGATTGGGCAATAACTGTTGCCTCCCTTGCTGTTTCAACGGCATTCTGAAAAGTATCGGTTTGAGGTGTTGGTGATACTGCGATAGGAGTAGAAGAAGTTGCTGAAGCAGAAGAGGTAACTTCAGGCTCCTTTGAGAAGGAACATCCTGTAATCAACGCTACAGTGATGAGGGTGAGTGATACGATGGGGAGTTTCATAGCTATCAACCTTGATTGGTGCTTCAATCAGCTATATGTCTGACAACTAGTGAGGTATGCAACTTAGGAGATGGAAATGCAAGTCAAGGACATGACAGTCGATGAACTCAAAGCCTTAATTCGGCAGACTGTTGCAGAAACCCTAGAGGAATTTCTCGACGATCCTGATAGTGGTTTAGAACTAAAAGAAGAAGTCAGGCAGCAATTAATCGAGTCACGGAAGCGGAGAGAAGCGGGAATTCGTGGTGTTCCGGCTGAGGAAGTTGCTAAGAAACTGGGATTAACTTGGTAATAGACTAAGAACTTGAGTTTCAACCAAAAGCCATTGCTAACCTAGAACACCAATTCAGTATTCCTATTCACCACAAAACTGCTCAGGAATAGCTTGCATAAATTGAGTCAAAGCCTCCGAAGGATTCGCCACTTCATACGCCTCCTGTAAAACATCTGACCACAATTGGTGAGAAGCAAAGTAATTAGCTCTAGCATAAGCAATTCTTTCGGCAGTAGCTCCTTCTTGCTTCAGCTGCTCCTCCAAACTGCTTAACTCAGTAGAAAAGTGTCCGCGTTTTTCCTCTCCCATCACCTGAAACTTCAGTCGGTAAAGCGGGGTAGTACCTTCTTCATCAAAGATTACCCAATCATAACTCTGCCCCGGTTGTAAAGATTCCCCTTCATAGAAGATGGTATTTTGATTTTCCGGAACCGTCTGACTCCACAACACCTCCTGACTACCAGGTAAACGCAGCTCAATTTTTCCTACTCTTTTCCCTTCCTTAGTCTGCCAGAGAAACAAGGGACGATTGCTCCAAATTACTTGGGTTACTAATGGTACTGATGCCGGAGCAATGGCACAAACCGGACCACGGGAACCACCTTCACCCCCTTCCTTGGGAGGTCTTTTCTTGTACAATTCTCCCCAAGGTAACTGCTGAGTTTCTGAAGAAGTTGCGGCTTTTGCCTCTGGCATCCAAGCATCAGGCAAACTATCAAATGAGTAGCCTTTTCCTAACACCATCACTGCCCCTGTCAGCAGTAAACTAAAAAGCGTTAAGTTGAATTTACGCATCACTATTTTTCCTCCACAGCATCGGCAAAGCATAAGTCCCAACAATCACCACTGGGAAAACCCAAGGCAATAGTACCGCTGCCGAAATATAAACTTGCAAACTAACTAACCCATAAACAGTAGTGCCACCCAACAACACCATCAGCAACCGCTGACGCCTCTGTAGAAATGCCATTACCCCTGTCTGCTTCATCCCCTTACCCAACAACACCGCCACCCCCAGCAGCCACAAATCAGGAATTGGCACCACCAGTCTGCGATGCAGGAAGTGGTGAATCATATAAGCATGAGCTTCCCCACCTGTAAAACTGTCTCGGAATATCGGAGGCTGATGTTGATGGAACCAGTAATTTACCGCAGCAGGTAACGGAAAATTATCCTCTCCCTCCTTCGATACACCTGCCTCGCCATATCCTCCCGGTGCAATAATGACAATCTGTGTTGATAGAGATAAACCAGCCTCTCCATCATCCAGTAGCTGCCAAGCAGGAATCTGCTCATATACCTGTCCCGGCGGCATCGAAAAGTCAATAATCGGGTGCAACCACATTTGACCTAAGTTATAGGAAAAACTAGTAATGGGTCGAAGTTGTGCTGAGGGTGAGAAGATGGTTCTGTAGTCTAGCCCTTGTTCCTGCCTCAGATAACGGGTTACTTGGAATAATAAATCAGTTTGGCTCGATTGCTGGGGATTAATCGCTCCCTCATCTTCTTTATCAGCAGTTGCAGTGGTTTCCTCAACAAACTGATAAGCCAATGCCAGTAAGAAGGAAAAAGGCAACTGCTCTTCTGTCGCCTCCTCCGGTAACAGAGTGACATATTTATAGGTCAAATAGATATCACCCTGTAAACTCCAATGAGAACTAGCAATTCCTGGCAGCACATTCAACCATCCTTCCGTACTGTGCCAGACAGAGGCAAACACCAACCAGGTGGAGTGAGGAGATTTGGCTACAGCAGCTTGCAGAGATTGAGCTAAAATGCGATCGCTTCCCCCATGGGGACGATCTAATAAATAATCAATCCCTACTACCCTGGCATCCTTTGCCACCAACTTATCTACCAACCTTGCCAAATAACTCCGAGCCATCGGCTTAGGATCAGCAATTCCTGCCGAGCGAATCGACTTCTCATCAATTTGCACCAGCAGCACCGGTGGCTTGGCAGTGCTGGAAACTTGTCCTGTCACCTGACGGTAAACTGCTTGGGTAAGTAAGCGCTTTTCTAACAACCAGTCTTGCACTGATCCTGATAAGCTGAGTAAGGTTAATACCGACAGAGCAAGCGCTTCTGTACGAGTTGGTAAAAGACCCTTGAGCCGTTCCCTAATTCCCGATGGTTTAATCTGAAACAGCACTGCATCCGGATGGCAATATAGGGAAGGAATCAGATGTGCAGAAGGATAAGTAAGATGCTTTTCCAACTTGAGCAGCTGACAAGCAGCCAGTAGGGAATCATGGACATCCTGATGTGCCGCTAATCCTTGCAGAAACCTAACTAAAAACACCTGCGCCACTTGATTGTGAATCGGCTCTCGCATCACCGCCACTTGAGACAACCCTAAATCAATTAGGGAAGTAGCAAGGCTCAAACCACAGCAAGAGTTAAACAGAGCAAACTGGAGTCCTCGCTTCTTTGCCAACAGCAGTTGGGGAGTAATCTCCCGCATCGACATTGAGACATGAGGCGCGATTGCTAATTCTCCTCCTGTAATCGCAGTCTCATTACTATGTCCAGCAAATAACAATACATCCCAACCCCGTTCATCAGCAATGGCAGCGGAAATTTCGGCTCTTAACTCACTAATTTCCTGTCCCGGTTGCCAACCAACAAACTCAATTTCCGCCATCCTCGCCAGTGAGCCTACTGCTTCCTTGTCTCCTTGAAAATTCAGTCCGGTATCATCTCCCAAAATCACTAAAATTCTCGCCTTGCTTCTCCTCTGCTGTTGCTGTTTTGCCACCGTTTCTTGACGGATATTGACTGGAGTACGCACAATCCGAATTGTCCCAAACGTGGGGAACTCTGCACCAATTTCCCAAGCTTCCCAGGGGAGGCGTTCTAACTCTAAAGAAGTGCAAGTGAGAAATACATTAACTGTTCTTTCTCCTGTATCCTTCTTCTTTTTTAAGGAAGACTGGGAAGTATCCAAAAAAGACTGAGTATTAGCAATTGCTGCTCTAATTTCAAACAACTCCACACTGCGCAACCAGTGATGAAACTCCGAGAGCAATTTAGCCTCCGTTTGCACCAACTTAGCGTGCCAATCTATTGGTGGTGTAGTCAAGCTACCACTAGCTTCTATCCGTCCTCGCAATGCTGATTTGTAGTAACTGAGATAGACTCGTTGCCATTCTTGGTAAAACCCAGTTAGAGACTCTGGATAAGCAAGTGTCGCTGCTAGTTGTTGTCCTCTTCCCCAGGATAACTCAAACACACAAGTTTGATGAAATCGTCGTACTTTTAACTGGAAAGTTGTCATTTGTCATTTGTTGTTTGTTATTTGTCATTAGTACACAACAAGCAACAACTAATTGGGACGAAAAGCAAAAGCAGGCAAAGTTAGTGATGTGTCTTGGGAAGTAATGGTAACGTTAAACTCTTCTTCCCATGTCCCTACCACCTGAGCATAAATATAAGTCTCTTCAGTATGAGGCTCAAGTACCCGTTCTAGCAAAATCTCTGTTTCATCACTCAAGAGCAGTTTGATAACCTGAGGTATTTTAGTTCCGGGTTGCGCTCCTAAAATCAACAACAATGTCCATTCTGGTAGATTTTCTGGAGATGAACAAATCCAGGTAACTGCATAAAGACGTAAAGAAATTTTAGCTAACTGAAAATCTTGGTAAGCACCACGAGCTATAGTAGGAATATTCTTACCCTGACGCTCTAATTGTTTAAGAATTGCTTCAAGTTCCTGAGTTGGCGATCGCAAAGGAACCACTTCTGGAGAAAAAGCCGGAAGCAGTACCCAATCAAGTTGCTGGGTAAACTCATCCATCTCATCTTGCAACCAACGTCCTACATTGACAATTGGCTCTTTAATAAGTTGCAGCATCTTTTCGGTAGGAGTTACTGTTTCTTCTTGAGGAATTGCCACCAACTTATCGAGTAACTCAGCATTAGTTAGAAGCGCAGCTCCTTCCTCCCAGGTTAATACTTGCCAAAGCTCACAATCGGGAGATTGTAATTGAGGTAACAACTGGGAAAATTTAGCTTGTAGTTCCGGTAGTGCTGCTGATGTCTGTTGAGGGATAGTAGGTAAAGTAATTGCTGCTGGTTCGAGACAGCGTAAGTATAGCAGTAATTTATCTGGGTTACTCTCAAACCAAGCCAAAGGTAATTGATATGTCCAGTCAGTCTCTGCTGGTAATTTGACTGTACTAGCTTGCTCAATCAACTCATCGTAGCGGATAAACCCTTGAATTGTCACTTGTTCTAGCTCTTCAGTTACTTCCAGGATCACATAAAAATGAGCAACAAATTCCGGCAAATCAATCACCGCTCTAGGAAAAGCAATCGCATCATCAGTAAGGCTTCCTCTTGCCATTAAGCATAGTTTAAATTCTCCCACTTTTAAATTAAAAACTGCTGGAATTACATTGGCATATGGAGGCTGAAAAACTGAACATTTCTCCTGCTCAACATCAATTTCTGGAGCACGTCCTCCCAGCCATTGCTCAAAACCGAACAGTGCTAAAGTATTAAGGTAAGTTTGCCAACGTTGCCCTTCTTTCTGAACTTGGCTACTGAGTTTTATTGCTTGATTAACTTCAGTCTCCCCTAGAGTTATTGTTTCTAATCGTAATGCTTCAAAGTCAACAGTAGAATTAGTAGAGTAGTTCATTATTCTTCAAATCTCCTTTCAACCAACTTTCACGAAACCCCAATTCTAAATTCTAAATTCATTTTTCAAATAACAGCATAGTCTTCGAGCAAACAGACTTCTTAAAGGGTTGTTTTTATTTTTAACCTCAGCTTCCGTTTCAGCTTCCTGAATTACTTGAGTAATTTCTTCATCAAGAGCTATTTCAATTTCTTGATCGAGAGTTTGTAAATCTTCAGGACTAGCATAGGTTCTAGCTTTCTCTAAGATAGAATCTAACAGAACCCTAAGCATCTGCTGTCGGACATCAGAGCGAAATTGCTTAAGTTTCAGGAGACGAGTTACTTGATACTGAGCCTGTAAACCAATTGCGATAGCAATTTCTCCCATGGACTTACCCCGACAGTGAAACAGATGTAGCGCTGCGATGAATTGTTGCGACTTATCTAGTTTTTGGCGCTGGAGTAAATTAAGGCGAGTACTGATAACTCGCTCTAATGATTGATCTAAGCAATTAATAAATTGTTGACGATAGAATCTTAAAAAATCCCTTTTACTGTCCTCAAACTTGTCTGTTTCAACACCACTATTATCTATGTTCAAATTGGCTGCTCTACTAATATTAGGTTCATCTAAAGATTCTGTTTGTCTGCTACCAACTCGAATGTAAATGCGATACTGTCGCAGTAACTCAGCTACATCTTGCAGGCGAGACATTACCTCTTCAACAGATAGCCTCAGATTGGTTTGGCGGTGAAACTGCTGAGCAATTTGTTGTAGCTGTTCGATGCTGGGTAAGGGACATTGTCCCTTAACTCCTGCCATACGTGCAGCAAAGCGATCGCGACGATAAACGGCGTGGTAGTTTTCTAAAAGAATGCCGGCTTGCTGAATTTCTCCTGTTGTGAGCTGATGAAATTCTGAAAAAATGCGTGATAGTTGTTTGGGAGTAGTATCATTCAAAATCGCCCAATCAGTAACTAGATAAACACCTTGTTCAAGCAAGAAACTATTGAGCTCACGATGATGTTTTACCAATCTACTTGTCCAACTAGATAAGTTACCTCGCTTTGGGTCAAAGGTTTGTAAAATTTCCGTGGCTAAGGGAGTATAAGTTGAAGAGGATAGCTCCTCACCTCTAACTATCACATCAGTAAGAACAAAGGGAAATAAATCATAGCGGCTGAAGCCATGATTTTTGCCAAACTTCGCTTCTAGTTGAATGCAAGCTTGCTCAATCTGGGTCGAGATAAAGCACCGTAAACAAAGCTCTGCATCTTCAACAGGCTCCTCAGTGCGATACCAATGGATCAGTCGGCGTTGAATGAGTGGTTCCGGCACTTTGACGGCTGAGGCAAATTCTGGAAATTGAGCTAGAAAAAATGCCCTAGCCTCAGCAATTTCCGAGCTTTTACGCCTCAAAGCCGCATCTATTCTGATTAAAGTCCAGTATTTTGATGCCGCACTCATGAAGGCTTGCATAGGGTAAGGCTCTCCTTATTGTCTCTTTTCTACTATTACCTAGCTCTGGAGACACTCATCCTATGCAGTTCGCTGCTTCAGCTTGCTTGTGTTAGCGTAGCGGTGCGTAGCATGGTTTAGGAATCCCTCGGTATAGTCTTTGATTTACCGGGGAGGATCTCAACCCGGGTAATCTGCATGGTAATCGTAATACTCGTCTGGCTCCATGTCATAAGGCAACTCAGATATCTCGGCTCCTTCCTGCAGCGCCGCCAATTGTCTAGCTCTTTTCTGCTCAGGGGTTAGCTGCTGGCTACGGCGCTTTGTCATTTCCGACCACGTTTCGCCATACAGCTGTAAGTATCTCTCCTCTCTCTCCTCAAATTCCTTCACTTCCGCCATTTGGAGAGCTTCCATTGCCCAAGTGTCCTCTAGGGAGCTGCCATTAGCCATCAGCCGCTTTCTATACTCCTCCTTCATGGTTCCATCAGGATTGTAATTTTGTCTTTGAGGATAATCCCAAAAATCGTAAGCTCTAGCCATGTTAACTTTTGTTTACTACACAATTTTTATCTAATAATTTGACCAATCGGAGTCATGACTACTTTAGCAAAATCTCCCTCATCAAAAATCAAGACCATTCCATATGTGTCAATCAAATAGATAACAAAAACCTGTAATTAGATAGAGGGCAAAATTCAATTCATTTTCCTAGTGTTTGCAAGTAGTAAAAGCACTCAGCTATCAGCTTTGCAGACCTTACAAGAATTCTCCCGAAAATCATGTCTCTAACACTTAAGCACTTTGACACTCGCCTCAACCAGTGGATTCACGAAGACGGAGATTTAAACAACCCTGATAGCATCCTCAGCGAAACCCTGGACAACACTCTGCTAGAAACCTACTTCCCTGACGTTGAGTTCAGCTTCGGTCATATCGACGAAAAAAGTCAACCAGAAGACCTGTACAATCACCCTGAAGGTCACGTCCTACTACTTTCCTCTAAAAGCCGCCTGCTCTATGGTCCAGTGGAGTGCCTAGAAACTATAGACAAACTTTGTCCTGACCGCAAAGATAGAGGAGCTTATGGCTCAATCTTTCTCGGTTCTTGCCACAATGCCCTCACCAAAGAAATGAATATCCTAGTGGTCAATGACGAGACAGGAGAAAATGGGGGAGTACTGCCAGACAAGGTAGCGTGGCGACAGGTAGGTGATTGCCACGGCAAAATCTCTCCGGAACTCTCACAAGAATTGAACAGCACTGTCGAACACGTCATTCAGCACCGCCTTGCCCTCCCCCAAGAGCACAGGTTCGCCAAGGGGACGCTCGCACCCAAAGACCTAACCCAACTCCCCTACACCCACCCCAATACTCCCCCAATAGACTTAATCCTTCCCACTTCCAGCTTCAAAGGCGGCGATAAGGAAAATAATCCTATTCAACCAGGATTACACACACTCAAAGTTTGGATTGGAAAAAAAGAGCGATCACAACCAGGAAAAACAGCCATATCTCAAGCTCATGCCTCCTTTCCAGAAGGCATCAGAAATTTTTTGGAACCACTGGAAAAACAAGCAAAAGACCTTAGGGACATCCAAAATGAGCACCGAAAGCTAGCCGAGTATTACTGCTCTAAATACGAAAAAAGGAAGGAGTTACTAGAACAAAAAGCCAAGAACCAAGGGGAAGAACAAGGGGAACTCTTCGGAGCAGACGAAGAAGAACCGGACACAGATCCAAAAACCGACCTGCTGATGTACCGAATCATCAAAGCCGACTTGGAGGGACACTCTCAACTATTGGAAACTCAGAAGGCAACAGATGAACTCAAGCGCTTTGTTCAAAAGGAGTGGCGAGATATTGCTCTGGGGAGAACAATTGAGTTTGAACGAGGCATGATTATCCCCAGCAAAGACTTGAAACATGGCGAAATCTGCGTTCCCCATTGCCCGGAAGGAGAGGAACTGCTCAACTTCCGCTCACCCCTGCTCAATTCCAATGGGATGTGTATTTCCACCAACAAATATGTGGAAGACGCATTTGCCCCCAACGGCAGACCGCTACAAGGCGTTATCGTAGTCAACGACGAAGACAAAGCCCGCATTGAGGCGCGAATTAACGCCCTCAAACAACAGGGAATAGACACCTCCGAAACCGTCCCCGTAGAAACTGAGTCAGAACGCCAGGGTAGAGACTACGACGGAGACTGCATTGGCGTAGAACTGGCAAGCAAATACCCAACGTTTGCCGCTGAAGCCCGCCGCCGGAACCAGCCAGAGAATGCCTATGCTCCAGTAAAAAAGGAGGCTAAGGTTTCTTTCAAAAACCCTGACGGCACCCAGCCGCCCTTTGAAGAAATCGCCATTTTCATGTCCGACGGCATTTCGGTAGGAGTAATCAACAACCACGCCACCGCCCTGGAAGCCTTGGAGTCAGAAATCGACATCCTCAATGCTAACGGTAGCATTGAGCAAAAGGCTAATTACGTTCAGCAGGTCGGGACTCATTACCAAAAATTAATCCAACAGGAGAATGAGCCGAAAAATCCCAAGCCTATCAGAGTAGAATACAGGGACAGGATAATCCAAGTTGCCCAAATTGCTGCCTCTGCCCTAACTCCTGAAACAATTGACCGAGCTATGTCAATTAATCGCAGCATTTACCACGACATGATTGGGGAAGCAGGGTATCAGAACCAATTAGCGGTAGACATCTTCAAGAGCAACCGCGCTCCTGACATGGATGTTATTAAAAATAACGACCGACTGCTCCACCGCATTCCTGAATATATACGGAATAAAAAGTCTCCAGGTGTTTACGTACATTCAGGAATCAAAGAAGGAGGATTTAGTCCTGTAGAACTGATGGTGAGGCAGACTAATCGGCTCTTTAATCAAGCGCAATTATCAGCTCGTCCCACCGAACAGTTTTACGACTTATTCCCAGAGAACTACGCTCCTGCCCAGAAGATGAAAGCTCTGGTCACCAAAGCGGAATTTGATAAACTGTTCAACCAAGGCACTGAGCAAAACCGGAAGCGCCAAATTGAATTCGGACCAGTGCTGAAGGTCAAAACCCAGAAGGGCGTTGAGCTGGAAATTACCAATGTTATCAAGTGCAACCATCCTGATTTGGGGAAAACCGACACCATGAATATCTCTCTGGTGGAGAACGAGCGTCCCAACGCCAAGATGCCCCATAAACTGATGGCTCTAGCTCAAGTTAAAGGAGAAGTTGACCATCAAGGAAAGCCCGTTTACAAGCGTTTGGGAACCGTCTGTGAGATATCCAGAAAGGAACTTGGGCTAACCGCAGGTCTTAGCACCAACAATGCCGCAGTGAAACTGGCAGCACCCCTCACTGAAAAGCAATGCCAACTGCTATTTCAAAAGGCACACCAGTTCGCCCAAGAATTTCGGGACAGCATACCAGAAGATCAAAGGCAGGCAATGGCAGCTGCTACCTGGCACGTCTGTACTTCCCCCGAAAACCCCAAACGAGGGGCTTCTGGCAAAACTATCAAGCGCGACCCAAAGCAACAAAACTACAAAATTTCCAACTTCGCTTTTGCGGCTTTTCCTAATGAGATAATTGGACAACTCGACCAACTCCAATTCACCTCGCTCAGAGCGACAGGGATTAGCAAAGGAGGCAATCAACTCCGAGATGAAATCTGGAGGGGAGGGCAGGAAGTTAACATAGAAATCCGAGTTAGGGATGACCTACCACCCGATGACCTCCGCTACGGCAAGCGACTGTTCTTTGTTGAAGACCCAGAACTTGCTGAATACAAAGAATTTGGGGTAGTTGACACCAAAGGAAGTCAACTTCCTATTGGTACGAGAGCCAAAGCCACTATCTCTGCCGACATGGTGGCAACAGCCAACCTGCACGTAGACCATCCCCACATCTCCCAACCCATCAAATTTGGCAAGGTCAACGACTGCGAACTGGCTGGGCATCAGTTCAATGGGGAAAAGGTACGGGTTACCTTAGAACAATACCAACCCCCACCTGTACCAGTCATGAAACTGGATGGCAAAGTGGTTGGAGAATTGGACTCCGGTTCAGTTGAGATGCTCAAAGATGCCCAGAAGCTGCGGGAGAGTCAGACTCTGGAGGTCACTCTGAACACTTATGGTCGAGAAGGCGGACAGGGCTTACATACCCTAGCCACCACGGCAAGCGGCAATACCATCCGAGCCAACCGCCAAGCCTTGATCGGGGATTTCAAAAATTACCGATTCAATGGAGAAAAAGCAACCATCGCCATTGGTTTCAAGCAAGCCAAGCCAGGGATGGCGGTCAAAATTGATGTTGATGGAGAGCAGAAAGTGGCGGGTCTATTCACCCCCAATCAAAAAGACTCCAAGGAAGCTTTAGCGCAGGCTGGACTCTTCAGAGCAGGAGCCTCCTTTAGTGCCACTATTACCAGCAATGTCACGATCGCTTCGGTTCGCCTATTACCTGACAGCGTGGAGTATCCGGCAGTCCAGAGCGAACATACCAGCCCCAGCCAACAGCCTGATGCTACCAAGACTACTGAACAACTTCAAATCGCTGACTCCTTACTAGCCAAACTCAAACGACAGCCCAGTTTATCGTTTGAATACTCTCAAACCCGGGAAACAGCAACTCTTGGGCAGGAGACAAGAGCCATCCTGGGACTCGCCGTTGACCACAAAGTAGCGAACCCTACAGAAAAATGGCTGTCTGCCCAAGGAGTCCCATTCACCAGAGTCGCCCCAGATGACCCAAGTATTGAGCCGGAAACAGAGCGGGGCTACGTCGTATTCCACATGGACAAGGCTTCGGTACCAAAACCGATTCAGGACGCCATCAAACAAATCTGTGGGGAACCCTTAGATGCTAACTTAAACTTAGCTGCAGGATTTAGCCTCTACCACCAGCGCCTAGAAGAGATTCCCAAGCTCAGCCCAGAAAGGCTTACCGAAATCTCCGCCTCTGTTGTTTCCACGCCGGAGCCACTGCCAACCAAAACCAGGAACCCCCTAGCTGACCTAACTCCCCTAAACCGGGCGGTGGCACAACATCTGAAGAAAGATGTGGCGATGGCAGAAATTGCGACTCAGTTTATCGGCACCTCTGCCGCACCCCCTGACACCCCCTCCAGTACCCGAAATTATGAGAAAGCCTGGGGTGAACGGGCTAACACCGGAGTCTACTCGCCAGAGGATACCATAATGGTTAGTGGCTCCGGTCCCTGGCGGGGAGTAAAGCAATCGGACATTGAGACTACATTTGAGTCACACTATAAACCCTTGCTAGACAAAGCGCTCGCTGCCGGAAGTTCCTTCGTCGTCGGTAATGCTCAAGGCACCGACCAGCTAGTGCAGGGGTACTTGAAAGAGCTAGGATACAAGCTCTCCCTCACTGCTGACAATTACACCCACTGTTCAAAAGAGCGTGAGGCTTCTCTTGACGGCGAGAGCGCAACTCCCCGAATCGCACCTGACCACATTCCGCAGCACTCTCAAAGTACAGCCCAAACTCAAGCACAATCCCAGGAAACCTTACCTACAACCCCAACCACACCACAGGAACTCAACCCCGCTCGCCAGTCAACCATACAGATATCGGGAAAACCCGTCAAAATGGTCTATGACCTCAAAATGCATGGGGAACCTAACAAAGTGCGAGTCAGCACAACGATTGATGCTATGCGGGGACACGGGCGCACGCACACTACCCGCAATTACGAACCCTACAAAGCTTATGGTTTCCAAGAGAGCGATATTGCCCTAGCAGTATCCGGCAATAAACAAGTTGCCTTCCGGGTAGGCAAGCAGCACCGCATTACCCAGGAAATGATTGCTGACCCGAAGTACCGGGAGCAATGGGCATCCCAGGAAAAACACAGCGCACTAGAACTAGATACCTTCCGGGGGAAACCCGAAGTTTGGGGTTTACATATGGAACCCCTGGGAGATTATATTGACGGCAAGCTCGTACCGTTTGAACCGACTTCTGCCCAAATTATACAAAGTCAATTTGACCAAAATGGTGCGGCATCGGAAGATACGTCACCCCCACAGCTTCCATCATCGATAGGCAACTCAATTGAGCAAGCCATCCAACAACAACGGGTAGAAATTGTTGCTCCCGTCGTGGCGAAGACCCTCGCTCTGCAAAAAACGCACCACCACTCCGGACCAAAATACACCGCCGACTGGTACGCTTCTGATCACACCCTGACGCTGACTCCTGCTGGAGGAAAAGAGCCGGTGATGGTAGCTAAACTCGAAGGGGGCAGCTGGAGAGCCACTTCTCAATGCCGATTGAGCAAGGAAGAGACTGAGTTCTTTTACTCTATCATCCCGAAAATTCAGCTTCTCGAACAGCAGCAGCAATTTAAATCCCAACTCGACAGGGGTTAGTGGTGCTGTCGGTTGGAGCGCAGGCGCATCTAGAGTTATTGAGTCTTCTACACTTCCCTAATAGGTAAATGTAGGCTTCTCAAAGAGATTAAGAACATCTCCGAATGCGTAATACCATTTTTCTTGCAACAATGGCAGAGCGGAAAAGAAAGTGGCTTGTAACCTCGTATAATATGCAGAATTTAACTTCAGTGCCATGCTCACGCAACTCCGCTTAGAACGGTTTAAAAACTTCCTTGATGCCGAACTGCATCTGGGTTCTTTTACTCTGATAGTGGGAACCAATGCCTCTGGTAAGAGTAACATTCGAGATGCTTTTCGTTTTCTTCATGGCATTTCTAGAGGTTATAACCTAGCTGAAATCATGGGGGAAAAGTATGTTGAAGGCGGAGTTCTCCAATGGCGCGGTATTCGCGGCGGAACGCGGGAAATCACCTTTGAGGGCGCGAATACTTTTTCTTTAGAAGCATCATTTACTTTTCAAAAAGAAACCCACGAGCAGGAAGCAACTTACCGCATTGAAGTGGATGCTGGAACAGATAGTACTGCTCCAAGTTTAATTACTGAGCGATTAACTATCGCAGGACTTGAGGATAGTTTTTTTGAGGCAGAATCTACTGCTCAACCAGGGCACAGGGGCTTAATTGTTAAGGTTTTGAGTACTCCAGTAACCAATCGCCAGACTCCTTTTACTCATTACCGACCAATTGTTTCACAGCTAGCTGAACTAGCTATTGACTCAGAAGCACTCGTCCCAGCTGCTTCCATTAAAGGAGTTGCACAAGCTACACTACAAGCTTTTGGTTCAATGCGATTTTTCGACTTAAGTCCTGATGCCATGCGGATACCTTCTGTGCCAGGGCAGACTATTTTAGGAGATCGCGGCGAGAACCTTTCTAGTTTACTTCAGAGTATCTGTGCAAATCCCCAACGTAAACAAGCACTGATTCAATGGATACAAGAACTAACACCGATGGATGCAGCTGATTTTGAGTTTCCTGCTGATTTCACAGGGAAAATCCTGCTGAGTTTGATTGAAGCCAACGGGCAAAAAACATCAGCTATTAGTGCCTCAGATGGTACTCTGCGCTTTTTAGCTATGATTGCCGCCTTACTAGAACCTCAAACCGCCCAATTTTACTTTTTTGAGGAATTAGATAACGGTATTCATCCTACCCGTTTAAACCTGCTTCTCCAACTAATTGAGCGTCAGGTTGAACAAGGCAGCATCCAAATTGTCGCCACTACCCACTCCCCCCAGTTACTCAGACTCCTAAGTCCTATAGCAAAAGAATCTACCTCATTAACCTATCGCCTCCCCGATAGATTGGATGCCAAAATCAAACGGATAGTGGACATTCCCGAAGCTAAGCACTTGATTCAAGAACAAGACTTAGCACGCCTACATGAATCTGGATGGCTCGAAGATGCCGTGTACTTCCTTGAAGATGAGGAGACGGTAGAATGAATGTGCTTGTTATACCAGAGGATTTTCGCAAAGACCAGTATATGCTCAAGCCCATTATTGGGGCAATGATGAAGCAACTAGGAAAACCGAAAGCCAGAGTCAGAGTTTGTCAAGATCCGCTTCTCGGAGGCATCAGTGAAGCCCTCAAATGGGAGAGGATTGAAGAAATTATCAATCGGTATAAGGGTATGGTTAACCTGTTCCTTCTATGCGTAGACCGGGATGGAAAAGAAAGTCGAAAACAGTCACTAGATAATCTTGAGCAACTGGCAAGCAATATCTTAACAGTCAATCGTTTGTTTTTGGCAGAAAATGCTTGGCAAGAAATAGAGGTTTGGGTATTAGCCGGTCATCAATTACCAAGTGATTGGAATTGGCAAGAAATTCGCCAGGAAATCAACCCCAAAGAAACCTACTTTCTTCCTTTGGCTCAACAGCTTCATCTCCTAGATTCTCCTGGAGAAGGACGCAAGACCCTAGCCCTGTCAGCAGCACAGCAATATGGTCGCATTCGCCAACTTTGCCCAGAGGATGTAGCTCTTCTGGAGAGCCGCATAAAATCTTGGATAGAAGGTAATAATCTCTGAGCTTTCCTTAGGGTTAAGTCTACCCCTTATTACTTGTGATAAGAACACTTTACATAAGTAATGCCTCAATCGAGCTAGGGAAAACCGTTATCTAATGCCACTTTAGGCGTCATTAGGGGTACAGTAAGGAAAAACTTGCCTCTTCCCTCACCCGAATGAACGAGCTTGATGTCAACCAAACAACAACAGCTGAAGTTGAATCTCCTCCTCACCCCCTACAGCTGGTTACCCCCCTCCCCCTCACCAGCCACCCGGCTATGGTGTATCTCAGTCAACTCCGTCCTCGTTCCCAAAGGACAATGCGTCGTTGTTTAGATGTTATTGCCTCAAAATTAACAGGTGGTCGTTGCGATGCTATCTCGTTGGATTGGGGGCAACTACGTTATCAGCATACCGCAGCAGTCAGGGTCGTGTTAGTGGAGGAGTTTGCCCCTTCTACAGTAAACCAGATGCTCTGCGCTCTGCGTCGAGTGTTGAAGGAGGCCAAAAAATTAAAGCTGATGTCAGCCATTGATTATGCATCAGCAGTTGAGATTGAGAGCGTTAGGGAAAACAAGGAACTGCGGGGACGAGCGTTGAGTAAGTCGGAGATTAAAGCATTAATGAAGGTTTGTCGGCTTGAAGGGACGGCAACAGGAATTAGGGACAGAGCAATGCTTGCCATTCTTTTCGGTTCTGGGTTGAGAAGGAGTGAGGTGGTGGCAATGGATTTAAAAGATTATGACCCAACTACAGGAGCCCTGAAGGTACGCGGAGGGAAAGGAGGTAAGGATCGGACGGTTTATTTGCCCAGCAGCGGTAGGCGAGTAGTGGCAGATTGGTTAAAGGTAAGGGGAGTAAGGGTAGGACCTTTGTTGTACCCAGTGAGTAAGGGCAAGCGGGTAATTACTAGAAGACTAACTGACCAGTCAGTGCTGTATATTTTGCAAAAGCGAGCGGAACAGGCAGGGGTAGAGCCGTTTTCTCCCCACGACTGTAGGCGGACGTTTATTAGCGATTTGTTAGGGGCAGGGGTAGATTTGGTGACGGTGTCTCAGTTGGCAGGTCATGCTTCGCCCCTGACAACTTCTCGATATGACCGTAGAGGAGAGGAGGCTAAGCGGCAGGCGGTGGAATTGTTGGAGATTCCTTATGAATGACTAAGAATGCAATCTTCAGCCTAATAAAAGCACACGCTTTGAGAGGCTCCAAAAACCTAACACCATTACTCAACTAACATGTCCCGCTTTAAGTTGATAGCCTTTCACCAGCCATGATTCTCTTTGCCGTTTCATAATCGTCATTAATCAAATAGGAAAAATGATAATAACTGGCTAGGTAGAAATCGCAGCCAAATTTTTGGTAGCGATCTGCCACGGCTAGAAAACCATATCTCGCACCCCATTTATCTTGAAACCAATCTTCATGAAAAGAATCATGGAGGAATAGCGTTAAAGTCTTTTCATCAGAGCTAGTGAGCAGACGAATTAATCGGATGTAAGGATGATGAGTGCGCATCACTGGCAGCAGCACACTCAAACCATTAAAGTTTAAAAATTCGGCTAAGTCCTCTTCAGTTTTTTCAGAATAAGGTGAAAATGTTTCTTCTGGTAAAGCAATAAAATGTCGCCAAACCATCCAGAATTCATGCTTGCTATCAAATCCTGGATCTATATCTAATCGCCAGCGCTCATCCTGGCAGAGGTCGTCAATAACTTCTTTGGGTAAATCAGCTAGTTTCATGGTTGAAAAGTCCCAACCTGACGAAAGCTTACGGAGGACACCTGCTCACAACTCTACCTTAACTTAACTGGTCAGTAAAAGCGAAGGGCGGAGTAGTTCAACTAATATTGTTGGTCAAACCGCACATTCCAGCGTAAGCTATACCGACTGCGTCAACGGCATCATCAATGGGAAGTTGTTTCAAATCAAAAAGGGTCTGGATAATTTCAGCTACTTCGTTTTTTGTTGCCCTGCCGTTACCAAGGTGTGCCTTCCAACTTGCTTGGTGGAGGGCTACGGGAACCAGACCAGACTCTCTATAACAAACCAAATTGATAATTCCTACTGCCTGTAAAACACCTCCGGCTGCTTTGATTTGTCTATTGAAGAAAGGCATTTCCAAAGCCGCATTATCTGGTTCAAACTCCTTGAGCAATTCCACCAAATCTTGTTCAATTTCTACAAGTCTTTGAGGAGTTGTTAAGTTTTTATTTGTCTGAATTGTTCCATAGTCAACAAGATGAGGGTGATTGTCGTTATCTTCGGCGACAACGCTCCAACCAATGCGAGCAAGTCCAGGATCTAAACCGAGCCAGAAGTTGTCTAATTCCATATTTCGCAAGAGTATGATATTCCTGATGATAAACGCCGTAAAATAATCTCCTTCGGGAGATTAGCTCTTTAGTATTAAGCAAGTGTGGGAAAATAAAATTCGTGCGATCGCTGCCGTGTGCAAGTCATCCCTCATGCTTAGATGAAAATTCCTCGTGATGCCACCATTCCTGATACTAAATTAACTCGCTATCTCCTAATTCCTAGAGAACAAGACGATAAATCAAAATTTTTGGCGCAGGCAGGATTGACACTCGATAATCCAGAACTGTTAAGAGCCGCTATTCGTCAACTTGCCGATACGGTAGAAGCCATAGAAGATAGAAGTAATGAATATGGGACTTTCTATCGTGTCGAAGGTCAACTCATCGGTGTTAATGACACAAACTTATCTGTAACTACCATCTGGCTAATGCGTAAAGTTGATAGCCAATTCCAGTTTATTACTTTGATTCCCCACAAGGAGTGACCTGATCATGCTTGAACTTTACCAGCGTGTAGTCCTATCTCGCAACTTCCCAGAACATAACTTGAAACAAGGCGATGTTGTTGTGCTAGTTGATTATGTGCCTCATCCGAGTGGCGGCGAAGATGGCTATATTTTGGAGGTGTTTAATGCTGTGGGTGAATCAATTAATGTAGTTGCTGTACCAATGTCTGCCGTTCAACCCTTGAAAAATGACGAAATTTTCAGTGTTCGCTCTCTAGTTTGATACAAAGGGGGGAAGCATGGAGAGTATGATCGATCGCATACTCATAAACCAGATTTGGGATTAGCGGTGGCGGCGCTGCTTTTTCTTCCTCTTCTTCCTTTTGGGGGGAGGAGCTACAAACGTCCCAGTTTCTGCCAAATAGCGCTCCCGAAAATTCCATTTCGCCATTCTGCGAGCTTCCGTCACTGTCCACTGCTTCACCGGGGGCAGTTGTTCAACATCTTGGAGCGCTTCGAGATAGTCATAATCCCCCGTTAACTGCGCTAGCACCTGGGCAATCACGCCTGCACAAGAGCGGGGGTGCTTGACTACTTGCTCCTCTGCAAAGCGAATCACCACCCAATTTCCAGCCAGAAAAAACTGATTACGCTGCTGGTCTTTGCCCTGGTCAAGACAATGATGGGGCTGCTTTGTCCGTCCCTCATAGGGTTCATCCACTTCGATATCTATGGCTAGCCCAGTTGCTGCATCGATAAGGGAAAAATCACTACTGTAGCTATACTGGCTACCAGGGATAGCAAAGGTTAATCCTTGAGTCACATCTGGAAAATAATGTTTCAGTACCTTGAAAAAGAATCCCTCACTTACCCCTGGCTGAGCTGTACTCTCTCCCATCGGTTGCCGTACTTTTCCATCCAGTAGCGCAAAAAGCTGTTTTTGGCGCTCTCCTTTTCGACCCCGCTGCTGTCGCATCACCGCTGCGGTGGTGCGTTCTGTTGACTTAAGATTGTGCAAGTATTCCTGTTTCCGTTGTTGATAAGTGGCTAGCTTTCGCTTATATCTCACTCGGTAAAAATAAGCAGCACAATAGGAGTAGCACAACAGAGCGATCGCAATCGCCAAGCTACTGATAATTCCCAGAATCAGGGCAGCAGGACTCAAGCCCACAAAGACATGAGCTGCTAGCACAGTCCCCAGACTTAAAATCCCAGCCAGCAACACCCACTGCGCTTTCAAGGGTGGTGGTGGGTTTTGGGGAAGCACAGGAGGAATCGGTTTGGTTAAATTGCAAGGTTTCACCCGCTCTGGATGAGAAGCCAGAAATTCTAGCAATAGAGGAGGAAATAGAACCACTGGATAGTAACTAACCATCAGCCTACTCATCAAATCGACGTTGGTTAGGGGGAACAACCCATAACAAACAGTAACCTTCTTTTGCTCGTCTGCCATCCAAGGTCAGCTCTACCCCCAGCCGCTTAACATCCTTGGCGCATTGTAGCCCGTCGAGATAGCCTGCATTCCACTGGGTCAGATGGCGAGCGAACTGCCCCTCCTTAGAAGTTGCCCAATTCAAGGCTTCAGCTTCCTTGAGGGTTAGCTGCCTAGGACCTGTGGGGTCAGGCTCCCCCGCCAGCCAGGGAGGGACTGTCACTCCCACCAATACCCCTAATGCAATGGCTCCGAGTAACACAGCGGCAGCAGGGACAACAGAAGTAAAAAACCGTTTGGCTTCAACCCCCTCATGCTGACGGATTAATTCCCCAGCAGCTTTGGCGATTGCCCCCTTTTGTCTTTCTACAGTGGTCGTCTCCACTAATTCCATTGAGCGCAGAAGTTCTCTTGTCCAACTCTGAAACAACCGCTCTAGCGCCAGAGGGGAGTCTTCTAAGAGTACTTCTAAGCGCCCCGTCGCAATCAGCATCAGGAAGACTGGATCGTTGGGCGTCAATCCTGTGCCCACGACTAAATTCAACACCCGCGCCCTAAACTCACTGTCCTTCCCCTCTAGCACCTTCTCTAGCAGGGTCTGGCTAGCATTAACTTCACTATTGCCCTGCTCCATTTGAGCCTCCCGTTTGAATTGGTGAGAGGATACCTGCCGATTCAATGGCGGCATAGGCTTTATCCAAAAAGATTTTTAGCCGCTGCTTGCTAATGATGCCTAGCTCATTGCTTTTGGCTGCTGTGGCGAAAGTCCATTTTTTCTCATCAATCAGATTCCGCTCCAAATAGCCAAATTTGGGGAAATCGATCACCGGCACCTTATCCCTCTTGATTAGATTCTGCAAATCCTCATGTCCATCCAGGTGCGACCAGCTGTCGCATAATCCGCCGTTCCTGACCAATACATGGGGAAGCCGCCCTTCAAAGCGACGCAGGGACTCAATGAACAAGGTCACCGAATCATAGCCCCCAGTACAGACAAACCACTTGCATACCTCTACCCCATGTTCAGCCCCAAGCGTCAGCAGATTATTTTTCTCAATCCAATCAGTGACCAGGGGATAGACTTGGGCTGGCAGGTTGACAATCACTGGCGTTTTGAGTGCCCACTCGAAGATCTTGTCAGTGGAGTAGGATTTCTTTTCATCCTCACTAAAGAAAATCTGCTTAAAGCCTTTGTTCTTAGAGCAGTAGTCTTTGGGCTGATAAATCTGGCCCACATCCGGGTTCGTGCGGTCTGTATCCACTAATTTATAAGACAGCTTCTTCTCAATGCAATATTCAATGAGGACGCGGGCAAACAGAGACTTGCCCACTCCCCCCTTTTCTCCATCCACAAGGTGTATCTTGGTCATTTGGCTCTCCATCTCAGCAATTCAAAATTCTGGCACTCAAAATGAACAAACCGAAGACAGTCAAGGCTCTCAGGAATTGTCACAATGCAACTTGAGGGCGCGACAGCTTAAAAACAGCGATCGTCAAACGTTCCTTCCCCTGCCACTTCTACTAGCTGGGTAACAGTCAGAGCCTCTGGCTGCTCCTGGAAGTGGGCTTTCTCTTCCCCCACTTCCTTCGGAGATTGCAACCCCCAACTATCTCCCCTTCTCTGGTCAACCCAGCCAGAAGTGGTCTTAATCGGTAACTTGAGCTGAAAGCGCAAATAGTCAGCCTGCTTTTCTAAAGCATGGACTGCCTCTAGTCCCACCAGCTCTAACTCTTCTTTTGAGTAGTTGCCTGACTTCAGGCAAGCTAGAGGTAGCCAGAAGGCCCGCAGGGCTTGCAACATCATTTCCTTGACCGGTGAGACTGGATGTTCCTTGATATAAGTCAATAGCAGGGCATCTGGCGTATTCACTACAGGCTGATAGCGCCAATTAAAGGACAACTGCCTTTGTTTCTCACCCATCTAAACCTCCGCAAGGGTACTACTGATTGCCTCCTTGAGTACAGTTTGTGTCTGTGGGAGCAACAGCTTCTGGAAATAAACAAACAGACAGTAGACATCCACCAACCGACTGCCCATTCCCTTGGGGTCGAGCACTTCCGGGAGCCGCACGTCGGCGTGCCAGCTAATGCGGCTAAATTCAAAATGCTGCTTGAGTTCTGTTCTCAGGTAATCAGCTGTGCCCCCACAAAGGACGACCTCATCCAAATCTTTGGGCAAAGTCTCCCGCAGCCAACCCGTTAGCTGTCGTGCATATTCACTGCGGGCTTCTCTAATGGCTTCCCTAATCATCTCGACTTCGTTTCTTCTTTCTTTCGGCTTAGTGCTGCGAGCCAAAGGCAGCAGCGGACGCGGGGTGATTTCTTCTCCCGCCAGTGAGATCGCTTTAGCTAGACGCTCTGCCTTCTGCCCACTGGTGCGCTCCACGACCCCATTCACCAGCTTGATAAAGCCAAATTCACTGGTCTGGAATTGACCGACTTCTCCCCGCTGGGACACCAGCACCGAACCATTGCGGTAGCCCACCATCACCACGGCACAGACCTGCTCTTTTAAGGCTTCACCCTGGTTTTTGGCATACATCATGTAAATGCCCCCACCCTCTGGCTTGCAGTTAAAGGCCTCTAGCTTCACTTGCATCGTGCCCCCAGGCGTCTGGTAGTTAGCCAAAGCTTCCTCCAGAAGTTGTTGAAAGCGTACTTGGTCTTTGTACTCTCCAGGCGGCAGGAGGCAAGCGATCGCTACTCGCAACCTACGTCCCAATTCCAATTGCTCAGCCAATACCCACACCGCTGCCAGAGTCTTGTACAGCGCCCGCTCGTGCTTGAGTTCGGATAGTCCGGCATTGCCCAAGAAGCGAGACCCAGCCAGATAACCTACCGCGTAGTAATCTTCACCCACCCCTACCCACGCCCGGTCTTTGGGTGCAGCCTCTCCTAACTTTGTCCTTTGGTATTGCTCAATCGAAGTCCCATCAACCTGGATAACTTCAGGTTCCATGCATAGTGAGTACACTTCTCCAGTTTGAGTACTAGCCAATACCTTGGTCATCGACCCACCAAAGTCCAATGCCAAGGTAAGCTCCGGTGGCGTACCTTTTTTTCTTCTGCCCATCTGCTTAGAAAACTCCCTCTTCAAATTCAACTCGTAAACAACTGAATAAATCAGAATTTTTGCTCTTATTCAGCAACAAAAAAAATCTTCTAATTACTGGCTATTACTTGCGTTAACTTGTCGCTACTTATAATTGCTTTTTGTGCCTTTTTTTTTGGAGCAAAGAAAATCACAAAATCCTTCAAAACTTCTTGCTATTCCTTTCTATTCCTTCTTGCCACACTAGGTCATCTCACTGTTGATAGGGGGTGGCGGCACTTCCCGATATCACTGCCTAGCACAGCACCCTGGGGTAAGGAGCAAGCCATGCCGCTGTACGTACATTTTGGTCAAATTCCTTCGTTGTCGGTGCGGCAGGCTTGTTGGGGGATACCCCCAAACCCCCTCATTTCCCCATCCAAAAGGTAGATGAAAATCAGCACCCAAAATTTCCATAAAAGGTATAGAAATCACTTTTGTTCGCTTAGGGACAATAACAATAAGCTATGAACAGTTTTTGCTGGTGCGCTAGCAGCAAAGGACAGCAAACAGTGAACAGTAGACAGTGAAAACTGGGAACTGAGAGCTAAGAGCTGAGAGCTAATAACTAATAACTGATAATTGTCAAAGCCATGCCCAAAGCTTACCGCTACCAAAGATTGGAAATTCGCTTAACGGCGGACGAGCGTGCGCTGGCTCAGAGCCAAGCCTCGGAGGCAGGACTGACGGTGAGTGAATTATTCCGTGCCTCCACGCTCAAGCATCGCCTCCCTCGACGGGTTAGTGATGTCGCTTTTAAAACCTACTGGGAACTGGGCAAGATTGGGGTGAACCTTAACCAGTTGGCAAAGGCAGCGAACACCGCTATCAAGCTAGGGCAGGCTCCCCCAGCTGACCCTAGTGAATTGGAGCGGTTGGAGAGTCTATTGCAGCAGATACGCCAGGAAATCTTAGATGTTGATACTCTGGCTGAGGAGTGATTTAGACAATATTCCCCAATGAACATTTTGAATTGGAGCGCAGGGACTGGTGATTGGTAAACAGGTTAAAGGCAAGGGATTTCGTGGCTGCCTTAATTACCTGCTAGGCAAACAGGGAAGTCAAATTATTGGTGGGAATATGGCAGGGCAAAATCCTCGCGCCTTAGCAGCAGAGTTTCGTGTCTCCAGACAGCTAAATCCCCAAGTACAACGAGCCGTGTATCATACCAGCCTCTCTGTGAGAGCTACAGAACAGTTGGACGATGAGCAGTGGAAAGCGATCGCGTCTGACTATCTGGAGGGCATGGGCTTTGATTACAATCAGTATCTCATCGTTCGACACTCCGATACCGACCACAATCACATCCATATCATTGCTTCTCGGATTAGACTGGATGGCTCTTGCGTATCTGACTCTTGGGACTACCACCGCTCTGAGAGGCTTATCCGGCAGCTTGAGCAAAAGTATCAGCTACAGCCAGCTCTCTCTAGTTGGGACAAAGAGCGTCGCTCTCCAACCACTGGAGAACGGCGACTCCATAAGCGCACGGGTTCTGATAGCAAAAGGCAGCAACTCCAAGAAACCATCGACCAGGCTAGTCAGGATAAACCATCTATGCCTCTACTGGTGGAGAGACTTAAGCACCAAGGTATTAACGCTCAGGTAAAATTCACCCGCACTCTTAAAGTGAAGGGCATTTCTTATGAGCTGGGTGGCATGGCTTTCAGTGGCACGAAGCTAGGCAAGGCTTACACTTTCCCTGGCTTACAGAAGTATCGAGGCATTGACTACAATTCAGACCGGGATGACCACCAGCTCCAGAGGTTGAATGAAGTAGAGCCACAGTTTATCAAAAGAAGGCAGAAGGTTCTCAGAGGTACTCCTAGGTCGGAGCTTGCGCTAATTGATCCGGTTCAGAGGTCGCGCGTGCAGGTCGTTGCGCCTACTGTGGACGCACTTCTTACTTTTCACTCTTCTCAACAGTTTAGAGGGAAAAGGTACACAGCAAAGCGAGAAGAACAGGAGTTGGTACTGGAAAGGAATGAACCCCATGCAGAAATCTTACGCGCTGTGCCTGAGGCTAATCGCTCTCGTTGGCAACCCACCTCTATCCCCCAACTCACTGAGGCTGATGTTGAGAATATGAGGTTACTGAAGGAACAGTTGAGGCAGGCAGAAATCGAGAGGTCGAGAAACAGAAAAATAGAGCGCTAGCGGTTAACAAATTAAATTCCAATTCCAATCAATACCATGAAAACCAACAAATCAATCATCGATACTTTAGAACACCCAAAAGTATCTCATACTTGCCTTCAATGGCAGAATTTTTCTATCGGAGCCTATCAACTGCCTAATGGAGAATTAGTCTTAACTGATAAGCAGATGTCACTGCCAATCAAACAATCGACAAAGCTTGCCAGAAATTTTGTAGACACAAATAATTTACCCCAAATTTGGGTTACGCTGCCCAATGGAAAAGTTCAGCAGGTAAACCCTCTTTCAACGTTGACTATTTACTGGAGATACTTGCTTGAATCTAATCTGATTCCTCAGTTTCTGGATGCACAGGAACAAATCAACTTACAAAAAATCACTGAACAATTGGAAACTAGTCCGCGACAGGAGTTAATATTATCACAAGCACAGCCAGTTTTATCTAAGTCTGAACAATCGAGCTTTTTATCGGTCAAACCCATTTACTTGAAAATCGAGACAGACAAGAAGCCTTACCCAGAACTAGAATTGCTCTCACTCCCCAATGGAGACTACCGAATTAGTTATGAAGCTGGGCTACTTCTGATTGGTTCAACCCCGGACTGGCTAGCGACGCTGGAACATTCTCCTAAAAAGCTAAAATCTTTAAGAAAAAGAGGGTTTTCTGGTGAAACAATCACCTGCTACAAGTCGGGGATGAAGGGAGATTATGTCACCAAGACTCTGAGTTTTTCTGACTTTTTGACTATCTGGGAATACTTCGCAAATAAAGGAAATACCCAGGCAACAGCTATTCTCAAAGCCTTGGCAAAACCAGGGATTTACACCCTCGCCAATCAAGTCGATCAGAAACTGTGATTGGCACGAAGAGCCATTTTTTGAATCCTCCTTAACAGCTCGGTGGAACAAAGATTATTCCCATTCATACCCCAACACTAAAAGTACATCTTCTACCTCCATGACCTTTGTTACCGGGTCTTCCTGTAAATTTCCGCCACCCGGACGGCTCATTTTTAATTGCCACTTGACTGGTGGGTTTGCTGTGGGCACTATCTCAATTCCCATTGCAGCTACGTCTTTGAGACGGAAATGCAATCCGCCATATTGATTGACTCGGGCAAGAGTCATGGTGTTGGAATCAGCGGGTGGTGGTTCAGGTAATGGAGGAGTCATAACAACTTCGTAATTGTCTGCATTTGTACAGCGTGCCAACAGCCAAATCGTATTGACCTTCAGCGTCTTGCCATGATCCCGGATGGGAAATAGGTTGGGCGACATTTCCAACTCAAAGACATTGCCATCTTCTGGATCAGTGGGATACAAGAAACGATGCCATTGACTGGGGAACTCTTGGCGCAAGTTGAACATTCGCAGCGAAGGAGTCGCTTCATCCTGGCTAAAGTATTCTCGAAGGTGAGCGATCGCACCACTCTTAAATGGTCCAGCATCTTCTCGCGCCATATATTTGATGTGCAAAATAGCATCCGTAATCGTGCTGTAATCAAACTGACGTAAATCCTTACCAAAGTTCTCACTATTGTCATGGAACAACTCTAGAGACCATTGACTAATGGCCCCTGCTCCTTCAAAAGGTAAGTAGCGCTCGTCGCGGAAGTTCAACTCGAAAATGCCGCTGTCATTTTGGGCATTGCTGGCAGCGATCGCTTTCACCGGAATGTTGTTTTCAATGAAGCGATTATCAGTAGTCGGAAAGCCCGCATCATCTGTATTTCGGGGGTAGCCGTCAGGTATACTGGTATTGATGCGAATGCTGTTTTTCAGCAAGCGGAGGGTGCAAGAAATTGTCGTGTATGGTCCGACGACACATGGTAGCGTAATACTAACTGACTTGATGCGGCGGAAATAATGACCGGGATAGTCAAGATCGAAGATCTCCTCGGGTAAATCGACAACACACTGTCCGGTTTCCCGAAGTTTGACTAACGCCAATGGCTCAAGTAATGCTAGAGAAACGTGCTTGGTAATTTCATACTCACGACGATTTTGCTCTAGATAGGCAATCTCCATCCGTTTGAGATCTTTGTGAAGACGTTCGCCTGAGAGTAATCCCTTCTTGAGGCTATCCCAATAGCCAAACTCAATAAAGTTAGTATTCTCAATGCCCAGTTCGTAACGGAAGCATTGTTCTGCTCGTTTGGCTAAGTCGTAGGCCATCTGATAACTCTGGAAGTATAGAGTTGAGATTTGGCTAATCATCCAGCTATAAAGCTGTTGATTGGTGTATTTGTCTTTCATAAACTGAAAGACTTCCTGAGAGTTTTGGATCTGCAACTCTTGACTGGCTAAGTCTCTTTCAGCAATTTCAACCCTTACTTTGGCAGTTGTAATTTGTTGCTCAATCTGCTCTATTTCTTTTTGGGCTAAGCCAGCTTGATGCTCCCAGTCATCAGCTCGACGTTGATGTCCACCTTCAATTGAGGCCATGGTAGCAGCGTGGGAATGCCTTGCAGCTAGGTAGCTCAGTGCACTACTCTCCGCTCGATACAGATTCCCCAGAAATGTACCGCCAAAGGAAGCGGTGAGTTCAGGGGTACTGACCCCTTGCACCCCAAGTTTAATATCTGGGATTAGGAAAGCAATGGAGGCGGCAACATTCAGGAATTCTGCCCCTTCTTGCAAACCTCGTGCGAGTTCTAACTCACTGGTATGAGTGATTTCGCTCGGATTTTTATATTCTCTGCTAGAGTAATACTGGTAACGAATGTCAGCCAGTTCTCTGGATTTTTCCAAACTGGTAATGGATTCCTTCGCCTCTTCAATTGTCTTCTGTTTCATCTGGCGAATGGATTTCAGTACATCAATTTCATGACCTGCTCGGAGTAAAGACAGTTCTTCTGCATCTCGTTTTTCCAGGGCAGACAACAAAGCTCCTCCCAGTGATTTGATATCATTGCAAAGTTCCAAAGCCTTTTGCAGTATGTAAGTGAATCGATAATTTGGTAGTGGGGCGTTTAAATCGCTCAAGGCGCTACTCAAATCAACGCCAGCGGCAACAGCTCTGATCAGCAGAGCCGGATCAATGGGTGGCTGGAATAGGGCTAAGGAGCGGGTAACGCCTTCAATATTCATGCAATTGCGGATCTTGAATAGGCGATCGCCAATGGTATCCCAATAGGTCAATAACTTATTATTAGGCAAAAGGCAGAAATAGAGCATCGGAGGCTGGCTTTGGGGGCGCGGCTGCTCTAAAACTCCTATGTCAGTTAGCATGAACGTGCGAGCTAAGGCTGCGATCGCATTGGCGGGTTTGGGAGCAGTTATTGCTTGGTCTTTTAAGGCAACTCTCTCGTTAAATCTCTTTGTGGGCAATGCTTTCAGCTGTAAGTTCTTCGGCAGTAATCGAGTTGGAATTTGAGTTTCCAACTCAAGCAGGGGATTAGTTACTCTGGCATTAGATAATTCATCAAGGGAAGAGCGCAAATCAGCAAAGCTTCGGGCAGTTACTTCTCGACCTTTAACCTGCTCAGGTTGCCGTCCCAAAATTTGAGCTGCCAAGACATAAAGCTGAGTTGCTTCATTAATTGATTCAATCGTGTCTTGCTTAAACAGGGAGTCAGCCCAGGCAATCAGGTTATCCAGATATTTCATTACCACTGACTTCATATAAGCCACAATGCGAAGACGGGCAATGAGATGGGGATTAAAGGGATTTTCTTCCCATTGTGAAATTTGATTTTCGTACTCTGAATTACCACGATTAATTAAATCGACGATCTCTTGCAGTGTTGTTGCACCATTGAATTGATAGAAAGGCTTAAGTTTCCAAAAACGGCGATGTTGCTCGTCGGCATCTAAGCCTTCATTCTCAGTTTCGGTAGGATCAAAAATATAGTGATACCACCGCTGTGCATCTTCAAAGCGTCGATTTTGCGATAGCTGATTCGCGATCAGCATTGGAATATGGAAAAATAGTTCCCAGTTGTATTGGCTGTAAGCTCCCTCATGAGTAAAGTCGATATCTTCCTTTGGTGCTCTGAATCGAAAACCTATTAATGTCCTAGCCTGAAAACCATATTCTCGACCAAAGTTGAATGTTGAGCTAGGTGTTAATTGTCGATGCAGGTCTTTACCGTCTCCTACAGTTACAGGCTTAAGTAACCCTTCAATTCCGAAGCGATTAAGCTGCTCTATAAACAGACAGGTGTAGGGATGATAAAACGTGCGAAAATGATAGACTTTTTTGACATTCTCATTAGAAAGAATGTCACCAATTGAAGACCCAAAGGGTGTTCTTGTTACAGGCACGACCGCTGTAGCGACGATTTCATCTGTCAAGGTTTCGGGTTCATCCTCACTAGCTGTTATGGCAACCCGATTGATGACTGTATTTTGGTCAGCAATCGTAAAAGTACGACTACGACTCTGGGATAACGTTAATGATTCTCTCTGGAGAGATGAATCATCTGTTTGTTGTGGTAATGGCAAGATTGCGGAACGAATACCAGATAAACTGCCTAAATCGATCTGTCCACGATTCAATGAGTTTTGAAGAGAGCCTACAGTAGTAGAGGGAGAAGAATTAGAGCCATAGATACTTTCAGGTATGACAAAAAATGTGCGCTTAGAATCTTCGTAGAAAAATGGAGCTTGGGAGTAAAAGTGCAAATATTGGTGAGGTGGTGTGATGTAGAAAAAATCCGGAGCTTTCGTGAAGATTTTCTCGATCTTGCTATTTTTAATAAGAATTATACCATCGTTTCCAACAGTTATGTCTGAAAACATGGTCATTGTTTTTGCTTGTTGAAACTTCATGTGGCGGTTAAAACTAACAGCATTAGGGACACGATAAGCAAATTCATTGGGGAACCAAAAGTCACGTTCAGATGTTTGTTGCTCAGGGTTTGAACGATATCCTACTTTCGGATCTTCTCCGCATCCTAAGAAACAGAAGAAACCACTAGGTTGAATTCCATAGAATTGATGATATGGATGCGATGGCTGATGGTAGAACAAGTAAACACACAGACTATCTTTTTTAACTTCTGCCCAAAAATAAAATCTTCCTTTGTGCTCAAATTTATATACTGAGTTATTAGGAACCTTTGTAGAAATGGAATTTTCAGATGTTTTTGGTGTACTCCACTTTCCTTGTCGATATTCACTCCAAGAAAGTTTGATCTCCCAATATTTCTTAGGCTTTTCATTTTTATCGAGTTCACTTTGACTAGGCTCTTTTGCCTTCTCAGTAAAAATAGGCCAGAGCAGCCATAGGCGGCGGTTATAGACTACAGGTAGTAAATGTTCGCCTTCGATATTGATGTCTACCTTTTCCCAAGGAGTGAAATAAGCTTGGTCAACCCACCGACGGTAATAGTAAATGGGAGGAACGCCTTTTGTACGGGCAAAGATGTGGACAACCTCGTCAGTTACATCTGGATCCTGATTATATTCAGGTGGGTCTTTATATAAGCCGCTAATTTCTAGTCTGGCGACTTCATCTAAGCGTCTGAGGTAAGTTAGGTAAGCTCTTTCAACGGCATCAGCAGTCACTTCTTCTTGGAGTAACGCCTCTCTCAATTCTTCAAAGAAGGGGGTTTTATCATCCCGCAATTCTGGTTCAGTGTAGTTTTCTGGATAGAGGAATACTTTGCGGTTGGCTTCCCAAACCCGATAGTTTTTGCGCCACAGCCATTGCTCAGCCTCATCTCGTTCAAAGCGTACCTCAGGTTCGAGTCCCATAAACATGCGATGCACAAATAGCTGGACAGAGGAAATAGCTTGCTTGATGCGAGAGGTCATAAAACACGGACTCATTTCTGAGTCGATCAAAAAGTGCCCGTATAAATCGTCTGTGTCTCTAAATTCGCTGTGATTGGCAAGAAGAAAGTCACGCAGAGCATTCCTGCGTTTAATGCGTAGTTGGTTGGTCAATTGAGGAGCAATTGCTAACCATTGCTCCGTATCGTAGCGGGCTTTAGCGGCATTGCGGATTTGTCGTGCTTGTTTAATAGTGGCGGATGGAGAATTCCACTGCCAAATTTGAGATGCTGTTACTCCAGCTTTTTTAATGAGGGCAAAGGCTTGTTGGAGTCGAGTAAGCCACTGCTCATCTTGAAAATCAGCTGGGAAGTTAAAGTTGTACCCCTGTTGACCAACTAAGAATTCCAGAGAGACCAAATCCCAACCTGTTTGTTCACTGACAAGAGAGAGGAGTTCTGACTGGTTGAGTGAGTTGTCATGGACAGTCTTGAGGAGCTGCACCAGTGAAAAAGTGCCGGAGAAAAGTTGGCGATCGCGCTGATAGCTCTCGGTTAATCGTAGCCAGCTATCTAATGCTGTTTGTTCTGGAATGGTTTCAACGGGGATATTGCTTAGATCATACCAGCCGATATCACGTCCTGTACTCAAGACAAACTCTAGTTCCGTGGCGGGGATGCCTAATCGTGCCAGCACGATGGATAGCTTGGCTAGACGGGTAATCACTGCATATGCGCTTGGGAATGCGTCAGTATCAGCCGTGTCTACCTTGCTGTATATAAAGTCATCATTGAGGAACACAGATATTGCTCGTTGTGTTTCATCCTGCGGATGGGCAAGGTAAACTCTCAAAAGACTTTCGCAAACGTCTACAGCCAGTCCTGTTATGCTCGTTAGGTGTTGAACAACGAGATTGGCTGTTAGAAATTTGATGAGTGGAGTCAGGACGAAAAGAATACGTTCTTTCTCATCAGTGAGTCCTACTTGAATCAGATTTTGATTGACTGCATCAGGGTCTAAAAAGGTTGCAAACTGTTTCTGGTTTGAGAATTGTTCTGTAATGTAGGCTTCCTGTTCTGTTTCAGAGAGTTCAGAACTGCCATCAATAATAGCGATCGAAATTTCAACTTCCTCAAAGACTAAGGCTAGTTTTTCCGTTAGTAAAGCTTTTAAGTCATCGATTAATAAATCTTGCAGTGGCTGAGTTGGATTGAGTTTTTTCAATTCCGTCCGTAGTTCAGCGAGGGCAATCGCGATCGCATCATTAGTTAGCGGAATGGGGAAGTCAGGCGAGAAGCGATGAGCTAAGAGATAGTCCAGTTCTTGAATGCTAAAGCCTGATGCCGTTAGGCGATCGAATAGCTTAATGAAATTCCAGGTGTCCTCTGGTGTTGCGTCTTGAGGTGTATCATTTGGTAGTTCAAAATGAGTCAGTCCAAACTGATTAGTTAACTGAGTCAGTGTTAAATACTCGCGGATAGAAATCCGTAATGTTCTTGCTAGAGAAGCAATGCGATAGAGCTGAGATAGATTATCGAGATTAACCTGATCGTTAGGTAAAACGCTTTGAATTAACAATCGGAGATCGTCGGCTGAAATATTGATTGCAGCCAACACAAGAGGCGTAATTTCAGGATCGAGATCTCCTTCTTCTAGTAGATGATGGGCATTAGGATTATTAACTTCAGTCCTAGCGTCGTTTAATCCGAAGATATCATTTAAGTCAATAGCATCCGGAGGGTTAAGGGGGTTATTAACTGTGGTATTGAGGAATAGCTGCTCATACAAAGATTTTTTATCCCCATAGGGACGGGTGCTAATGGGTCCCCACCAGCTTAAAAGTTCCGGGATGGATCGCTTAAACCGCTCCTTGAGTTGCTTGAGAGCAGCGAGTTGAATCAAAAATGCATTGTTAAGACTGCCATTTCCCACAACCGCAATGGCGTGATCAAGCTCAGTAACCGACCAACCTAATATCCTGTGTAGGCGGGTAAAGCGGTGTAAGCGATTGCGCTCACCGTTAGTCAGGTCGAGCGTTGCATCTTCCAAAGCACAGGAACCTACCTCAAACTCGATTTCCTTACCATTGGGATTGATAAATTCAGAGGTTAGCAGCTTATGGAGTTGTTCGTAGCTGAGTTGCGATCGCTTCATTATGGTCAACACAGCATCACTGGAACCCAATCCATGATTGCCTGTTTCTCCGGTAATGATTTGCCGTTCGACTAAAGTCATGCCTAAATGAGCCATTGCTCTGTCAATTGGCTTTGGTAAATCTCCAGGACGATGGAAGGTATCCATTAATTCTGCAACTGTGATGCCCAAGTGATTCAAATACACCTGGCGTTCTTCATGGGCTAGGTCAAATGGCAATGACCAAGTAGAGAAATCCCCAGCTAAAGTTTCATAGGCTGCTGGTAAAATATGCTCTGGATAAGCTCTTAATTCTTCTGTTGTGGCAGTGGTTTGGGGTGGATTTTCAACGGATAGATTGAACGGGGGACCGTTGGCAACAGCATTTTCAAGCACTTCATTGACTAAATCAATGTAGGGCATGGCTGTATTGGTGTTGGCACAGTCTAGACGGATATGAGCCAGATCGGGTCGCTGCCGCAGGAGTTGCTCCAGTCCAGAACGACTACCCGCATTGGATTCTTCTAGAAATTGCAATAAATCCACAAAGTAAGCTGCGGGACTTTGAATAGAACGGCAATGCTTGCATTCACAAAAATCTAACGATCCGAATAAGGTAGACCAATCAGGAATATCATCAGGCAACTCCTGCGGAGCAATCGCCCAATTCATGGCAGCAGGCTGAATGGGGTTAAATAGTGGCGAGTATCGCATTAAAGTTGCCATCGTCACCGTCGCTTTGTGTCGAGCGCTGGCATGGATGATTTGCGATTGAGTTGGCGTCAGCTTTCCTTTAAACTTACGCATAAAGGCGGATTCGTTCAGGCGAGTAATGCCAAAGGCTGAATTGGGAATGTCACTCTGCCATAGCGTTCGCACGGCATCAAACTTATCATCTTCTGGGACTAAGCTGAAGAGTCGGCTCATGCCTTCTAGCTGAGACACAAACGTGTTTGGGTCGGAGACATTCTCTAGAGCTTGGGGATTGGCTCGGAGGTATTTGCGAACGGTGGTAGTTTTAAATTCAAAGTTGGGATTATCTTGATTAAAGCTAACAAAGTCTTGGGTGCTGACCTCAGTATCGTTAGTCCATTTATGTAAAAGTCGGGCAGTGGGGAACGACTCGATTGCCAATCCCAGCATCTTATCAGCGTAAGCCCGTTTCCGATCGGCAGGGGTTTTCCCTTCAACACCTTCTGGTGGGTCAACATTACCCATTAAGTCAACGAGGTTGTCAACTTCCAGCGTGGCAATTTGTTTGGCATCTTGAATGTTATTACTGAGGAGGGTATCTGCCATCGGCATATGACCCAGGCTAAGGATGCTGAGTTGGGTAACGCGCTGAACTTCATCAACCGCTTCATCTTCAAAATCATTCCGCTGTCGAATTTCAGTCCAGAACTCTTCGGGGGAAGCGTTGCGATTAACCCAGGCTTTCAGCAAGGTGCGCTTTTGGGCAGGTGCAAGACGAGTCCGATTGAGAACTTCCCGAATGGAGGGTTCGGTTGAGGGTTCGGTGCGATCGAGTAGGGTTTCTTCAATTGCGATGTCTTTTAGTTGATCCACGATTCTGTCGATCTGAGTCTGGAATCGCTCGCTGATGATATTATCTTCAATTGCAGCGTTTAGGCGTGTACGATGGATCGGTTCTCCTTCTCCTACCAAAGCCATCAGATCTGTAGGGGAACCTTGGGTGAATAGAGCGTACCAAATGGCTGCATCTACCTCAGTTTGCTCAGCTAGTCGGAGCGCTTGCACCAGGTAACCCACTTGCTGCTCCGGAACTTGAGCTTTTTGGGCAATTAGGATAATGCCGCGATCACTGATTTTGTTGAGGTCATCCCTAGGAAGAAAGGGCTTGAGCTGAGCAAGGAGTTCTACATATTGAGAAAGTCCTCGGAAATCTTCATCTGGTTCGGTAATGGCAAGATTAATGATTTCTTCTGGATCGGCATTGAGAATCAGAGGGGAGCGAATTCTCTGACGCTGACTGACAATGACCTCAACAAACAAGTTAGCTTGCTCCTGACCCGGCTCAAGTTGACTGCGAGAATATTCAATCTCATAGCTGCCGTCTGCTTCAGTGCGGATTTTGCCCAGTTGTTGTTTACGAACCACACCTTGATTAAAGGCAGTCACAGTCATTGGTATCTCTGGCGGTGAGCCATCTCGGGTGACGATGCGACCACGTACAATGAAGGTTTTGTCTGGACGGGAAATGCTTCGAGTAATCGGGTTTTTAACTGTTGCTTCCACAACAGTGCATGAAGATGTAAACTCCTCCATTGACTCTTGAACAGGAATTTGCCTTCCCGCACAGCGACAAACTGGTGTATATTCCACTACATCACCAGCATTCAAAGCAGAAAGAGAAGCTCGGAAGTATTGAACTCGGCAATCGCCGCTATTGGGGATATATCGAGCCGTAACAATCTGAGTTTCCCCTTGATTAACTTGGTAACGAATTTCTATCCTGTTACTGGCATCTGCGGGAGAAACGCCCACAGTCACGGAAATTTGCTGACCTGCTGAAACATTCTCCTGGGGTGCAGGGGCATCAGGAGTTCCGTACCACAAGGAAATGCCTTCATGCTCAATCCGCATAGTTTGTCTGCTCCCTAAAACTTACTTACAAGGCTGGAATTGAAGGATCAATCATCTCCTTGGTTTCAACTCAGCTACAAACGGAGACAGAGGGGATTAACCCAATTGAATAAGCATCACCAAAGTTTAGATAGATCCATTCGATGTTCTCGGTCATATTTTTCGTTTAGTTAACCAGGAACTGGAGTTGAAGATGTTGGCTCTTGAAATTCCAATCGGATGACTGAGGTTGTATCCTTTAAACGCAGGGCAAAGCGTTCGTATACCCGGAAGCAATAGTTCCCATCCTTATCTTGATTGGTATATTCCGTTTTGGCATCGACACCAACAACTAAATCCATGGTGTTGCCCCCTAGAGAGAGGAATAAGCCCCGAAATTTTGGTACTGTACCCGTGCCGTAGTAACGGGGATAGTATCCGCAAGAATACAGATAATGCATACCCCGTCCATACATCTGCATATCTTCGCTCTGCATATACATATCTTTGTCAGAAGGCATTTCTGTCACCAAGGGCTTGATCCGATCAGCTGGGATAATCAAGGTTGTGGGTAAAGGAGCGTAGCTATCGGCGTAGGGTTCAAAATTAAAGACACAGACATAAGGTCCGTAATGCGCCTGAGCGAGTCCCTGTCCGCTCTGAAGGCGAGAATAGGAAGTAGAAACACCACCAAAGCTATTTTCTCCATACCTGGGGGGTGTTTCTGTGGGGTCGAGAGTTGGTACTGTAACTATTTGGATTGTGGGGTTAGAACCATCAGCCTCTGGAGCATTGAGCAACCCGATACCAGCAGAGCCGGATTTGACAATTACTTTGTTTTCTCGGAACAAGGGATGCTGTGGGTTGCCAGGACGACGACCAGTCCCTACTGCTGCATCGCCTTGAAAAATGGCAATGTCTTCACCTTGAGAAATCAGGTTGGCTGCTCTAGTGGCAAGGGTAACGGCAGTTCCTAGTTCGGCTTCTCGCTCCACTTGTTGAACAGTGAGTTTGAATTCAACCACTAGTTCGAGTAGGGGGTTGATGGCTACTTCATCAACGGATAATTTTTGGTCGCCTCGCCCGTCAACTATGACGGTATCAGAGGGAATAGTGAGTTGGTTGGGGGATGGGGGAACGTGGATGGGAAGAAATTTGGCGGCGATTTTGGTGCGTTTGCATTCGTCATGGACGGCGCGATCGAGCTTGTTCCAGATTTCTTCGTCCCAGGGGAGTTGGTTTCGGTTTCTTTGATTGATATCCATTATAAGTCTCCTTTTTGGTTAGTTGTAATTTGAGCGGATTTTGGTGCGATTTCATTCATGATGGACGGATGTCGATTTGGTGCCAATATTCGTCTAATTTTGTCTTTAATATCCTGAAAATCATCAAATCCTCCTAATCCTGATACTGACTTTGAGAAGAATGGTAATTTTTCTGTCAGTGTCAATTTTCATAATTTTTCTCCTTGTGTGGTAGCATAATTATTTGAATTTCCTGATATTCACCTTTTGTTTTCTCCTTGTTTTTGATGGATAATGTTGGGTTTCGTTGCCTCAACCCAACCTACAAGAGCGGGGCGATCTAGTACTATTGGAATTTAGTTTTGAACCACTTCCCAAGTGCTTTAGGTAACCTGTCGCTGCCTTGTATCCAAGCAGAAAAAGCTTCTGCAAAGAGTTCTTGTCCCTTGGGGGTGTTGGGATTACGCCAATCTTCCCAGGCATAATCCTTCTTGGTAGAGGGCGATTGTATACCTTGCATTGCTTGTCGATTGGCTAACTTGTTTTGCTTTATAACACTGGCAAATTTTGAAAGCAATCCAGGTCTAGCTTCCTCAGCGGCATGGCCCACTTCGTGAAGTATTGTATCTACTTTTTCTTCATCAGTTTCCAATGCGAAATACCTAGGAGAAAACACAATCATGTGTTCCATTCCCCCATCTTCATTGTCATAACTGTCATAATAAGCACTATGCTCACTACCTGAGCCCATAGGGCTTTCATCACTTGTAATGAGCTTTATATCCTGAAGATTCTTCCTGACAGATTCAGGAAGTTGTCCGAAAGCCTTATCTAATAGCTCTAGATCAGCAGTGGTCCATTTTGTTTTACCACCAAATTCTCCAAGGCCGTACTTTTTCTGTAGTTCCTGGGCTTTCTTCTCGGCTTCTTCGGAAGCAAAATATTTATTTTCGTATTCAGAAGATTCTAATTTATCGGTGGACTGTTGCCCCTTATTTACTCGAGTTGCATTCGTTTGGACATCTGTTGGCGCTCCATATTCACCCTGCTTGGGTCTTCTACTAATTCCAAGGCGTTCTCTAAAGAAATTTTTTAGTTCTCGCTTTTCCTTACCATGGAATCTGAACCAAAGCTTTCGAGGACTAATTCCTTGTTCAGAAAAAATTACTTTTAGTTCATCAGCTGATAAGGGCTTTCCATTGCTCCCCAAGGCATTAAGGATGGCTCGCTCATCCTTATTAAAAACAAAACCTTTCAGTCTCTCCCTTATTTGTCCTAAAACTTCTATTTCTCTCGTAGTTTTCTCTGGTGTTGACATCGTACCAGATGGATCGATTAGGTTGAGGGCTCTACCTTTCACATAACTATAAATATTGAATCCATCCTTTATACCGATCGGGTCTGCTGCTGTCCATCGGCCTAGCCAGGATGCGTAATACCTTGCACTGTGATAGTACAATCCCGTCTCCTCATCACGCTCTTTCCCGGTATATCGATACCGCTTCAAACTCACCTCCGCTTCTGAGCGTCCAGATCGATAGGCGGTCATGCCATAGGGATGATATTCCTCATAGGAAATCACCTCCCCATTTACATCCAGTTCCAAACTGGCTGACTCTAAATGGTTGCTGAATTGATAGCGAATCACCGACACCTCTAAATCCGTTGGCGGATTCACTCCATCGCCCGCATCCACCGTCTTCGTTTCCACCAACGCAATTCGCTGCTGGTCATCTATCACATGAAGTGTTTCCCGCTCCAGCGCCACGGTTTCGCCATTGCCGTTGTACTCTCGATAAATTTCAAATCCACCCAGATAAATTCGTTCGTTTTTACGAGTTGGCGTGTCTCCTACTGCCGCTTGCCGTTCTGTTACCTTCCGAACTCGCTGACCGCTACTGTCATAAACGTAATAAGTAGTTTCCGGTGTTCCTTCATTGACGACCTGGCGGCTAGTCGCTTTGAGCCGATCCTGGTAATCCCACTGCATTAACGGCAAATGAGGCATGGTTATCATATTGCCGTGGGTATCGTAGGTGTAGGCGGCTGAAAACTCACCCTCTCCATCACCGGGTCGGCTGGTGGCTAACAAGCGATTGCTATCTTCGGCATATCGGTAGCGGCGCGTCCAGTTGCCATTGGTAGCAACATGAATCATCGCCAGGATATTCCCCACCCCGTCGTATTCGTAGCGTTCGGTGTAGTTTCGCATCGCCTGACTATCATTGGGATGCGGCAGCGGCATCACCGGAACATCCTGATGGTCTGGTTGCGGGTTTGCCTGTTGTCCGGCGTGTTCCCGTCCTTCTGCTCGCGTCAGACGGTAGAGCGCATCATATTCATATCGTGCGTTGGGCGACACAACATCATTGTTAAAGAAAATCCTCTGTTGGGCATCATCCCGAATCTCAGTGATATTTCCCACCGGATCGTAGGTATAGTTTAGATTCTGGATACCACAGGGCGGCTCAGGTGGGTTAGGGCAATCTCCTGGAAACGCAGTTCCCCGGCTGGTAAATAGACGGGTCAGGCGGAAGGTTTCCGGGTCATAGGTATAGGTTGTCCGTACCCCATTGCCATACTCAATTAATGTCCGCTGACCCTTCGCGTCATAGTCAATGTTCTCCACAAAAACGGTTTCTGTTGCTGCACCCCGTACCCGCACGTACACTTGTTCCAGTAGATTGGCTTCGTTGTACACCGGACGGGTTACACTCTGGTCTGGACTGGTTAACAACGTGGGGCGGTTCAGGGCATCGTATTCGGTACTCGCAGTAAATACCTGGAATTCCAGGCTATTGGTGGGGGAACCCTCAGACCAGTCAACAACAGATGCTTTGTAATCACTAATCAGTTGGCGTGTTATTTCCAGCAAATTTCCTTTGAAATCAAACCGTTGATTTGTGACCAAACCACTGGAGTCATAATGTTGGTAAACCTGTCCCCGAAGATTAAGATTTAGCTCTTCCTGCTGCCCTTCTCCATAAACAAACCGTTCAATTATTTGAGAAGAGCCACCCTCAATTTGTAACTGCTGTTCTACAGGACGACGTAAGGCATCATAAACGGTATGAAAACGGCGATGTTCCAGCACTGGAGGTTCCACTTCTATGCTCGGTTCGTTCTCATCCCAGGCATAGAACGGCTGTCCTGTCGCATCCATCAGCATCCAGCGATCGCCTCCATCCATACTATGCTGGAAGAGTAAATTTCCAGCAATGTCATAGCAGGGAACAAAGTCCGTTTCTGCACTAGGGAGGTTGATATACTCCATTACTCGATTTCCCCGCGCATCCTGAATCCACAGAGGTTTACCCTCAATGTCGAGTTTGGTGTAGGTCAGATATTTTTCTTCAGTAATAACATCATCTTGCTGCCACTTATTGTGCGCGATCGCTACGACTTCCCGCCCCAAACTATCCAGATGCGTTACTGCTGGAGTATTGGCATGAACTTCAGCCAAACGAGCTGCCCGTTGTTCAGCTGGTGTACCGTTAGAATAGCGATTATGCCAGCTATTGTTCGGTTCCAATACGGTGTCATTCCCATCGTAGGTTGCCATGAACCAGGGGGAAAACTCCACTCGACTGTAGGTTCCATCCGGCATTTCAGTACGAACCTGTCTTCCAACTGCATCGTAATAGAGGATGGGTGTAAGTCCTACTTCCTGGGGTTCTTCAAACCTATGCTCCGGTTCTCCCAGTTCGTTCTGGCTGAAATAGGGTTCGTACTGTTTGACGGGGTTGCCCTTGTTGTTCAGAATAGTTTTACCACTGGCAATCCAGCGTAAGGGACTTGCCTCAGTTTCGGGTTCTGCCTGAACCTTATTCACCAACACAGTTCCCATACCGTCTGAATATTCAAAGGCGACTTGAAGTGGGCTGTTCTCATCCCTATGCTGTTCGCGCATGATACTACAAGCACAGGCAGGATGCTCGCCCCAAGTCGTTGTGCCATAATTATTCTGTTGTTCCCCAAAGTAATACACATATCGGGCTGTAGCATTTTCCAGCCAGGTTCTGGCTTGGCTCTCGTCGTAGGCATTCTCTACAAAAAAGGCATGGAGTTCTGCTGAGGGGGGATTCGCCAACGTATCATTAAACGAACTCAGGCTGTCTGCTTCATCTCCTTTACCCATGACTGCCATTGCCGTTGGCAAGCCCAGCACATCAAAGTAAGCCTGCGAGAGATTGCCGTTGATGTCCCGCACCTCGGATGGTGCCAGTACCCGAAAGTCAAACTGAGTAACCTGAGTCGTATTGCCAATGGGGTCAGTGCTGGACTCAACATAGAGATCTCGCGAGTCGTAAACCAGGGTTGTGGTTTGCCCAAAAGGATCGGTATAGCGTTCCGGCAAGTAGAAATGCTCTGCTGCATCGGGTGCAAAGCCAGCAATACCCGAACGAATCCAATACTGACCGCTGGTGTCCATATCCGGAAAGCGTTCTGCCAGGGTTGTCCCACTCAGATAGCCGCTTAAGTCAGCGTTATCCAAATTGTCACGGACTTCTGGTGTCAGGTGTTCCGGCTCGAAGACAGCATCCAGTAATTCATTCGTCAGTGCTAACTTATAATTTTCGTAGGGCAAACCCAGATGGTTCAATTCTCCCCAGGGTAATGATGTTTGTAAGTCATCGCTGAAATACAGCATCCGTACCCACTCAACTAACCGCTTCTGGGGAGTTGTGCCATTAGGAAAAATATGGTAAGGAATTTCTGATACCGTATTCGCAATGTCTGCCTGCCGTAACTCTTCTAGGGTATAATAAAAACCTTCTGCGGGTGCAATGCCTGTCAGTTCATAGGTTTTAACCTCACAGGACAAACGCAAACGGTAGTAGTCATCTGCGATCGCGAAGCTCATGCCCTCTGGGCTTATCGCATCATTAGTGAAGCGATTTTCCGTATATACCAGATGGCGTTCCTGCTGTACCTGATTAATTAGTGCTTCTGCCCCCTCTGGAAGCGTTTCGTCCTCCTGCTGTCCGATGCGAGGATAGGCTACTGCTACCGATTCCAGCACATTACCGTATTCATCAATTCTTAAATTCAGCGTGTGAGCAATACGAGGATCGGGCTGGAGAGAAGCTGGTTGTAAGTCTAGTTCGTAGTGATAGGTAATTGCCTCACTTTCAGTTACTAGAAAAACTGCATGGCGATTGATACCACGAGGTTGGAGACGCTGAATGTGGCAGTTGTGGAATGCCGTCGAAAACAGCTTAACTTTTCGTTCTTCACCTTGCTCCAGAGCATCTACATCTAACTCGTACACCTCCTGCCGCAACATCATGCCCTTGCAAGCCCGCAATGCTTCCCGCCATTCTGCGGCACTGAGGTTTTCACTAGCGAGATCTGGTTCAGGCAGAATATTCTCTTGAAAATTACCCAAGACGTTTGTTTCATCAGGATTCAGTACCTCAAACCAGTGAGGAAAATATTCATCGGCAAACTGGGAGAGGATATGCTCCCGGTCTAAAAATGCTCCGGTATGAAACCAGGTAATGGTCTTAACTGGAGGTTGGTAAAGTGTTTGGTCATCGCTGATGTAGGGACTCGCCGTATTTCCTGCCGCAAAAGTGCCAAAATCTTCCACATCAGTTTGTTCGACCCGTCCAAAGCCCCGAAACTCTCGTTCCACGCCATCAAAATATCCGTGGTGGTAGCTATAGGTGGAAGTGAAACGGGTCTGTCGCCATTTATCAAAAATCGTAACCTTTTCTACCACATGCACCGGAAATGGGATTTTGGTAATCCAAGGTTTACCCACAAATTTGTCTTGCAAATAAAACTTAGTAGAAGGTGCATACTGGACGGTAGTTTCTGCACCTAAATTGTTCACCGTTTTGATTAATAAATGAGGTTTTTGCCCACCCATTAAATCAACGTAGTGCATCACACGACGACCATTACTAGGCAGAGGAGAAGACCAAACCAAACAAGCTGTTCCGTTTCCTAACAGGTCAATTGCTGTTACCGATACCACATTATTAATTGCCGGAAAATTTCGCAATACTCGCTTTTCTGACCAACTATTCCCCGACTGATTGAAGTAAACCTGAACGCCATTGCTACTCAGGTAAAGAATATCGGTTGTACCAGAACCATCAATATCTGCCAACTGGATGCGCCGCTGGTCAAAGATATCAGGTGCATCAAACCAAGGCGAATTATCCATTGTCACCTTCGCCCCAAACCGCCCGTATCCCAGATTGGGCCAGTAACACACTTCCCCATTGCGAATCCGCACAATATCGGTCAGTCCATCTCCCGACATATCTGCCAAGTAAATGGACTGGGTACTATCAGCAAAGATAATGCGTGGTCCCTTTTCCTCATCCCAAGGCTGGCGCGATCGCTCTGCCGCACCAAAACCATCTTCCGCTAGGGAAGGATGCCAGACAAAGCACTCCTCTTCGGTTATCAGAATATCGCTGTGTCCGTCCCCGTTGAGGTCGATAAACTTTAAATTCGGATTATTCCAATCCAATACGGGTAGAGATTTAAAAGGGATAAATGATTCCCATCCTTGCGTTGAAGTCCGTTCGTAAAATCCCGGTGTCAAACTGCGAAGCGCAACCAGATCCAGTTGTCCGTCCCCTGCAAGGTCAAGAAACTGAGCACCATCTGCCAAAGCCGTTGCTGGCTGACTGGCAACTAATTCAACCGGGGCGAACCGAGCCTCAATCTGTTGTGTACCGTTACTTTGTACGGTATTAATCGGGCTGAGATTGCGCTTATAGAACCAGCTGTTTCCTTGCTCAGTTAGAATTCCAGATAAACCTTCCCCATCCAAATCTACCCACTGATAATTCGCACCATCCAATCCTTGAGGCAAATTCTCCAAACTGTCGGGGTCAACGTCCCGCACGGTTTCATCAATCTCAGGTTCGCTGTAGGTAAATTCCAACGGAGGTAAGGATTTATAAATATAACCCCCTTCTGAGTTCTGTTTGTAACCTTTGTGAGAAACTGAAATCAGTTTGGAATAAATCGGATTCCGAGTATCTGTAGGATTTTCCTCATCGGAATAGGTGAAGTCTGTTGAGCGCACCAAACAATCCTCTCCAACTCCTGCTTTTTCTGGGAAGTGATGGAACATTAGCACTCGTTGACAGAGGCGGTAGGTACGCACTTCAAAACCTGCTCGATAGGAGGAAAACGGCTCGTTGCGAACAGACCAAACACTTGGGTCATCAGGAGTGGGATTGCTCTGATCGTGTTCTCCATAGTCAAAGACCACCTCAAACAGCCAATCTGCCTCGGTCAGGTCAGGCTGCACCAGCTGGGAAATCCGATTCCCATATTTAATTCGCTTTAGGTAGCGGTTGGCAGAACGGCTTTCTGGGGTGCGGTTGCGTTCGTGAACCTGGGATGTATTGATACCCTGAGAGTCTTCGGGCTTGTAGCTGTAGCGGATAGCATTTCCCTTATCATCGTAACTTTCGCAAATCAGCCAGCTAAAGATGCGTGTTGGAGCGTCAGAATCGGCAATGCGGCTTTCAGTAGTTTTGCCATACAATGTTGTGACATTGTCTTTGGAGATGGAGCGCCAGTGGGTTTCGCCAGAATCCACCGCAGTCCAACGTTCAATCCGGGCGAACAGTCCTTCAATGCGGGGACGGTATTGGCGAATGCGATATCCCTCGCGCACAGTTTCAGCGATCGCACCCTCAGCATTCAAGACCGGAACCAAATCTTCGGCTCCCGACAGAATGAACACATCGGATTCTTCTGTATCCCAGTAGCGAGGTAAGCCTTTATCCGTCTTGCGCGTAATGGAAGGGAGTGATAAGTTCCAACCCAAACCAAATATGCCATTACCAGCACCCGAATCATAAGCCAGCGAAAGCTGTGGAGCAAACCCAGAACGACCGGGACTGACGGCAATGGGTACAGTCATGGAGCCAGTTCCTGTCACGGGATTCGCGGCAAACTTCTCACCCATACCTTTGATTGCGCCTCCCCCCTTGGGTAAGGATACAGCAGTTGGTGGAGAGAAATAATTTTGCTCAGCTTCGGTGGCTTGACTTGTGGTTGATTGGCTTGGGCGATTGAACACCAACTTACCCCTCACAGGAATTAATCATCACGTTGAACTAGAACGTATCTGCCAACGGCAAAATCTGTGATTTTGACTTACTACCTATGACTCAGGACTCAATTCTTCCTCTTATGCAGAATCTTGTTTTCCGTAAAAATTCTTTACACTATTGACCTTGCTAACAAACCCTAACAGCCCTGAGTTTGAACTCGCTTAAAGCGTTACCCTGGTTCAATAACTTTATCTGGTCGGATTCTAGCCTAACCTATGCTATTACAACAACTTTTCGCCCCACTTTTTCCAGAGTCGAGCCAAAGGCGTCAGTAGCTCCACAGTAAGCATTTAGTGTGGCGATCGCCTCCTTCACCTTACTTCACCAGGGGCGCTGCTTTCATTCAATCCCCCCAGTAAGAAGTCAGCGGCGGAGCATACACACTCAGATCAGGAGAAGAAGCTGGCTCACTAACATACTTAGCCCGGTTCTCCATCGCCAACACTCGTTCAGTATCCCGTACATAAAGCGGAACCATTACCTCCCGCTGTTGTAACAATTCTGGCAAACCGATCGCAAGGGGAAGCCCTTCATGAAACAGCTTTCGCGCTGCTGACTCTACCATCAAGCGAATTTCCGCTCCCGTACAGTTTTGAGTTTTCCCCAACAGAATCTTCCATTCACTTTCTGTGAGTGGATCATCGCCTGAAAGGTAGCGCGGATCAAAGCGGGAAGCATGGAGCTGAAAAATCTCTTTGCGCTCATTAGCTTGGGGAAAACCAACATAATAAATCTTGTCAAACCTACCCGCACGAGTTAATTCAGGAGGAAGTGCATCAAGCCGATTGAGAGTCGCAATGACAAACGTGGGTGTCCGCTTCTCCTGAAGCCAAGTCAGTAATACACCCAATACCTGCTTCGATTTACTATCCTCCCCTGTAACCTTGTTAGCCATGAAAAACTTATCAAATTCATCAAAATAACAGACCGCTGGCGAGGTGGCTTCAATCCGGCGTAGCAGACGCTTGAGATAAGCCGCACCTCCAGCCATCACTGCATCCACTCCGACGCTAATCAAAGGAAATCCCAAATAGCGAGCGCACACAGTAGCAGCAAAGGTTTTGCCTGTTCCTGGCGGACCCACTAACAACCAACCTTTGGGAAGAGGGATATTATGTGTCCGCGCCAGGGGTGAAAAGTCAGCCTGCACTCCAACAAGACCCTGCTTAAGTCGATCTAATCCCCCAAAATCAGTAACATGAGGCTTGGGAATAAAATCCAAACCCAACCCTTGTAACCGCCCAATTTTATAGTCCAACAGAGCATCAACTAAATTATCGCCCTGACCTCGACGAACAGCCAGTCGTACCCCCATCTTAATTTCTTCTACAGTCAGACCTGAAACAGCTCCAGATAGCTCCTGCTCTATTTTCTCTACCGACACTCCGGTTGCTGGCAAAATCTCCTTCAATAGCTCAATCACCTCAGATAACCCAGGAAGAGGCTGGTAGACTGAAGGAATAATCCCACTCAAAACACGGGACAACTCGACTTCATTGGTATCCAGTAAAATTAGATACTTATTTTCACTGACACCCAACTGATAAACTGTATTGACCAACCAGGAGTATATAACCTCTTGTTCACAGAACCGACTTACTCCTTGACTAATTAATGACTGTACATTTTCCAGGACAAATATCCCTTCCCGAGAATAATCGTGGCAAAAGGCAAGTGCATCAGTCGCCTGTTGGAAAGGGTCTCTATTCTTAAATTTGACCAGGGAACAAAAATTAAATCTCTGTTGTGTTTCATCCCACTTAATCTGACTGTACCCATTAGTAGCCAAATTCCACAGGTAAACCGGAAATTCCCAGGAAGCCGCGATGTTGAATTCAATCGACTTGAGTACACTTTGCCGCTCAATCAACGGCAATCCAAGAGAAACAGCCCGATAGCAGTTGAGTAATGTGTCAAGTTCTGGTATGACCATCTTTCTGGAATAGTGAAGTAGGGAATCGGTAACAATTTTTATCCTTCGTTTTTCCCCGAAGGATATGGTGTCTATAAAGAAAGCGCTTCTGTCTGCTCCTTAGCACTCTTACCGACAGTTTTTGCTGGTGCAGATTTACTCTGTAGCACAGGTAAAGCTTGCTCAAAATGAACCAAATCTCGCTCTGACATTCGGGAAAGGAACTGTCCGCCTGCCTTGACAAACAGGGGACCGCGCCCATCCTTGGCATCAATCCTGGCTTTACCATCAGCCGTAGCTACCCAGCGGTAGGAAAGCTCCCCGTCAACCTGTACCTTCTTCTGTCCAGTTGAGGCTGCATACTGCGTCAGAGCCTGAGCAATCCGATTAACGCGGGCAAAATAGTTGGCGTCTTGCGCTCCTAATGGCTGGAACTGCCCTTGGGGTTGTTCCCCCTGAGCCAGCTGCTCTCTCACCAAAGCGATTTCTTGATATTGCTCTGGCTTGAGTTGAACATCCCCCTCAACACGAACTCCCATTGGCGTTGAGCGAAACTGCATTAACGGGTTGCCTTGAGTATCGCTCAAAGTATAAGAACGTCCTTGGCGAGCAATCGTGTAACCGGCTGCCTGATAAGTCCTCCCAGGAGGCTCAACCTGAGAATGAAACAGGGTTTTGAGGCTACTAGCTGTCTTGATAAAGCGTACTTGTTCCCTCAGTGCCGAAACTGCCTGCCCTGCCTTCCCCGTCATCCGCTGCCACCAATTCAGCTCCTTTGGCTGCTCAACTCTGCCGCGTACCAACTCAGCAATTTGCTGCTGGTGCTGAGCCGATTGTTGCTGGAGAGTCTGCATCTCATTGACATACCCTTGCAAGAATTGCTTGAGGGGACTATCGTTCAACTCATGGAGCGATCGCTGCACTGCCTCTAATCCCCCAGATCGGACGTGGGGTGGCTTGACTGTCCCTGTGTTCCCCTGTCTCTGTGTCTCTACGTCCTTGACATCACTTTCTCTTTGGTCAGACACTACTCCTTGTCGCTCTAGCAGAGAATTAACCACAATTTTCCCTTCCGAGTCAGACTGTAAAACAACTTTTCCGTCCACCTCCAGTTTTAAAGAAGCCGCACCAGGGACTTGTTCTCCTACAGGAGTTTCTTTCATCACCCCTAACTGACCAATCAGCTCTGGCGTTAGCTCATTGACGAACTTTTCTCCTTCTCTACCATAGACAAGTTTATCTCCATCAGTAATCCGAATTTCTGACTTTTGTTCTTGACTATCATCCTTATCCTTATGTCTATTCCAATCTTTATCGTTAACTAAAGATTGCCTCAGCCACGCTTCAAATATTTGCTGGTACATTTGTTGAAAAGCGCTGGCATGAGCTTCTGAAACAGGAGTCACCTCTGCCATATTTCTATCCCTCCCAACTATCAACAATAGAAGCTCCGATCACCATCAAATTCATCCGGTTAATCAGAATATTGCCTTTCACACAAAACAAAGCCAACTGTCCGTCAAAATACCAAGCCACATATTCACTTGGTTGACTACTCTCTCGCTGACATTCATAAACTATCTGTCCAGATACCATTCCAGCTAGCAATCCTTGCTGGTCAAACATCTCAATGACGTTGGGAGAATAGTCAGGAGGGAAATCTGGCAATCCGGCAATATCTTCAATTAATCCATTCCAGTCTGATTCTTTGTCTTCAGAAAACATCGTCTTTTCATTCAAAATTATAAATACTCTGTGAGAATGGCAAAGCCCTAAAAAATCAAGCATTTTTTGGTTACACTTTTACTCCTTATAAATCTCGATAAATCACTATTAACACCTTGTTATGCCATAGCTAAAACCCAATTTCAGCAATTCTAAATTCTAAATTCTAAATTCTAAATTCTAAATTCTAAATTATCGCCATCACTCTCAAAAAATATTGCTAATACTATTAGCAGGTGGCACAGGCTGATCTGTCGGCAAAGGGAATAGCTTTTCTGCTAATGACCTGCGCTCATCAAATTGACGGGAACGCTCCTGATCTGAAACACCTGAACCATTATTTTTAATCAGTAGTTTTTGAATCCTTTCCCATTGACGCTCTGCCCATTCTTGCTCAGCAATATCAGCCGAGGGAATCTTTATTTTCTGAAGCAAAGGAACATAAGATTCATTCCCTCGGCGGTAAGCCGGATTGATTATCACTGCTCTACCAGTGCCCATCTTGCCAAACTGCGCTGGTTCGAGCAGGTGACGCTTCTGATGGTGCTCCGACAACGAACGAGAACCGCCTCCCTTACCCATACTCTTGGATTTGGACTTAAACTCAATCTCCATCTCTCCGAGAAAATCGGCAAAAAACTTCGCTGAGTCTGGGTCTTGGGGGTTGAAGATAAACTTGCTACCAGTACCGCCAATGATGGCGCGGGTCAACTCTTTGCCGTAAGCTTTCTCTAGCTGACCAACATTCTGGTAACCCAAAATCCCGCAAAAGCCGTCCTCTCTATTCTCGTTGAGCCAATTCACTAAGGCTGGCAGATACAGGGTTGGCAGTTCGTCGAGAGCCACTACCAGAGGGTCTTTCCTGGGTATCGTGCGGGACACATTGCGGGTAACAACCATGTGCAAAATTGCTGCCAACAGTGGCCCAACAATATCGCGGTTGTTGCGATCCAGTCCGAAAACGATTAGCTGCTTACCATCTAAATCCAGTGGCAAGGTCGTCTGACCACAAAAGGCTCCGACGAAATCCTTCTTCAGAAACCGCTGGAACACCCGCTGCGCTGTACCCACAATCCCAGAAACAGTTTTTTCGGAATCTTTGACACTGATTAGCTGAGAGAGGGGTCTTGATGTCCAAACATTGAGCTTTTCATAGGAAGCCACCTCTAAACGCTTCGCTAGGTCAGTTAAGCTCAAGATTGCTTGGGCCATCATCAAATCGCCGTACTGATTATCGCCTGTGAGGGTGGCGACTGCCTTAGTGACCAGAAAAATTCCTTCAACCAAGCTGTCCCCAGCTTCCTCGAAAAACTTATCCCCACCAGCTTTACCGCCACTGCGGTCAGTGTTACGATTAATTACCTGCGCCAACTGACCTGCTGCGATCGCATCCTCTTCGTTTTTGAGTAAGTCCAGGGGGTTGCAAATATCAGATTCAGGGAATCCAGGCGCAAAAACCCGCACCTTGTAACCTCGCTTCAAAGCATAAGCTACTGAACGCTTAGTCTGTGCTGGGTATTTGAAATCATAAATTATTGCGGGAAATCCCTGATCCAATGCTGAACGAATCAAAGGGTCAATGACGGAAAAAGTTTTCCCAGAACCCGCCGCACCAATAGCGGCAATACCCCTTTGAGCGTCAGGAATATATAGAGTTGGTGAGGATTTTTTGAAGGGGTTAAAGCTAGATTCTTTGGGAATCTCTTTAATCAAACCCCGTTGATACCAATCAGCATTGAGGCGCTTGATAATATCAGCAGGAGTGCCAATATAGAGCGCAACAGAATTCCGTACAGGCTGCTGTATCTGCTTTTTGGCTTTCTTCTTAGCAGTCTTCTTTTCTTTGACACCTCCCCAGTAACCAGTGGCGATCTTCCCCTTCTTTTCTCCACTGAATAAAAGCAGCAGACCAATGCCAACAAAAGCTCCGACTAGCATCAAACCATTTGGAGATTTTAGAAAGTTGACAATATTATCAGAGTTTAGCTCAGGTAGCGTTGATGACTGAGCAATTATTACCGAACTTTGATCATGAGTCAGTTCAGTCGATAATTGACTGGTTGACTTGGACAAGCTTGGCTCCATTTTCATAGCAATAAAGTGACTGAAGAATCTGATTTTCCGTTGTGAGCTGATTGACTAGAAGACAAGGTAATTTATTGCGTTCTCTGTCAGGAACACTTAACAATTCAATTCCTTCAGGCAGCTCAGGATTGAGCAATAAACTCAATACCCGCTCGCCTGCCTCGGTGTAAGCAGCGTATAAACAACCAGCCTGCCCGCAAAGGGCGGGATGATTAAAATCAAAAAGGTAAAGCTTTCCTTGTTTGAAAACTAAGACATTCTCTATGGCTAGAGAGTAATCTAGATTGACAGTGTTTTCCTTCAATACTTTCTCCAGCAGTTCTTTATCCCTAACCACTTGTTTTGCTGGTTGCCAACCTGCTGTCGGTGTGGATTTAGGCAGCAACATCAACAAACAAAAAACTATACCAACAAACAGAGAAATACCCCCAATAACCCAATAAAAACGCCGCTTTCTTTGTCGCAATAACAACTGCTTAAATTGCTTTAACATAGGAAGAATAGAAAGACAAATCAGAATAAAACTAAGTTGAAAAATGGGCGAATGAGGAGTGTGGAGACGGAAGAGAGATGGGGAGGTGTGGGGAGTGTGGGAAGTGTGGGGAGTTAATCGAGTAACCAATCATCTGGATGGGTAATCATCTTTACTAACCCACTAAGAACTTGATTGTAACTTCCGTAAAGTTCTCTTCCTTGTTCAATCGGAAGATACTGACATTTCACAGCAAACTTTAACCAAACTTGAGTTTCTGCTGCCTCTGCCTCACAATCATTCAGTTTAGCCACAAAAGCTGCTTGATATCGGCGTTTTCTCCAAGCCTCTGCTAAATTAGCGCAGACTGAGCGAGAAGAGCGACGAATTTGGTCAGTTAATGAATATTTTTCTTCAATTGGGAACTGTTTAGAACATTCAAAGATTTGCATCGCTGCCTCAAATGCCAATTGATAAATGGCTAAATCCTCATGAGTTCTAAAATACTTTTTCCCTACTTCTCCCATCATCTTTGATTGCCTTAATTGCGATCGCGCTCTCCCCTCAATCTTCCCACACCTCCCTATCTCCCCACACTCCCCTCTCTTCCCCCTCTCCCCACACTCTCCTTACCTATTACCAAAACAGCCCAGAGAAGACAAAGACTGCTGATAAAAACCAGCCGCTTTTTCGCCATAGCTCTTAACCGTCAGCTTCTGATGCACATCAGTAAAGGAGGCATCAATGGGAATCGCGGCTCCACCAAAATGCATCTGAGCCGCCCGTTCAACTAACCGATTGCCTGTAAACAATTGCCCCGTTGTTGGGTCAATTTGGTTAGCAGCTTGCTCAAGCAAACCCTTCATATCCTCCTGGAAAAGGGCATCCTGGTCGCTGGGAGGGAAGTACAAAAGCATTTCCTCGCCACTAATTGCAGAACCGCTATCAACTTTGGCTAGAAAGTCTTCGCCCCCTTTGCTACTAATAAGCGATCGCACATCGGAGCGATAAGACATCAATTGCTGAGTTCCTAGACCCCGCCCACAATTTCCGGCGCTGTCGCATGTCCACGCCCCAACGGAATCAGAATTACCTTCAATCCCTGAGAGCGCCTCGCTAAGGGCATCTAGCACCACACCGTGGGATGAATTCTGGCAATCTCCGACAAAGGAAGTCTTAGTCTGTCCAAAGGTGCTTTGAGCCGCAGGACTATTGACCCCAGTTGGTGTTGAAGGAGAGCTACTGCTGCTGGGACTACTATCAACGGCTCCCAAGAACATCGTGTCGAGGGTGCCTTCTCGGTAACTCATCCAGGGAATTGGTCCCAGGTAGTAGGGAGTACAACCTAAATCCACGAAGGAGTTACGGACGCAAATGCGGAAAAATAGGGCTGTGTCTACACTGCCTTCTGTTTCGGAAATGTCCCAAACTACCACCTTGAATGCTTCACCAAAGGGATGGCGACCAGTGGGTTCCATGCCACCATTGACCGAAGCTAAGACTCCTTTCCCTCCTCTGACTTCCTGGTACTTGCCACTGATCCACTGCCGACCTTTTACCTTGGCACTACCTGAAAGTTCAACGTGAGCACATTCAGTTTCACATGGTACACTAAACCCCTCGACATCACTGCCAGAAATTGTACGCTCACGGTTTTGTTCGGCTGCTCCAAAAGCGATATCCACAATCCCTACATCCGCTCCAGCAGCAGTAACGCCACCAGAAAATTGGGAGAAGGGAACCTCTGACAATCCCGGAATCTGCTCAATCCTTGAATTCTGCCAATTCTCAAAGAAGCCAATTTGGGTAACATCTAACCCCGGAATTGCATCCAGACTATACCCATCTAGGGGAATAGAAGCGAACTCAAGATTGCCCAAGTGGGGAGAGTTCTCTAGGAATTCCCCAATGGTTTGAGTGGGGTCGAAAGCAGATGTCAGGTTAGTAGAAAGCAGGTCTAACACTGGCTGTACTGCCTCAATTACCATCCCTTGCAGTTCGGGAATTGCCTCAACCAAGCTGCCTAAACTTTGGTCGAGCATTGGTCCAAAGTCAGCCAAAGAGAAATTCCCTAAATCCAATTCCACCAAGGACGCAATTTCATCTAGAGTAAAATTCTGTAGCTCAAAAGAGGTCTGAAAATCTCCCAGCTTCATATACTGGTCAGGAGTTTGACCAGCTCCCCAATCGCGGGAAGGGTCGTACCCTATTTGTTGAATAACGTCAGCAGTAGCCTGAAATGAGCCGCTCTGAGAAATTCCTGGAAGAGAGCCAAAGGAAATTTGGTTCCAGTCAGGTAACTGGGTATCCTCCCAAACGGTGGTTGGAATTGGCTGAGTACTAGCAGCTGAGGGCCCCAGCGTACCGCCAATCAAGAACCCAGAGAGAGCCAAAGACAGACCTAGCCCTGTCAAGAAGAGGACAAGGGGATGGGGAGCTAGACATCTCCGTGTTGGGCTTGCCACCTTGTCTTCCTTGTGCTTTTCAGTCAATAACCAATAGATTCGCTCAAACCACTTTTTCATTTTTCTGCCTCATCAACTTGATCAACTAAATTTGTTTCTAGTAAGGTGGCAGGATTGATGTAGTTACCCATCGCCTGCAACCGCTCAACCAATGCCATCGAAATACCCGCTTCCCTTGCTGCGGTGGACAATTCAACACCCGAACGCAATAGGTTGATAAAATTCTCTAAACGTCCTTGCAATGGAGAACCACCAGATAAAAGATTTTCAGTTAATGCCCTTTGCACTCCCTGGGAGATAGCTTCGATGAGAATCCAGTCGGGCTTCACTGAAGGGGGAGCAAACTCAATCACCAAATGGTTCGGACTTTGAGCAAGCGCTACCTGGAATAAATAGAACTGCCGTCCAGTTGAAGAGCGGGTAACGACCGTTAGCAGAGTGCTATCTGTTGGGAGCAAACCGGGAATTTCGAGTCGCTCAATCCGGCGCAAATGAACAACTGTTGCCTCATTTCGTTCACAGTCCCCTTCACCCAAACCGGACAGGCAACCATCGACATCCAAGGTGACAAAGGAAGGGTTATCTAACCAAACCTTTTCAATCACTTCCCCCGTAGGAATGAAACTAATATTCACCCCATACCCAGGAGCTAATTCGATTAAGATTGGCTCATCTTGAGGGGTAGATGTTGAGTGGGATTGCGATACCGTCACCCGTCGCACGGCACTACTTAATAACCAGAGAGGATGGGGAGGTGAGGAGGTAGGGAGGTGGGGGGAATTTTTATCCCCATCCATCCCAAATGCTTCTCCCAACGCGGGGGGAGTAAACAGGCTGCCTAAAGCGATTAGATTAGTTAAACCAAGGGTAAAAATTAGCCTTTTCATAAAGCTTTGCTTAGAGTTCAAAAGACTGATTTACGAATACCTGCACCCTGGCTCCCGCCTGGACGTACCAAAGCTTTGGACGATTCAAAAGCTCCTGCGTTGCTTCCTCATTCCGCTGCAGAATTTGTTGAGCTAGAGGCGTAAAGCCTCCTTCTAAAACCGCTCCGAGAATATTTGGCTCTCCGCTGGTAGTAGTAGTCGTAGATTGGCTAAACCCAGAACTATTAGAAGTAGTTGATTGCTGAGTATCCGGTCGATTTAGGACTTCTCCTACCTTAGAAAAAGCGCCGAATAAAAACGCCGTTCTGTCTCTTCTGGCAATTTGTGACCCGCCATCATCCCAGTAATCAGCTACCAAGGGTTGCCCATCATACCCTCGGATACTGATAGCGCCAGGAGGGAGAGTGTATTCAGTTCCGTCTGTGATTAATGCGATCGCTTCACTAATGACCAAGCCACTTTCGTGAACCAGACGGCAGACAAATACGACATTTGTCCCTGCTGCTAATAACTCCTGTCCCTCCTCATCCGTTAGAGGTTGCTCCAGCTGCACCACAAAGCGCTCATCGGGCCCTGATTCAGACGAATCACCCTCTCCTGCCCAAATAATTGGGGTCACCAACTGAGCCGAAACCTGTTGACCGACCCGAAGTCGCTGAATAGGCGTACCGTTAAGAATGCTGGCTTCTTCTGCTGGATTGATTTGAGCTGGAGGCTCTTGGGGTGGAGGGAGAAGAGTAGCAGGGGAGGAAGTTTTTGACCGAGATGCTGATAAAGAATTCTCCTCCTGAACCGGAAGCTCCCCGGCTTTTTGTTCAAAAGTGGAGGCAATTGTTGCCCTTGGCATTTGATTTGTGGCTATTGGTGGTGAAGTACTCTGCTGTGCCGCTGCTTCAACTTCTGCTGCTGCCTCTTCAATCTGAAAACTAGACCCGTAACTCCCTAAACTTGATAAAGTCAGCCATTGCTCCATTGGAGCAACAGGAGTCTCAGCAACAGTCGGCTGCGGATGGGGAGAAGGAGATGGCGCTGCCACAGGTTTAGAAAAAGCAGGAGTCGGAGGTGCCACAGGAGGAGTTGGACGTGGTACAGGTCTAGCAGCTACCGGGCGTGGTGCAGAGCGCGGTACTCTCCGTGGAGGAGGCGCAGGCGCAGGACTAGCCACCTTTTGCGGAGAAGGAACAGGAGTTGGAGCTGGTTTTTCTGGTTCCTCTTGAGCCAATTCAATCTTGGTATTGGGTCTACGAGATTCTTCTACAGCTTTCATCTGCTTTTCCTGTGAAGCCAAAGCCAGCTGGGTTTTTAATACTCCCGTTTCCGCTGGTTCAGTTTCATCTAAGGCCACGTCCTTATCAAGAGGCTCCTTTTCCTTGACTATTGAGGGCGCTCTGGGAATCTTCGCGCCCATGATCTGAGCCAGAAAAAACCCAGCTGCTCCAAAAAACACCAGTAAACCCAAACCAACGACTGCACTTTTCGCCCAAGGGTTACTCGATAAAGTCGGTTGAGTTTTAGTTGCATGGGGGTCTTCAAACAGATCCGCCTGAGAAATGGGATTATCCAACCTCTCAACAACTGGCTCTTCATCCTGATCTGAATCACTGCTGGGAAAATAAGAAGAATCCCCAATTTCGTCATCAAAGCCCAGTAAAGCTGCCAACCTTTTCTCATCCCACTGGTCTTCAGACTGACCGGAATCTGATGGTAATGGTTTATGGCTTTGACTTTCCACTGCTTCGGGAGAATCAAGAGATGATTGCTCTAGCTCTTTCTCAATTATTTGAGTCATCAGTTTCTACGCTCCAATTCAAAATTCAAAATGTCAAATTAACTGGGAATTTTGAATTCATAAATTTTCCGATTGCAGGTCGCGAATTGCATAAATTTCTAAACCGCTCGCTCGCACATCAGCAACAACAGCAGCAATTCGGCTTTCATCTGATGGAACTAGAAAATCAGGAGCTTCAACCACCTGGACAAAAATCTCTTTGTTAAAGGGAATAACGTCACCTAAATTATTGCTCGCTTGAAAAACCATCAGGTTAGCAACCATCCCCACTTTCCACTTACCCTCTGCAATTTTGACTGGAGGTTGAACTTCCAAAGGAACTAAAACTACCTGAGTTTTGCCAGTAAAAATACTTGAAGGAGTCAGTTCCACTAGCTTTTGCAAAAACTCTTTGCGAAAATCTTCCGAGAGGGCAAAGCTCCCCTGCCATGCTGCTGTGGTGACCTTACCTTTACCCCCCACTGAACGGATTTCAATACCAGGGTCGGGAGTTGGTCGTGCTGCTTCTTCTACGGTTGCCGCTGGTAATTTGCCTGACCAATTCATCATCGTAGTCAAGGTGTTGACAGTGAAGCGCTTGACTACTTCTGGACTCCGTTCTTTACTCCCCAAAGGTGCAACTGTAATCGCTTCTCCTGATGCCAACTGCACTAAAGAAGGGGGAGGTTTTTGCACTAAACGAGTGTAGTTACCATAGAGCAATGCTAGACAAATAAAAGTCAAGATATGTAGTCCAAAAGTCCCTAGAGCAAACAACCCTAAAGAGTCGCTTTGAGAGAAGCGACCTCGCTGTCTTTTTTCAAGAAAGCGCAAGCGTTTTTCTTCAAGATTATGCTGTTGTGCGTTAGTTGTCATAGAGGCTCCACTAGAAAGGTTTTCTCAAAATAAAACTGGCTGTCGAAGTTAGGCTATTGAAAACTGCCATGCCTCCACCTGCAGCTAAAGCTAATGACAGGATTGGGGCAATTAAACCTGTGGCAAAAGCAAAAATCATTGGGTCGTTGGCATCAGCATTGACAACCATTGTTGCCACTAGACCAGTAATAATGTTGAAACAGATTTTGACCATGCCTACGGAAAAGAAACCAATTAACCAGGCATAAATTGACTTAGCTCCCACCGGAAGTAACGAAGCACCAACTGCTAAAGGTCCCAGAAGCCCAGTTAATAGTAAAGAAACTTCTGTAACCCACTGAAACGCCACCCCAAACGCGATTAACCAACCGCGAACAGCTAATTGAAAGGTAGAGCTAATAGCTTTCATCCCCGTTTCGACTGGGTTGGTTATTGCCTGGATAAATTGGGAAAGACCACTAGAAGGAGGGGTTGGTAAGGAGTTGGCAATTTCTTGTGCCTGAGCAGAGGCATTATTCAGACAGTCAGATTGCTGCTGAGGGTCAACTATTGCTGAACACTGACTCACCACAGATTTAATCGCCGCTTCCGCTCCCACTTCTCCCATTACCTTCTGGTAAGCTGACTGCAAAGACACAGTTGAAGATGTCGTTTCTAAAAGCAGCAGGTTGGTTTCATTAATGATGTTTCTCAGCCCTCTAGTTCCGTCGGCTAAAACTGCACCATTATTAGCCAATAAAACAATTACAATTAGGGGCCAGATCATCTCACTGAAAGACTGGGGGTTATCGCCATCAATCATGGCTTTTGCCCATTGGACAACAAACAATAATAAAGTGCCAACAGCAAAGAAAACCCCCAGGCGGGTAATGGCAAAATACAAGCCACCCCCTAAAACTTCTTCCCAAAGATTATTCATTGCCTCAGCTATGGCTGACTGGGCTAATACACCCTCTTCCAGAATTTGTGAGGCAGTTTGTCCGGTGTTGGCAAGAAGAATTTCTGAAATCATCTTTCTGATTTATGGGAAGTGGAAAATGGGGAACAGGTGTTTTCAATGAAACCCGAAAATTCAGTAAAAAAACATTCCCTCTACCCCCTTCAAAACAATCCAGCAAAGGAAGCCGTCCGCAGAGTTTCAAAACCAGCTCCCACTTTTTCTTGCTGTTGGGTCTGGTTTTGTCCATCCACAGCACGGGAAATATTAGTCAAGTTCAGGTTCGTTAATTCCTGACGTTGGGCAGCCTCTATCGAATCAGCCCGCAGAGACCCTAAAATTGCTGATTGTTGAGCATTCTGCTGGGCAATTTGTTTCATCACGTTCTGAGTAATGACTTCACCTTGGGCAGCTGTTGCTGCCTGCTGTACGGACTCCACAGATTGCTGAGTACTTTGCAACTCCTGTTTTGACTGCTGCTGACCTTCAACTGAAAGAGTGCTGGAAGCTTGAGTGCGAGTAATTTGGCGGTCTACCTCATTTGACACTAAATCTCCTGAATAGACCGGAAATTCACTAACTGATAGCTTTTCTTCAATTTCAGTTCGTAGAGCCTCTGGGTCGGGCAATCCTAACTCTCCAATCGCACCATCAACTGCTGCTTGAAGGTCGGTTTCCAATGTTTCAGATAGAGCATCCAAAGTCGAAGAAAAAGTTTCTTCGATATAGGACTGAAACGAACTAATTTGCTGGGTTATTTGGTCGAGAATATTGGTTAGAGGATTCCCATCAGACGCCATTGCAGCAGTAGAGAAAAAGATGCTACTACTTGCTAGTAATGATGCTATGTAAGCCGAACGTTTCGAGATAATTTTCATTCCTTTGATTCTCCTTTTTGGTAATAGGTAATGGGTAATGGTAAGCAAACACGGGGACGCGGGGACGCGGGGACGCGGAGAATTGAAATCCCACTTCATATTTCGTTCACCCCTTTTCCAACCTCCCCAGCTCCCCACACTTCCCACACTTCCCACACCTCCCACACCTCCCCATCTCCCCAAACTGCTAAGAGGCACGAATTTTCTCAATCAGCTCACGAGAAAATTCGGTCATCGCCACTAACTTGTTGGGATGACGTGCCAAAGCTAATTGCCTTTGTGCTGACTCGTCAGGGTTGTTTGCCACGGCGGCCAGCAAGGGGTATCCTGGGTAAAATCGGCAATAGGTATAGATGCCGTTATCATCGAGCAGCCACTGGCTATACACCCCTTCTTTCTTGGGAAAGAAGCCTTCTGTCGCATTGCGGCTAATAATTTCTCGCGGATACTTGAGGATGTCTGCAAAACTATCCACGGCAGTAGGCTGAATTCGACCCACTAACCGAGTTGTCAGGTTCTGGAAAATCTTGGCTGCACTGGGAGACTTGGCAATCGTATCGGGGTCTTGGGCTGAAAGAATCACCCGGATTCCTGCCTTGGCTCCATTAGCACAAAGTCTGCCTACCAAAGCAGCAATTGTTGAGTACTCAAAGAGGATGGGACTCTCATCAATAAAGAAGATACTCGCTGGTGCAGCCAGCGAGCGGCGCAGTGCTGCTGAATACACTGCCAACGACAGAATCGCTGCATCCTCATCATTAGAGAGATTGCGCAGGGCAAATACCAATAGCTGCGCATCACTGCGAAAGGTTGAAGGCTGGGAAATTGATTTACCAACTCGACTTGATAACCAAAAGCGCAGCCGCAGCTTCACCTGTTCCAATGCTCCGGTAATGTCTCCGGAAAGGGAATCCAGGCGAAGTCGCTCAATTGAACAGAAATCCACAAAATCAACCAGTGTTGGCATGGCTGACCATTCAGATGAACCTAATCCTCCCTGGTTTGCCTGGGCATAGCGATCGCGAATTTGGATATCTGAAAAAAAGGCATCCAGTGCTAAAGTTAGAATGGCTCGCACTGTATCAGCAAAAGCTCGTTCGGAGCTAGAGAGCTTCGCGCCAATAACCATCGCCATCAGCGCTTCCAGCAGGAAATCCTTGTAATCCTCAAAGCGCTCTGCCTGTAACTTCGAGCCGAGTCCCCGCAAATTGGGTAGCTCAAACAAGTTACTGGCTTCTTTGCCAATGTCGAAGTAAGCCCCTCGCTCTCCCATAAAATGGGTGTAATCGCTAAAAGTGCTACTGCCATCGGGTTTGGGGTAGTCCATCGCTGAAATCGGCATACCATGAGCTAAAGCTTGGGTAAGGATACCCGCTGCTGCCACTGACTTACCGCTTCGGGTTGTGCCAAATAAAGCCAGGTTTTTGTGTTTTTTATACAAATCCAGGAAAATCGGCGTTCCCCCTTCTTCAGCAATCAGCTCAAACCCACTCTTGTCTCCCGAACGAGTGCGCACCAAGGGCATCAGACCCGGTGCTTCTCCACTCAGATAAATCTGGCGACGATTAAATGGGGTTGCCAGCAGCCGCTCCCAAATTATGGTGAAAGTTTGCAGCCAAATTTTCCAAGGGTATTCCGTCTCCCGCACCACCCAGGCTGGGCGGAGAAACAGGGACTGGAGATAGCGACAGGCTTCATCCAGTTTCTCTGTGGTAGGACGATGCACCAGGAAAACAATGCCCAGATACAGAGGCACAGCTCCTTCGTATAATTCCTCTTGAGCAGCAACAGTTTTTTTGATGTTTAGTTGGGATTTGACATCAATGGAGTTCTTCTCAGATGCCAACTGAGCCGACACGTTAGCCTGTTTCGTCAGGCTTTGCATTCGAGATTTGACTAAATTCTGATTGGCCTTAGTCAGCTGGCAAAAAATCTCGGTATCAAACACCCGCTCTCGCGCCATCACCTCCCAGAGATAGCGCATCTGGGACTCTTTATTAACCCAACCTCCTGGTTGATCTACGAAGGTGAGAGTGGCAAGATAATTACGTTTGACATTAACCCAACGACGGTCGGGAACAGGAACAGAATCTTCTGACTCCATAAGCAATGACAGGGGGTGAACCTCACAATAGACTTCTTCGTGCAAGCCATTTTCATCTAGCACCACCAGTTGCGGTACTGGGCGAGGCGGTGTATCGTTAAATCGTTGCCATAGGTGTGCCCAGATTTCGTTCTCACTGAGGGGTCGGACGGAAAGACCCATTTTGTTGGAAAGGAGTTGTTCCCAAAGCTGATAGCCATCGGTAAAAGCTGAGTACAGCAGGCTTTCAATCCGAGTAAATTGCAGCTGGTGGATTTCTCCTGTAAAGGTTTTCCACCAGCGCTCTAGATGCACCAGCACCTTCTCAATTTGATCTGCTGCACCCTCACTACCTGAATCAACGGTATAGGTACAATAAAGTCGGAGGAATTTCGGCTTGCGGATTCCTTGCTTGGTGAGTTCCTTGGTTCGTGCCTTTTCTCCCATTAATAGGTAACGCAGTTCGTTAGAGGGAGTCTCCTGTAACAATTGACTCAGCTCCTCTTGCCGCTCAGTATCATTAGTGAAAGAACCAAGATGAATAGTGAGCGACTCCCCTGAAGGTAGGTCTTTTAGTCCCGCTTCCAGAGAATCAAAGACTGGGTCAATTTGTTCGCTGCGCAGCGTCGAGTGAATGCCAAGACATTCAAACCCAAACTGCACCATATAGCTGTTTTCAGCTTTCTTGAGGATGCATCCCCCTAACCGCTTGCCATAGAGGTCTACTCTCAAAAAACTTGATAACTGAAAGGCATCCTCAAGTGGAGTGCAGCTGACTTTCCTTTCCCCGTTATCTACGCGCTTTTTTCCTACCTTGGTTTTTGCCATTTTTCTGTTCCCCAGCTCGACTTTGACTATTCAAAAGCCGTCGATAAGTTGTATAGGCACGCACCCAATTTGGTACCGGGACAAACTTAGACAGGAATCGCCAAGAGCGACTTCCTGTTAATACCCACCAAGTACTCATTCCCCAAGCAGCTAAAGCACCCGTCCAAACCCAGCTCAGGTTGAGAGTCACCTTAAATAAGTAATAAGAAACACCACAAATTACCATCCAAGGAACGAATTGGTCGGCAGGAAATGGACCGATTTTCGGTTGCTTGCCTAAAGTGGTATTAACTGTCCTAAATTTAGGTTTGGGGTTGGATTCCATGAAGCAAATTTGTTGTTGGTTGTTAGTCGTTAGTCACAAATAAAAAATAACAACCACCACGCGCAGCACTAATCAGCTACCAATAATAACTCCTGCCAAAATATCGCCCATTGTGACAGCAATCAAAATAATCAGCGGCGTCCGAGCCAGCTGTTTCCAGTCTTCGTCTTCACGAGCAGCGTTAATCACTTTAACTAGGGCAATTCCTAGATAGAGAATGAACAAACCTCGCAGAACGTTAAACACCAGAGGGATAATATCACCTGCATCAGGAAACACTCCTGTCATCCAGCTTTCAGCTCCCTGGAAAAACTGTGCATTAGCTGGCGCTGCCAGGAAATCTAGCAACAGCACAACTAGAGTAACTAAAAAGAGAATTGTTCCGATTCCATGTTTGAGAATGGCTCGTTGGAGTTGGGCAAATCCTGGAAATGGAAACGCTGCAATTAGCAAAGTAGCACCAGTTAACAGCAGTAAAATGGAAAAAATCATGAAGCTGGTTAGGCTGGTACTTATCCTCAGGTCTACTAGGAGACAAGCTAAAGACCCAAACATTAAATAGACCAAAGGTATTCGGTTAATTCGCTCTCCCAAGGAATAGACCACAATAGGAATCCCCAGCGAAGGTATGGTTCGCATGACTACCTTGATTACTTCAAAGCTTCTATCTCTTTGATAAAAGTTCGATGAGGCAATAATCTCTGTCTATTGATAGGGGATAGCTGATAAATGCAATTAAAAATTATAACGTTTATTTACGAAGTAACACTTACATTGAAGTGTATAATAAGATACTAAATAATGATTTAATTTATTAAACGTATAATGAAAAATTACTATCATTAGATGGCTGATTTAGCAATCAATAATGTTGATTAAAATATTTACGGAATATTTCCCCTATCTTTTGGATGAGGAAGATAAAACTCCCCTACCTTCCCCATCTTCCAAACCCTTCATGGAGCAGTTGTAGAGCTGTCCTTCCACAGTTGAATCGTTCTATTGAGCTTCAAAGAGTTCGAGATCAGCAGATCGTTGATGCCATCCTTACCGAGGTTACAGAGAAGCACCTCCAAGACACCAAAACAATCTGGGAACCTCTACTTCTGGGCAGCAGACAAGAGGATGAATATTGGGATTGGGTAGCAAAGAGCCGACGGGCTAAGCTCCTGCCAGGAGATGAACTTTACGCAGTTGAGTGCGAGGGACTCACCCAAGGCTTGGTAATGCTCGACGTTTTGAAAAAGCGCTGCCAGATCGAGTCTCAACTGAGACGGAGACTGGTGTACATCCGTGCCTTGGCAACTGCTCCCTGGAACCGACCCGCAATTACAAACCCTCCGACTTACAAGGGCATTGGTGGAACAATGATTGACTTTGCAATCGCCCGCAGTTATGAATTAGGGTATCAGGGCAGAATCGGGTTACATGCTCTGCCAGGTGCGCTAGGATTCTACAGAAAGCTGCGAGTGGGATTGCTCAATTGCGGTCCCGATCCTGAGGAGCCAGACAATCTTGTCTACTTTGAAACTTTACGAACAAACTAATGACTCAATCAATTCCCTCTCAATCCCAATCCATGGCAAATGAGGCAATCCGCCACAAACGCTTGATGGAATTAGTTGAGGCAGAAGACGCAGCTAATGGGGAAATTGGTTGTGGTCGAGATTGGGGAGACAAGCTTTCGGTTTATCTGAGTACCTGCGGTATCAACGTCTCGGATGAGGGGCTGAGAATCTTACTGAGAGAGCATTTGGGACATGTGTTAATGGAGCGAGACTTCGACTCAATTGCAACTCAGGTGCATCGCCAGATTGAAGCACTGGTGGTGCAGGCTCACACTCAATCTGAGCGCTCTCAACAGCTGCCAACATCTCTTAGAGAAGCAGCATCAAGGGTGTCTACAAAACCAGTCGTCGAGCATATCCCGACAGAAGAACTCAGGCAATTGTTTGACTCAGAGTTGGGGGAATTCTGCTCGGAAGCCGCTCTTGAGCAGCTGCTCCAGTTCACTCATCGGGTAGTTAATCAAGCAGTACAATCACCTCGACATACCTGGCCCAAGCCTCTCTGGGTACTGATAAGCGGCGAGAAGGTTTACATTATCCAGACATCAGACTTGGAGGATGCGATCGCTAAAGTCAAAGCTCAATATCCCCAAGAAACTGGGACACTGGAAGTGGTAACTGTTGGCGGTGTGTTGGCACCAGAGCCAGTCATTTCTCTGGACAGGACAACCCTACGTCCTGCTTAAAGGATAGAGTAGTGATAATTGATTAACCTTTGACGGTGTTTTTTGAGATAGCACAGAAAGTTAGTTCCTCCCACTGGCTGAACCGACTTCAACAACTTCATTGCCTGATGCCACTTTCAGTTTTTCAGTTTCGCGCTTCTTTGATCCTTCGTGATTTGCTTTGCATAGATACAAATCCCGCCTGCTTCAAATGTTGAGCGCTCTTCATTGAAACGGGAGGAATGTTCAATAAAGAGAACCTCGAAATAATCAATTGCCCCGGCGACAATACAAGTAACTAAATCACCAGGACGGGGTATAGCTCGGAGTGCTACAAGCTTTTGGCGGCGGGAACGTCCTTCTCGGTAGGCAAGCGTAGTCACAAAGCTTGAGTAATTTGAGTCAAATCTCATGCTTCACCTCCCCTTGAGTGATTGAATTTTCTGGTTCTGTCATGATTGTTGATGTCGAGCCCTTGAGTTCTCTCTGGTAGGGTGTTTCGCGTTCATAGAGAAGAAGGTATAATATGTAGGTCATATATGTCAACTAACACATATGACCTATTTTGTCTAACTCGCTCAGATGTCACAATTGGGCTAAGTGCGCATTTAGTTAACCGTGACCCAAGAGCAAGACAAGACAGTAAGTTTTCGAGTTTTTCTACCAGATTCTGAGCGAACCGCCTTTAAGGTTGAGTGCGCCCAAGAAAAAACAACCATGAGCCAGAAAGCACGGGAGTTAATCCAAAATTGGTTAAAAGAAATGCAGCAAAAATCCCCTTCTCGGAACAAGGGAGATAAGTAGAGGCGTAGCGACGATGACAACTGAATGGCAAGAGACATTGGTTGAAAAGCAAGTCACCTATAGCTTAGAACTAAGCGGCAAGATTATCCTAATTGAAAATGTGCCTGCCCTCTAAAAATTCAACTCTGATTAAAAATAACTACTTCAGAACCCATGTTTGAAAAACGTTCAATCGTTGTCAATAAAACTAACTTAAAATCTTCAACGTCAGACGTGGCTTATTGGCAGAGTCAACCCTATGCTGTCCGGCTTGCTGCTTTAGAAACCATTCGTCGCGAATTTCATCAATGGAAATACCATGCTGAACCAAGATTTAAAAGAGTTTATACAATTGTTAAACGAGCATGATGTTCACCGAAAGCGGCGGGAAACCCATTCCTTCTAGGGATGCGATAGCGCAGCGGAACGTAGTTCGGGATAGCCACCCGCCACTTAGTTGTTTGTTATTTGTTATTTGTTATTTGATTTCTTCACAAACACCCAACAACTAACAACAAATAACACGCTTCATTACACTTGTCTTTATCAGAACCGACTAAATTGAAGGAATCAGCCAGGGAAAAAGTATCTGCTTTATCGATATCTCCAATTGTTCTTTAATTGGCAACAAACGCAACCAACTCACCAAAAGATTAGCTAGTGTCTCAACAGCAGCTACCTGACAGATTTGCTGCCAACCAGTCCAACCAAAAACCTCAACTAATAAATAGACTTCCTTTCGTATTTCCTCCGGAGTCCCATCTGCTACTAAGGGAAGATAAGATTCACCCACCCATTGAATCTCTTTATCTAGTGGAAAAGAAATATTCCCACTCCTATAAGGATCATCTAATAGGGATTGGAATATTTTTATCCAGCGCTTCCATCCCCCAGCAAACTGACTAGCCAGCTTAGAGATGTGAGGCTGTTTCACCCCAGTAGCAGTTGCCAAATCTTTCTGGGTGGGAACCCGTCCATTGTCATTCCAGAAAGCTTGAGCAGCGGTGACAATTTTGTACCAATTCTTCTGAGTCGGAGTCCCTGCATCAATAGTCAGCTCAGCAGCTTCCATCACTTGCGCGTTAAGAAGGGTTGGCAGTGGATAGCTAGTAATGGCATAGTAAGTTAGTTGTTGGTTGGGTCGCAAGTGTGCCCGCAGACGACCAGCACACTGGATAAATTCTGCGTCTGTGAGCCACTGGATGAAACCAGAAAAACCCAGGTCATCCCTGTTTGTATCCCGGTTCCCAGTCAGGCAGGTGTAAAGTGCCTGAGCGTGACCTATATTTTGATAAGGAGTCCCTACGGAAGCGATCGCACTTAATTCCTTGAACTGATTAGACCCCCGATTGTGATTGAACCACCATCCATCCCCTTCCTGAGCTTGACTCTTGTGGTCTAAGAAGCCAATATCAGGATGGCGATGTTTGAGTTCCTTCCTGAGAGCTTCCACGCGACTCTGAGCCAGTTCGCTGCGGTTTTTACCTAACAGTCCCAAATCATTCACCTGAATTACCTGTAAATTATTGGTTTTGGGGATTTCCTGCTCAATCTGGATAATGGTTTTAGGGTTGATATTTAGAACGTAAGCCAAATACTTGCGATTAGCTGTAGCATCCTGATAGCAGTTCCACTGCATTGCCTTTGCTACCTCCGAGTGCCGCCGAGAAGGCCAGAAGATAATTAAAGTACCATTTTCTATGCGGAAACTAGCCTTTTCCCAATCACCATTACAGCGCTGCCACGCCTGCAAAAAAGCCAGCAGCCAACGCAAAGACACTTCCTCACGCACCTGTTGTCTTGTTTCCCGATAGCTGTCCTGTCTGAGTTTTTTATTCGCCAATCGTGCCAGACTCTTGAACTTTTGTTCAACGCTTTTGAGTTCAATACCATCCGGTTTTTCTGCCAGAAAGTCGAGGCTCAAAAGATTCATTTCCCAGTCCTCAACTGTCTGAATCATTTGTACTAAGTTGTCAGGAGGAGTGCCCAGTATTTCCATCACTACTGAATCGCTGAAGCCATAATGAGGCTGTGGGATTTTTCCCGCCAGAATCGGTCTGAGAGCAGTGCGCACTGACTTCAAACAAGAGTGGACTTCAGGTAAGTCTAGTTCCAGCTGTGCCATCGTTTGGTCAAACTCAGTCAGCTTCAATGACAAAGACTGCATGGGTTCGAGAATCTGCATTGCTTCATCCCAGAAGGCTCCATCTTGAGAAAAATTAAAGTCCTCGGTTGTCGGTGCGCTTTCTGGGTGAGCACGGAGGCGATCGCACTTTAGGGACTCTTGGCGTTCATGGCGGAACCCATACCCAGAGCCAGATGAACCCCTGCAAGCATGAAGCAGGTGACAGCCTTGACAAATGGGACTTTCGCAGCCTTGGGTGTTGGGAATATTTTTCTCCTGTAGTTCCCTGAACAAGGGAGTTCTGAAACAATTCCCCTCTGTTGTCGCCTCTTCATGAGCCTGTGGCCACCGCAGATAAGGGTTGCCGAGGGGAGTTTTGTGGGTTGGATCTACCACCAGACCATCGTTACGAACAGCGACGGGGGTATAGTTAGCTTCAATGGTGGCAGTAGTCGGGTTTCTGCTCTCTCGAGTAAAGTACCAAAACCTCTCATTGCCAAAAGCTTCTGGGATAGCAATCCCAGCGTCATGGGACTTGCCCAATCCTGGCTGGCTGGTATCCAGGATATCATGCCATCCTTTTTCTACTAGCTCCTGCAATAAGAGTAATCGATACCCAGCCTTGAATTCAACTAATGGTGGTTTTTGCCCTGCTCCTGGTGATGGTATGTTTCCTGGTTTATACTTCAGAGTTACCTTTTGTGGCAAGGCTTTTTTTGGTTTGCTGGGAGTGCCAAAGCCTTTTGGCTTAGGTCGCAAGCGCCCAATCAGGGACTGGAAGCTTCGCTGAAATTCCTGTAACTTGGAGAAACCAAAGGAGTAATCATTGGCGATTGCCAGAAATTTGGCAGTTGTGATGTAGGTAATCTGACCAAGCTGCTGTGGTGTTAATTCATCAATATCTGGGGCATCCTTGTCAACTTGCTCCCACCAAACCACTTGGATAGTATAGCCCCACTGCTCCATGAGCTTCCAATTTTGCTCATATTGCCTAGTGACGTGGTAATTTGAGATTGAGCCAGCATCAACATAGAAATTAATGATCTTAGTTCCTAGTTCTGCTGATAGTTGAGCAAGGGTAATCTTAAGAGTATGGGGACTACTAGCAAATTGTCCCCCAGCTGCCCCAATCACCACCTGTCCCAGTCTCTGGGAAGTGATGAAGGGTTTAACTCCAGTTCCCTCAGTCATGCCAATAGTGGACAGCTTGAGTGTATCTGGTTTGTGAACTGCCAGAGGTAATTCCCCACCATCCAGGTGGGGAGTTGGTCCGTTGGGTCTTTTCCTGGTAGCGCCAGTGAGCCAACGATAACGTCCGCCTTGCTCAGCAAGGCGTAGCCGTAACTGAAACCCCACAATCAGCCCATCAACATCACGGATAGGACACAGATAACCAGGTTGGGTGTTGAGGCTCAATCCGTCGAGGTTGACTCCTGGTAGCTGATAGAAGAGTTCTTCAGATAGCTTCTGCCACTGTTCAACTGAGCGGAAGCCACCTGCTACAATCTGTTCAGGAGTTAGCCCCCGGCGTTCTAGATCAGCTTGGTCGGTTGGATGCAGAGTGAGCTGGTTGAGCAAGTTTTGGTAGAGGCGATCGCGCTCTTTAGCTGGTAACGATTGAGAGCGCCGCTGGGCTTCAGATGCAGCCCGTTGCTGCCGTTTTAGTTCGATGTCCCGTCGCCACTCCTCCCGCTGCTGCTGAGTCCAATTTTGACCATCATCTTCAACAAACTTACCCCAGAGACCATCTTTGGTTGAGCCGATGAACTTGTAGCCAGGAATCGCTGATGCACTCCAAGCATCAGTAAAGCTCATGCACAGAAGAATTGAGTCAGTCTCTCGGCACTTGCCCTTAGTGTCACCACAGATTTGACAGGGGTTGCCTCGGCGTGTGGGGGTAAATCTGCCTCGACGAAAGTTGCTGTTATTGGGAGTCCCATTGGTTTTCATGACTCACCTCCCACCAAGGTGATACTAAGTTGCGTTTGAGCGTAGTGCTTAGGACAGATGGGGAAGCTGGGGAGGCTGGGGGAGAGAAAGTTACCTCTTTGAACGCAACTCGGTATGAGTGCCTTCTCTAGGCGCTGTTCATGATGG
>Ga0207422_1000538_pt1 | contig 112824 bp, 89 predicted proteins | sample MarCyaLeptolynsp_FD_187757 | JGI IMG/M metagenome (GOLD analysis project Ga0207422, IMG submission 187757) | Marine cyanobacterial communities from Panama - species 1 Leptolyngbya sp. (SPAdes) | ecosystem: Environmental > Aquatic > Marine > Unclassified | place: Panama: Panama City | collected...
AAAGCTTAAAGAAAGTGGCCGACACTCTATGACCGGCTGGTCGATCGTCGGAACCATCTCCGGAACGTCCGCGGACGGCATCGATCTGGCGGAAATCGAAACCGATGGCCATGCAGTCAACCGTTTCGGACCGGCAGAGACGATCGCTTATCGTCCTCAGACCCGGACAAAAGTGCTGGAAGCGGCCGCTTTGAAAGGCACAGACCGGGAGCGGTGGCCGGATATCGCACAAGACGTGAGCGAGGATCATGCCGCCGCGATCCTCGACTTCCTCAAGCGGCGCGCGCTTAGCCCGGACGCGGTCGTTTTTCACGGCCAGACGGTCTGGCACGATCCGAAAGCCGGCGAGACTGTACAGCTCGGCGACCCGCAGGCGCTTGCCGACAAGCTGAACTTGCCGGTGATCGGCGATGTTCGGCTTGCCGACATGGAAGCCGGTGGGGAGGGGGCACCGCTGGTGCCGGTTTATCATCAGGCGCTTGCAAGGACGCTGGTCGGAAAAGACAGGGAACCGATGTGTTTTCTGAATATCGGCGGCGTGTCCAATCTGACCTTTATCAACGGCGACCAGTTGCTGGCTTTCGACATCGGCCCGGGCAACGCGCTGCTCGATGACTGGGTCCGGCGGCGTGGAGCGGGGGATTTCGACGCCGGCGGGTCGATCTCGGCACGTGGTCAGGCCGACGAAGCGCGGCTTGCTGAGGCGCTGACGCATCCGTTCCTTTCCGAACCCGGTCCGAAATCGCTCGACCGCTACAGTTTTTCCGGTGATTTCGTCGAGGGCTTGTCCCTTGAGGACGGGGCGGCCACGTTGCTTGCCTTCACCGCAGAGGTGATCGCAAAAGCCGAGACATTGCTGCCCGGCAAACCTGGGCTCTGGCTGGTCTGCGGCGGCGGGCGCCACAATCCGGTGCTGATGCAGGCGCTCAGCGATCGATTGTCAGGCGATGTGGTTTCGGCGGACGACCACAAGATCGACGGCGATGCGCTGGAGGCGCAGGCAATGGCTTTTTTGGGCGCGCGGCTGAAAGCCGGTTTGCCGACAACGTTTCCGGATACGACCGGCGCTGCCCAGGCCGTGACCGGTGGAAAACTCTACGTTCCAGCCTCGTGAGCGAATCTGATCACTGCTAGCCCCCCGAATTTTTTAAGTTCTCGTTTGGTTTGAAGTAGGCGATTGGGGAACGAGATCTCTATCTATTAGACCGTTGCTTTGAAATTCTAGCGCGATGATAAAAAGTAGAGCTTTTCTCAAATTAAAAATCATAAATGAGAATGATTCAATTAATAAAAACTATCGATTTGATAGATCTTATATTTGAACATTAAAGCTATTTAATTTTGTTCAAGTGGCATGAATATTTATCTATTCCTCCAAGACGTCTCATTTTCTTTCGAAAAATTGGAGATGTCTGTTTATGGACTAAACAGATTGGAGGTTGAAAGTGTCCTTTGCGAGATATGTTCTGACAACTGCGTCCGCAGTCTGTCTTCTTGCCGGCACAGCGCTCACTGCGAGCGCGGCCACGTTGATCGTTGGCAACAAATACGCCGGCACCGTAAGTTTCATCGATCTGGAAACAGGGTTGGAGGTGAAGCGGCCGGTCACGGGCGGGTCGCCGCATGAACTGGCCCTGTCGCCTGATGGCGAGCAGGTTGTTGTCGTGTCCTACCTCGAGGACGGATACATCGGTCGTGAGCTGAATGTCTTCGACGTAGCCACGGCGGAACATTTGAGGACGATCGACATTTCACCGCATATGGCGCCGCACGGGATCGCGTGGCTCGGTGATACGAACAGCGTAATCGTTACGACTGAAGAGACACGCGATGTCATAACGGTCGATGTTGCCAAGGGCGTGGTCACCGGACAGGCAGAGCCGGACCTTATCGGCACCCATCTGCTTGCGGTTTCGCCGGATTCTTCAACGGCCTATGTGACCAGCCGAGGCTCTGACAAAGTCTCGGTGATTGACACGCAATCCATGGAAATTTTGCACACCGCCAGCGCGGATGTCGGTCCGGAGGCCGTTGATGTCAGCCCTGACGGCAAGGAACTCTGGGTTGGGAACAATCAGTCCGAGACAATAACCATTTTCGATCCGTCCACGATGGCGCGGCAGGAAACGCTCGACACCGGCTTTCTTCCGATCCGGGTGCGTTTCCATCCCGAAAGCCAAGCCGTGGCGGTTGCAGACCTGAACGGCGACCGCATCGTCGTCTATGACCGTGACAGCCGCGCGGTGAAGGCGGAAATCGACCTGGCTCCGCATGGTGCACATGGGCCTGCTTCACTGCTCTTTTCGCCCGACGGCAAATATCTTTTCACCGGTGCGCAGGATGGCGCACGTGTTGCGGAGATCGACACGTCAACATGGACTGTGATCCGTGTTTTCGAAACGGATGAGGGCGCTGACGGGTTGGCCTTTAGCGATATGCGGGTCAGCGTCTAACCGCTTTGGTGTGAGGGAATGAGATCGCTGAAGCGCTCAAACCTAACGTCATATGCCTCGTGGGCGTTAAGCGAGGAACCCCTCACCCCAACCCCTCCCCACAAGGGGGAGGGGACTCCTCTTCGATTGCCGCGACGCCTCTGGCATTTCCAAATTTGTTGCGCAAAACGCGAACCAATTGAACGGCTCGGTTCCCCTCCCCCTTGTGGGGAGGGGTCAGAGGTGGGGGTCCTTACGCGCCAAAGGGAATGCAACCTCCCTGTTTCAGCGATAGGACCGCTTTGTCTTGCGGCCACCTCCCTTGCGAAACGCCTGACTTGCGGCTAACCAGACCCTATGAACGGATCTGAAATCTACAAGCGACTCATCGGCCTTATCGAGGAACGGGTGCTGAAACCCGGCGACCGCCTGCGCGAAGCGGATCTTGCCGAGGAATTCGGTGTCTCGCGAACGCCAATCCGCGAGGGGCTGAAGCGGCTGGAAGCACAAGGTCTTGCCGTCCATGAGCCGAACCGTGGCATGGTTGTGCCGACGCTTGATCATGGCCAGATCAACGAAGTCTATTTCATGCGTGAGATTCTGGAGGGGACCGCCGCCGGTCTTGCTGCCAAGCATGCCTCGCAGCCGGAAATCGAGATCCTGCAGGACCTTGTCAAGGAGGACAGGCAGCGCATCGCCGACAAGGACAGTCTGGTGCGCTCAAACCGGGATTTCCACCGCCGTTTGTGCCTTGCCTCGCACAACCGCTATCTTGTCGATCTGATCGAGCACCTGCGCCTGTCTTTGATCCTGATGGCCGGCACGACGCTGGACACGCCCGAACGCAGGGAAATTGCTGTCGAAGAGCATGCCGCGATCGTCGAAGCGATCGCCAAGGGTGACAGTGATGCTGCAGAGGCCGCAGCGCGCCTCCACATCGCCCATGCCCACAAGACGCGCCTGCAACAGATCTGAGTGGTTTTGTGAAGCACTTGGGAAAGCTCTTGCCGTTCCCAATTCATCGTGTCGTCAGGCGTCCCGCCTGCTTGTTGCCCAGAGCTTGAGCCTTTCGCTCTTACCGGCTGCAGCATATGGAGGCAGCGGTCGAAGATTGCTTCGCGTTTCTTCGGGTAGCTGCTGGACGAGGGCATCTGACAGCACGGTGGCTTCGCCCATGATCTTGGCCGCGCTTTCTATTCTGGCAGCAGTGTTCATCGTGTCGCCGAGCAACGCAATTTCCTTTTTCCAGTCGCCGATTTCGCCGGCGGCAACATGGCCGCAATGGAGCGAAACCCGTAATCTGGCTTCACTACCAAACCTGTGCAGGTAGCTGGCCGCTCGTTGCTCGAGCACCTGATGCATGTTCATTGCACAGGTCAGGCACACAGCATTTTGGACGCCTTTGCCAAGCGGCCATGTGACAATGACCGCGTCGCCGACATATCGGTAGACATTTCCACGTGCCTGTTCGATTGGGCCCGCCAGGTCCAATGCAACATCCTGCAGATAAGTGTGAAACCTGAGGTCGCCGATACGTTCCGCAAGGGCCGTGGATCCCACAAGGTCTGCGAACAGAACGACCCGATCTTCCAGACGGGGACGGTGGTACCGGCCGGAAAAGAGAGCGAAGGTTGCCTCCGAACCAAGCAGGCGGGCAACTTCGATCCCGATCGACATCGCGGTGGCGATACCGGCCGAAATGGCGAACATCTCAAAGAAGTCCGGATCCCGCCAGGGCAACGGGATTTCAACCACGAATACCGGTGCAGTCAGGCCGAAGACGATGATCACACCGAAAATGATGGCTCGAACAGCTCCGAGTGCGACCGGAGGAAGGCGCCGTGTAAACTTGAAGCGCACGTTTGAAAGGAAGAGATACTCAACAACTGAGCAAGCCAGACCGATGAAGCCGCCGGTCAGCGCACCGGCGAACATCGCTTCACCAAACGCTCCGTCTTCGGCACGAAGCAATCCGATCACGATACCGATACCGGCCGAGATCGCGGCGACGTTCAGGACAATTCCCATGGTTCCGGAAGTCTGGTTTGCCCTGCTCACGTCTCTGCCCCGAAGCCGCATATGTTTGAAGAACCGATGCCTTTTTAAGCACAGTCGACGTACAAAGCACAGGCCGGTTCTGGCGGCCTAGAGACGAATTCGGCCGGTTTCCGGTCTCCCGGAAACCGAGGGCTCAAGGTTGCGCAACAAAGGCCTCATTGGCGGCAAGGACAAGGTTGGCGAAAGCCGCGACCCAGATCACAGTAAAGGTGAGCGACATCCCGACAACGCGGAAATTCATCGGCTCCGGTTGGCAGCTCAGGCCGTAAGCATGTACCGAACGCCCGACGAGCAGAAACAGGCCGAGCCCGTAAAGCAGCCAGTGCGCGCCGCCCATCAATTCCAGCATCAATAGAAGCAGGATGGCGAGTGGCGCATATTCGGCGAAGTTGCTGTGGACCCGCATGCGGCGCAGCAAAACATCGTTGCCCTGGTCACCCAGGCTGATGCGCTGGTCACGGCGCGCGCCAATAACACGAACGCTCAAAACCATGTAGATCATCGCGAGCAGGCTCGCGAAAAATGGGGTGATGATGATGGTCACTGTCTTCTCCCACGCCCTGAGTTCGCGATCCTCAAACGATCGCGATTTGGTCACCGGGCATTTCTTCCAGACAAAAAAGATACGCCGAACCGGAAGGTCCGGTTCAGCGCTCGTCAATTTGCGTAACCTGGCACTTTTGCAGGACTCATCCCGTCTTGGAAAACTCGTCGTAATATTCGGAGATCACCTTGCGGGCGAATGCGCCAATCTTGGCGTACTCGGCTTCGGTGAGGTTCGCGAGTGACACCCGCGCCGACGCGTCGACCACCTCGAACCCCTTGCCGGGCAGCAGGACAACGCTGGTTTCCTCCGCAAGCCGGAACAGGAAGTCGTAGCCTTTCTTGTTGGCGACGAACCAGTCCGCAAAGGTCTCCCCATAGAGCCGGCCACTGAGGTGCTGAAGGTTGATCAGCGTGTAGTAGTTGACGTCCGAAGGCTCCCGGTGTGGTTTGACACCCATGTTGAGTTCAAGCGTATTGAACCGTTTGCGGATCAGGCTCTTGGCCGCGTTCTTGTAGCGGTCGTCCCGGTCCAGAAGCCCGGCGAGCGCGAACAGCATCATCTGGATCTGCTGGGGCGTGGAGGCGCCTGCTGTGTGGTTGAGCGCAACGGCGCGGCTGTCAGCGACAAGCCGGTCGATGAACTTGATGTCGCGCGGCGCCGTCGTGAGCGAGGAATACCGTCGGTCGAGGACTTTCTTTGTATCTTCTGCAAGCGCAGAAAGCGCTTCGTCGAAGACATTGTCTTCATGCAGCGCGATCACCCCGAGCCGCCAACCGGTCGCACCGAAATATTTCGAGAACGAATAGACGCACAACGTGTTGCGCGGGCACTTCGCAAACAGCGACACGAAATCGTCGGCAAAGGTGCCATAGACGTCATCCGTGACGACGAAGAGATCGGGGCGCTTTTCGTTGATCACCGCAGTGACCCGGTCAAGATCCTCCGGAGACAGCTTTACCGAGGGCGGATTGCTTGGGTTGACGATACAGAAAACCTTGATGTCCGGATCTTCCAGCTTTGCCAGTTCCGCGTCGCTGAATTGCCAGTCTTCCCCTTCCGCCATGCGGATGTCGACCACCGGCATGTCGTATTCCGGAAGCGGTGGAATCTCCAGGTAGGGCGAGAATATCGGCGTGCCGAGTGCAATCTTGTCGCCTGGTTTGACCAGCCCGTTCTGCTTGAGCGTCTGGAAGATATAGGTCATGGCGGCCGTACCGCCCTCCGTTGCGAAAACGGAGAAGGGCCCCTGCCGCGGCTCGCTGCCGAACATCTCCTCACCGAGATACGCACCGACAATTTTTTCCGCATTTGTCAGCATGCGCGGCGGCACCGGGTAATTGCAGCCCAGGAACCCTTCCACCATTTCATGGAGGAGCTCGTGGCGGTGAATGCCAAGCTGGTCCTTGGCATAGGACAGGGCAGCCCGCAGGAAAGTCGTGCCTTCGCGGTCTTCGTGACGGTGGATGAAATCCTCAAAGCGCAGCAGCATGCCTTCCTTGTCAGGCAGACCGCCAAAACCGCTGTCGAGATAGGAATAGGAGCGTTCTGCTTCCTCGACCGAAAAGTCACCGAGGCGCAGGAAACCGCGCCGGGGATGCGTTGCCAGGAAGTTCGGATTGCCGCGTCCGGCGTTCAGCATCATGCGTTGCGACGCGGAGGACGCGATTTCAATGAGTTTGTCCTTCAGTTCGAAGGGGCTGAGGTCCTGGAACTTGGAATAGTCTTGCGTGCTCATCTGAAATCTCCCGGAGCGACTATTGAGCCGGATTCGTTGAAACGAGGCCGACGATCAGCGGACCCCAGAGGGTCAGCAAAACGTTGGCAACGGCATAGGTGACCGTGAAGGTGACAACCGGCGTGGCATTTTCCGCCTTGCCCATCAGCGCTGCAAAACCCGGGTTGGCGCTGCGGCCCCCGGCAACGCAGGCCAGGGCCTCAATCGGGTTCTGGATTCTCAGAACGTAGTAGGAGAAGAAGAACCCGATCAGCTGCGGAATAAGCGTGACGCCGATGCCGAACAGGAAAATGCTGACACCTTGCTCCTGCAATGTTGTCAACACCTGCGGTCCGGCACTGATCCCGACAACGCCGACGAAGACAGCCAGTCCGAAATCCCGCAGGAAGTTTACCGCACCCGTCGGCAGCGCCGCATAGCGCGGATGCGTGCTGCGCAGCCAGCCGAACAAAAGCCCGGACAGAAGGCAACCGCCGCCGCTTCCGATCGTCACCGGAACGCCGCCGATCTTGAACTCGATCAGGCCGAGCAACAACCCGAGCGTCATGCCGATGCCGAAAAAGATGAAATCGGTCACGGCTGCGGAACTGATAGGATATCCGATCGACTTCTGTACCTTGTTTAGATCGCGCGGACTGCCTGTCAGCTGCAACTCGTCGCCCTTGTGGATTTCAAGGTTAGGCAACAGCGGCAGCTCGCGTCCCATCCGGTTCACACCGGTCACGAACACATCGTGCAAAGCGTTCGATTTTGTGTGGTCGTGAATGCCCTGAAGCTTGCTGCCGGCAAAGTCCGGATTGGTCAGGACGATATGCCGGTTTTCAAGGACAAGTCGGTAGCCATCCGGGGCGGTCGTCTCTGTCCCCCAGTTCATTGCGGCACTGTCGAGTGTGGTGACGAGACCGGTCACGGCAAGTACGTCGCCGGGCAGGAGAGACTTGGCGTCTTCCAGAGAAATCTCCTGGCCAGCACGGAGGACGGCTTCAACTGCAGCGTCGTCCATGGAGCTGTCGAGATCTCCGGCCGATTTCCCTTGCCAGTCGCTGCCCTCCGGCAGTCGGAAAAACCGTGTATCGATCCGTCGTGCGGCATTGAACTGGCCAGGCTCGAGTTCCGTGGCGCCGCCGGACATTTTCTCCGCCAGCTTGAGGGCCTCCTTGCGGATGTCCCAGCGCATCACGGTCGGGAAGAACCAGGTGATCATGATGATCGGCCCGATGGAGCCGAAGATGTAACAGACCGCATATCCGACGGCGATATTGGTCTCCATGATCTGCTTCAGATCCGCTGACACATCCAGCTTCTGAATGGTTTCACCGGCGGTGCCGATGATCGCGGATTGCGTCAGGCCACCGGCTGCGAGGCCGGCCGCGGTCCCCCGGTCAAGTCCGAAACCCCAGGCAAAGGCAAGGACCGTAAACAATCCCAGCAGGCACATGACCGCCGCCGACAGCAGCTGATTGAGCGATTTCAGTGACAGGGCGCGAAAAAATTGCGGTCCGCCCTGATATCCGACAGCGTAGATGAAAAGCGCGAAGAATATGTTCTTGACTGCGCTGTCGATCGTCACCCCGACCTGGCCCAGAACGACGCCCATGATAAGCGTACCGGCGATGCCGCCGAGCACGAAGTTTCCGATCTTCAGTTTGCCTGCAAAATACCCCAGAGCAACGGCGATAAACAAAAACACCAGCGACGACTGGCTCGCCAGCCACTTCAGAATTTCCATCCATGTTCTCCCGCGATAGACGCAACGGAGCGGTACGACAACCTAGGATGCAACTATTACCTCATTTTTACGCTGCGACAATTTGAATTTGCGAAATTGTAAAATTTGTCAATAAGTTAGCATTCGACGATGTTGACAGCGAGGCCGCCTTGCGAGGTTTCCTTGTATTGCTCCATCATGTCCATGCCGGTCTGCCGCATGGTTTCGATGCAGCCGTCGAGCGGTACGAAATGAGACCCGTCTCCGCGCAGGGCGAGCGAGGCCGCAGTGACGGCTTTCACGGCGCCGAGTGCATTGCGTTCAATACAGGGAACCTGCACCAGGCCGGCAATTGGATCGCACGTCATGCCAAGGTGATGCTCAAGGGCAATTTCGGCAGCGTTTTCGATTTGCTCGTTCGTGCCGCCAAGGGCAGCACAGAGCCCGGCGGCGGCCATGGCGGACGCGGAACCGACTTCCCCCTGGCAGCCCACTTCCGCGCCAGAAATGGACGCGTTGGCCTTGATGATGCCACCAACCGCGGCTGCCGTCAGAAGGAAGACACGCACGCCGGCCTGATCCGCGCCTTTGCAATGATCAAGATAATACCGCGTGACGGCGGGGATAACGCCTGCAGCCCCATTGGTTGGTGCCGTCACGACCCTGCCGCCGGCGGCGTTTTCCTCGTTGACGGCCATTGCGTAGACGCCCAGCCAGTCGACGACATTGTGCTCAAACAGCGGATTGCTGCGGCCCTCGCGAATGAGTTGCTGGTAGATGTCCGCCGCGCGCCGTTTCACTTTGAGCCCGCCTGGAAGAATGCCTGACTGGGTCAGCCCCCGGTTGATGCAGGAATCCATCGCCGCCCAAAGCCGGTCGATACCCGCTTCAACTTCTTCGCACGGTTTGTCGCAACACTCGTTCTGCAGCTTCATGGCCGCAATGGAAAGCTCGGCTTCGCGGCCCATTTCGAGCATCTGCTTTGCGGAGGCGAACGGGTAAGGAACGTTCTGCGTGGTCAGCTCATTGACGGGCGCATTGGTGGTCTTGCGCAATTCTGCTTCACTGACCACGAACCCACCGCCGATCGAATAGTAGACGAACGTATCGGCCAGCGATCCGTCCGCATTCAAAAGGTTGAAGGTCATGCCGTTGGCATGCAGAGGCAAGGACGGGCCATAGTCGAAGATGACGTCTTGTTCCGGATCAAAGTCGATCTCCAGCGAGCCGGAAATCTTCAGTTTCCGGTCCCGCCGCAACGCTTCAAGCAGCGGCTCGACCTGATCCGGATCGAGTGTGTCGGGCGTTGCGCCCAATAGACCGAGACAAACCGCCTTGTCCGTTGCGTGCCCCTTGCCGGTGAACGCGAGGGAACCGTGTAGCGTCACGGTGAGGCGCACCGCTTTGCTTTCGGCTCCGGACAGGCCGCGAACTCTCTCCAGATACCGGCGCACGGCGACCATCGGACCAACGGTGTGAGAGCTGGACGGACCGATACCGATCTTGAATATGTCGAATACGCTGATGAACATCTGATCTGAACCCGCGCTGGAAGACTATTCTGACTTGGTCAGCTTTGAGGTCCAAGCTAACAAAAGGCGTCGTTCGGTCCGGCGCTCAAACGGGCAAATTTATGCTGTTTGCGACATCTTCCGATCCGTGGTGGTGGCCCATCTTGGATGATCGCGGAAATTGGAAGGCGTGCGGTGTTGTTTGTGCCTTTTTGCTTTGCTAGCTTGCCGCCTCTTTTGCTGCACGATCCTGTCCCTACGAGCCTTCGATGACCTCTTTGCACCCGTCCGACCTGAATGATGTTTTGAGACATAAGAAAGATGCTTTCCAGATACCCGAAGGCGTCATCTATCTCGATGGCAATTCGCTCGGCGTCTTGCCCAAACATGTCGCGGGGCGGGTCGCTGACGTCGTGACACAGGAGTGGGGTGAGAGCCTGATCCGTGCCTGGAACACCCACAGCTGGATCGATCTGCCGCTGCGCACGGGCGATCGCATCGGCCGTCTGATCGGCGCGCCTGCAGGTAGCGTTGTTGCCTGCGACAGCACCTCGGTCAATGTGTTCAAGGTTCTTTCGGCCGCGCTGTCCCTGAAGCCGGACCGGAAAGTGATTTTGTCCGACAACGGCAATTTCCCGACAGATCTTTATGTTGCGTCCGGATTGAAGGAACTTCTTGGCAGGGGCCACGAATTGAAGATCGTTGATCCAGCCGAGGTTGCATCTGCACTGGACGATACGGTCGCCGTCATGATGCTGACTCAAGTCGACTACCGGAGCGGACGCGTGCACGACATGGCGGCGCTCACACGCAAGGCGCATGGCGTTGGAGCGCTGGCGATCTGGGACCTGGCCCATTCTGCCGGTGCCATAGAGGTCGACCTTGCGGGAGCTGGCGCTGATTTCGCGGTGGGCTGTGGCTACAAATATCTGAACGGCGGTCCCGGTGCACCGGCCTTTCTTTATGTTTCCCCTGAGCATCTGGACAAGGTGACATCGCCTCTGACCGGATGGATGGGACATGAAGCTCCCTTTGCATTCGACCTTGATTACCGGCCAACTGACGGGGTCAATCGAATGACGGTGGGAACACCAGCCATTCTGGCTCTGTCCAGCCTTCACGCGGCGCTTGATGTCTTCGAAGACGTCGACATGGCGGACCTGCGGGCGAAATCAGTTTCGCTCAGTGAGCTTTTCATCTCGGAAGTCGAAGCGACTTGTCCGCAGCTTGTCCTGGCAAGCCCGCGCGATCCGCATGAGCGCGGCAGCCAGGTCTCCTTTAAGTTCGACGAAGGCTATGCCGTGATGCAGGCCTTGATCGCGCGTGGTGTGATTGGTGATTTCAGGGCGCCGGACGTGATGCGCTTCGGTTTCACCCCGCTTTACCTGGCGCATCAAGACATTGTCGACGCAGTCGCCATTTTGGCTGACATTCTGAAGACGGGGAGTTGGGACCGGCCCGAGTTCAAGACCCGCGCCAAGGTCACATAGAGTCGATCTGGTTCTGCGTTTCCAGCATGGACAGGAAACGGTCTTCAGGCACCGGCTTCGAATAGAGATACCCCTGGTACCGATGGCAGCCATTCTGGGAAAGCCAGGACCGCTGCTCGATCGTCTCGACACCCTCGGCAACGACACCGGCCCCAAGTGCCGATGCAAGCGACAGGATCAGCTTGACAATTTCGCCTCCGGACGCAACGTCTTCCATGAACATCCGGTCGATCTTGATGCCGTCGATCGGGTAGTTGTGGAGATAGGCGAGATTTGAATATCCGGTGCCGAAATCGTCGATGACGATCCGATAGCCGGACTTTTTCAGCGTGGCCAGGGTTTCGCGGGCATTCGGAATGTCGCCGAGAATGACGGACTCCGTAATTTCCAGAGAGATCCTGCCAGGCGTGCACCCGGTTTCAAAGGGAAGCGACTGCATCAGGGTGACGAACGAAGAATCTGAGAGTTGCTTCGGCGACACGTTAAGCGCAAGCGGGACCGCGTATTTCAGGTTATGCAACCGCATCTGCAGCCGGGCGACCTGCTCAGCCACCCAGGCTCCAATGTTGTTGATGAGCCCGGTATCCTCCGCAATGTGGATGAAATCGTCCGGCCCGATAAGCCCGCGTTCGGGATGTTGCCATCGCAACAGCGCCTCACCGGCAACCACCCGATCCGTACGTGTACACGCAATTGGCTGATAAAAGAGAACAAACTCGTTCTCACGCAGCGCGCGATCAAGATCCTTCTTCAGGGCCCGGTGTTCGTCTCTCAGCCGACGCATCCGTTCGCTGAACCTGACGCACTTGTTTTTTGCATCGGACTTGGCCTGGTAAAGCGCAAGATCCGCATGCCGCATCAGCTGATCGATGTCCTGCCCGTCATCGGGATAGTGGGCATAGCCGATGCTGAGACCCACACTGCGTTGCTTTCCTTCGATGACACGCGGCGTTGCAAAGGCTTTCAACAAAGATTGCCCGAACCAGTCGCAGCTTTCCTCTCCGGACTTTTCCAGATGACAGATCAGAAATTCGTCGCCACCGAGGCGCGCAATCACATCCTGCCGGCCGGCAAGCGCTTTCAGTTCCTCGGCAACCTGCTGAAGCAAAGCATCGCCCGCTGCATGACCGAGTGAATCGTTGACGAGCTTGAAGTCGTCCAGGTCAAGAAGATAGAGCGTCGCCTTGCGATTTATTTCGTTCGCTGTTTCGAGGATTTGCGTCAAACGCTCTTGAAGATAAGTCCGGTTCGACAGACCTGTGAGCGTATCGTGACTTGCCAGATATTTGGCACGTTCCTTGGTTTCATGCAGCTCTGTTACGTCAGTTTCGTTGACGAGATACGCGAGCTCCCCGGAAGTGGCATCGTGGCAGGCGCGAACGGTAAGCTCATGCCAGCGAGGGCCGGCGTTGGTTTTGACCTGCGCAACGAATTTCAGCGTACGTTCATCATCTACGCGATCAAAAATGCCCTGATAGTCCTCAGGATGTACAAACTGCTCAACAAAAGGTGTGTCCAGGCCAATACATGCTGCTCGTGACGCAGTGTTCCGGTAGAGCGGCTTTCCGTCCCGGGTGAATTGCGAAATCATGACCGTTGTGTGCAGCAGCGCCTCTGCGCTTCTGAGGGCTTCCGGTTCCTGTTCTTCCTGCTCGCGTCCTTCGCACAGCAATGCCATTCGGCCGTCGGCGAGGCGTACACCGCTCATGGATATCTGAAGGACCTTCGGTTTGCCTTTCGGGTAAAGGGTCCAGATCTCCGAGAACGTCACGTCACCGTTGCAAAAGTCTTGCTGATATTGGCGGAGCCGCTGCTCGACCGCCGGTGACATGTCTGCGGAAAGATCGCGTGACTGCAGCTCTTCCAGCGAGTCCGCGTCCGTTATTTCAAGGGTTTTGCGGTTGGCCCAGATGTAACGCTTGTAGTCGAAGTCGAAGATCCAGACTGCTGCGTCAAGCCTGTCGTACAAATCCAGAAGCATTCCCTGATCAACTCTGCTGTCTGCAAGGCTGATCGGAATGACGTCCGCGTCATTTCTCCGCGAATTGGTTCTTTCTGGTCGGTTCGACAGTGTTTTCCTCCTGCGTTCTGCTGTGGCCGGTCACAGTATTTTCGGTTCGTTCGTTTTATTCCGGTCTTGTCACCAGCCTTCGCATGAATGCACATTTCAAAGGGCCGACTGAAACTCTAGTCCAGAAATCCTGTAGCAGGCTTAAGAATAAAAGTTCAAATTGCATTGTTTGAGGAAAAGTGCAGAATTATTGTAAGAAATACCGAGTATAGTCTCAATTAATCGAACCAAAACAAACGAAATTCACGCTGGTTTTCAACAGATTGCTCTCGCTTTTTGGAGCAGATAGGCCACTTGAGCGCGTTTCTGACGCAGACAGAGGCGTCGAATTTGGTCCCTTGCCGAAAGAATACGACGGGTTTTTTCACCGTATTGCGAATTACGCATTCCTTCGACGGTCGAATTCTGGAAAATCTTGCTCTTTCTGTTGTGCAAGCGGGTGATTATCAGTTGAATGATCTGTCAATAAAGTTAGAAGGGCAGGGCGCTGCGGCAGGCATGACCCAAAATGCCCGCACCTGAATGCCGGAACAGGCATGCGCGGCCAAAACGAAAGAAGAAAGACCGCTTCGGGGGGCGGCAAGGAGCTTGAATGCTTGAGCTTGATCAGCTCGTTATGGATTTCGGCGGGTTCAAGGCAGTTAACAACTGTACGTTTCGTGTCGAAGAAAACAGTATCACCGGACTGATTGGGCCCAATGGGGCCGGCAAGACGACGCTCTTCAACCTGATCGCAGGGGCGCTGCAGCCGACAAGCGGCCGCATTCGCTTTCTGGGCGAGGACGTAACAAGTCTCGCCAGTTACGAGCTGTTTCACAAAGGTCTCGTCCGCACCTTTCAGATCCCGCACGAGTTCCACAAGCTCACGGCACTGGAAAACCTGATGATGGTGCCGCCGTCCCAGCCGGGCGAAAGCCTGTTCGCCAACTGGCTGAAGTGGGGACAGGTCAAGTCGACGGAGAAGAACGTCGAACACAAAGCCTACGAAACGCTTGAATTCCTGGAACTGACCCATGTCGCGCACGAGCGCGCAGGCAATCTCTCCGGTGGTCAGAAGAAGCTGCTTGAGCTGGGTCGGACCATGATGACCGATGCCAAGCTTGTATTGCTGGATGAACCGGCCGCAGGCGTGAACCGGACCTTGCTGCGCAAACTCGAGACCAAGATCGAGATCCTCAACAAGGAGCGCGGCTACACGTTCATCCTGATTGAGCACGACATGGAAATGATCGAAAAACTCACTGACCCGGTCGTCTGCATGGCCGAGGGCAGTGTTTTGATCGAGGGCGATTTTCAGACGGTCCGCTCCGATCCGCAGGTTCTGGAAGCTTATCTCGGCGAGAAGACGGGAGATGCGGCATGAATGCGCTTCTCTCGATGGAAAACCTGACCGCTGGTTACGGTGAGGCCGACATTCTCCAGAACGTATCGATGACGGTCGCACAAGACGAGATCGTCGCAATTGTCGGCCCAAACGGTGCCGGCAAATCTACGGCGATGAAATCGGTCTTCGGTCTCCTGAGTGTCCGCGGTGGCAAGATGCTGTTTGACGGCGACGAGATCACCGGCTGGGCGCCCAATCGTATCGTGCAGCGTGGCATTTGTTATGTGCCGCAGGTCGACAACATCTTCCGGGAAATGTCGATCCACGAAAACCTGGAAATGGGTGGTTTCCTGAAAACCGGAGACCTTACCGCCGCCTATGATCGGGTCTATGAGCTGTTTCCCGATCTCAAGGAACGCCGCAAGACTCTGGCGGGAAGCCTGTCGGGCGGACAGCGCCAGATGGTCGCGATGGGACGGGCCTTGATGCTGGACCCGAAATTGCTCCTTCTCGATGAACCAACGGCCGGACTGTCGCCGAAATACATGGAGCAGATCTTCCAGATATGCCGTGACGTGCGAGACGCCGGTGTTGCCATTCTTCTTGTGGAGCAGCATGCAAAGCAGGCGCTGGCCTTTTCCGACAGGGGCTATGTGCTCGCCGCCGGCAAGAACCGCCATGAAGGCACCGGTGCAGACCTTCTGGCAGACCGTGAAGTCGCCGAAATGTTCCTGGGTGGGTGATCGGCATGGACCTGTTTGAACTTCTGAATTTCTACGTCGTGCCGGGCATCGTGCTGGGTTCCATCTATGCGCTCGGCGCGGTCGGCATTACGCTGATTTTCGCGATCCTGCGCTACGCCCATCTGGCCCATGGCGACATGGCGACCCTTGGTGCTTTCCTTGCGCTTGCCGCTGTCACAAGCCTCGGTGTCTCCCCCTACGCGGCCCTGCCGATCGCCATTGTCGGAACCGCCGTTGTGGCGGTCGGGATCGACAAGGTCTTCTACGAGCACCTGCGCGAGCGGCCGAAGATCGTGACCGTGATGGCCTCGCTTGGCATCGCGCTGATGATCCGCGCCGTGGTGCAGGTTGTCTGGGGTGTCGACACGCAGACCTATTCCCGCGGCATCGTGCGTCCGGAAGATTATTTCGGCATCCGTATCCGCGACCGGGAGATCTTTACAATCCTGGCGATGGTGGCCCTGGTCGGCGCGCTGCAACTGTTCCTGACACGCTCCAAATGGGGCAAGGCCATGCGGGCGATGTCGGACAACCCGAACCTTGCTCTCTTGTCCGGGATCGACAACAAGAAAGTGGTGATACTGACCTGGGTGATCGCTGGCGGGCTTTGCGCCGCGTCCGGCTTCTTCCTCGGTGTCAACACGGAACTGAAATCGATGATGGGCTGGCACATGCTCCTGCCCATGTTTGCCGCCGCCATCCTCGGCGGCGTCGGTCGGGTGGAGGGTGCTGTCCTTGGCGGCTTGATCGTCGGGATTGCAGAAGAGTTGTCGGTGCTGGTCATTCCGAGCGAGTACAAGGCCGCCATGGCCTTTGCCATCTTGTTGTTCATGCTGCTTGTGCGCCCGACAGGGCTGCTCAAGGGCAAGGTATTGTAAGGGGAGGGGAGAGCGATGGAACTTCTTGGTCTTGTCAACTACGCCCTCTTCATGGCTATTTTCATCTGCATTTACGCGCTTCTTGCGCTGGGCCTCAACATTCAGTGGGGCTTCGCCGGTCTCTTCAATGCAGGCATTGCAGGTTTCTTCGCCGTTGGCGCCTATACATCGGCGATCATTTCGACGCCTGCTGCGGAAGGCCGGATCGGCGGCTTTGATCTGCACTTTGTTTTCGGCTGGATCGCGGCGATGCTGGCAGCAGCGCTTGTCGCATGGCCAATCGGGAAGATCTGCCTGCGATTCAGATCCGACTACCTGGCAATCGCCACGATCGGGATCGCGGAAATCATCAGGCTCGTAATCAAGTCCGAGCCGGCCCTCACCAACGGGGCACGGGGCATATCCAGCATTCCCCGTCCGGTCGGCGATATCGGCTACATGGAATCACAGATCGCCTATCTCATCATCGTCCTGGCCGTGCTGATCGCCGCCTATGTCCTCGTCGAGCGCCAGTTCAACGCGCCCTGGGGCCGCATGATGCGTGCCATCCGCGACAATGAAGATGCGGCCAAGGCAATGGGCAAGAACGTTGAGTTCCGCCGCCTGGAAGCCTTTATCTTCGGGGCGGCGCTGATGGGTCTCGGCGGCGCGCTGTTTGCCCACTTCAACCGCTCGATTACCCCTGAGGCTATCGATCCGATGGTCGCAACGTTCCTGATCTGGATCATGCTTATCCTGGGCGGATCCGGCAACAACCGGGGCGCGATCCTGGGGGCGGCGGTGGTCTGGATCATTTGGTCCGTTTCAGAGATTGCAACGGACCGCCTTCCGCATGAATATGCGATACAGGCAAAATACATCCGCTTGTTCCTGATCGGTCTGATGCTGCAATTGGTGTTGCGGTTCAGGCCGGAGGGACTGCTTCCCGAGCCATTGAGGGGAGACCAGCGGGCAACGAAATCCGGGGCGGACCAGCATTAGGCCCGCTCCACGGGATCCGCATGTCGTTCCGGCGTGCGGGAGCCGAAAATCCTAAAGACCCGGCAAAGACCGGATAGTTGAGGAGGTACTCTTATGAAAACCAAGTTTATTGCGCTTGCAGCCGGCATGATGGCGGCGACGGCCCTGGCGTCTGTTCCTGCAAAGGCTGACGTCAAGATTGGTCTGATCGGCGGCGTTTCCGGTCCGATCGCGGCCATGGCTCCGGCCATGATCGACGCGGCACAGCTGGCCGTTCAGCAGGTCAACGAGCAGGGTGGCATCGGCGACGGTGAGAAACTGGTTGGCGTTGTTGGCGACAGTGCCTGCAACCCGCAAGGCGGCACGGATGCGGCCACCAAAGCCGTCAACATTGAAGGTGTTGTCGGCCTCGTTGGTCCGCATTGCTCCGGTGCTGTTCTGGCGGCTGCCGGTTCGGTCACGATCCCGGCTGGCATCACGCTGATCACACCGTCCGGAACGTCGCCGGAAATCTCCGGTCTTGAAGACAAGGGCACCGTGTTCCGAACCGTTCCGTCTGACGACTATCAGGGCCGTGCGCTTGCACGTACCATGAAGGAGATGGGTTACGGCAAAGTCGCTGTCGCTTATCTCAACAACGACTACGGCACCGGCCTCGCAAATGCGTTCAAGGCAGAATATGTCGATGAGCTCGGCGGTGACATCACTCAGTTTGCGGCACACGAGGAAGGCAAGGCGTCCTACCGTTCCAACCTGGCGGAACTCGCCAAGGGTGGTGCCGACACGCTGGTCATCTTCGACTATGGCGACGGCACCGGTCTGACCATCCTGCGTCAGGCATTGGAAAACGGCTTCTTCGACAAGTTCGTCGGTGGTGACGGCATGAAGTCGGACGCCGTGATCAATGAACTGGGCGCGGAAAATCTCGCCACCTTCGTTGCGTCTTCGCCGGTCGGGGAACAGTCTGAATCTTTGACCATGTTCAACGATGCCTTCAAGGGTGTTGGTGGCGATCCGGACGCAATCTTTGCAAACACCTCTTATGATGCGGCCTTCCTGCTGGCGCTGGCCGTTGAAAAAGCTGGCGGCAAGAAGGAAGACGTCGCGGCAGCCGTTGTCGAGGTTTCCAACGGTGAAGGCGAAGCCATCCGTCCGGGTGAGTGGAAGAAGGCGAAAGAGCTGATCGCAGCTGGTACCGCCATCGACTACAAGGGCGCGGCCGGTGATCACAATTTCGACGCCAAAGGCGACGTTCCGGGCACCTACGCTCTCTTCGAAGTCGGCTCCAACGGCTTCGAGACCATTACCGAAATGAAATAAGTTTCTTCCCTTTAGGAAGAGATTTTTGAGAAACCGGCGGTTCGAAAGAGCCGCCGGTTTTTTAGGTAGCACCTCAACCTCATTGTTATCTCGAGAAAGCGAAGCGAGACCCGTGACCCACTCAGACGCGATTGACAGGTTGATCTGTGAGGAGGCCCCAGATCCGCGCTGGCGCTTGTCCGGCGTGACAATCCTGGAGAGACTGTCCGATCGAATGATTATCTCAACTCCAGGCCGACCACTGATCGAAAACGGCTCTTACACACACAATCCAAACCCGCTATAAGCCCCGCCATGCGTGACCTGGATGTTCTTGTGCTCGGTGGCGGTGCCGCCGGCTTGATGTGTGCGATTGAGGCGGGAAAACGCGGGCGCAAGGTGGCGGTCATCGACCATGCCAGGCGGCCCGCGGAAAAAATCCGGATTTCCGGCGGTGGACGCTGCAATTTCACCAATCTGCACTCAACGCCGGCCAATTTCCTGTCGCAGAACCCGCGATTTTGCGTCTCCGCCCTGAAGCGCTATACGCAGCACGACTTTTTGGGGCTGGTCGAAAAGCACCGCATTCCCTGGCACGAAAAGACACTTGGTCAACTTTTCTGCGACGAAAGCGCCAAAGACATTATCCGCATGCTTTTGGCCGAACTGGAACAGGTCGGTGGAACGCTGCAGCTTGAAACGGAAATCAAAGCCGTTGAAAAGCCCGACGATCGGTTTTCCGTCGCGACGTCCAGGGGACCGCTTCAGGCGAAGTCGCTGGTCATTGCCACCGGTGGCCCGTCGATCCCCAAGATGGGTGGCACCGGCTTTGGTTACGACGTCGCCCGTCAGTTCGGGCTGAACGTCATCGCGCCGCGGGCGGCACTTGTGCCGCTAACCTTCACCGATGCCAACAAGGCGCTCTGCGGCCGTCTTGCGGGCGTTTCGGTCGATGCAAAGGTGTCGTTCCAAAAGACGACGTTTCGCGAAGGACTGCTGTTTACGCACAGGGGGCTTTCCGGGCCGTCGATCCTTCAGATCTCTTCGTACTGGCAGGAAGGCAAGCCGATTGCGGTCAACCTGGTGCCGGAAACCGATGTATTTGAATCGCTTCGAGATGCGCGGGGCGAGAGTCCCAGACAGGATTTGAAAACCGCCCTCGGCCAGTTGTTGCCCAACCGTCTGGCCGATGAGCTCTCCGATGTGTTTTCCCTGAAAGGACGGCTTGCCGACCAATCAGACAAGGTCTTGCGGCGGGCGGCGGATCATCTGAACCGCTGGCAGCTGACACCTGTCGGAACGGAAGGCTACCGCACAGCGGAAGTGACCCTTGGCGGTGTCGACACCAAGGAGCTTTCCTCCAAGACCTTGGAAAGCTCCAAGGTGCCCGGGCTGTTCTTCATCGGCGAGGTTGTCGATGTCACCGGACATCTGGGCGGGTTCAACTTTCAATGGGCCTGGTCGTCCGGCCACGCGGCCGGTCAATTCGTCTGAACCGAATAGCGTAGCGGCTTATAAATCATGCGCTGCAGCATTTTTTGATGACCGTTCCTCATTGACGGATATACTCAGTCGAATCTGAGGGAACTTGCATGAAGCGCGTGACAATTCACGATGTGGCTGACGCAGCCGGTGTCAGCCTGGCAACGGTTGACAGGGTGTTGAACGGGCGTCCCGGCGTGCGCAAGGCAACGATCGAAAAGGTGAAACAGGCGGCCGACAGCCTGAACTACAAACCGGACGTCTTTGCCGCCGCGCTAGCAAAGAAGCGGACTTACCGGCTGCACTTTCTCATTCCAAACGGTCCCAATGCCTTCATGGAAGATCTCTCCCGGGAGGCGGCTTCACATGCCCAAACCATGAGCGGCGACAGAATGCAGGTCCATGTGGAGCCGATCGATGCCTTCGACGGTCACCGTGTCGCCGGCACACTGGCGATCCTCGACAAGTCCGTCTGCGATGGCGTCGCGGTCGTGGCTCCGGCCTTTCCGGAAGTCAGGGCGGCAATTGACCGCCTCCAGGACCGTGGCGTACCGGTTGTCACCCTGGTCTCCGATCACCCGTCGTCGTCGCGCCAGCATTTCGTCGGAATAGACAACACAGCCGCGGGACGGACGGCCGGCCGTCTTCTCGGCAGGTTTTTGCCGAAGACCTCCGGCAAAATCGGATTGATTGCCGGTTCACTCGGATTGCGTGACCATGCCGAGCGATTTGATGGGTGCCGGGACGTGATCGCGCAGCGCTTTCCCCATCTGGAGCTCTTGAAAGTCCGCGAGGGGCGCGACGACAATTCCAAGAATGCAGACCTTGTAAGGCGGCTTTTGGAAGAGCACCCGGATCTTTCAGGTCTCTACAATATCGGTGCGGGCAACCGTGGCGTGATCGCAGCACTCACCGCTTCCGGTCGAGCGGAAAATGTCGTCTTTGTCGGTCACGAGCTGACGCCCTATACACGCGACGCGCTCAGTGACGATGTGATGGACGCGGTTATCGCGCAGGATCCCGGCCACGAAATCCGAAGCGCAATACGCGTGTTGAAGGCGCTCTGTGACGGCGCCCCGATCATAGATGGGCAGGAGCGCATCGGTATTGATGTTTTTATCAGGGACAATTTGCCCTGACAGTCTGGAATCGCTCTGGATTCTTTAAAGTGCACTCAAACACTCAATTTTATGCATTGACCTTTAGGCCAACGCGTCGCATATCTTAGCAATGCGCTTGACACAACAGACTAATTATGCGGTGCGCGCTCTGATGTATTGCGCCGTGAACCCGGACAAACCGAGCAAGGTTGCCGACATTGCAGCCAGTTTCGAAATGTCCGAAACCCATCTCTTCAAGATCATGAAGGTTCTGGTCGATTCCAATCTGATCAAGACAATTCGTGGTCGAAATGGAGGGGTCATGCTAGCCCGTCCGGCGGAACAGATCTCCGTCGGAGAAGTTGTTCGTGCTGCGGAGGAAAGTTTCCTCTTGGCGGAGTGCTTCGATTCCGGCCGCAAAGACTGTCCGCTCATCCTGTCCTGTGGTTTCAACGGTCTTTTGCATGAGGCTCTGGAAGCTTTTATGGAAGTGCTGGACGGAAAATCGATTGCCGATCTATCCGAAGACCGTTTCGGCATGCGCGACTTGCTCAAGATCGATGTGACCGAAACGCCGATCGCCGCGAACGCTTAAGCGAAGTCTGCACAAGAAACGTTGAAAGCGCCGCCATCTGGCCGGCGCTTTTTTGCTGCGGACAATGGCCGCATTGCGATGAGGCGCGGGACTCACGCGCTCTGAACACTCCATTCAGTCAGTCATTGCCGGACTTAATCCGGCAATCCACACCGCTGCGTTTCAACATGAGAAGACCTTAGGGTCGGACACGGAACGGCATGGATGCCATGGTCAAGCCATGGCATGACGGATGGATTTTGTTGCGAAAGTCGCCTTGAAGAAAACGCCGGGCTGGCTGGCCGCTGAGGGAGAGGAGAGGGCGGTTGGCTGGCCTGGCATTTTTCGTCTCCGGTGACCCGGAAGACCCCCGACTAATACTAAACCGGAGGACGCGATTTCCAGTTCCGTTTCGATCAGGCATTGCCTTGATAAGAAAACTTGAGTATGAGTGTCAAGTATAAAGTTGAGTAAGAAACTCACCTTTTAATTGTTCTTATCTGGATGCCCCGCGACACTTGGTTTCGAGGGGCGCAAAGCAAAGGCCAAGGACCGATTGCGCGCATGACACTCTCTGCCAACAGCCACAAGCGCCGCCTGTCAATCAGCTCAGCGGGTGCACCGCGAAATGCCTTGGCAGGCAAATCGTTGGAGCAACCGAAATCCGAATTCGATTCGCGCGACCTCTTCAGCGGCTTGCGCCAGATCCAGATCGTTCACAACGAAGATACGTATCGCCTTTCCATCACCAAGCAGGGCAAACTCATCCTGACGAAGTGACACCAGGAACTACCAATTTTGTCTTCCCGGTTTGCCGCGCCAGCGGCAACACCGGGATCCGGTACTGCGCATAGATGACAATGTCGGCCTGAAAAGAGGCTTCCCCTCGTCAAGCGGCAAAGATGGCGACAGGTTTTCCAACCCCTCGCAAAGCGTGCTCACCCATGGCGTTCAGACCTGTCTGAAGGTCGCCTGACAGCACATCGCGGACCGGTTCCGTCAGCAAAAGTTCTCTACCAAGCGGTTTGCACAGGGATTCCACACGGCTGGTCTCGTTCACGGCGCGTCCGATCACGGTGAAGTCGAGACGTTCCTCGCCGCCCACATTGCCGAAGAAAACTTCGCCCCGGTGCAGGCCGATACCGATCTTGAGCGGATGCCAGTATTCTGGCGCAGGCAATCCGTCTGGCGGTGCGGTGTTGAGATCTTCGATGGCGGAAAGGGCGGCTTTTGAGGCTTGGACCGCTGCGTTCGCTGCTGCGCTTTCTCCAAGAGACTGCTGATCAAACACGGCCAGAATTCCGTCACCCATGAATTTGAGGATTTCGCCGCCGTGACTGAGGACGGAATGCGAGATCTTGTCGAAATACGCGTTGAGAATGGCAGTCACTTCGGGGCCGCTGAGGCGGTCGGCCAACTGGGTGAAGCCGCGCATGTCCGACATGAACACCACGGCCTTGATTGCTTCGCCGTCGCCGCGCCTGATCTCACCGTCCAGGACACGCTGTCCTGCGATCGGGCCAAGATAGGTATCGGCCACATTGCGCGCGATCCGCTTTACGATGTGTCGTTCCACATGAAGCGCCAGCAGATCGATCAGGGTGCGAATGCGATCCTTGTCGACATCGGGAAATCCTCCCGGCCGTTTTGTCGCAAAGGTCATGGCATTGTGAATTTCGCCCGCTGCGCTCAAAGGGAGCGCGACATAAGAGGTATAACCCTGCTCGGCAAGATCTTGCATAAGCGTGCCGGAATTGACGCCTTCTTCGGTTTCGAGGTCCACCTTGATGATCTCGCCTTCACGCATCACGCGATATAGCGGGTTCTTGGTGAAGGCCACATTGTTGACCGCGTTTGCATCGGCTGCAATCTCGTCGCACAGTTCGTCGGTGCTGTTCCAAACCCAGGAAAAACCCACCACCTTCGGATGAAGCGTGCCGATGTGGAGGGTGCAGCGGTCGATCTCAAGATGGGCCGCCTTGCAGCGCCACATGAACTCTTCGAACATCAACATGACGTTGTCGATTTGCGTTGCTTCGTGGAGCAACCAGTCATGGACATCTTCAAGGCTTTGCGTTTCAGGCGCGCAGGCTGGTCCGCGATTTGAGCGCGCAAGCAGGTAAATGTGCTGAACATAGGTGCGTGGCGAAGGGTCTAGCACGTGGGTGTTCATGCGATCTCCAGAGGTCTGTCTTGCCCCATAATCTCGGGTGCCAGGAGGCAAAGTTCAATCTGAAAACCGGTTTTTGGAAGATAAAGGTTCCAAAGGCAGCTTTCATGCACAAAACCGATTGCGCCGAAACCGATGGAATTCGGCGTGCGGTGTCACGAAGGAAGGGAGGAAACGACCGGATCGGTCTCTGTTTCTAGAACGCTGCCTCGACGCCGTCCATTTCGACATAAACGCTTTTGATCTGGCTGTAATACTCGATTGCCGCGTGACCGTTTTCGCGTCCGATACCGGATTTCTTGTAGCCGCCGAACGGCATTTCGATCGGCGTCAGATTATAGGTGTTGATCCAGCAGGTACCGGCTGCCAGCCTGCCGATGACGCGATGCGCCCGCTGGATGTCCTTGGTGAACACGCCGGCAGCCAATCCGAATTCGGTGTCGTTGGCACGGGCGACGACGTCGTCTTCGTCGTCAAAATCGAGCACGCTGAGCACCGGGCCGAAAATTTCCTCGCGCGCAATGGTCATGTCGTCGGTGACGTCAGCGAAAACGGTCGGCTGGACGAAGTAACCATCCGGGAAACTCTCCACCGACGCCGCGCCACCGCCGCAGACCAGGCGTGCGCCATCCCGCTCGCCGACTTGCATGTAATGCATCACCTTGTCGAACTGCTGCCGGGAGACGAGCGGTCCGATATTGGTCGTCTCGTCCAGCGGGTCGCCAAGCACCGCACTGGCAGTACGCTCCGCAAGACGGTTCAAAAACTGTTCCTTGATTGCCGTGTGCACGAAGACGCGCGTACCGTTGGAACAGATCTGGCCGGTCGAATAGAAATTCGCGTTGATTGCTGCCGAGATCGCGTTCTCGATATCGGCGTCGTCGAAAATGATCAGCGGCGACTTGCCGCCAAGTTCCAAGGTGGTTTTTTTCAGGTGTTCGCCAGCAAGTGCCGCGACTTTTGATCCGGTTGGAACCGACCCGGTCAGCGACACCTTGGCAATGTCCGGATGGGCGACCATTTTTGCGCCAACATCACCGAAACCCTGAATGACATTGAAGACACCATCGGGAAGCCCGGCTTCGCTCAAAGCTTCAGCGAGCTTGAGCGCGCTCAAGGGCGTCACTTCTGACGGCTTGAAGATCATGGCATTGCCGCACACAAGCGCAGGGGCCGCTTTCCAGCAGGCGATCTGGATCGGATAGTTCCAGGCGCCGATACCGAAACAGATGCCGAGCGGCTCGCGTTTCGTATAGGCAAAGGAGCCGCCGAGATCGATATGCTCGCCCGTAAGCGTTGCCGCGAGGCCGCCGTAATACTCCAGACAGTCCGCGCCGGAAGCAGCATCCGCGATCAGGGTCTCCTGCAAAGGCTTGCCGGTGTCCAGCGTTTCCAGAACGGAAAGCTCGTGGTTTTTCTCCCGCAGGATCTCTGCTGTCCGCCGCAAGATCCGGCCGCGTTCTACAGGTGGTGTCGCAGCCCAGATTTTCTGCCCGTCGCGGGCTACGGCGATCGCGGCCTCAATGACGGCGTCATCCGCCGACCTGATCTGCGCGATCACTTCGCCGGTTGCCGGGTAAAGGGAATCGAAGGGCGTGCCTGCCTGGCTCTCCAGATAGGAGCCGCCGACATAATGAGAAGCGTTCGGTTGGGCGCGCATCAAAATGCTCCTGAGTATGACTGTGACCGGTCCTGCGGTCGAAATTAGCGTTGGCTGGTTTCCCAGTCCGGATGAATCCAGGGCTGCTGGTTCGAAGCCGGCAACGGATCCTTGCCGAGGATATGATCGGATGCCTTTTCACCGACCATTATCGAGGGCGCGTTCAGGTTTCCATTGGTGATTTGAGGGAAAATGGAACTGTCTGCAACACGCAATCCCTCAACACCAATCACACGGCATTCCGGATCGACGACGGCCAGCGGATCGTCTTTCGCACCCATCTTGCAAGTGCCGCAGGGGTGGTAGGCGCTTTCCACGTGCTCGCGAATAAAGTCGTTCAGCGCTTCGTCGCTTTGAACGCTGTCGCCCGGCTGGATCTCCTTGCCACGATAGGGCGCAAAGGCTTCCTGTCCGAAGATTTCCCGGGTTAGCCGGATTGAGGTCCTGAAGTCTTCCCAATCCTCGTCGTGAGACATGTAGTTGAACAAAATGGACGGTTTTGCTTTCGGATCTGAGGATGTCAGCTTGACCCGCCCGCGCGACTTTGACCGCATTGGACCGACATGAGCCTGAAACCCGTGTCCTTCCGCAGCCGCCTGACCGTCATAACGAACGGCGAAGGGCAGGAAGTGATACTGAATGTCCGGATATTTGACGCCGGCTTTCGTGCGGATGAAAGCGCAGCTCTCGAACTGGTTCGATGCCCCCAGGCCATTCTTGAAGAACAGCCACTGCGCGCCGATCAGAGCCTTGGAAAAGAGATTCCAGTGTTTGTAGAGCGTAATCGGCTGAATGCAGGCCTGTTGAATGTAGAGTTCCAGGTGGTCCTGCAGATTGGCGCCGACGCCTGGCCGATCGGCAACGACATCGATGCCGAGGTCTGACAATTGATCCGCCGGACCGATCCCCGACAGCATCAGGATCTTGGGAGAGTTGATGGAGGACGCGGACAGAATGACCTCGCGTTCCGCCTTGGCTTCGCGAATTTCGCCACCGGTCTCAAATTCAACACCGACGGCGCGATTGTTCTCGATCAGAACCTTTCGCACCAGCGCACCCTTGATCAGTGTAAGGTTGCCGCGCTTGAGCGCCGGTTTCAGGTAGGCGTTGGCGGCTGACCATCGGCGGCCCCTGTGGACCGTCATTTCCATGTCGCCGAAGCCTTCCTGCTTCTCGCCGTTATAGTCTTCCGTCACACCGTAGCCGGCCTGTTGGCCGGCATCCCTGAAGGCGTGAAACAGGGGGTTCCACTTGGTGCCCCGCTGCACGTGAAGTGGTCCGTCCGTTCCCCGCCAGCCGGCTTGTCCCTGCGGGTTTTGCTCCTGGCGTTTGTAGTAGGGCAAGACATGCCTGTAGCCCCAACCGCTCGCCCCCATCTCTTCCCAGGTGTCGAAGTCACAGGCGTGGCCGCGCACATAGACCATGCCGTTGATCGAGGACGAACCGCCGATGACCTTGCCACGCGGTGTCGCGAGGCGGCGGCCGCCAAGATGTGGCTCGGGTTCGCTTTCGTAGCCCCAGTCGTAGATCGGCATGTTCATGGGATAGGACAGGGCAGCCGGCATCTGGATCAGCGGGCCGACATCCGTTCCGCCGAATTCCAGCACCAGGACACGATTTTTCGGGTCTTCCGAGAGCCGGCTGGCCATCGCGCACCCTGCGGAGCCTGCCCCAACGATGATGAAATCAAACGCGTCGATCATTCAGGAGCCTTGTCTCAGCGAAGGTTGCTGCGGTCCGCACGGGCGGAAATTTGGGTTTCAACATAGTCTTCGACCATGGCGATAGCGGCCTGGCGGTCAGACTGGGCGTCGCTCAGGGCCTGCCGGATCCACACGCCGTCGATCATGGACGCCGTGCCTTCGGCGATGCGGCGTGCCTCTTCCTGCGGCATGAAGAATCTCAGGTTGTAGGTCAGGTTCGACGCAAGCCTTGCTGCATAGATTCGCAGGAGCCGGCTGTTGCTGTCGGTGGTTCTGGACTGCACATAGAAGGCGAGCCAGGCCGCAATCACTGCCGGCTGAAACTGGTCGACGGCAAAGTTACCCGCAATAATCGCCGAGATCCGTTCCCGTGGCGTCTCGGCCCTGGCGAGGTTCTCTCGGATAGCGCGGCCGAGTTCGGTCAAGAGATGCCGCATTGTTGCTGCAAGTAGTTGATCTTTAGAGCCGAAATAGTGGTGAACCAGGCCGCCGGAAACACCTGCACGCTTTGCGATCTGAGCCATCGTTATGTCGCTGTAGCCGCGCTCGTGAATCGCATCGACCGTGGCATCGATGAGGCTGCGTCGCCGTTCCGCTTCCATTCCGACCTTTGGCATCGCGATCTCCAAAACTTTCTGCTTCTTATTTTTAATTGATCAATCAATCAATGAAAACTTGCAAATTTTTACCGTGGATGGTTGGATTGGCTCCAGTCAGACTGTTGGGGACAAAGTCGGGGGAATTTGGCTCGTGCAGAATACACCCTGGTCTTCAAACGGCCTCAAACAACAATTCAACTTTCCATAGGAGGTACACCAATGAAATTCGCAGCGACACTCGCTGGAGGCCTTGCACTTGGCCTGATGCTGTCCGGAACCGCGCTGGCAAGCGATCCGGAAGCCTGCAAGACAGTTCGTTTCTCCGATGTCGGCTGGACTGACATCACCGCGACCACCGCCGCCACGTCCGTGGTCCTGGAAGCACTCGGTTATGAGCCCGACGTTAAACTCCTGTCCGTGCCAGTGACCTATGCTTCGCTCAAGAACAAGGACATTGACGTCTTCCTCGGCAACTGGATGCCGACCATGGAGGGCGACATCAAGGCCTATCGCGAGGATGGCTCGGTTGAAACGGTGCGCGCCAATCTGGAAGGTGCGAAATATACGCTTGCCGTTCCGAAATACACCTATGACAAGGGCCTGAAGAGCTTCGAGGACATCGCCAAGTTCCGCGACGATCTCGACGCCAAGATCTACGGCATCGAACCTGGCAATGACGGCAACCGTCTGATCATCGGCATGATCGACCAGAACCTTTTTGGCCTTGAGGGTTTCGAAGTCGTTGAATCATCCGAGCAGGGCATGCTCGCCCAGGTCGCCCGTGCCGGAAAGCGTGAAAACGACATCGTGTTCCTGGGCTGGGAACCGCATCCGATGAACGCCAATTTCGAGATGGCCTATCTCGACGGTGGCGACGACATTTTCGGGCCAAACTTCGGCGGTGCGACGGTCTACACAAACGTGCGCGCGGGTTACACCGAGGAATGTCCGAACCTCGGCAAGTTCCTCAACAACCTCGAATTCTCCCTGCCGATGGAAAACGAAATCATGGGCGCAATCCTGAACGACGGTGAGGACCCGAACAAGGCAGCCGCTGCCTGGCTGAAGGTGCATCCGGCCACGTTCGAAAGCTGGCTCGTAGGAGTCAAGACCTTTGACGGGGGCGACAGCTTCGCGGCGGTAAAGTCCGCGCTTGGTGTCGAATAAACCCATACAACAGCGCCGGTGCGGACAGTCCGCCCGGCGCTTTTCCTTGAAACAACAAGAATAACCGGAGCAGCGGATTGGATTGGCTGACAAGCAACAAGATCCCGATCGGACCATGGATTGAGGCTGGCTTTGACTGGTTGGCTGACAACTTTGAAGATCTGTTCGATAATTTTTCGAAACTTTTGGAGTTATTGATCGACGGCATTCTTTGGTTGTTGGTGACGCCGCATCCTTTTGTTGTTGTCGCAATCGTTGCTATAGCCGGATATCTGGTGCATCGGACACTCACTTTTGTCGCCTTTGTAACAGCCGCGTTGCTTCTGATTATCAATCAGGGGTACTGGGTGGAAACGATGGAAACCCTGTCCCTGGTTATCGCGTCGGCAACGGTTTGCATGGCGATCGGCGTACCGGTCGGCGTCGTTGCAGCCCATAACCCGCGTTTTGCTGCATTTTTGAGACCGGTCCTCGATATGATGCAGACGATCCCTACCTTTGTTTATCTGCTGCCTGCCATGGTTCTTTTTGGTCTTGGGATGGTGCCGGGTTTGTTCGCAACCGTGATATTTGCCGTACCTGCACCAATCCGATTGACACAGCTTGGAGTTGCCTCGACTCCGAAAGCGCTTTTGGAGGCCGGGGAAGCATTCGGCGCGACCAAGTCGCAACTTCTCTGGAAAGTCGAATTGCCTTACGCACTACCGCAGATAATGGCGGGCTTTACGCAAACGATCATGCTGTCATTATCCATGGTCGTGATCGCTGGTATGGTCGGGGCACCAGGCCTGGGCCAGGAAATTGTCAGGGCTCTCAGTTCTTTCCAGGTCGCGATGGGATTTGAAGTGGGGCTTTGCATCGTCCTGGTCGCCATTGTTCTCGACAGGTTTTTCCACGTATCTGAGCGAGGCAAATAATGAACGGCTCAGAAAGATCGTCCATCGTCTCCTTCCGGAACGTCGACATTGTCTTTGGTGAAAAACCGCAATCCGCGCTGTCCCTGATCGACGCCGGCAAGACCCGGCAGGAGATCCAGGCTGAAACCGGTCAGATTCTGGGCGTCGCCGGCGCCTCCCTTGACGTTCATGAGGGCGAAGTACTGGTGCTCATGGGGCTTTCGGGCTCCGGCAAGTCCACGCTCTTGCGCGCGGTCAACGGATTGAACCCGGTGATCCGCGGCGAAGTTCAGGTTCACGACGGCAGCAGCTACGTGAACCCCGAAACCTGCTCTGCAAACGAGCTTCGCCAACTGCGCCGCAGCCGCATCGCCATGGTGTTCCAGCAGTTCGGCCTGTTGCCCTGGCGGACAGTGTCCGAAAATGTCGGTTTCGGCCTCGAGCTTGCGGGCATGTCGGTTCAGGACCGTGCCGCCAAAGTGGAAGCTCAGCTGAAGCTGGTCGGTCTTTCCGGCTGGGGCGAAAAATTTGTGCACGAGCTTTCCGGCGGCATGCAGCAGCGGGTTGGTCTTGCCCGGGCCTTTGCCACGGACGCGCCGATCCTTCTGATGGATGAACCTTTTTCCGCGCTTGATCCGCTGATCCGCGACAAGCTGCAGGATGAGTTGCTCGATCTGCAGAAGGAACTTAACCGGACGATCATCTTCGTCAGTCACGACCTCGATGAAGCCGCCAAGATCGGCTCCCGCATCGCCATCATGGAAGGCGGCCGGATCATTCAGCTCGGGACGCCGCAGGAAATCGTCAAGAACCCCGAAGACGGCTACGTTGCCGATTTCGTCAGTCACATGAATCCGCTCAATGTCCTGCGAGCCCGCGATATCATGGTCCCGCCCGGAAGCCTGCCGGGATCGCTGGCCAGCGCCTTGACGTGCGAGGGCAGCACACCGGTGCGCGATGTCGCCAAGCTCAAGAGGTCCAGTTCAGACCCCGTCGTGGTTCAAAAGGACGGCGCGATCGTCGGCGTGATCGGCGAGAACGAGCTGCTCGACTGCATGCTTAAATGATGAGCGTGCATGCGTGAGCTCATTCGCCTCTCCATCGTTATCCCGGACGCAGCGAGGTGGAGATCCGGGGCCTACACATTTGCAGAGGCAGTGTGATGAGTGTGGTACTGCCACAACCCACAGAGACCCTTCGGCAAGTTGAGAGGCGGGTGGGCCCCTGCTCAAGACTGGCGCGGCAGCTCGGGCACCGACCTCTGTCCCGCACCCTGTGTCATCCCCGACTTGATCGGGGATCCAATTCACCTCGCAACAAGTGACCTGTTTGGTTTGCGGGAAAAACGGGTACTCCGAATTCAAACAAGGCGACTCTGGAAACGAGTAGATCCCCGATCAAGTCGGGGATGACACTGGAGGTGTTTGGCGTGCGCTCTCGGCAAACCACCAGTGCCGTCCCGGACTTGATCCGGGACCTGTGTGTTTCTTGGCGATGAGACCCTGGCTCAGGGCCGGGGCGGCGATGGGAGGGCAGCGACGTTATGTTCGGCCCTCTGCTGTCACCCCGGGCGACCGTAGGGAGACCCGGGGCCTACTCGTTTGCAGAGACGATTAAATGATCCGCGGCGCTGACGCAGTCGTTTCGAGCCCTTCGGCAAGTTGAGAAGTGAGTTGGTCCCGGCTCAAGACTGGCGCGGCAACTCGGGCACTGACCTCTGTCCCGCCCCCGGTGTCATCCCCGACTTGATCGGAGATCCAATCTACCTTGCAGCAAGTGACTTGTTTGGTTTTCGGGAAAACGGGTACTCCGAATTCAAACAAAGCGGCTCTGGAAACGAGTAGATCCCCGATCAAGTCGGGGATGACACCGCAGGTGTATGGCGTGCGCTCTCAGCAAACCACCAGTGCCGTCCTGGACTTGATCCGGGACCTGTGTGTTTCTTGACGATGAGACCCTGGCTCAGGGCCGTGGCGGTGATGGGAGGGCAGCGATGTTTTGTTCGGCGCTCTGCTGTCACCCCGGGCGACCGTAGGGAGACCCGGGGCCTACTCGTTTGCAGAGACGATTAAATGGTCCGCGGCGCTGACGCAGTCGTTTCGAACCCTTCGGCAAGCCGGACCGGCGAGTTGGCCCCGGCTCAAGACTGGCGCGGCAACTCGGGCACCGACCTCTGTCCCGCCCCGGTGTCATCCCCGACTTGATCGGGGATCCAATCCTCCTTGCAACAAGTGACCTGTTTGGTATTCGGGAAATCGGGTACTCCGAATTCAAACAAGGCGACTCTGGAAACGAGTAGAACCCCGATCAGGTCGGGGATGACACTGGAGGTGTTTGGCGTGCGCTCGCAGCAAACCACCAGTGCCGTCCCGGACTTGATCCGGGACCTGTGTGTTTCTTGGCGATGAGACCCTGGCTCAGGGCCGGGGCGGCGATGGGAGGGCAGCGACGTGGTCAACGCCCTGCGGTCATCTCGGACGCAGCGAAGCGGCGATCCGGGATCGGAACGGCACTATGCTGGCCGACAGTCCTTTAGCTTGACTTAGGTCGCGGATCCCCGGTCCCGGCTCGCGCTCCGCTTGGCCGGGATGACAGTCGGGCTTGTTCCGATACGGCACGAGTTGAAACAGAAGGATTGTCATCCCTGCGAAGGCAGGGATCCAGTAATCCCGTTCGTGTGTGCTGGGTCCCGGTCTTGGCGTTGCCCAACCGGGAGGACAAATTGGCACTGGGTTGAAAAAAACGGGGCCGTTTGGCCCCGTTTTCAATCCGCATGTCTGCCAGACCGCTCATTTGGCGATCGGCGACGTTATTAAGCTTAGAGCAGCTCGAGCTGAGCAGCCTGCTTGCCGCGGCCGCGGCGATCGTCTTCAGCGACGAAAGAGATCTTTGCACCTTCGACCGGTGCTCCGAGCCCGGCCTGCTCGAATGCTGTCACGTGGACGAATACGTCCTTGCCGCCATTGTCCGGCGTAATGAAACCGAAACCGCGGTCGTGGTTGAAAAACTTGATGGTGCCGTTCTCGCGCATGGAGAAGCCTTTCCGTTGAATTGTGCGCTCGCCAACCAATGCCGGCAAAGCGCTGATAAACGAGAAGTCAATAAGAAACGGAAAGCTTGGGTATTCAGAGCAGTGCTTGATGGAGCACCGCCGAAGTCAGTCTCACCGGGTTCTTCGTCATGTCCCGTACGGCGCAACGCGCGCCGATGCGCAACAATGTAGGTCTGAGGCTGCGGTCAGGCAAGTGAAACAAGTGTGAGTCCGCATTTCACAGCCAAATCACCGAATTTTCAACAAAGGGATTCCTTGTGACTCCGGTCACAGCAGCCGATCGGTTGCCTTCCTATATTCGTTTCATGAGTTGAGGCGAACAGCGAATGCCTCCCAACCACGAAGGGACACCGAAATGTTCAAGAAGATCGCAATCACCACCACTGCGCTGGCTCTTGTCGCCGGTGTCACGCTCACCTCTCAGACAACTTCTGCAGAAGCCGGCAACGGATGGCGCGTTGGCGCTGGCATCGCCGGCGGTCTGGCAGCAGGCGCAATCATCGGTTCCGCCTTGTCGCAGCCGCGTTACGTTGCCCCGCCGCCGGTCTACTACCCGGCTCCGGCTCCGGTCGTGACCTATCGCCCGGCTCCGTGGACCCCGGCCTGGTACAACTACTGCCACGCCAAATACCGGTCCTTTAACCCGAACACCGGCTATTTCCTGGCGTATTCCGGCCAGTACCGTTTCTGCCGCTAAGATTTTCGGGACCGCACGTCCGGTCCCACCATTGATAATGACAATGCAATGCAACGAGCCGGTGCAAATACGACACAACAAGTGTTACCGGCGTCTCCCCGCAAGGACCTCCTCCCAGCCTTGCGGGGAATTTTATGTCCAGGGTACGGACTCCTAAATGAAGCCGATTTGGCTATCTGCCACGTCGCGAAAGGCTTGAAAGTGAACCACATTTCCTGCGCTTTCGCTCCTCGCAGTCGGTCAAAGCGATCCAAACCAATTTGACTTTATTTATGTGTCCGTACCCTGGTCTCCCGCAATCCGCTTTCCCGCGCGCATCGTCGTTTCGAGCTGATTGAGAAATCGCGATCTGTCAGCCTTGGTAAAGGCCGGGCCGCTCTCGCGGATTTCACCGACTTCCCTTAAATGCGTGTTGAGATCCCGCATGGCGAGGCGCATGCCGATGCCATCCTCCCGAAACGGTTTGCCCGTCGGACCGATGACGAGAGCGCCTGCCTTCACGCAGCGCGCCGCCAAGGGAACGTCGGCGGTGACAACCACATCACCGGCGCCGGCCCGCTCGGCAATCCAGTTGTCCGCCTCATCCGGGCCTTCAGGAACAACCACCCGTTCGATGAGATCACCTTCCGGCAGACGCATCCAGCTGTTGGAAACGAACTTGATCGCCACCTTGTGGCGTTCGCCCACGCGGATGCATTCGTCTTTCACCGGGCAGGCATCGGCATCGACATAGAGTGTTGTCATGAGGTTTTTCCGCTGGGATTTGTTGTCAGATAGGCCATCAATCCGTCGACCGCCCTGTGGGCAGTCGCAAAACAGGCCTGCAGGAGATACCCGCCGGTGGGTGCTTCCCAGTCCAGCATTTCCCCGGCTGTGAAGACGCCGGGCAACTTTTTCAGCATCAGATCGGAGGTGACCTCGTCAAGTGCGATGCCTCCAGCCGAAGATATCGCCCGGTCGATAGGATAGGTCGCAAGGCACGTGACGCGAACAGACTTGATCCGCTCTGCAAGGCTGTCCGTGTCCTCCGGCAACGGGCCGTTTTCCCGAAGAAGGGCCAGTTCGACAGGATGCAGCTTGAGGACCTTCTTCAGGTAAGTCGATTGCGATTGCTTGCCGCGCGGCCGTGAAAGCTTTCCGGCAAGATCGCCGGTGCTGATTGCCGGGCGCAGATCGATGAATAGCTCGGCAGATCCGCTGTTGTTGATGGTTTCGCGTATCTCAGCAGACAGCGCGTAGACCGCACCGCCTTCGAGCCCCTTTCCGGAAACCACAGCCTCCCCATGTGCAGAAGCGCCGCCAATGCGCAGGCCGATGCGTTTCAGAGGCGTGCCGGCAAACCGGTCCTTCAGAAAGTCGCTCCACGCAACCTGAAAGCCGCAATTGGCGGGCTGAAACGGGGTGACTTTCACGCCTTGTTTTTCCAGAACCGGAACCCAGGCCGCGGTGGATCCGAGCTTTGGCCAACTCGCACCGCCAAGCGCCAGCAGGAGTGCGCGGGCGGGCACGGTTTCAGGCTCCCCCGAGCCGGATCTTATCAAAGCCGAGCCATCATCGGTCAGCCCGGTGAAGGCATGCCGGCTCAGGAGCTGAACGCCGTTTTCCTGAAGGCGACGGAGCAGGGCGCGCAGCAAGGGCGAGGCTTTCATCGCCTTCGGAAAGACGCGCCCGCTCGTGCCGACAAAGGTTTCCTGCCCAAGGTCATGACACCAGTCGACGAGTGCACTTGGTGGAAAGGACTCAATCATCGGTGACAGAAAGCTTTCCGCGTCCCGGTACCGCGTCAGGAACTGTTCCAGATCCTCGCTGTGGGTCAGGTTGAGGCCACCCCGGCCAGCCATCAAGAACTTGCGGGCCGGTGAAGGCATCTGGTCGGCAATGGCGACCGAAAAGCCACGCGCGGACAGGCGGTCGGCAGCATAGAGACCGGCAGGACCGGCACCGATGACGAGCACATCAAACATGGGGCCTTATAGGGCGACTTTCGCAAGTAACGCTACTGCTGAATGACCACGCACAAGATCTGGCACCAGCTTCACGCAAAGCGGGCTGAAACGGCACAGCTTCGAAAGCATTTGTTATCCGTCTTATGGAACTATGACGTGAACACCGAACCGGCAGGAGCGGCGCGCCGCTGCCTGCGTTCGGCACGAGGACCGCAATCATGGAAAAGTCTCCAGAGCTGATCGTCGTCGTGGACCCGGATGCCGCCGTCCGGACCGCCTTTGAGCACCTGTTCGGCGATCGATACAAAGTGTGCACTTTCAAAGAGTCTGAAGAAGCGTTGCAATTTCTGCGGCAGAACCACAATGCCGCGGCGATCTTCTCCTGTTTCAACCTGCCCGGACGCGGTGGCACCGCTTTTTTGCATGCTTCGGAAATGATCGTGCCGCTTGCGGCCAGAGTTATGCTTACGCATGAAAGTTCCGCCGAAGCGATCAAGAAGACGCTGAATGAAGGCCATGCCTTCATGTACATTCAAAAGCCGTGCCGCAGGAACGATCTGGAATCTGCCCTGGAAACCGCACTGTCCCACCACCAGCAGCTTGCCAGGGACAGGGCAACGCTCGAGCGCACGCTTGCCGGATCGGTCAAGCTTCTGATCGATATGTTGGGTCTTTTTCACCCCGAGGCATTCCGGCGAACGAGCACAGTGCGCAAGCAAGCGTTGAAACTTGCCAGAAAGGTCGGCATCCGCAAGACCTGGGAACTGGAAATGGCGGTCATGCTGTCTCCGCTCGGCGAAGCCTTGTTGCCGAAGCAGATCCTCGCCCGCTATCGTGCCGCCCGCAGCCTGACGGAACAGGAACGCGACGTGCTCGACCGGTCTCCGGCGCAGACACGTGATCTGTTGCTGAACATTCCGCAGCTCGAAAAAGTCTCTGAGCTGCTCTACCTGTCCGGCCGCGGCTATGACGGCTCGGGTTTTCCGAAGGACGGGCCGATCGGCAACGATATCCCGGTGATCTCGCGGATTTTGAAGCTTCTGACCGACCTTTGGTATGCGAGCCCGGAAAGCGGACCGGATGCGGCTGCCTTCGAAGCACTGACAATCCATCGGCACAAATACGATCCCGAGCTTCTGGAGGCGGCAAGGGATGTTCTCCTCGACGATGTCGCGGAAGATCGAAAGGCGCACGTCTCCGAATGTTACATCCGCTCGCTCCGGCCCGGCGACGTTCTCGTCGACGATGTGCTGGCGGAAAACAGCCACGAACTTGTTCTGTCGCGTGACCACACGCTCACACCGACAACCATTCGCCGGCTGGAACATTTTCACCACACGACCGGTGTCCGCCAGCCGATCCGGGTGGAACGGCACGACGTTCCGGACAAGGTTCTGGATGCCGCGGGTTAACCGCTGCGAAGTGCTCGGCTTGTTTGCGTTTCAGAACCCCCACCCCTAACCCCTCCCCACAAGGGGGAGGGGGACTAAGCCTCAATCCTCAAGACCAATCGGTTGTTGGAACCTCAAGTTTTCTGCTGCGTTGACGCGCTACACGGTTAAATTCCCCACCCCCTTGTGGGGAGGGGTTAAGGGTGGGGGTAATGTTGCGCAAATCGGGGGTTCCACACGAAACTGAACGCCTACTTGCCCTTCTTCTCCAGCAATTCCGCCTCATAGGCTTTTGCCACGCGCAGAAAACGGGCATGGGCGTAGTTCATGGAAAGAATGAAACCCCACCAGCCGTATTTTCGGTATTTGCGGACAAAATAGGCCTTGAAAAAACTGACAGGAAACTCGGTGAGGAGGCGCGAACGGGGTAGTTTGCGTCCACGTGCGCGCATGTCCTCGACCTGCATGCCAGAATAACGATTGTACTTGCCGACCTGAAAGTCGAGAGAGCGGATCGAGCGATGCGCCATGATGCCCGAAAGGCCGGCAATCCGGGCACCGTCCTCCGGGCGGACGGTGTCATGGACAGTTGAGTCCGAGAACCGTCCCTTGCACCGGTCATAAAGTCGGATCTGATGATAGCCATAGGCCCATGACGCAGGCTCTACTTCGTGGGCATACATGTCGCGGATCATGATGCGCCAGCCGTCGGCGTCCTTGTAGCTGCCGTCAGCGAATTTTGCCTGTATTTCCGCGGCAAGCTCCGGGGTTACTTCCTCGTCGGCATCCAGATTGAGCAGCCAGTCGTTGCGGCACTGGTCTTCTCCGAAACGTTTCTGAGGGCCATAGCCTTGCCAGTCGTGCTGGACGACCTGCGCACCGAGCTGTCTGGCGACATCCTGCGTTCCATCCGTCGAGCCGCTGTCGATGACAATCACTTCGTCGACCCAGTCGATCACGCTCTCGACAGGCCGGGAAATTCGGTCGGCCTCGTTCTTGGCAATGATGAAGGCGGAGAGGGGCAGGCGCTCGGTCATTCAGGCTCCGGGTGATCAACGGGTGCCGGAGCATGCCCGGCGCGTTTATTTAGCCGCGCCGGGAGAGCTTTTGAAGCAGCAAAATCAGGATTTTACCCTGGCGAAGACCGCATCAAGGCCGCCGAGGCGGATCCGGTTGCCGTCGATCGAGCCGGTAAACCCGGGTGCGTTCAGGTTTTCCAGCTGCAGACCGTCAAGCTCGATCGCCTCTGCACCCTCGGCCAGATTGAACGCGCAAAGGATGGTGTCACCGCCATGGCTGCGTGTGAAGACGAGGGTCTCACCGCTGCTTTCCAGGAACACCATGTCTCCCTTTTTCAACGGCGCGAGATCCTGCCGCCACGCAAAAAAGGCGCGGTTTCGGTTGAGGACGGAGCTTTTGTCCTTGTCCTGCTCGAACGCAGCTTTTGCCAGATGTTCCGGGGCAACCGGCAGCCACGGTTCGGCATCGGAGAAGCCGCCATTGGCGTTGTCCTTTACCCAGGGCATCGGCGTCCGGCAACCGTCGCGGCCGGTATATTCCGGCCAGAAGCGGATGCCGTAAGGGTCCTGAAGCTTTTCAAAGGGCACATCAGCCTGAGTGAGGCCGAGTTCCTCGCCCTGATAGAGGCAGGGAGTTCCGCGCAAAGAGGCACAGAGCGCCGCCCCGAGCGGCGCGAACTTTGCCATGTCCTTGCCGTCTCCCCAGCGGCTTGTGACCCGCTTGACGTCGTGGTTGGAAAGCGCCCAGCTCGCCCAGCCCGATCCGATCCCGCCATTCATTTCCTCAACGATCCGGCGAATATAGGGAGCCGAATGCTGGGGCGTCAGCAGGTCGAAGCTGTAGGCCATGTGGATGCGCTTGCCGGCTTCCGTGTAGGAGGCCGTCAGTTCGACCGCCTGGCCGTCGGCGCCGATCTCTCCGACCGAAGTTGCGCCGGGGTATTTGTCGAGCAACGCCCGGAACCGCTCCAGAAAGGCCAGATTTTCCGGCCGGGTCTTGTCGTAGATATGGTCCTGGAAGCCGTAGGGGTTGGTCGGATCAACAGTCGACGGTGCCTCATCTCCGCTGAGCGGCGGATTGTCCCGCAGGTCCGCGTCGTGGAAATAGAAATTCACCGTGTCCAGGCGGAAGCCGTCGACGCCGCGCTCCAGCCAGAACCGGGCGACATCCAGAACGGCATCCTGAACCTCAACGTTGTGAAAGTTGAGATCCGGCTGGCTGGTCAGGAAGTTATGCATGTAGAACTGGCAGCGGCGGCTGTCCCATTCCCAGGCCGGGCCACCGAAGAGCGACAGCCAGTTGTTGGGCGGGGTGCCGTCCGGCTTGGCATCGGCCCAGACGAACCAATCGGCCTTGGCATTGTCCTTCGAAGACCGGCTTTCCTTGAACCACGGGTGCTGGTCAGACGTGTGTGAGATTACGAGATCGATCATGACTCTCAGACCGCGCTCATGCGCAGCCCTCGTCATGCGGTCGAAATCGGCCAGTGTCCCGAACATCGGGTCGACGTCTTCATAGTTGGAGACGTCGTAACCGAAATCATGCATCGGCGATGTAAAGAAAGGCGACAGCCAGATCGCGTCGACCCCGAGCGAGGCAATATAATCCAGCCTTTCGGTAACACCGTTGAGGTCGCCGATCCCGTCACCATTGGTGTCGTTGAACGAGCGCGGATAGATCTGATAGATCACCGCACCGCGCCACCAGTCCGGGTCCTTGATCAGTTTTTCTGGCATTGCGGCCTCCTGGCCAGTATCGGCTTCCTCGAACATTGCCGGTCTCCGTTCCGCTGCTCAGGCGGGTTAACAATTCAAAGCGCTTTGAATGGCTATATGCCGCGGATCGCGAGGTCAAGTTACATTGCGTAAAAAGTGGTGTGTGAGGCCCGAAACAACCGAAACCGATCTCAGGATGTCAGCCAGAGAAGCAAAAACCGGCCCTGCAGAACAGGACCGGTGGAGCAACTGAAGATGTTCAAAAAACAATTTTGTCGGGAACATGGCAAAGCTATCCAGCGAGCGTGACAGAGCGATGACTGATTTCTTTCTGACCTGCGAAATTTGAAACTTGGTTAAATCAGAATTGTCTTTCAGTGCAGAAATGCTAGCGCAAAACCATTTTTTTAAATATATGAAATTAAAAATGAAAATAAAACTTGATGACGTTTAGGTCAATTTCTTCTTGCAAAGCAGCATGGAAGCTGGGACTGTCCGGCACACAGAAGTTTCCGTATGGTGGAGGCAGCGCGGGAGACCGCCTCTTTTGTCCCGTCCGGGGAGCCTTTCATCGACGACAGACATACTTGGAGGAAATCTGATGACGGCAGCGATGGTTGGATGGGCGCATATGCCTTTCGGCAAGCATTCGGAAGAGACCGTTGAAAGCATGATCGTCAAGGTCGCTGTGGATGCCATTCACGATGCCGGCATTGCCCCGGAAGACGTGGATGAAATCCTGCTCGGCCACTTCAATGCAGGCTTTTCCGCCCAGGACTTTACCGCTTCGCTGGTACTTCAGGCTGATCCGGCACTCCGGTTCAAGCCGGCAACGCGCGTTGAGAACGCCTGCGCAACCGGCTCTGCCGCCGTTCATCAGGGCGTCCGTGCGATTGCCTCGGGCGATGCCCGTTTCGTGCTGGTGGTTGGCGTGGAACAGATGACGACGACACCCGGCCCTGAAATCGGCAAGAACCTTCTGAAAGCTTCCTATCTCAAGGAAGAAGGCGACATTCCGGCCGGGTTTGCAGGTGTCTTCGGCAAGATCGCCCAAGGCTATTTCCAGAAATTCGGTGACCAGTCCGACGCGCTGGCAAAGATTGCATCGAAGAACCACAAGAACGGCGTCGGCAATCCTTATGCCCAGATGCGCAAGGATCTGGGCTTCGAGTTCTGCCGTGCGGAAAGCGAGAAGAACCCGTTCGTTGCCGGTCCCTTGAAACGCACGGACTGTTCGCTTGTCTCCGACGGTGCTGCAGCACTGGTGCTGACCGATCCGGCCACAGCCCTTGGCATGAACAAGGCTGTTGCTTTCCGCGGCATGGCGCATGTTCAGGACTTTCTGCCGATGTCGCGCCGCGATATCCTGAAATTCGAAGGCTGTTCCAAAGCTTGGGGCGAGGCGCTCGGCGATGCCAATCTGGCGCTGGAAGACCTCTCCTTCGTCGAAACTCATGACTGCTTCACCATTGCCGAGCTGCTCGAATACGAAGCCATGGGGCTGACCGCGGAAGGCGAGGGCGCAAGAGCGGTTCTGGAAGGCTGGACCGAAATGGACGGCAAGCTGCCCGTCAATCCGTCCGGCGGCCTGAAGGCCAAGGGCCACCCGATCGGCGCCACTGGCGTTTCCATGCACGTCCTCACCGCGATGCAGCTCACCGGTTCCGCCGGTGACATTCAGGTCAAAGACGCCGAAATCGGCGGCATCTTCAACATGGGCGGCGCGGCTGTTGCCAACTTCGTCTCGGTAATGCAGGCGATGCGGTAACGGTTGTCAGCTGTAAACTGAAAGCCGACGGTTTTCGCCGGCTTTTTTGGGCGCGAAATTCTCGGCAGTGTGGCTCTCCGATCCCGGATCTCCGCTCCGCTGCGTCCGGGATGACGAGGTTGAGTTTGTCGCCCGACGGTTATGCACCTGCGCGCCATAGCCCTAGGAAACAACGAAAAAACGTGCCAGCGTCAGAAAACGGAATACCGACCACGGACAAGACGTGCGCATGACAATGCCTGACCAAACAGCCCCTGACGTGCTGCCGGATGAAACAAGGATCAACCGCGATTGGCCGAAAACGTTGGCGTTGGTTGCGATTTGCCTTGGGCTTGTCGTGGCATCATTTTACGGCGTGCAGTCCGAGCCCGATAGCTATCAGGGGCGCCGGTTTCAGCACGGCTCCTATTTCATCCTGCCGATCTTTTCTGTCTTGTCCGTGTTCACCGTTTTCAGGGTGTTTGTGCCACTCGGGGCGCCGGTGCGTGTCAATTTGACTGGATTTACCGACCTTAGAGCTGGAAAGACTCCCATTCCCTGGAGCGAGATAAGCAACGTCGTACGCAAGGGCGAATATGTTTCGCTGACCTTGAAGAGAAAATACGCCAAGACCTATCCATTTTCTTGGTCGCAAAGAGCGCTCAAGGCTTCCAGAAAGTCGGCCGGGCCAACGCACCTTCTTGTTGCCGTGTGGTGTTTGAAGACCAGCAGTCCGGACCTCCTGCATATCGTTTCGGCCTATCGAGACCGGGCGTGAGGCGGTAGCTTGGTGAGCCAAAACAGAGGGGTCGGAACTGGTCGCTTTCAGACTTGATGCAGCCGACGCTGTGCCTCACCACTCCTGGATCTCCATATTGCTCCGTTCAGGATGACAGGGGGCGTTTGAATGCATGTTCCAACCGGCAAATCGGCGACAAACATCCGTTGTTGTCGCGAAGTCATGCCATGACTTGATCATGGCATCCATGCCAATTTGTTTCAGCGCGCGAAGAGTGCCACCATTTGTCATCCCGGTTTGACGCTTCAGCGGCAAGACCGGGATCCAGTAGTCACTGCGAGTGACGCAGAAAACTCGTAGATTCAACGCATTACCGGATCCCTGCCTGCGCAGGGATGACAAGCGAAGGGTTCGCGCAGCGAAACCCCCTCCATTGCTATTCCGGCCAGCTACGGCAAGAACGACCAACCCGAAATTGGTTCGAGCGTTAGCCCTGATCAAGGCCGGCGCTGCGCGTTGGGAATGGCTGAATGCCGTCTATTGCGCGGCTCCGACGGCTGCAGCGTAGAAGGCCGGGTCGGTCAACTCGGTTGGCGAGACTGGTGCACCGCCACCTTCTCCGACATACGTGTCGGCGACGCCATAGATGAAGATCCCGCCAGCGCTTCGCGGTACGAATGCGACGCGCTCTTTCAGCTCGTAGTCGCCTGCCTCGCAATTGGCATAGCTGGTGTAGAGTTGCTTTCCGTCCTGCGTGATGCGTTTTGTCCCGGAAGAGAAGCTGCCGTCGGCGCATTTCTTCTGGCTGTCGGCGACAACGAGAGACATCAGCTCTTCTTCGCTCTGATAGCTGCCGGGCGCGAAAATATGGGCAACAAGCGTGCGCGCATCATTTGCCGCAACAGCGTGCAGGCCGTTGAGCTCGTCGTCGCGCTGACCGTCCGGGATGAGCTTCAGGCCCGACAGTCCGGCGCTGCCCATGAGGTTGAAGAGTGCCTGGGTCGCTTCAACGGCAAGCTGCGGATCTGCAGCTGTTGCAGCGGGAGAGCTGCTTTGCGCGGGTTTCGTCTGCCCGAGGCCGCCTTGCGGATTGGCTGCGGCGACGTCGCCCATCCCCGGCGCCGCACCATAGCGGGCAACGTTCTGGTCGACGCATTTCGCAAGACGGGCCATCAGCCGGGACGTGCCGGTCAGCCTGAATTCGTAATTGTTGGCGCCATCATAGACATACAGCGTTCGTCCGCGACGGAAACGGGTGATGATGTAGCTGCCTTGAGGCATCTGCATGCGCGCGAGTGTCTTGGAAGTCGCTTTGGCGACGCCCTGTTGCCAGCCTCCGCGGTCGATGCGGAATTGAAGCGGAATGTCTGTGCCCTCTTCCATGGTCCAGGAGGGAGATGAAAATCCGATGGCCCAATTGTAGGTCGTGTCCACCTGCACGTAGAGCGTGATGCCGCTTCGATAGGATGCCGACGCGACGCAAGTGCTGAAAAGCCCTGACTGATCGTCCGTGAAGGCGCTTCCGCTCCACCCGCCGGAGCGAAAGTTCTCGACGATCGCGGCATTTGCCTGAAACGCCGCAAACAAGGTCAGAAAGCCTGTTACCGCAAGAGACTGAAGAAGACGCATCTTACCCCCTTTGATGCAATGACGCAGGCCGTTGCCTGCTGCGCCAATCAGTTGGAAAGGTTAGTTGATTTACGCTGCGGCATCAACAAAACAGGCTTGGCTTGAGATCCGCGCTGGAACCGGAATCGGCCAAACACCGTCATGGGAAAAAACTATTCCTCTTCTGGGCCGAGCTTTGAAAACCGGTGCCCGGCACTTCGAGGGGCGGCAAATTACATTTAAGCCATCACACTGGGACTGGAGACCCTTGAAGATGGCAAGCCGCCGCGGCGACATTGTGAAAACGTTGAAAAGGCCCGAAGACCGGCTGGACGTGTTCCCCGCGTTCATGAAGGTTGCGGACCGGCGTGTTCTGGTCGTCGGCCATAGCAGCGAGGCAGCTGCAAAGGTGCGCCTGCTGGGTGAAACCAATGCCGAGATTGTTGTGATCTCCAAAAACGTCGATGCCGATCTTCAAAAGGCCATCGACCTGTTCGAAGCCGAACATATCCAGGAAGAGTTCCGGCCTGCGCATCTGACAGATGCAGCGCTGGTGTTCTCCGCGCGCGAGGACTGGGATCTCGACAAGGCCGTCGTCGACGCTGCCAGGATCATGGGCGTTCCTGTGAACGCTGTCGATAAACCCGAACTTTGCGACTTCTATTCCGGTGCGCTCGTCAACCGGGCTCCGATCGCCGTTGCTGTGACGTCGACGGGTGTCGGACCGGTGCTGTCGCGTCACATCCGGGCGCGCGTCGAGGCAATGTTGCCGCGCGCAACGGGTGAACTTGCACGCCTTGCCGAAAGTTTTCGCGACGCGGCTGCCAAGGTGATCACCGACGGCGCGCTTCGCCGCAATTTCTGGGCCCGGTTCTTTTCCGGATCTGTTGCGGCCAATCTTTATGCCGGCAAAAACGATGTCGCGCGTATAGAGGCGCAAAGACTGTTGAACGGCATGGCAGATGAGCCGGGCTTCGTCTGGCTGGTTGGCGCGGGCCCTGGCGCGGAAGATCTTTTGACCTTGAGAGCGCAGCGTCTTTTGCAGGAAGCCGATGTCATCGTCCACGATGCACTGGTGCCCGCAAGTGTCGTCGCCATGGGCCGCCGCGACGCGGAGCGCATCTCGGTCGGAAAGCGCAAGGGCGCCCATTCCGTGCCGCAGGCCGAGATTTGCGAGCTTCTGGTCGAGCTCGGCGCGAAAGGTTTGAAAGTTGTGCGCCTGAAAGCCGGGGATCCGATTATCTTTGGCCGGGCCGCAGAGGAAATGGAGGCGCTTCGCGCTGGCGGAATCGGATTTGAGATTGTCCCCGGTGTCACAGCAGCCTTTGCCGCGGCCGCCTCGGCCCAGATCCCGCTTACTCTGCGCGGAGTGGCCTCCAACCTTGTTTTTGCAACCGGGCACAATGCCAAATCCGAAACGTTGCCCGACTGGGCAGGGCTCGCGCTCAAAGGGGCGACCGTCGCCGTCTATATGGGCCGCACTGTTGCCGCTGCCGTTGCTGACCGGATGATCGGTGCCGGGCTGAAGCCTGAAACACCTGTCGCAGTCGTTGAAAACGCCGCCCACACGGGCGAACGCCTTTTTGCCGGGACGCTTTCCGAACTCGCGGTTCTGTCGAACCGTTCGGAGATTGACGGTCCGGTGCTCATCGTCATTGGCGAGGCCGTTGGCCATGCCGCCCTGGATAAGGCCGAGCCGCTGGCGCCCTTCGAGGCAGCCCGCGCCGCGGTCGCCTGACAAGAAGAGAGAAATCGAAATGAAAGTCATCACCGCCAACCGCCTGCTGAATGGCGACGTTGTCTGGCTCGGCGAAAACGCAGCCTGGGTCGAACGGGTGACGCTGGCGAAGGTGTTCGACGGCAAGGACGACGTGGACTCGGGCCTGGCCATCGGACAGCAGGCGGAGAAGAACCAGGAAGTCGTCGGTGTTTACGAGATGGACGTGACGCTGGAAGAGGGCGTGATCGTTCCGGTGCGCCTGCGCGAACGGATCCGGGCGGCTGGACCGACCACACATCCGCAATTTGGCAAACAGGCACGGGCTGTATCGGCCTGATCAGAAGATGGGAAGGGCAGCGCCGGAAAGACGCATAAACGGCAGCGCCCGCTAGGAGAGACAAGAGATGTACCGCTACGACGAATTTGACGCCAGCTTTGTCACTCAGCGCACCGAGCAGTTCAAGGACCAGGTCCGCCGCCGGTTGGCCGGTGAGCTGTCTGAAGACGAATTCAAGCCGCTGCGCCTGATGAACGGCCTTTATCTCCAGCTCCATGCTTACATGCTGCGTGTTGCAATTCCCTACGGCACGCTGAATGGCCGCCAGATGCGCAAGCTTGCGCATATCGCGCGCACATACGACAAGGGCTATGGTCACTTCACCACGCGCCAGAACATCCAGTTCAACTGGCCGAAGCTGGAAGACACGCCAAAGATCCTGGAAGAGCTGGCCGAAGTCGAGATGCATGCCATCCAGACCTCCGGCAACTGCATCCGCAATGTGACCGCCGACCATTTCGCCGGTGCCGCAGCCGACGAGGTTGCCGATCCAAGGCCCTATGCCGAGATCCTGCGTCAGTGGTCATCGCTTCACCCGGAATTTTCGTTCTTGCCGCGCAAGTTCAAGATCGCCATCACCGGCGCGCCGAACGATCGCGCCGCGGTTCAGGTTCACGACATCGGCTTGCAGCTGACGCGAAATGATGACGGCGAAATCGGATTTGTCGTTTACGTCGGCGGTGGTTTGGGCCGCACGCCGATGATCGGCCGGAAAGTTCGCGATTTCCTTCCCGAAGAAGATCTTTTGGCCTATTCGGAAGCGATCCTGCGCGTTTACAACCGCTACGGCCGCCGCGACAACAAGTATAAGGCCCGCATCAAGATCCTGGTGCACGAAACCGGTCTTGAAGAACTGAAGGCGGACATTGAGGCGGAATTCGAGAAGATCCGCTACGGTGTTCTGCGGCTTCCCGACGAGGAAGTTCGCCGCATCGAAGCCTACTTCGCCCCGCCTCCGCTCGAAGTGGGTCCGGTCACCTCCGAGGCTGTCGAAGCACGCCGTGAAAAGGACGCTGCATTTGCGCAGTTCCTCGCGCATAACCTGAACCCGCACCGGGTGCCGGGCTACACCTCCGTGACCCTTTCCATGAAGCCGATCGGCGGCATTCCGGGGGATGCGTCGGACGCCCAGATGGACGTCATCGCAGACCTGGCCGAACAGTTCGGCCATGACGAGCTTCGCATCAGCCACGAGCAGAATGTCATCCTGCCGCATGTCAAGCTGGAGGATCTTCCTGCCCTGTTTGACAAGCTGGTCGCGGCAGAAATCGCGGAAGGCAATGCCGGTCTGATCACGGACATCATCGCCTGCCCGGGTATGGATTACTGCGCGCTCGCGACGGCACGCTCGATCCCGGTTGCGCAGCGCATCTCCGAGCGTTTCGGCACCGCCGGCCGCCAGGCAGAGATTGGCGAACTGAAGATCAAGATTTCCGGCTGCATCAATGCCTGCGGACATCACCATGTCGGTCACATCGGCATTCTCGGCCTGGAGAAGAAGGGTGAGGAATTCTATCAGGTGACGCTCGGTGGATCGGCCAACGAGAACGCATCAATCGGCGAGATCGTCGGCCGCGGCTTTTCTTCGGAAGAGGTTGTCGATGCCATCGAGACGTTGGTCGACACCTATCTCGGCCTCAGGTCTGGCAACGAGGAAACCTTCCTGGAAGCCTATCGCCGGGTCGGGGAGGCGCCGTTCAAGGAGGCCCTTTATGGCGCTGCATGAAACCTTCAGCCTGGGCGTTGATCCGGAGCTGGGACTGCAGGCGGAAGTCGCCGCGCTGAACGCCCAGTACGAGGATCTGTCTGCGCAGGAAATCCTGATGGGAGCGATCCGGCATCAATTCGCCGGTGATATCGCCATGGTTTCCAGTTTCGGCGCCGATTCAGCCGTGCTCCTGCACATGGTCGCCCAGATCGACCCGTCGACGCCGGTGCTATTCATCGACACGGTGAAGCTCTTTCCGGCAACCCTGCTTTACCGGGACGAGTTGATCGAAAAACTCGGCCTGACCGACGTTCGCACCTTCAAGCCGTTGAACGAGGACCTTGCGAAGGAAGATCCGGCGGGCATGCTCTGGATGTCCGACACCGATGCCTGCTGCCATATCCGCAAGGTCGTGCCGCTGGAGCGGGCGCTGAAGGGGTTTGAAGCCTGGATTTCCGGCCGCAAGCGCCACCAGAGTTCGACGCGGACCGGTCTTGAACATTTCGAGATCGACGCAGGCCGTGTGAAGGTCAATCCACTGGCGGACTGGTCTGCAGCCGAAGTGCTGGACTACGCACGCTCCCACAATCTGCCGCCGCATCCATTGGTTTCACAGGGGTATCCCTCGATCGGCTGTTTGCCGTGCACCAGCAAGGTGGCACCTGGCGAAGACCCGCGCGCAGGCCGCTGGCGCGGACAGGACAAGACCGAATGCGGCATTCATTGGCCGACACATGGCAAGGAAATCGACGGCAGCGGTATCTGATCCGCTGCCGGTAACTGACACTTGAGGACGCAAAAGAATGACTACGATCTACAAGGACGGCGAATTCGTCGAAGAAACATGGACACGGGCTGAGGCTGAGACCGGGGCTGCTGTCGATGGCAACCTGCTTGTGTCGCAGGCGCTGTTTCTGGAAGACGCTGAAGGCTATGTGGGGCGCGAGGATCTGACGGCGGTTCTGGTTGAAGCAGGCGACGATGTTGAACAGATCGTTCCCTATCTCGACAAGCTGGCCTTTGTCGCCGTGGATTTTCCAAGTTTTGCCGACGGTCGCGGATTTTCCGCCGCCCGTATCCTGCGTGAGCAGGTCGGTTATGAAGGCGATATCCGCGCGTCCGGAAAATACATTCTCGACCAGGTGCCGCTGGCCCGCCGCTGCGGCGTTTCCTCTTTCGAGATTTCCAAACCGGAAGTGCTGAAGGCGCTCAAGGCCGGCGAATGGCCGGAAGTCACAAAGTACCTGCAGCCCGTCGGTACGGTCGACGAAATCCCGGTCGGCACCCGTCCATGGGCGCGCCGTTCGTTCCGGGACGTGGCCGTCGCTGCCGAATAAGGACGCGGTGGGACGAGACGATTGCGTCCCGTCTTGTTCCGCTGAGACCTGAAAACAAAACCCCACCGCTGGAAACAGCGGCGGGGTTTTGTTGTTTCGAGGGCACTGTTTCACCCCGGCCAAGCGGCAGCGCCGAGCCGGGGCCCATTCGCCGTTCAGTTTGCCGAAAGGGTCTGTTCGGCCAGCGCAGTACTTTCATTCCCAATGTCCGCTCTGCGAATGAGTAGGCCCCGGATCTCCGCTGCGCTGCGTCCGGGGTGACAGACTGAGCTGTTGCAAAGCATCGTCGTCACGCTGGCTGGACTGACAGCCGAGCGAAGTGGCGTCGCATGAATGTACCGACCCGGCCATAGGAAATGGCGGCCGGGTCTTGTTGCCTTAGGGGGCGCAGTGGGTGCAGGCCTCAGGCAAACGTGACCGTTTTGTTGAACGGCATTTCGCGCAGGCGGGTTCCCGTCGCTGCGAAAATCGCATTCGCAAGGGCCGGTGCTGCCGGCGGAACCGGCGGTTCGCCGATGCCACGGATCTTCTCGGAATTTTCCAGTCCGCGAACTTCAATTTCCGGACACTGGTTGAACCGCATGCCCTCGTGATCCCAGTAGTTTTCCTGTTGCGCACGGCCTTCGGAATAGGTGATTTCACAGTTCATCGCGTGTCCGAGGCCCCAGATCACGCCACCCTTGACCTGATTGTCGAAGGCAATCGGGTCGAGCACACGTCCGACATCGGCCGCGACAAAGACCTTGTCGATCCGGATACCGTTTTCCGTGTCGGTGACTTCAACCACTTCGGCAACCGGAACGCCAAAGGAATTGACGAGCGCAAGCCCGCGTCCCCGCTTCGCACCGAGATCACCGCCCCAGCCCGACATGTTCCCGACGGCCTCAAGCACCTTGCGGGCGATGTCGTCGTTCACCAGGCGGAGCCGTTCCTCCAGCGGATCGGCCCCAGCTTCTGCAATCAGCTCATCCAGGAAGGACTCGGCAAAAAAGCCGTTGGAGGATGCGCCGACCGAACGCCAGGCGCTTGTCGGAGCCAATTCGTTATGGGGCGCCTGATAGGCGGTCATGCGAAAATTCGGAATAGCCATCGGCATGTTCCAGGCGCCCGCGGCAATCTGCCCGTCCGCCATGCCCGGACGATCCAAGAATTGACGGCCCATCTGCGACGTCGTCGTCGACGGTGCGGAGACACTGATGTCTATCGTCTCTACCTTGCCGTCTTTCACGGCACCCTGCATGCGGGCCATGGAGATCTGGCGCGGATAGTCCTGCGCGAAGTCCTCTTCGCGGGAATAGGTGAGCTTGACCGGTGTCCCCTTCAGGATCATGGCCACTTCGGTGGTGCGCTTGATGTTTTCGTCTTCGCCGCGGTGACCGAAGCTGCCGCCGGAATACTGATTGTGGATCGTCACCTGGTCCGGCTCCAGGCCGGTGATCCTGGCAACGTTGTTCTGAACGAAACGCGGCATTTGGGTCGATGCCCAGACCTCCGCCGAGGTCTCGTCTACCCTGACGATTGCACACAGCGGTTCCAGCGGCGCATGGGCTACATAAGGCACCCTGTATTCAGCCTGGATCGGCTGATCGCCGAGGTTTGCGTCGACATCGCCGTCGTCGCGCCATTTGGAATCGAGGCGGTCTTCGGTAAAGGAGTCTTCCAGGATCTTCCAGTGACCGGCCATTTCTGGCGGATAGGCGCCGTCGGCCCAATCGATTTCAACCATGCGGGCTGCCTGAATGGCGCGCCAGGTGTTGTCGGCAATCACCGCGATCCCGCCGGTCACCGGCACGATCTTTTTCACACCGCGCATTTTTGCCGCTTCGCCGGCGTCATACGTGTTCACGGAGCCGCCCTTGTACGGGTTGGTGATCACCGTTGCATGCACCATGCCCGGAATTTCCAGGTCTATGCCGTAGACCTGCGTACCCGTCGATTTGGCGACGATGTCGATACGGTCCATCGATTTACCGAGCATGCGCCAGTCTTGCGGATCGCGCAGTGTGACGTCATTGACAGGCTCCAGGCCAGCTGCGTCCGCGGCAAGCTGGGTATAGGCGAGCGCGGTGCCGTCCGGCAGGATCACCGAACCCTTTTCGGTTTTGAGCTGACTGACCGGAACACCGGATTTCTTCGACGCGGCAAGCTTGAGCGTTTCTCTTGCAACGGCCCCGGCGCGGCGCAGTTTTTCGTAACTGTCGGGAACCGTGCTCGAGCCGCCGGTCACCTGCATGCCCATGAGTTTGGCGACGGTGCCGAGAACCGTCCGCATGGCTTCCGCTTGGAATTTTTCGTCAGTTGACATGAACGGCGCCATTTCCTGTGTCACCGCCTGGTTGTAGTAGGCGGCGCTCGGCTTGCCGTAGTCCGTGTTGAACTGTCCGAAATCGACGTCCAGTTCCTCCGCGATGAGGGCAGCCTGCATGGAGACGGCGCCCTGGCCAAGGTCGACATGGGGCGTGATCAGCGTGATGCCGTCCCCATCGATCTTGACCCAGGGATTGAACACGGCCTCACCGTCCGACATGTCGTCAAGCAGCGGATTGGCATGGGGTTTCCGGACCTGGTAGTAGCCGAAGGCAACGCCGCCGGCGACGGCCACGGCGCCGACGAGAAACGCGCGGCGGGTATATTTCATTACCTTGCCCATCGTTTCAGGCTCCTCTCAGCTCGCCGGAAGCGGTCTTGATGGCATCTCGAATGCGCGGGAATGTTCCACAGCGGCACAGGTTCCCGGACATCGCCTCGGCGATCTCCTCGTCCGTCGGGTTGGGGTTCTCGGCAAGAAGGCTTGCTGCCTGCATGATCTGGCCGGACTGGCAATAACCGCATTGTGCAACCTGATGGTCGATCCAAGCTTTCTGGACCGCGTGCAACGTATCCGGCGTGCCGAGCCCGTGGATGGTGGTGATTTCTGCATCGCCGACATCTTCGGCAAATGTCTGACAGGAGCGGACGGCAACTCCGTCGAGGTGGACGGTGCAGGCACCGCAAGCCGCGACGCCGCAGCCGTATTTGACCCCCTTGATATCAAGCTCATCCCTCAGAACCCAAAGAAGAGGCATGTCTGGCTCGACATCCACTTCGCGAACCTGGCCGTCAATGTTGAGTTTCATGCTGGCAGTTCCTGTCATTTGCTGGCGTCTTGTCCGGAAGCGTCATTGAGCTTCATTCAATCCGGTTGTTGCAAGCTCGTGCCGATCATAGGGGAATTCAATACGACAAATCATGTCTGTTTGTCTTGTTATTGACAAATGGACACGATTTGTCAATACGAAAGAAATGACAACGAAAAACGAAAAGATTCTCGAAGCGGCGATGCGCGTCTTTTCGCGCTACGGCATCAAGCGGGCGACCATGAACGACGTCGCCGAGGAAGCTGGCCTTGTTCGGCAGACGCTTTATACGGTGTTCCCGTCGAAAGATGCTCTCCTGCGCGCCGTTGTCGGTCATTGGGGCGAAGCGATCATCGCAAAGACGCGTGAAGGGTGGCAGAGCGCTCAAACGCTTGACGATAAGATCGAAGTTTTCTTTGAACAAACCATACGCGAACCCTACAGGATCATTCGGGCGGCACCGGATGCGGACGACGTTATCAAGGGAGCGACGACCGGGACTGAAGCAGAAGTAAAAATTCTGAACCGGAAAAAGGCGGCGTTGGTTGCAGAAGTCCTTGGGCCTTACGCCAATACGCTCGAGAGACAAGGCCAGAGTGTCGAAAACTACGCTGAATTCGTGCAGAACGCGGCCCTGGGCGTGAAACACTCCGCCAAGGACGAAGAGCAGCTGGATCGGCAGCTTTCCGCCCTGAAGGCGTCGGTGCTGGCGGTCGTGAACGAGACGTAAGGGTTCGAGAGGGAGCTGTCTCTGGAACTCTTTACTTGTCGCCGAACTCGTGACGAACGATCGCTCCGACGATGTTCGAATAATCGTCCGTCCAGGGCGTGGTCTGACCCGCGCTGACGGTCTGCCATCTGGGGTTTTCAAGGATCGATCCGAGGTCGGCCTTATCCCGCGCAAGAACCACGACATCCGATTCGAACACCTGGTCCGGTCTTTCTTCGCCCTTGGTCGTTCCGCGCTTGGCAAAGCGGATGACATATCCATCGGTTTCGGCAATGGCCGCAAGAACGCTGGCAAGCTCCAGGTAGCGGTTCGAAATGTGAAGGGCCAGCACTCCGTCTGCACTGAGCTTTGAGAAGAAGAGGTCGATCGCCTCACGTGTCATCAGGTGCACCGGAATGGAGTCGGATGAAAACGCATCGATCAGCAGATAATCGAATTTCCGGTCCGGTTCTGCTTCGAGAGTGAGCCGGGCATCTCCGAGCACCATTCTGGTTTCCGGTCCGCAATCGGAGATGAAACGGAAGTAGGCCGGATTGGAGGCGACATCGATAACCGCTTTGTCGATCTCGTACACTGTCCAGGTTTCGCCGTCCTGCCTGTGGCACAGGAAGCTGCCGGTTCCAAGGCCGACGATGCCGATCTGCCCCAGCGGTCCGCCTGCGCCCTCGCGAGCAGCGCGCAGCGTATCCGCCATCTCACCCGTCTCATGGTAATAGGCCAGCGGAACGGGAGATCCCTTGCCGGTCTCGGCATCGAAGGCGCTCATGTCGATGCTGCCATGGACAGTTGTTCCATGGACCATTCTGCGGTGTGACCCGTCATCGGTGTCCTTGACCTTGATGACGCCGAAAAACGATCGTTCCATATGAACGACGTTCGGGTCGAGCTGCAGGAGAAGCACCAGCGGGGCTGTCAGGACCAGCAGGACATGGGAGACAGGCTGCCATTTGAGCTGAACAATCGCGGCAAGCGTGATGAGGCCGAGGATCGAAAGAACAACGACTTCCTTGCCTTCAACACTCGGAAGCCAGCCTTGGGCCGCCGACAGCCAGAAGACACACAAAAGTCCCACGCCGAAAAACACGGTTTTGAAGACCGACTTCGATGTTGCACCGTTTTTCAGGGGCAGCAGGAAGAGCGCAATCAACATCAGCATCGGATACTCGGCGACCCAGCTGAAAACGTTGGGCGCGATGAGCCCGGCAAAGATGCCGCCGAGAACCCCGCCGACAGACATCCAGAGGTAAAATGCGGTCAATTGGCTCGCATGCGGACGCAACTGATAAAGCCTTGCGTGGCAGAACAGCACCGTAATGAAATAGATCAGCAGATTAGCGCCAAGCCCGATCACCAGAGGCAGGAACTTGGGCATGAAGATCACAGCGGCGGCGATGATTGCCATGAAGGGCAGGATATTTGACAGGAAGTCGACTGATATCAGCGGCTTGCTCTTGAAGACGATGACAAAGGTCAACAGGAAGAGCGACAGGGGCACGACCCACATGAAGGGCGCAGAGGCGATGTCGACTGCGATATGCGCTGTCAGGGCGATCGTCAGCGCGGAAGGAACCGCTGCCAGGGCGAGATAGGTCACTATCTGCCGCGCAGTGATGACCTGTGCGGATGAAGGAGAACTTTCGGTCTTTTCGGCAGCGCCGGATTTTATATGCGTCTCTTGCGGTTGCCGGAAGATGGTTGCCGCGCACAGCAGAATTCCGATCACGAGCGCAAAGTAACCGATGGTCCAGAACAGCGACTGTGACCCGAGCGTCAGAGAGGGTTCAAGCACAAGGATGTAGAGATAGAGCGACGCAAAGCTGCCGATATTGCTGGCACCGTAAAGAAAATAGGGGTCGGACGCATGCTTGTGGCCGGTTTGGGTGAACCACGCCTGAAGCAGGGGAGCGTTGGCGGAAACGGCAAAGAAAGGCAGGCCGACAGAAACGGCGAACAGCCCCAGAAGCCAGATTTCCTGGTAAGCGGCCGGTGGCGTGTCCCAGCCCCGGGCAATTCCGAGCGGCAGGAACAGGCACGCGGTCAGCAGGACCAGGGTGTGAACCAGGATGGCATGCTTTGTCTGAAGGTAGCGCGTCAGCAGATGCGCATAGGCGTAGCCCAGAAGCAGGACAGTCTGGAAAAACACCATGGCAACAGACCAGACGCCGGGTGATCCACCTAGCTTTGGCAAGACCAGTTTCGAAAAAAACGGCTGGACGGAAAAGAGCAGAAACGCGCTCAAAAAGAGAGTTCCGGCAAACAGTTGCAGGACCGGAACTGTTACTCCAATGCGACCGCTCTCGTTTGCGGAAAGTGACGGCTGGCGCGGCTGCTGCATCATGTCTACCCCAAATTACCCGGGCACACACTACGAAAGCCAAGTTAAACAACGCATAACCGACGTGTTTAAGATTAAGGAAACGAATTCGAACTCGCGTCAACTTCGCGTGACTGGAAACCGGATCTCGAAACAGGCACCGCGCTCCTGTGGCAGGAGTTCGATCGTGGCCTGATGCGCTCGCAGGAGCGCTCTTATGATGCCGAGCCCCATGCCGGTTCCACCGTTTGCTCGGCGCGTTGTAAAAAAGAGATCGAATACCTGATCCCGGTTGCCAGGTGAAATGCCGTCTCCGTTGTCGGAGACCCTCAGCGTCAGCGCCGTTTCCGACTGTTGGGGATCGAAGCTGACCGCGTCCGCGCCGTGCCTTGCGGAGTTGTCGATCATGTTTTCAAAGACGATACGCGCGTTCTCCGGAGAGAGCGGCAGATCGCAGTCACCGGACTGGCCGATGTCGACGCCCTCAAAGCGGCCGCGGATTTCGCCGAGAACCGTGGACAGCCGGCAGCTGCCGCCGATCTCAACGCTGTCGGCACGGGCAAGATCGCGCAAGCGGTTCAGGAGCCGAGATGCCCGGTCCGTGTCGGTCAGGATGTTCTTCAGGAATTTTGCCCGCTCCGCTTCACTCAGCTCATCGCCACCGTCCTGCAGCAGTTCCGCCGCGCCCTGAATCGCGGTGAGGGGAGACTTCAGCTCGTGGGTAACATGATTGGCGAAGGTGTTGATATAGTCGTTGCGTTCGAACAGCTTGCGCGATGTGTCCAGCATGCTGCTGGAAAGCGCGTGGATCTCCCTGTTGCCGTGGATGGAGAGCGGTTTTAGCGCCTCCCGGTCGCCGCGTCCGATCTTGAGCGAGCGCTCGGTTAGAGCCTTGATCGGTCCGGAGATGCCGCGTGAGAAGATGATGCCGACGATGACCGTCGCGCTCAGAACGAACGCAAGCACCCAGAAGACGGTTTCCCGCTTCAGAAACATTTCTTTCAGGATGTTGCTTGGTGTGCGTGAGGCGTAAACAACGCCGGCCACATGGTTGCCGACGATGATGGGCATGGCGACAAAGACCCGAACGCTCGTGCCGCGGCTGATCGAATAAATCGGTTGCGGGTTGTTGACGACGCGTTCGCGCAGAACACTGGCATAGCGGCCAGCGAGTGCCATCTGCACTTCGTCGATATGGGCGAGCGAAAGCCCTGTCTCGTCGCGTCCGGCGATGACAAGGCCATTGGTATCGAGCACCCTGAAACCGGCCAGCGTGAGCTTCTGGGTGTCCTTGAGGATAGGGTCAAGCTGAGACCCTACCAACAGGTAGGCCGGGTGGGGCGGCGTTTCGCCAGGCAGAGGATCGGGCCGCGCCGGAAGAACCGCTGTCTTGTTCAGATCAAGTTCCGGAAGCTGAGGCGTCCATTCCCCTTTCCCTTTAAGCTGCCGCGAATAGTCGGAGGAAAGGAGCCCACTCTGCTTGGCAAGAGGTCCGGCAGCGGGCAATTCGGTTTCGAACTTCAGCTTGTCCGCGTCTTGCAAAACCAGCAATTGAGCTGCGGTGGCAGCGATTGCCGCGGATTGGGCGATCAGTTCGGCCTCGGTGGTTTCGACCAGCTGATTTTCGTAAACCCGAAAAAAGACGATCCCGGCAAGCGGGACCAGCAGCATGATGCCAAGCACCAGGGCGATCACCAGGCTGATCGACGGGCGCCATCGGTCGCGGAAGGAACGGGACAGCATCGGCAACCGGCCTCAGCCCTCGTTCACGCAGGAACCGAGACGGAAGCCGACGCCATGCACTGTTTCAATGGCGTCGTTGCAGCCGCCCGACCCGAGCTTTGCCCTGATATTGCGGATATGGCTGTCGATCGTCCGATCGGAGACGTGGATATTGTCCCTGTAGGCCTGGTCCAGGATCTTTTCGCGTGTGAACACGATCCTTGGTCTGCTCATCAGCGTTGCGAGAATGTCGAATTCGATTGCCGTCAGCGCGATGTCGCTACCGTTCACGCTCACTTGCCGTTCCTCCCGCGCAAGGCAAATCAGACCCTGTTCGAGGCGGGTGGTTTCGGCCGAAAGCGGCTCGGCCAGGACCGCGCCATAGCGTTTCAGAATTACCCCGACCCTGGCAATCAGTTCGCGCGGACTGAAGGGTTTGGTGACATAGTCATCCGCGCCAAGTTCCAGCCCGATGATCCGGTCGATTTCATCGTCGCGGGCCGACAGAAACAGGATCGGAACTTCGGATTTTTTCCTGAGCTCCCGGCAGACATCGAGCCCGTCCATCTCCGGCAGACCGATGTCGAGAATGATTAAAGCCGGTGCATGAAGAACCGCCTTGTCCAGCGCCTCTTTGCCATTGGTGGCAATCTCGTGGCTGTAGGAAGCTTTCTGAAGGGCGAAACAGATTACGTCCCGGATATGCGGATCGTCATCGACGACGAGAATGGTTTTGCTCTGCAATGGACTTGTCCGGACAAATACGCTCCAGCCTGTTTCACCGGAGCCAGATCTTGAGGCGCTATCCCCTAAGAGATAACCGAGGCGGTATCATGTTTCCAGCCACCAGCCGTCGCGGCGCAGACTGCGGGGAAGGGATCTGTCGACAATCTCGGCCCTGGACAATCGGGATCGGCGGACGGGTTCAGCGAGCCGGTCGGCGGACCACGGCGTGAAGGGGCACGGGTGATATCGAAGTGAAACTCTTTTGAAGCGCAAGAACACGTTTTCCTCCTGGAGCGCTGGAACTGAAGGAGGTTGTGCCCGGACCGCTTGCAGTCATCAGTGAGGCTTTGTGCAGATTTTATGCAGATAGGGATTCCGGCGAACGGACCGGCGCCTTCACACTTGACGAAGGCGCTGTACCGGCCGCCGTTCTCACGAGGAAGAAACGCCTAGACGTTCACACCAAAGGTCTTGAGCAAGACAAATCCGGCGAAGAGCACAAGCGGTGCCAATGTCAGCAGCATGCCGATTGCCCGTCCGGTCCCGAACCCGGTCGTCACGACGGTTCGATAATGCAGCAGGCGGCCGAGCAGCAACGCACCGCCGCCGATCCAAAGCAGCAGATGGGGTGCTCCGGCAAGTTCCGCCGCTGCCATCGCAAGCAGTGCGATGGGCACCGTTTCGGTGTAGTTGCCGTGGGCGCGCATGCGGTGAAGCAAAACGTTGTCGCCACCATCCAGGAACTGGACATCGGTTTGGGCGCGGCGCAGGCCGACAGCAACGGTCATCGGGATTTGTATCAGGGCAAAGATCGCGACAAAGACGATCGTTGCCGGAAGTGCGGAAATCAGGTCCATTCCTGGATCCTCCGTTGGGACAGAAATCAGGCGATGCCGGCCGGCAGCCACTTGCAGCTGACAAACTCCGGCCGGTTAAATTGGCGTTTCTTGCTTAAGCGTCTGCTGGCGCTTCGTAGGTGATCAGTGCAATCACACCACCGACCGGATCGATCAGCGTCGCCATGCGGCCGACACCCGGTACGCTCATTGGCTCGCTTGCAATGGTTGCGCCAAGAGCCTTCGCCTTTTCGACCCGTGCGTCGACATTATCGACCGTCACATAAGGCAGCCAGCGCGGCGCTTCGGCGGCCATGGGAGGAAACCCGCCGATCTTGTCGTCGCCATTGGCAATGACGGTGTAGGACATGCCCGGCATTTCCATGTCCTCCAGGCCCCAGCCCAAAAGACCGGTGTAAAACTCTTTTGCCTTGGCGTCGTCGCCGCTGTGAAGCTCCATCCAGCTGAAAGCGCCATGGGTCTGCATCGGGTTGCTCATGTCTTTCGTCCTCATGTCTAAATCAAATGCCTGGCAAGCCCAGGTAATCAGAGGACGCAGCTGTCTTGTCAGATCCGACAGGGGAAACGGAAAAATCAGAAAAAGATTTCTGTCATCAGATCGCAGGGACCAGGGACGCAAGTTTTCGTTCAATATGGCGCCGTTCGGCATCGGTTCCTGAAAGTTCAAGCGCTCTTTCGAAATTCAGCCGTGCTTCGTTGCTCTCGCCGATCTCATGCATCAAGGACGCTCTGAGAGCGTAGTAACTCGCATATCGCTGTAGTGGAGCAGCCAGGTGTTCAAGACGTCTAAGCGCTTCCGCCGGGCCTTCGAGTTTTGCAATAACCACGGCCCGGTTCAATGTCACCACGGGCGAGGGGCGGATGATTTCCAGGGCGCGGTAAAGCCGGTCCAGTTCCGCCCAGTCCGTGTCTTCGTAACGGGCGGCTCGTGTGTGCGTTGCCGCGATTGCAGCTTCCACCTGAAGAGGGCCGGGTGTCGCCTTGCGAAGTGCCGCCTCCAGCAACACGGTTCCTTCCGCAATCAGTGTCCGGTCCCATTTGGACCTGTCCTGCTGTTCCAGCGTGACGGCTTCGCCGTCAGCCGTCAGCCGCGCTGATCGTCTGGAGTGCTGGATGAGACAGAGCGCCAGCAGTCCGCGCAACTCCGGCTCTTCGGGAAACAGGCGCACGAGCAGGCGTGCAAGGCGAATGGCCTCTTCGCACAGTGTCTCGCGGATGAGGTCTTCGCCGTGCGAGGCGGAGTACCCCTCGTTGAAGACAAGGTAGATTGCATTGGCAACCACGGAAAACCGCGCCGCACGCGCCGACGCATCCGGCTCCTCATAGCGTAACTTCGCCGCCTGAAGCCGTTTCTTGGCGCGGGTGATCCGTTGCTCCATTGTCTTTGGCTGGACCAGAAAGGCACGGGCGATTTCGTCCACGGAGAGCCCTGCAACGATTTTCAGGGCAAGCGCGATCTGCTGGTCCCGCCGCAGCACCGGATGGCAGCAGGTAAAGAGGAGACGCAGGATGTCGTCACGGTAAACAGATTGGTCGAGGGACACCGTCATTTCGTCTTCGGGATGAGACCCGTCATGGACGGGTTCCAGATCCTCCGGTGCTGCGGGCGTCTCGCGGCGTTTCTTCCGGAAGGCATCAATACCGGCATTGCGTCCGGCAACGATCAGCCAAGCGGTTGGATCTTTGGGCAACTCGTCCCGCCGCCAGGACTTCAGCGCCTTGAGCGAGGCTTCCTGAAAGGCATCTTCAGCAAGGTCGATATCGCCAAACGCGCGGTTGAGCGCTGCCACGACGCGCGGACGGGCAGCCCTAAGATGCGTCGATAACCAGGCGCTCTGCATTTTTGAAATCTGCTCCCTCGAAGTACTCGACCGGACGGACTTCGACGCGGCCATGGTCCAGAGGAAGCAGTTTCACAGCATCGATGGCCTCTTCCAAAGAAGAACAATCAAGCAGGTAAAACCCCATGAACTGTTCCTTGGTCTCCGCAAAGGGGCCGTCGGTGACGACGTAATCGTCGCTTTCCTTGTTGATGGTGACTGCCGTGCCGGTCGACATCAGCTTGGTCGCCGCGGCGAAGTGCTTGTTCGACTTGGTGTGTTCGTGAAAAGCGCGGTGGTGGCGCATGATCTCGGCATGCTCCTCCGGTGTGACCGCATCGATAAAATCTTCGCTGGCGTAAATCAGGACAGAAAAAAGCATCGTCACATCCTCTGGCGTCTCGGGTTCGATACCCAAGGAACGTCCGAAGAAGAGCTTAGCCGACATGCGAAGCTGAGAAAAACGAAATGATTACACCTTTTTGGATGCGAACTGGCGCCAAGCTGGCGCTGTCACCCCGGCCGGGCGAAGCGAAGAGCCGGGGCCTACTTGCCGATCCACGTTCGACAGCGATCGAACCAATGGCACGCCAAGATTGGCGAATGGTGCCTTGCCTCCAAGGTTCTGGCAATGAGTAGGCCCCGGGTCTCCCGTTGGTCGCCCGGGGTGACAAAGGATGTAAAGAACGAACTCATTTTTGGCAGTGTCATGCCATGACTTGATCATGGCATCCATGCCGCTTGATCACAGCTGACACCGTTCGCTTGCAGGTTGCTGAAACGGCATGGATTGAAGGGTCAAGCCCTGCAATGACGTGGAATGTTCAGGTTGTTCCTGATATTGGATTTATGGTCCCCGAATGACTTGGCGACAACTCAAAACGCCGGCAGCCTTATCTCAACCAACCGTCCTTCTTCAACACGTCGAGCGTATCATCGAGCGTCTTTTCGGCGGTCTCGACCAGGAAGTCTGCCTCTTCGTGGCTGAGTACCAGCGGCGGCGAGATGATCATGCTGTCGCGCACAGCCCGCATCACCATGCCGTTCTGGAATGAAATGTCCCGGCAAATCGTTCCAACGGTGCCCGTGTCGGGAAATGCTTTCTTCAGATCGTTCTTGTCCGGCACCAGTTCCAGCGCACCGACAAGCCCGGTCATGCGGGCTTCCCCGATCAGCGGGTGATCGCCAAGCTTCAGCCAGCGCTCCTGAAGATAGGGACCGATATCGGTCTTGACCCTCTCAACAAGGCCTTCACGCTCAATGAGATCCAGGTTGGCGAGCGCGGCGGCTGCACAGACCGGGTGTCCTGAATAGGTGTAGCCGTGATTGAAATCCTCCCCGGCCTTCATCAGGCCTTCGGCAACCCGGTCGGACACAAGCACACCGCCCATCGGCAGATAGCCGGAGGTCAGGCCCTTGGCGATCGGCATCAGGTCCGGTTCCAGGCCGTAATAGTCCGAGCCGAACCATTCTCCAAGACGGCCGAAACCGCAGATGACCTCGTCGGCAACGAACAGAATGTCACGCTCTTTCAGGATGCGGCGGACTTCCGGCCAGTAGCTGTCGGGCGGAATGATCACGCCGCCGGCACCCTGGATCGGTTCGGCGATGAAGGCCGCGACCTTGTTCTCGCCAATCTCGTCGATCGCCTGTTCCAGTTTGCGCGCCGCATGGATACCGAATTCTTCCGGGCTCATGTCCTGGCCTTCGCCGAACCAGTAGGGCTGGTCGATGTGGTGAACGCCGGAAACCGGGAGATCGCCCTGGACGTGCATCGCCTTCATGCCGCCAAGGCTCGTGCCGGCAAGCGTCGAACCGTGATAGCCGTTCCAGCGCCCGATAATCACCTTCTTGTCGGGCTGCCCCATCTTGTCCCAATAGGTACGCACCATGCGGAACACGGTGTCGTTGGCTTCCGATCCCGACGAGCAGTAAAAGACCGTGTTGATATGGTCCGGCGCGAGTTTGGCCAGCTTTTCCGAGAGGGCGATTGCGGGCGGATGGGTGGTCTTGAAGAACGTGTTGTAATAGGCAAGCTCGCTCATCTGACGGTAGACGGCGTCGGCGATCTCCGTGCGCCCGTGGCCGACCTGAACGCACCAGAGACCGGCCATGCCGTCGAGGATTTTCCGTCCCTCGGAGTCCGTCAGCCAGACACCGTTCGCGCTGGTGATGATTCGGCTGCCTTCCTCGTTCAGCGATTTCATGTCCGAAAACGGATGCCAGTGGTGCGCAGCGTCGATTTCCTGCAACGCCTTGGTCGGGTAGATGTTGGAATGGGCCGTCATGGCATGAACTCCAAAAGAGGGCAGTGGCGTTGATCAGACATTGAGCAGGAGATATTCCCGCTCCCAGGGACTGATCACGGACATGAAGGTCTCAAATTCCTCGTATTTGATTGCGCGATAGGTAGCGACGAACTTCTCGCCAAAGATCTCAATCATTTCGTCGGAATTTTCGAATTTCGCGACAGCCTCGGGCAGGCCGCGCGGCAAGGATTTGGCAAGCTCGGAGCAGTCGTCCGTCTTGGGAGCGTCCGGCTTCAGTTCGTTGATGATGCCGAGATAGCCGCACGCAAGGCTGGCTGCAATGGAAAGATAGGGGTTCGCATCGGAACCCGGTATCCGGTTCTCAAGCCGACGAGCTTCCGGACTGGAGTAGGGCACGCGCAGTCCGACGGTACGGTTGTCGTAGCCCCAATAGACATTGACCGGCGAAGTCGAGACTTTCGAAAAGCGCCGGTAGGAATTGACGAACGGCGCCATGATGCAGGTGACCGTCGGCAGGTATGTCTGATGCCCGGCAATGAATGACAGGAACGCAGGCGTTTCCTCGCCATTCTCGCCGGAAAAGATGTTCTTGCCGGTTTCCCTGTCGATCACCGACTGGTGGATATGCATCGCCGATCCTGGCTGATGCGACATGGGTTTCGACATGAACGTTGCGTACATCTCGTGCCTGAGTGCCGCTTCCCGGATCGTGCGCTTGAACAGGAACACCTGGTCGGCAAGGGCAAGCGGATTGCCATGACGCAGATTGATTTCCATCTGCGCGGCGCCTTCCTCGTGGATCATCGTATCGATCTCAAGGCCTTGCTTTTCGGACAGGTCGTAAATGTCGTCGATCAGGTCATCGAATTCATTGAGAGCCGAAATCGAGTAGGACTGGCGTCCGACTTCGGGCCGCCCGGAGCGGCCCGTCGGCGGCTCCAGCGGATAGTCCGGATCGGTATTGGGCCGCACCAGATAGAACTCGACCTCCGGCGCAATCACCGGCTGCCAGCCCTTGTCTTCATAGAGTTTCAGGACGCGCTTCAGAACATTGCGCGGGGCGGTTTCCACCGGGGCTCCCTGGCGCGTATAGGCGTCATGGATGAGCTGTGCGGTCGGGTCGGTCTCCCAGGGCACGGTTGTCAGTGTGCTGTAGTCGGCCCGGAAATAAAGGTCGCCATCGGTCGGATTGTGCTGGAACCGCTCATCATCGTCCGGATAGTCGCCCGAAATGGTCTGCGCGAAGATCGAGGCCGGCATTGTCATGACAGGACCTGAAAAGAACTTCTCGACCGGCATCATCTTGCCCCGGGCAACACCGGCAATGTCCGGAACGATGCACTCGATGTCCTCGATATTGCGTGCGTGCAGCCACTCCCGTGCGGCATCACCGTCCGGGACGCCGCGCAAACTGTCCGCAATGTCCAGGCGGCTACTTGCTGGCGTTTGATCACTCACGACGGACTCCAAAGGTTTGGCACGTAATGCGTGCCGGGAAAATTGTCTGGTCGTCTCCGCCAGCCTCCAAAGCCTGATGCATGACGACATAACCAGTTTTGTGATCACAAAATGACACGGTCTTGAACGGGGATCAACCGTCTCAGGTCCCGTTCAGGATTTCATTCCCAAGAATACCCATGCCGTCGGCGATGTCGCCCGCGATCGCATCCCGCAGCGCCTGGTTGTCCTGCTGTTCGATGGCTCGGATCGCTTCCTTGTGGTGGTCGACAAGGCTCGCCGTGCCCACCCTGCCGTATACGGTGCGCATGAACGGGGCAAACTGGAGCCAGAGGCTGTCGATCAGTGGCAGGAGCACCTTTGAATTTGACGCCCGGTAGAGGTGAAAGTGGAAAGCGTGGTTCAGCCGCATATAGGCCTCCGCATCCCCGTTGACGATGCGCTGGTCAATATCGTCGTCAATGGCGGTAAGGACCTTGACATCGCGCGCCGAAAGGTTGGAAAGAGCCCGGTCTGCAAGCTCTGGTTCCAGCAAAAGCCTGGCTTTCACGACTTCGTCGAACCTGTCTTTCGTCATGTCCGGAACCTGCACGCGGCCGTTGCTTTTCACCTCCAGCGCGTTTTCCGCCGAGAGCCTTTGCAAGACTTCGCGGACTGGCATCGGGCTGACGCCCAGCTCACCCGCAAGTCCCCTGATCGTCACGGCCTTTCCCGGAATGAAGCGGCCCGTCAGAAGGCCCGCGCGGATCGCTGTGTCGACTTGCCCGCGCGTTGCGCCGCGTGCGGAAGAAGGCGCATCGGCGGCCCCGTCTTTCGGACCGGCTGTGGAAACGGAACGCTGGGCTGCCAACTCGGTCTCCCGATCATTAAAAACAGTCAATCTGCGCGATCTGCCTTGACAGTCATTTACGAAAGTGATCACATTTTTGAAAATGAAGCAAACAAAAGCTGCGGCCGGTGTCCCGCTTTCGCATCGGAACCGATCAGTCTGAAAGCAGGGGTTTTATGAACGAACTTCCCCATCAGATTCTTGAACATCCGGCTGAACCCGGGTGGAAGACGGAGTTTGATGCCTTTCTCGCCGCCAATCCGGATCTGGACACGCTTGAAGTCATCCTGCCGGATACCAACGGCGTTTTGCGCGGCAAGTGGTTGCCCGGCAAGACCCTTCCCAAGGTGTTCGAACAGGGCGTGGCCTTTCCCTATTCCCTGTTCGGCCTGGATGTCTGGGGGCGTGAAGTGGAAGCCACCGGCATGCATCTGGAGACCGGAGACAAGGACGGTGTCTGCTGGCCGATCCCGGAAACCCTGAAACTGGTGCCCTGGACCGATCGCAAGACGGCCCAGGTGCTTTTGTCCATGTACGACCGGGACGGCCAACCTTTCCTGGCCGATCCGCGCCACGTCCTGGAAAACATGGTGGACCGGCTGAAGTCCGAATTCGGCGTAACCGCGACCTGCGCTTTCGAGCTTGAATTCTACCTGTTTGAGGAAAGCGAGGGCGACTGGACCGAACAGCCCAAACCGCTGTTCTCGACCCACCTTGGCCCGGCGCGCCAGAACATGTACGCGCTCTCCGATCTTGAGGCACTGCTTCCCGTCGTTGATGATTTGCGCAAGGCATGCGAGGCGCAGGGCATTCCGGCGGATGCTGCCGTTTCCGAGGCGGCGCCCGGCCAGTTTGAACTCAATCTTCACCACCGCCGCAACCCATTGCTGGCGGCGGATGATGTCGTGCTGCTGCGGCGCCTTGTTGCCGGCGTGGCGCGCAAGCATGAACTCAAGGCCTCGTTCATGGCCAAACCTTTCGTGGAGTGGCCGGGCAACGGCATGCATGTTCATGTTTCCATGGAAGACGAGAACGGCAATCTGTTCGCGGATCCGGACAAGGGGCCCGAACGCCTGGGGCATGCCATAAACGGCCTGCTGAAGACCATGCCGGAAGCACTTTTGTTGTTCATCTCGACGTTCAACGGCTTCCGCCGGATGCAGCCGGGGTCTTATGCACCCGCTTCGATCTGCTGGGGGTATGACAACCGCTCTGTCGCGCTTCGGGTTCCGGCATCCAGCCCGGACGCAGCGCGCGTCGAGCACAGGATCGCGGGTGCGGATGCCAATCCCTATCTGGTTCTGACCGGCATTCTGGCCGGCATGCTGGAAGGTCTTGTTCAGAAAAAGGAACCTCCGGCACCGGTAACCGGGAATGCCTATGAAAAACGGAAGAAACGCCTCACGCCCTGGATGGACGAAGCCATTGACGCCTTCGAAGCCTCCAAGCTGATGAAGAAGGCCGTGGGACCGGAAATGCACAAGGTGCTGACAGAGATCAAGCGGGAGGAGTTGAACGAATTCGGACGCGAGATCTCGTCACTCGAGCGGCAGACCTATTTATAAGGCAGCTACTGCCCGAAATCGATGCTGGACAAAAACCCGGGCCATCGCCAATCTGCAGTGGAACAGGGATGGAACCAAACGGGAATGTCCGTTTACTATCAGGGACAAGGCCGCAAAAGGCCGCCGTCAAACCTCTGAGGGGAGTTCAGAATGAAAGTGAAAAGCTTGTTGACCGGAGTTGCAGCACTCAGCCTGTTGGGCGGTGCTGCATTTGCGCAGGACCGCACCGTCAATGTCTACAATTGGTCCGACTATATCGATGAATCGATCCTGGAAGACTTTACCAAGGAAACCGGCATCAAGGTCGTCTATGACGTCTTTGACAGCAACGAAGTTCTGGAGACCAAACTTCTGGCCGGCGGCACCGGGTATGACGTGGTCGTGCCGACTGGTACGTTCCTGGCACGTCAGATCCAGGCAGGTGCTTTCACGGAACTCGACAAGTCCAAACTGTCCAACCTGTCGAACATGTGGAAGGACATTGAGGAGCGCGTTGAGAAATACGACCCGGGCAATGCCTATTCAATCAACTACATGTGGGGCACCACCGGCATCGGCTACAATGTCGGCAAGGTGAAGGAAATCCTCGGCGAAGACGCGCCGGTCGATAGCTGGGACCTCCTGTTCAAGCCTGAGAATGTCGAAAAACTCAAGGATTGCGGCGTCTTCATGCTCGACGCGCCCACGGAAATGATCCCGGCGGCGCTGAATTATCTCGGCCTCGACCCGGATAGCAAGGACCCTGCGGAGATCGAAAAAGCCGGCGACCTGCTCAAGACCATACGGCCGAGCATTCAAAAGTACCATTCTTCTGAATATATCAACGCGCTTGCGAACGGCGACATCTGCGTCGCGGTTGGCTGGTCCGGCGACGTTCTACAGGCGCGCGACCGTGCTGCCGAGGCAGACAACGGCGTGACCGTCGAATACGCGATCCCAAAGGAGGGCGCGCAGATGTGGTTCGACCAGATGGCGATCCCTGCGGATGCGCCGAACATGGAAGAAGCGCATGAGTTCCTGAATTACATCATGCGGCCTGACGTCATGGCGAAAGCGTCCAACTACGTTTATTTCGCCAACGGCAACAAGGCGTCGCAGGAACTGCTGAACGAGGACGTGATCGGCGATACGGCGATCTATCCGGACGAGGAAACGGTCAGCAAGCTCTATACGACCACACCCTACTCGCCGAAGGTCCAAAGGGTTGTCACCCGGACCTGGACGGCCGTGAAAAGCGGTCAGTAACCGACTTCGAAAAGCCAGACCCGCCGGATCGGGTCTGGCTTTTCACTTTATGTGGATCTCTTAGGGGTGGGGGATTGTTTTGGCGAAGAAATCAATAGGACCGGTGCGCAGGGAGTTCAGTCCCTGGGAGAACACGGATCATCCGCCCTTCATCGAGTTCCGCAATGTCACCAAAAAGTTCGGTGATTTCGTTGCGGTGAAAAACCTGTCCCTGAAAATTTACGAGAAGGAGTTTTTTGCCCTTCTCGGGGGATCCGGATGCGGCAAGACGACCTTGATGCGCATGCTGGCGGGCTTCGAAACCCCGACCTCCGGACAGATATTCCTCGACGGTCAGGACCTTGCCGGCATCCCGCCCTACCGGCGCCCCTCCAACATGATGTTTCAGTCTTACGCGCTGTTCCCGCACATGAATGTGGAGAAGAATATCGCTTTCGGTCTGAAGCAGGACAAGATGCCGGCGGCAGAGATCGAGGCGCGCGTTGCGGAAATGCTGCGGCTGACCAAGCTGGAGCAATTTGCCAAGCGCAAGCCGCACCAGCTGTCAGGTGGCCAGCGCCAGCGCGTTGCCCTTGCGCGGTCCCTTGCAAAGCGCCCCAAGGTCCTGCTGCTTGACGAACCGCTCGGTGCTCTGGACCGGAAGCTGCGCGAAGAAACCCAGTTCGAGCTGATGGGGCTCCAGGAAGACCTCAAGATGACCTTCCTCATCGTGACGCATGATCAGGAAGAGGCCATGACGGTGGCGGACCGAATTGCCGTAATGGACAAGGGGGAGCTGGTTCAGGTGGCCACACCCTCTGAGATTTACGAAGCGCCCAACTCGAAGTTCGTCGCGGATTTCATAGGCGACATCAACCTGATCGAAGCTAAAGTCACGGAAAAGACGGAAGCGGTCACCAAGCTGGTTTCGGTCGTGGACGGCTTTGCCATCGAGTGCGATCAGGAGACCGAGGCAAATGTTGGCGACACGGTCTGGTATGCGATCCGCCCCGAAAAGGTTCGGATTGCGCATGGCCAGACTGAACCCGGTGTCGTCAACCAGATCGGCGGCATCGTCTGGGACATTGCCTATCTCGGAGACGTATCGATTATCCACGCCAAGGTCGGCGAAGATGAACACGATACGATCCGCGCAACTTTCACGAATGTCTCCCGGATGGTCGAAAACCCGATCAAATGGGACGACAACGTCGTGCTGACCTTCGACCGGGACGCCGGCGTCATTCTGGCGAGATAGGAGGGCATAATGGACGAAGTACATGTCGCTGCGCCTCCAAGAAGAAGCCTCGGCGCCTGGTTGTTGATTGCAGTTCCCTATTTCTGGCTTTTTCTGTTCTTCCTGGCGCCGTTCCTGATCGTCTTCAAGATTTCCTTGTCGCAGACGGCAATTGCCATCCCGCCCTATGTACCGACTTTCGATCTTGCTGAAGGATGGCAGGCCTTCACCGACAGCCTGTCTGAGTTTTCCCTCGAAAACTATGTCTGGCTGACCGAAGACGCCCTTTACTGGAAGTCATACGTCTCCTCGGTTTCGATCGCCGCCGTATCGACCTTTCTGACCTTGCTGATCGGATATCCGATCGCCTATGGCATGGCGCGCAGCCCGCAATCGTGGCGTCCCACCCTGTTGATGCTGGTAATCCTGCCCTTCTGGACAAGCTTCCTGATCCGCGTTTACGCCTGGATCGGCATTCTGAAGAACGAGGGACTGCTCAATCAGCTGCTTTTGTCGCTGGGGCTTATCAGCGAACCGCTGGTGATCCTGAACACCAATCTCGCGGTCTATATCGGCATCGTCTATTCCTACCTGCCGTTCCTGGTCCTGCCGCTTTACGCCAGCCTGGAGCGCCTCGACGGAACCTTGCTGGAGGCTGCGGAAGACCTCGGCTGTCCTTCCTGGAAAGCCTTCTGGAAGATCACGGTTCCCTTGTCATTGCCAGGTGTCATTGCCGGATGTTTTCTGGTCTTCATCCCGGCTGTCGGTGAATTCGTGATCCCCGACCTGCTTGGTGGCTCCGATACGCTGATGATCGGCAAGACATTGTGGGTCGAGTTCTTCAACAACAGGGATTGGCCGGTCTCCTCGGCCGTTGCAGTGATCCTGCTCCTGATCCTGGTGATCCCGATCGTGCTCTTCCAGAACCAGCAGCAGAAAATGGCGGAGAAAGAAGGATGACGCGCGGCCCGACCTGGTTCAACATCACCTCGCTGGTTGTCGGCTTTTCGTTCCTCTATCTGCCGATCGTGCTTTTGGTGATCTATTCCTTCAACGAAAGCCGGCTGGTGACGGTCTGGGGCGGTTTTTCGACGAAGTGGTACGTCTCGCTTTTGCAGAACGATCAGCTTCTGGATGCGGCTTGGGTCACCTTGCGCGTTGCCTTTACCTCGGCGACCATAGCAACGGTTCTCGGCACCCTGGCGGCCCTTGTTCTGGTGCGCTCCGGACGGTTTATCGGACGCTCGCTCTTTTCAGGAATGATTTTCGCACCGCTCGTGATGCCGGAAGTCATCCTTGGCCTGTCGCTGCTGCTTCTCTTCGTGGCGATGGATACGGCGCGCGGCTTCTGGACGGTGATGCTGGCACATACGACCTTTGCCATGTGCTATGTCGCCGTTGTCGTGCAATCCCGCCTCGTGGGCTTCGACAAGTCCGTGGAAGAAGCGGCCGAAGATCTCGGATGTCCCCCGGTCAAGACGTTTTTTCTGGTCACGTTGCCGATCATTCTGCCGGGTGTCATTGCCGGCTGGATGCTGGCCTTCACCCTCTCGCTCGACGATCTTGTGATTGCAAGCTTTACCACCGGTCCGGGAGCGACGACGCTGCCGATGAAGATCTATTCCCAGGTTCGCCTTGGCGTGACGCCCGAAATCAACGCGGTCTGCACCATTCTGGTTGCTCTCGTGACACTCGGCGTGATCGCGGCTTCGATTGCCACCAAGCGCCAGCAGGTGCAGCGCGAACGCGACGAAAGAGCGGCGTTCGGCGCTGGAGACTAGCTGGCGCCCTGCTGGGAAAGTTCACCCGGCACGCGGTGGACGGATCAGGTAAATGAGCAACCAGACCGGCACGACGATAAAAGCGCCGAGGATCATGTTTGGGATTGCCCAGTCCCGGAATTCCAGCATGTAAATCCAGAGCTGCAGCGGGCTCAGTCCGACGGAGCCCAAAATGTCTTCTGCCGATATGTTGACAAAGGAAAGACCCGCACCAACCAGCAGCGAAAACACTGCAATCTTGAACAATGTGGGCCAGAACGGATACACGGCGGGCTGTTTCTTTCAATCGGATGCCAAAACATTGCCGGACGGGATCTGCTCAAGGCCCGGACCGACAGCTGCCCAATTCTTCGCATTAAGACTTTACAAACCATAAACAACTTTCAGAAACGCGCGAAAGTGCGGTCTTTTCTGGTCAGTCTCTCGAGCAGTCATCGCAAGCTGACGTCCTTCCGCTTCCTGACGCGTGATGGCTATGGAAACAGCCGAATTCAACGGTGTGAGACCATTTTGAGAATCTGGCGATTCCTAAAAAAGTACCGATCGGTAGTTCCTGTGTGACGCCCGGCACTCCGAAAACACTCTCTTCCCCACGAAATTAAGAACAGCCGACGCAGAGGTAGGCACGAAAAGACGCCCTGCGGCCAATGCTGAAGAGTCAAACGGAAAGATGCGGGAATGACCTAAAACCCGGTCGTTTCAGCCGCTGGATTAATGGAGAATTCAATGCCTGGACACATGATCCCGAACCGATACACGTATAACGACATTGTGGGCGTGACGCGCGGGCGGCAGCTCCCGACGGTTTACTTTTCAGATGGCGCACATTTTACGCAGTGTCATAACGACCCGAACAATATCGGATACCACCCACCCTGCACACATCTCTTCTTTGGAAACGTTCAGAACGCTGTTTTAGACGCAGCCTGGCAGCAAGCCGCAGTTAACCTCAACAATACGGGTGCAAATTGGGATTTAGAGGACCAGTACGGCGAATTCTACGCTTTGGTGGCCGCGCAACTCAATGTAAACTTGAATGCAGTGGGCCCGGTGCCACTTATTGCCCCGCAGGGCCCGCAGGCCAATGTGAAACTGTTTGAGATCACTCGGCAGAACGGCCAGATCTACTACCATGAATCGGGCAGCTTCATTCAAGCCGTCAACGGCATCGTCGAGAGGCAGGCGTTGCTGCTTGAACTTCGCCAAAAGACGTCAAACAGGCAGCTCATAGCGGGAACGCCCAACTACCAATTCGTCAAGCAGGCGGTGCCGCGCCCGTAGGGTGCGCCACTCCGTCGTGACCGCTGGTTGGCGCGGCTGCGCTGATCCACGGGTGGGGGAGGCTCGCGGCAAACGTCAAGGTTTGTTTGCCATCACGCAGCGCTTCAGGGCTCGGCGATTTACCTGCCAAAGTCTCGTCATGTTGTGTGGCAAAAAACATGAAGTGCCCAGAATTCTTGCCTGCGAACTGATCGACCTGTCCTTGTCCGATTACAAGACGCAATGTCACCGGACACAAAAAGCGGAACCGTATTCGCTCGTCGAGTGCCCGTTCCTGCGGAACGCTTAACCGTCAAAAACACTCCTCAAACCCGCACCTCGCATAACCGGATGCCGTTTTCGACTGCGGAACTTTCTGGCAAATCGATTAAATGATCGGACGCTCATGTTTTTCGCTGCAATGCGGCAAAGATGTCTTGACCGGGAAGAACCGAGCGGCGAATGTGCGCCTCACGCACCTTGCGGTCTTAACTGGGAGTGAAATATGAACAAAATTTATCCGGACGCAAAGGCCGCCCTGGATGGGCTAACCTTTGACGGTATGACTGTAATGGCTGGAGGATTCGGCCTTTGCGGCATTCCGGAGAACCTGATCATCGCGCTCCGGGATTCCGGAGCCAAAGACATCACCGCAATATCCAACAACGCCGGTGTAGACGACTTTGGCCTCGGTCTTCTGCTGCAGACGCGCCAGATCAAGAAGATGGTCTCTTCCTATGTGGGCGAGAACGCGACGTTTGAAAAACAATACCTGAACGGCGAGCTTGAGCTTGAGTTCAATCCCCAGGGAACGCTTGCCGAGCGCATTCGTGCAGGTGGCGCGGGAATCCCGGGTTTCTACACCAAAACCGGTGTCGGCACGCTGATTGCCGAAGGCAAGGAACACAAGGATTTCGACGGCGAGACCTACATCATGGAAACCGGACTGGTCTCCGATGTTGCCCTGGTCAAGGCCTGGAAAGCCGACAAGGAAGGCAACCTGATTTACCGGAAAACCGCGCGCAACTTCAATCCGATGATGGCGACGGCCGGCAAGGTCTGTGTTGTCGAAGTGGAAGAAATTGTCGAGATCGGTGAGCTGGATGCGGACAACATTCACACCGCCGGTATCTTCGTCGATCGCATCATTCTCGGTGATCACGAAAAACGCATCGAAAAGCGCACGACGCGCGCAGCCTGAGGAGGACCCATCATGGCCTGGACACGTGATGAAATGGCAGAGCGCGCTGCGCACGAACTGGAAGACGGGTTCTATGTGAACCTCGGCATCGGCATCCCGACGCTTGTGTCGAACTATATTCCCGACGGTGTGCATGTGACCCTGCAATCGGAAAACGGCATGCTTGGAATGGGGCCGTTCCCGACGGACGACGAGGTCGACGCTGACCTGATCAACGCCGGCAAACAGACAATCACCGAGCTGCCGCACACGAGCTACTTCTCGTCTGCAGACAGTTTCGGCATGATCCGCGGCGGTCACATTGACCTGTCCATTCTCGGTGCAATGGAAGTGGCCGAGACAGGCGACCTCGCCAACTGGATGATCCCCGGCAAGATGGTCAAGGGCATGGGTGGTGCCATGGACCTGGTGGCCGGCGTAAAGCGCGTCGTCGTGATCATGGATCACACCTCGAAGGCAGGTGACCCGAAGCTTCTGAAGGAATGTTCGCTTCCACTCACGGGCGTGAAGTGCGTCGACCGCATCATCACCAACTTTGGTGTGTTCGACGTCGTGGACGGCGGCCTGAAAGTTGTCGAATTGGCGCCTGACGTCACGCTTGAGGAAGTCAAGGAAAAGACCCAGGCGACCATCGTCTGAAGCACCTTGGTGGCGACGGAGTCGTTACCGTAGAAAAGTTAGAAGGCATCACCATTTTGGTGGTGCCTTTTTTTGTGCGCGAAGGGCGTCAGGAAATCCGGATTGCCCGTCCGAACAGTCCAGGGACGGCGCTGCTACCCGGAGCGCAGTCCTTGGTCAGGATCTATTCCGCGGCTTCGTCCTTGCGGCGCTCCGCAACAGGCCTGATGGCAGGGAAGTCCGTATCCGTCAGGGTCTCCTTGGAAAGCAGCAATTCAGCGCCTTCGTCGAGTTCGCCGCGATGTTCGTTCAACAGATCCTTCGCGCGCACCATTGCCGCTTCGACACGGGACTTGATGGCAAGGTCGATTTCCCGTTGCGTATCGGGCGAAACCTCGGCCACGTCACCGGCAGGTTGTCCGAGGAAATTCTGGCGCTGTGTGGCATAGGCGCGGTTTCCGAGCGTCTCGTCCATGCCGTAGCGCATCACCATGTCCCTTGCGACTTCGGTCACCTTCTGGAGATCGTCGGAGGCGCCTGTGGAGATTTCGCTGAATATGATTTCCTCTGCGGCCCGGCCGCCCATCAAGACCGCCATACGGTTTTCCAGGTCCTGAGTGGACAGGAGAAAACGGTCCTCGGTCGGGCGCTGCATCGTGTACCCGAGAGCACCGATGCCGCGGGGAATGATGGAAATCTTGTGAACCGGATCGCAGCCTTCCAGATTGGCCGCCACAAGGGCGTGCCCCATCTCGTGGAAGGCAACGGTTCTGCGCTCCTTGTCGGATAGAATGCGGCTGCGTTTTTCCAGCCCGGCGACAACGCGCTCCACCGCTTCGTTGAAGTCCTGCAACGTGACAGCGTCACCGTGCCGGCGCGTTGCAAGAAGTGCCGCCTCGTTGACGAGCGTCGCGAGGTCAGCGCCGGAGAAACCGGCGGTAAGCTGGGCGATCTGGTCAAGGTCGGTATTGGGATCGAGCTTGATCTTCTGAACGTGCACTTCAAGAATGGCAAGACGGCCCGACTTGTCGGGCCTGTCGACGAGAACCTGCCTGTCGAAACGGCCAGCTCTGAGCAGCGCCGGATCCAGGATCTCCGGACGGTTGGTGGCGGCCAGCAGGATGATCCCGCTCGACGTGTCGAAGCCGTCAAGCTCGGTCAGCAGCTGGTTGAGCGTCTGTTCCTTCTCGTCATTTGTTCCCATGGGGCCGCTGGAGCGGGCGCGGCCCAGTGCGTCCAGCTCATCGATGAAGATGATTGCCGGCGCCGCCTTGCGGGCCTGGTCGAACAGGTCGCGAACCCGCGCTGCACCAACGCCGACGAACATTTCGACGAACTCGGATCCGGAGATGGAAAAGAACGGCACGCCGGCCTCGCCGGCAACTGCACGGGCCAGCAGCGTCTTGCCGGTGCCTGGAGGTCCGACCAGCAGGATGCCCTTGGGAACGTGCGCGCCCAGACGGCCGTAGTCCTTCGGATCCTTCAGGAAGTCGACCACTTCCTTCAGTTCCCGTTTTGCCTCGTCGACGCCGGCAACATCCTTGAAGCGGACATCGACATCGGTCTCGACATAGACCTTGGCCTTGGATTTACCGACGGTCATCATGCCGCCGATGCCCTGCTTTTCGGCGATCTTTCGGATGAAGAACATCCAGAGACCGAAGAACAGCAGAACCGGCAGGACCCAGGACATGATATCGCGAATGAAGGTGCTCTGGACGACGCCGGTGAACTTGACGTCATATTTCGTGAGTTCCTCCGCGAGCGGGATGTCCACGCGCGTTGTGACGAAATATTGCTTGCCGTCCTTCAGAGGTTCCTTGAACTTGCCCTCGATCGTGTTTTCCTTGATCGAGATCTCTTCGATCTTCTTGTCCTTGAGATACTGCTCGAACTGGCTGTACGGGATCGGCTCGACCGTCTTGTAAGTCGTCCACCAGCTCTGGAAAAGCAGCACCAGCATCATGGCGGCGAAGGCGTACCAGAGATTGATCTGATGTTTCTTGTCCATGGAAAACACATCCCGAAAGAGGTCTGAGCAATGCCGCCATTGGGACGACTTGGGCGCGGGCTGTCAAGGCATTGATATGCTTGTCAGCCTTACTCCAAAGCTTCCGTCCGGCGTTGCGACACTTTTGTGCGAAACGAAATTGCGCTTGATCTGGCCAGGTAGATCACCGGGATCAGGCCGACCAGGACGATCGCGAGAGAGGGCAGGGCCGCTTCCTCGAAAGCTTCCCGGGAAGCAGCTTCGAAAACGGTGGTTGCGAGCGTCTCGAAGTTGAACGGCCGCAGGAGGATTGTTGCCGGTAGTTCCTTCATGCAATCGACGAAACTCAGCAACGCCGCAGAGAGCAGGACGGGTTTGAGGATCGGCAGGTGCACCTGATAAAGCGTTTGGCCGGTGTTTCTGCCAAGCGTTCTTGCGGCCATGTCCAGGTGCGGTGTGATCCGCCCAAAACCGCCTTCAACCTGCCCGTAAGAAACCGCCAGGAACCGCACTACATACGCGTAGACAAGGCCTGCGCCACTGCCCAGGAGAAGCAGACCGGTGTTGATCCCGAACCAGGCCTCCATCCGCGCGTCGAGGTAATTGTCGAAGCCGGCGAGCGGTATCAGAATGCCGATCGCCAGAACCGTACCGGGGATGGCGTAGCCTATAGAGGCCAGACGCACGGCGCTTTTCAACGGACCCTTCCCATTGATCCGCAGGGCATAGGCGAGGGCAACCGAAATGACAACGGTCAACAGCGCGGCGATGGCAGCAAGGCTGAAGCTGTTCCAGACTGCCTGAAGAAACCCCGGGGACATGATATCGTCCAGCCGGCGGCTGGCACGGTCCGCAAGCAGCAGCCCCGGAACGACGAACCCGGCGAAGATCGGTGCAAAACAGACAACAAGGGCAAGCGCAGACTGCCGGCCGTTCAGGTCGAACCTGGTTGGGGGGCGGTGTTTTGAATCGCCACGGCTGTCAAACCGCTGCTTTCTTCGGCCGAAGCGCTCAAGCCAGAGCAGCAAAAACACCATCGCCAGCATGGCGAGCGCGAGCTGCGCCGCACCTCCCAGGCTCGAGCGGTTAAGCCAGGTATCGTAGACGGAGAAGGTCAAGGTCTTCACGCCGAAAAAGGTGACCGCACCGATATCGTTGAGACACTCCATCAGGGCGAGAGAGACACCGATTGCGATGGCCGGCCGGGCAAGCGGAAGCGCGACGCGAAAAAAGAGCCCATAGGGCGACGCACCCAAGGTACGCGAGACATCAAGGGTCGACGATGATTGGATGAGGAAACTCGCCCGGGTCGTGAGATAGACATAAGGATAGAGCACCGCCCCCATGACGAAGATGGCGCCGCCGAGTGATCGGATTTCGGGAAACCAGTAGTCACGCGAGGTTTTGAACCCGAACAGATCGCGGATCATGCTCTGGACGGGCCCCGTATAGTCCAGCACTTCCACATAGGCGAAGGCGACAATGTAGGTCGGAACGGCGAGCGGAACGAGAAGGGCCCAGTCGACGATCCGCCGTCCAGGAAAATTGCACATTGTCACGAGCCAGGCCGTGACAACCCCCGTCACGCAGGTTGTCAGCCCGACGCCGAGCATTAACAACAGCGTGGTCTGAAGCGCTCCGGGCAGAACCGTTCTGAGCAGATGTCCCCAAACCTCGCCGGTCGGCGTGAACGCGATCCACACAATGGCGCCGAGCGGCAGCAAAACCATCGCGGCGATAACGACTGCTGTGACTTGCCAGAAACGATCTGCAAAAGAGAGTGTGGGCGTGCGCAGCAAGGTGGGTCTTTTAGTTCGTAATGGTTCGCAGGAAGCTCTAAACGCAATCTCTTGAAAAAGCAAAAAAGCGCCGTTCGCGAACGGCGCTTTTCGCTTGTCAGGTCAGCCCTTTGTTAAGATGCCGGACCATTGTCGAAGCCAACTTTGTCAACCAGCTCGCTGGCGGTCTTGCGGTTCTTGGCGATTTCGTCAAGCGTCAGATCATCCGGCTTGAGCTCACCCCAGCTCTGCACGCGTTCGGAAACTTCCACACCCGGTGTGACCGGGTATTCGAAGTTGGTTTCCGCGTAGATTTTCTGAGCGTTGTTGGACGACAGGAATTCAATCAGCTTGACCGCGTTGTCCTTGTGCGGTGCGTTCTTGGCAAGAACGACCCCGGCCAGGTTCACGTGGCTGCCGCGATCACCGGAATTCGGGAACAGGATGCGGACGCTGTCTGCCCATTCCTTCTGCTCCGGCTCTTTGTCGTTGGTTTCCATCTTGCCCATGTAATAGGTGTTTCCGAGTGAAATGTCGCACTCACCTGCAAAGATGGCTTTCACCTGGGCGCGGTCATTGCCGGCAGGCTTGCGAGCGAGATTGTCGCGGACACCTGCAAGCCATTCTTCGGTTTTCTCTTCGCCATGATGGGCGACCATCGAAGCAATCAGGCCAATCGTGTAGACGTGCTGGCCGGAACGGGTGCAGAGGCGGCCCTTCCATTTGGGGTCGGACAGCTCTTCATAGGTGATGCTGTCCTGATCGACGCGGTCCTTGGACGCATAGACAATGCGTGCGCGATTGGTGAGGCCGATCCAGTGGCCTTCCGGGTCACGGAACTGAGCCGGAATGTTCTCGTTGACCACGTCGGAAACGACAGGCTGGGTGATGCCAAGCTGCTTGGCGCCATCCAAACGTCCGATGTCGACGGTCAGAAGAATGTCGGCAGGCGAGTTCTCGCCTTCTGCTGCGATGCGTTCACCGAGGCCCTTGGAGGCAAACACGACGTTTGTCTTGATGCCTGTTTCAGCCGTAAAGGCATCCAGTAACGGCTGGATCAGAAAAGGCTGACGGTAGGAATAGATGTTGACTTCACCGTCGGCGAGAGCCGGGGCCGCCGCGAAAGAAGCTGTGGTCAGGGCAAGAACGCCTGTAAGGGCGCGAAGGGTCGAACGCATGGAACACTCCCAAAGAAAGACATCGTTTTCGCTTCAGCCTTGGGCCGAATGCTTGGTCGGGAATATGTCCGCATCTTCGGAATAAGTCAATAAACATAATAAAATCAATAGTTTAGAATGATTCAAAACTAACTGGAGGTTTTTACTCCACTATTTTGATGAAAATTGGCGGGAAAACAGGAGTTTAATCCTCTACTTTAGCTCGCGGAGACGGAAGGGCAGGACCTGACGCCGGATCACGAAACCGTGATCCGGCACCTGGGTGTGACAAAATGCGCAGGCTGGTTCTACTCCGACAGGACCCGCTGTGTCGGGAAGACGACTTCCACCAGCGTTCCCTGATCAGGGGTCGAGTCGATGTGGAAACTTGCACGGTTCGCCTCCACCAAAGCCTTCGTCAATGGCAGGCCGAGACCGGTGCCGCCGCCGCGGCTGGCAGTGTGCAACTGCCGGAACGGCTCCAGCGCCGCCGCCAATTGCTTGGAGGTCATGCCGGTGCCGGTGTCGCGCACCCTGAGGGCGACTTCGCCGTTGCTTTCCAGAGCGGTCGACAGGATCACCTGCCCACCGGACTTGTTGTACTTGATGCCGTTGGACAGGAGGTTGAGCACGATCTGGCGCAGGGACCGCGGGTCGGCAACCACCTCCGGAACCGATTCCGGAAGGCTTGCGCGGATAATGACCCGCTCGCGATTGGCCTGTGGCTGCATCAGCGCGACGCACTCATTGATCACATCGTTTGTCGAAACAGCGGTGAACTTGAGGTCCAGCTTGCCGGCCTCGATCTTGGAAAGGTCCAGAAGATCGTTGATCAGGCTCATGATGTGCGAGCCGGACGTGCGGATGTCCTTCAGATAATCCTTGTAGCGGTCGTTGCCGATTGCGCCGAACCGCTCCTCCATCATGACCTCGGAAAATCCGATGATCGCATTGAGCGGGGTTCGGATCTCGTGGCTTATCTTTGCCAGGAAGTCGGACTTCTGCGAGCTGGCATTCTCTGCCTGGCGCTTGGCCTGCGTCAGCTCTTCTTCCGCTGTCTTCCACTGGGTGATGTCACGAAGGACGGCGCAGAACTTTGCGTCGTCGTCGCGGCTGGTGATCCTGCCCATGGTCATGAAAAGCGGGATAAGGCCGCCGGCAGGCACCTGGCCGAGGACCTCACGGCCATCGTTCAAGATGCTGGCGACACCGTTGCGTGACAGGCCGTCGAGGTAGTCCGACGCTGCACGGTGGCTTTCCGGCGCCAGAAACTCGGTGAAAGGCGCCCCGATCATGTCCGCCCGGTTGGCACTGAAGAGCGCCTCCGCCGAACCGTTGACCTTGACGATCGTCCCATGGCGGTCAAGGACAAGAACGCCGTCTGTCGCCGTTTCCAAAATGGTATCCATTTCGGCGATCTGGTCCTGGGCATTGTCCAGTTCCGCGCGCACTTCTGCAAAGAAATTGGGAGAAGTCGGTCCAGTCGACTGTCCGTTTTTCATCGGGCGTTCGGTGATGGAGATCATCAGGCCGCGGCTGCCGTTCCAGGGAACGGAGTGCATATGGGCGTCCACGTTCAGAACACCGCCGTCGGCAAGACGAACCTTCATGGCTTCATCGACTTCTCCATCGACACCGACGGCATCCGCGAGTTCGTCCGTATCGTCTATGAAGAGCGCTTCCAGCCCCCCTGCCTGGGAGAGCGATGAAATGGAGCGGTACCCGAGCATTTTCAACAGCGCCTTGTTGGCATAGAGCACTTCGCGGTCGTGAACGATCGAGATGCCGATCGGCAACCTGTCGAGCAGGCTCGGGTCGATCGGTCCTGCCTCGGGAACTTCGGGCGGAAGATCGTCATCGGCTTCTTCTTCCGGGTCCGGTGCGTCGAAGTCTTCAAGGTCCCCTTCAAGCCGCGCACCGAGCGCTTCGGCTATCTTGCGGAAGGCCTGGCGCTCCGGGCGGGAAAGGCTGGACGTGTCAACGGGCACCACACGTGGTCTTGCCGTGGCCAGCGGAATGACTTCGCCGGTCTTCTTCTCAGGCTCCGGATCGGCGGTGCTCTTTTCTTCAGCTTCGACCGCCTGCTCGTGCTCTTCATAAGCAGCGGTCTCTTCGTAAAACTCGCGCTCTTCCTCGGCGTCAGCGGCACTTCCGTCTTCAGGTGTCGTTTCTTCAGAAGGCGCTTCCGCCTCGTCGTCTTCGTCGGTCTGTGCTGTGGTGTCGTCGGTGTCGTCAGGCAGACCGTCGTCGCCGCTGGCCGCTGCAAGGGGCTCGTCGCCCGCATCCACAACGTCCGATGTTTCAGGCGCGTCGATCAATGCGTCAGGCGCAGTCTCCTCAAGATCGTCCTCATCTGTGTCATCAGCCGCAAGGGGTTCATCTGCAGGCGTGTCCGCCGAGGCCTCATCAAACAGATCCGGAGATCTGGGTTCGGGGGGCTTGTAGGACTTGGCAAGGTTCTTGACGGCGCTTTCAATCTCGGCAGGTTTTAGCTCGGCAGGCCCCGCGATGCCGACCGGTTCATCCGCTTTCTCTTCCGCGTCCAGCGTATCCTGGTCTTCACCAACCTCTTCTTCGGGGTTTTCCTCAATTGGCGCTTCGTCGTGGACTGCCTCGGTCGACGCTTCCTCGACAACATCGTCCAACTCTTCTAGCTCTGCATCGGCATCGGCATCGGAACCGCCGTCGGCTGCACTTTCGTCTTCGGTTTCTGCTTCAACCGGGTCGTGCGCATCTTCGTCTTCAAACTGGCCGTCGGCGCTTTCCTCCGCCGTGTGAGGCTCCGCGTCTGCCTGAAGATCTTCGCCAGCAAGGGTCTCGTCGCTGTCATGATCGTCGGTTTCTTCGACCAACTCTTCAACAGCTTCCTCGACCGTGTCCTCCGCTTCGTCCGAGCCGGTTTCATCTTCGATGATGTCATCGTCATTGAGACCGGCATCAAGTGCAGCAGCTGCGCTTTTCAGGTCGTCCGACAAGTCGATTTCGTCAGCGGCCGGGCTCTCGGTATCGAGCGGTTGCTCTCCGCTTGAAGATGTCTCCGCAGACTTTTTCCCCTTGAACATTGCCAGGGACCCAACCAGGGCCGCAGCACTTGCTCCGAGAAACGTTCGGCCGCCAAGGGAATTTGGCGGGGCAGGTTTCAGGTCAGCAGGATCATCATTCGCCGGCACATCGGGGTCTGCCACAACCATCGTTTCACCGGCAGGGCTGTCGTCATCGGACCTTTCGGGTTCCTCATCCTCCAAAGCCGGATCGTCATCTGCACCATCCGCTTCGAGTGCCGAGCTATCTTCGTCTTCATGCGTCGCAGCATCCGCATCATGTGAACCTGCGTCGCTCTGGAGAGCCTCGTCATCACCAACGTCAGTGTTGTCTTCCACAGCGCCCGTCAGGTCTTCATCAGCGTTGTGGTCTTCGTCACCGGTGTCTTCTGCGTCGTCCACGGGCGGTGTTGCAACAATCGGAGCAACCGGTGTCGGAACGAAGCCATCCGGGTCTTGCACTGCATCGGAGGTCCGGCACACACCAAAGCCGCGATAGCCTTCAAAGACCCTGTTTCGGTCGAAAGCGGGCAGGGCCGCCATGTCGACAGGAACGCGCAGAGCCGCGCCGCTGACAGGCCAGGCAACCGTCTTGCCGCTCCAGGTATCGCGCCGATCCAGCGCCCGGGCTATATTGCCGCGCGGGTCGAGGCCGAACCTTTCCGAAACATCTGCCCAGGTAAGGCCGACAATCCCGGTTGCGTCTGGTCCCAGCACTTCGGCAAACTCGTCGGACAAAAACGTGAAGCGCTGGTCGACGTCCATTTTCCAGGCGAACCGCACAGGCCGGCGGCGTGGCTGGAAGACGAAGCTTTCCGCGTCCGCTTCGCTCTCGGCGGGCTCTTCTGCAGTTTCGGCTGCAGCCTCCTCGGAAGACACATCATCGGTGGCAGCTTCCGTGTCTGTATCGGGGAGCGTGTCTGTCTCAACCGCTTCAGTTTCAGCCGGCTCGTCCTCAGAGGCGTTGTTTTGAGGAGCGTCGTCGTCGGGTGCCTGGTCGAGGGTTGCTGTCTCGCCCGGTGCTTCTGCATGATCAGATGCGGTCTCGTGATCTGGCTCTTCTTCCACATCCAATCCGGCATCAGTATCCGCATCCGCCGAAAGCGGATCAGCGTCAACGGGATCGGCCGCCTCATCGGTGGGCGCTGCGGTGTCTTCTTCCGCGGCGTGTTCCACCTCGGCGTCCATGTCTTGCGCGCCCGCCAGAGCCGCGGCGCCGGCAACAGTTGCTACCGCGATTGCGTCTTCACTGCCGGAGGATCCAGAAGCAGCCTGGTCTTCTCCGATCGGATCGTTGCTCAGCACGACAATCCTCGGGCCAGCGGGGATCTGCAGAACCGCACCGTCGTGATATTGCTCGTTCAGATCGAGTGGGCCGAACAGCACTTTTTGCCCCTGAGGCAGATCGATGTCTTCCGGCATGCCCTCCAGCGTGCCGATCCTTTCCTCGACCTCACCTTCGGCGATCAGAAAAACTGTTCTGTCAGGAGATCTCAGCAGGTGCGCATAGGCAGGAATGGGGTCCTTTGTCAGGGCAAGACCCTTGTCGCTGCACACGATCAGTGCTGCGGTGCCGCCATCTGCAAGCTCGACCTTCTTGCACTGACACGTCAGGAGCATGACCCTCAGACCCCGGTAGAAGCGGAGACGGTCGATGCTGAAACGGTCGGTCAGTCCGGATTCGGCGATACGGGCGATATGCGGCCGCGCGGGTGAGCGCTCCAGGGACGTCAGCCCGGCAAGTTCGGAAACAGTCTGGACAGAAAAAAACGCGGCGCCGGCTGCGTTCGACCACAGGATTTGGGCACCGTCCGCAGACCACAGCCACGCCGCGCGCTTGTCGGCAGCAAGCTGAACCAGATCATTCATGGCACTCAGTTCCAGGAATGATTGGGTCTGGTTGTCCATGGTTATGCTCCAAAGGTCGGCGGCACCGGTTTGCGGACGCGCCGCGGCAAATTGCCTGCTTTAGTAAACACTCCGTTAATACAAGCAAAGCTTAGCGTCGTCCACGTAAAGCAAGTGTGCTAAAGGACTTACGTGAAGGCGTGGTTAACCTATCCCCATTTGTTTGCCGGATTGCCATCTGCGTGTTACGAATTTTTGGCAAGGACAGAACCAGAAGACGCGGACAGCCCTTGTCCGTGACCCGAGGAGCGCTGACATGAGCACTGACAAAACCGGATTCGAAGTTCCCGACCAGATGCGTGATTTTGCCGAAAAAAGTGTCGACCAGGCACAGAAGGCATTTGACGATTTCATGGGCGCGACCCACAAGGCTGTGACCAACGTTGAAGAAGGCGCAAGCGCTGTTCAGGCAAGCGCAGCCGATGTCAACAAAAAGGCACTTACTTACGCCGAAGAGCATGTCAACGCCGCTTTCAAGTTCGCACAGGAACTCGTCAAGGCAGACAATGTCGAAGACATGCTGAAGCTGCAGCAGACCTATCTGCGCAGTCAGATGGAAGCCTTTGGCGAACAGGCCCGCGAGTTCTCGAACGTGGCGACCAAGGCTGTGCAGGACGCAACCAAGGCTGCGCAGAAGAAATAATCCCGGTTTTCAGGGCCGCGCAGGACAATGAAGAACTGCGCGGTATCCAGTCGTGATTTTGCCCGCTGTGCGGCATAATGTGGAATTGATTGCGCGAAGGATATTGTCTTTCGCTTGGGCGACGGACTGTGGTGCGTCGTTGCCGACTCCGGTCAAACAGTCCCGAATGCCAAGCCATCCCCTAAGGAAGTTTGTTGTGCAGTGCAAAAAAATGTTGCAATGCAACAAGCGATGCACTATGTAAGGGCTGCGGATGACGACAGGGTCCGCCGGCTGATAAGACGGCGGAATGACTTTTGAACCGATGATCGCATCCGGACTCTAGGAGATGAGATCATGACCGAGACCACGACTACCGCTAAAGCGGCCCCGAAAGCACGCACCGCCAAGGCCAAAGCCGCACCGGCTGCTGCTGCTGTTACTTTCCCGGACTTCGAAGCTTTCGCTCTGCCGAAAATGGAAATTCCGGCAGCGTTCCGCGAAGTGACCGAACAGGGCATCGAAAACGCACGCGAAGCATACGCAAAAGTGAAAAACGCTGCTGAAGATGCGACCGACCTGATGGAAGACACATTCGAAACGTCCCGCCAGGGCGTTGTTGAATTCAACCACAAGGCTGTCGACGCTGCGAAAACCAACGCTGACGCAACATTCAACTTCATCAAGGACATCATGTCTGCAAAGTCCCTTGCTGAAGCAATTGAACTGCAGTCCACGTTCGCTCGCGCGCAGTTTGACGCTCTGAGCGCCCAGACCAAGGAAATGCAGGAACTGGCGACCAAGCTTGGCACCGACGTTTCTGCTCCGGTCAAGGAAGCAGTTGAAAAATCCTTCAAAGGTCTGAAGGTCAACTAATCCGGTTGAGCTGCATCCAACATGCGGCAACAGATGCAATGCCCGGGGTTCTGCCCCGGGCATTTGCTTTTCAACAACCCCGTCTTTTCCAAAAATTGACGCTTGCCGGTGATCGGAAACGGGAGTAGAAGACGCCCTTGCAAATGGCGGTCCGGGCAAGTATGGTCCGCGCCACTTTAAAGGCCTTGGCAGACGTAGCTCAGTAGGTTAGAGCGTCGGATTGTGGCTCCGAAGGTCGGTGGTTCGAATCCACCCGTCTGTACCATTTCTCAACAACACAACTGTTCGACCATAAGCGCTCTAAGCGCTTGGTTCTTCCATGGTCTTCAGAGCCGTCCCAACTCCGATGCATTCGTGAGTTTGCCGCGCGATTTCAGCTCAGGCAACGTTCACGGCGATCTCGGCTTCCACGCCCTGACCATCCAGAACGACACGGATTGTCTCGCCCATCGAGGCATGGTCCTGAAGAATTGCCGCCTCCTGCCACGCATGACCGTCGTCCTGGCTGCCATCCTGGTCAACTTCGACGCGAACGTCGCCATTCTCGTCACGATGGGCCCGAACGAAGTCGGTCGCATCGGTTGAGGTGCCAAAGGCGTTTTCGAGAAGCTGGCCGAGATGGAGCTTGTCGCCATCCCCGAAGGTGTAGTCGGTGATCAGATCGGCTTCGGCGAGCGAATTGAGAACAAACGTATCTGCCCCCGCACCGCCTGTCAGCGTGTCTGCGCCGAGGCCGCCGATCAGGATATCGTCACCGTCGGTACCGATAAGGATGTTGTCGCTATCGTCGCCTTCAATGACCGATCCGGTGACGGTAACCGCCGCCGCCGCTTCCGGCACACTCACCGCTTCGGTGCTTTGATCTGCAGGATCCACGGCATCGCCGGTGTCAACGACCGTCGTCGTCGTTTCAATCGAACTTGCTTCCGTGTGGACGTCCAATTCGATCGAGTGCATCACCGTGGAGCCGTCTGCGAATGCCAGCTCCAGTTCAACCACATCCTTGCCCTCATGGCCAACCGGGGGGGTATAGACCACTGTAAGGTCCTCGCCGATGTCAACGGCGCCGATGGGCGGATCGCCCTTGATGTCGATCGACAGCAGTCCGGCTAAGACTTCTTCAGCCGACGCGGCATAAAGCACCAATGCAGTACCTGCGGCGATCGCGGTCGATTGGCGCGTGGTTTCCTCGTTGTCGTTGGAGACTTCGTTGGCAGCGCCAAAGCTGACCCCGGCATAAGCACCGGTGGATCCGTCCACTTTGGTGTAGGTGCCCTCGGCAAAGACTGTGTTGCCGTTGAGCGTGAGGTCGGTGCGGGCGGCGTTCAGGTCGATCGAAGAAATTCCGTGCTCGATCAAGCTCTGGAGCTCATCTTCCTGGCTGACACCGTCGGCGTTGGCATCCTGCCAGATCTTGATGTCGTCGAACGCCGCGTCTCCGGCATTGATCACGCCGTCGCCGTTTTCATCCAGCGACGCCAGCGCTTCCAGCGAGTCAGCATAGGATCCGCCATCAAAAACCTCGGAGAAGACCTCAAAACCGTTCTCGATGACGCCCGACCCGTCGATGTCCAAAACCAGCATGCCGTCATCGGGTCCAACCCAGCCGATCTGCTCAGCCACGCCATCGCCGTCGATGTCGAAATCAACACCGTTTTCCGGTGCGGTCAGACCAACCCCGTCGCCGTTGAGATCGATGATGATGGGGTCATTGGGATCCGTGACGGTCACGTTGATAGTTTGCACATCCGTTTGGCCGCCAAAGTCACTGACTGTGATCTCTACCTCGTAGTCGTTGTCGCCACCCAGAACGAAGTTGGGCGGAGCAATGAAGCTCAGCTCTCCCGAAGAACTATCAATACTGAAGAGGGCCTCGTCGGCGCCGCCGGTTATCGCATAGGTCAGCGTTTGGCCATCCGGATCCGTAGCGTCGACGTCAGTGACGGCAGTTATCTGATCCTTTACGTTGATCGCTGCGGTATCGCCGCCACCGTCGGATGTGATCGTAGGCGCATCATCATTCGCGACGTTGATCGTCACCTGGTTGCCCAGTGATACGCTGTCACCGTCGGCATCAGTGGCGATGATGTATGGGCCGAATTCGAGCGGGATCGTGTCGTCGGTGCCGTGGTCCAGATTTCCCAGCAAGATGAATTCGGCGTTGGTCTCATCGATGGTCAGGGTGAAGACCGTCGTGTCACCATCGTCGAGATCATCGGCGGTCGTGCCGTCATCGAGAAAACCGGTGAGGGTGGTGCCGTCCGAGACGATGCGCACCTGCGTTCCGCCGGAGGTGAGGGTGCCGAAATCCTGTGCGTCGAATATCTCGAAAGAGAAACCGCCACCGCTTGCCGGGCCGTCATTGCCGAAACTGACAAGAGAACTGAGGTCGAGGGTCGCGTTGAAGGCGCCGGTTCCTGACTGGAACACATAGACCTGGCCGACGTCATTGCCCAGCGTCGAGTCTCCAGGCGCGCCGACGGCAATGGTGTTGCCGTCAATCGAAACCGCCTCTCCCATATCGTCTCTGCCGAATGGAGACGGCGTCGGGTCCTCCAGTGTCTGGATAAGGTCACCCGTGGTTGCGTCGAAAACGTAGGTGCGGCCGTTTTCATCTACACTCGCATCGCGGGCAGACGCACCGATGACGACCTGGTTGCCGTCGATTGCGACGGAAAAGCCGAAGAAACCGTTCTGCACGGGTTCAGGATCAACGAACGTGTGCAACAGCTGGGAGGTCCCGTTCGCAGCGTCGAAGGAATAGAGATACGCCTCGCCGCTATTGATCTCGGCACCGTCTTCCCGGCGCGCACCGACCACCACGAGATTGCCCTGGATCGCAACGTCGGACCCAAAACTGTCCTGCGTGTCCGGGCTGGGATCCACGAAGGACAGGATGAAGTTGCCTGCGGTATCGAACAAGTGGACCTCGCCCGCAGACGTGCCGTTGCTCGGCGCGGATACCACAAGATAGCTGCCATCGATATCAACTGCGCTGCCGAACTGGTCTTCTCTCGATGCACCCGGGTTCCTGATAATGATCGGGTCGGCGTCAGGGTTTTCGGCGTCGAACAAAAAGGCCTGCCCGCCTCGTGTCCCCCCGTCGGGAACCCCGGCAGCGCCGATCAGCAGCAGATTGCCCGAAATGGCCACATCGGAGCCGAACTGGTCATTCCCGCTTCTGGTTGGATTGTTCAAGCTTGGCTGCGACGGGTTGAAGACACGTGGCGGGGATTCGAAACTCGCGATCAGGTTGCCGGTGTTGGCGTCAAACAGGTGAGCTTCGCCCTGTCTTGGGCCGCGGCCGCCACCGCCGCCGTTGAACCGCAAATCGTACTGAGCGCCGATCAGGATGTAGTCGCCTTCCATGGCGACAGACCCGCCGAACTGCGCTGCAAAGGTGCCAGGAGCACTGAGAGGACGGCCGTTGGGATCGTTAGGATCAGGGGCTTCGCCGTCGATCGTGTGGATGAGGCTGCCGGTCGTCAGGTCGAAAAGAAATACGTCGCCTTGACCATCACGCGGCGACCCCACGAGCAAAAAGTTGTCAATCACGGTGACGGCAGCGCCGAAACTGTCGGCGGTGCTCGGCTGGGGATTGTCGAAGATGATGGGGACGCCCGCTTCTTCAACAGTCGCCGACACGGTCTCGGTTGTCAGTGATGGTCCGTCGTCGGTGATGCGGAATATCTCAAAAAATTCGCTTCCGAACGGATCTGTCAGATCTCCTTCAACATCTCCGTCGCCATCGGTGACAGTGAAGTCCAAATAAATATCAATGGGATCGTCGTCTCCGGTCAGTCCGGCATCCGGATGATCGAACCCCGCCAATTGTGTGAAAACAAAGCTGCCATCGGGCTGAATGACGATCTCGAAAACGCTCTCACCCGAGGTTTCCGTCGTTCCGGTGATCGTTATCACCCCGATGATTGCGCTGGTGACCGTCACGGTTTCCACACGCTCGCCACCGACCGTCAAATAGTCAGAGCCTTCGACAAACGGAAAGTTGGATTGAAGAATGTCTTCGCGGATAACGAAGCCATCATCATCTGAGAACACTGTGGCATCGGTCACGGTCGCCCCGTCGGCACCAGGGTCGAACAGGAGCTGACCGCTGACTTCAAGATCCAGATCATCGGGTTCATCAATGAAGACGGGATCGAGGAAATCGGGACCGATGGGGTCCGGTCCGTCATCATCGAAGGTGATCCGGTCGCTGATATTCTCACGGGTCGAAGCTGTGCTGCCGTCGGAATAGGTCACCGTCAGCTGGGCCAACACTGACCCCGGATCGACCAGGCTGTCGTTGCCGATCGCGATGTCTTCATCAGAACTGTCCGGGTCGTCATGCCACATCGAGACGTACTGGGCGATGCTGACGCTGCCTTCATCGTCAATGGTTATGGCGAACGCAGCCGGGTCGTTTTCGTCGGCGGTTCCGCCATTGGGGTCGTATCGACCAACGATCAGATCCCCCTCCGCAAAGAGGAATATTTCCGCACCGGGGCCGGTGTCCACTTCACCCGTTGTGTAAAGACCGGACGAAACCGGGCCGGTGGAGGCGGCACCCGCGGAATCGACCAGAACCAGTTCAAGTGTGCTGTTCAGAACCGACGTATCGGCGCCGGTGCTGTTGGACGCGTCAACGTCGATGATCTGGTCGCTCGCATAGATGGGTCCGAACGGGAGCAGATCATCGTCGGAACCAATCCCGCCGGCGCTGGTCAAGACGCTGGCGAATAAAGCGACAACGTCCGGATCGTAGTCCTGCGCTGTCTCGTCAAATGCGTTGTCGCTGTGCTGCTCACCGTCGGACGTCTCGTCAACGCGGACATTTTCGAACTGCACGTTTGGATTTCTTGACGACGGATCATCCAGGAAGACGATCTGCAGATCGGGCACCGTTTCGTCGATCACAAACGGCGATGCGTCCGGCAAGTCCGCCGTCAGCTCATCAATGAGACCGTCGTTGCCGCCCGGTCCGCCCCCGGTCAACAGATCGGCAATGTTCAATCCATCGCCCAGATCGCCAATCGTGACGTCTTCGAAGGTCTGCCCCGATCCCTGCGGCGCACCCAGCGCCGTCGCAAGATTGGTTGTCTCACCGGCCGCTGTCTGGATCTCGTCCGCAGATTGAAGGCTGGCAATTGCTGTGAATTCATCGATGGAAAGTGTCTTGCCGTCCCCCACCAGGGCGATTTGCGCGCTTGCGTCTCCAGCAAAAAAACTCTGGATGATCAGTGTTCCGCCGTCGGCGAAAATCATCTGCAGGTCGTCGCCAATCCGGATAAAGGAAATCTCGTCGTTAAGAACCTGGCTGAAATCAACCATGCGTCCGGGTGCAAGCAAGGAAACGATGCTTTGCTGCGCGTCGGGACGGGTGACGATGAGCGGCACATCCGCTGCATTTTCGTTCGAAGAGTTTGAGACGTCTGCTTGGGCGACCTGGACGATCTTGTTCATTATTTTTCACTCGGCAAGTTGGCGACTGCTTTTAAGCCCACACCCCCACCATTGTCATTTTTCTCACCCTTTTTGAAGCCCACGCAAAGTTAACTTTGGTTAAGGTAAACGTGCAAGGGCAATTTTAAATTGAATTGTCGAACAACACAGCGAATGTCGCTCGAGAAGGTTTCGCTCCCTGCATGTGAGGGGCAAAAAGTTCGATACAGAAAGGACTTGGGGTGTTGTCCCGACAACAACGCCGCACACGAGCGGCAATCTCAGTTTTGGGTTATTCCGCCAAATAATTTGCGCTCACGCGGGATTGCGTTGTCCAAAAAACGGATACGGCTCACAAATCCAGTTCGTAGTGCCTGATGAAATCCCTGTCTGGTGTCGCGCCGTGACCGGGAGTGGATGGCACCGAGACGAAGCCCGCGGAAGCCTTTACCTGATCCTGGATATTCAGCGGTTCTTCCAGGAGATTGTCGCGGAACCTGTTGTCTGTCGTATCGAACTCCAGCATCGGCTCCCAAGGGTTCAATCCACCAGGTAACGGGGGCATCGCGGCCAGGAGTTGGAGATTGGCGCTGACCGCAATCGCCGACCCCCAGACGTGATTTACGACGGGCGTGAAATGGGCGTGGCATAACGCGAGGACGCGCATGTATTCGCTGATACCGCCAAGAGCGCATACCTCAGGCTGGGCGATGTCGAGGCCGCGGCTTTCCAGAAGCTGTCGCCAGCCCCATCGGTTGAATTCTGCCTCGCCGCCGGAAATGTTGACCTTAAGGCCCCGGCGCAGGTCCCGATATCCGTCAAGGTCCTCCGGTGCGACCGGTTCCTCGAACCAATACGCGCCCATTTCGTCAAGCGCCCCGCCGACGTAAAACGCATCGGCGGTCGTATAGCAATGATTGGCATCGACCATAAACCGGCCCCGGCCTTCAACTGCTTCGGCAACGGCTTTGCACAGTCTGATATCGTTCGAGGGTCCGAGCCCGGTCTTCAGTTTCGCACCGACAAAACCCATGTCCATGATGGCCGCTGCCTCGCGTTTGAAGCGGGCGACATGGTCGTCAACGCTCTCTCGTTTCAGCATCATGCCGTAGCCGTAAGCTGGGACACGGGTCCGGTGTGCGCCGCCGATTAGTTTGTAGATCGGCATACCCGCGACCTTCCCGGCAATGTCCCAGAGCGCGATATCGACACCTGACAGGGATTGAAGAGGCATGCCTTTCTGCCCGTGATCCCGTAACAGGTTATAGACCTTGTGCCACAACACATCCCGGTCGACCGGATCGCTCCCAAGGATGATCGGTTGAATGACTTTTTCAACGATACTCTTGTTGGCAATCGCGACATTGCCCGGGCCGAAACACTCGCCCCAACCGGTGATGCCTTCATCAGTCGTGACTTCGACGAGGTGCGCGCTGCGTTTTACGTAAAACTGTTGCGAGTAACCCAGTTCCTCGGGAAGCTCGTATTGCAGGATGTGGCTCTTTACGCTGGTGATTTTCATGCGTTCAGCCCTCCGAAGTCCGAGTCGTCGAGTGCGCGTGTGACCCTTTTCAAAACAAGGTAATCGTTGAGCGCCAACGCCGAGCAGTCGTGACCAATTCCGGACTGGCCGATCCCGCCGTGGGGGAGATCGATGTCGTACTTCACCCCATTGATCTGGATTTCGCCGTAGCGGAGCGCGGCAGCAAAAGCTTCTGCCTTCGCCAGGTCACGTGTGAACAGATAGGCGGTCAGTCCCCCTTCCTCGCAGTCGTTCGCCATGTCGATCAAACCCTGCTCGTTTTCGAAGGGGATCAGGCTGACGATCGGGCCGAAGGTTTCTTCCCGGTAGACGGACATGGTTTCGGCGACGTGGTCCAGCACCGTCGGCGCAATGTAGTGGCCCTTGTTCAGGTGAGCCGGACGATCGCCCCCGGCCAGAAGCACGGCGCCTCCGTCGACCGCGTCGTCGATCAGGCCCTTGATCCTTGTCCAAGCGCGCCCGTCGATGACCGGCCCGGTGGTGATGTCGGCGGTTTTGTCGAACCCGACGCTGGCAGCTCTGGCGCGCGCAACAACTTTTTCGGCGAAGGCCGCGTGAACGGATTGCGCCACGAAGACCCGGTTCGGAGAGACGCAAATCTGCCCGGCGTTTGAAAATTTGACACCGCAGACCACATCGGCTGCAAGATCGAGATCGGCGTCCTCGAACACCAGCACCGGTGCGTTGCCGCCCAGTTCCATGGAGTAGCGTTTGATCGATGTTGCACCGGTTCGCATGATGTGTTGCCCCGTCGGTGTGGATCCGATCAGTGTGATCACCTGCGGGATCGTCGAAGCGGTCATTGCATCGGCCACATCATATCCGTCCGTGCACAAGATCTGGACGACCCCTTTCGGCAGGCCGATCTTTTCGCACAGCATTCCAACCGCATAGGCGGAAATGGGGGTTTGCTCCGAGGGCCGTATGATGATCGGACATCCTGCCGCCATCGCCGGTCCGATCTTGAAGGCAAGGTTCAAAAGCGGAAAATTCCAGGCAAGGTAGGCGAGTGCGACACCGGCAGCCTCGTGCACCATCTTGTGTGCGTGTGTTCCGGCCCGGTCAACGACACCGATATCGTGGACGCGGGCAATTTCTTCCGCATAGAACTCGAGCGAGACCACCAGCCTGTCCCAGTCCTCGTGGGTCTGGGCCCAGGGCTTGCCCATCTCGAAATGTACGCAATCGCGAAGAAACTCTTCATGGGCGATCACCTGATCTCGCAGCTTGCGCATCCATGTTTGACGCTCAGCGACAGGTGCCTTTGACCAGTCGTGAAAGGCGTCCCTTGCCGATAGTAGCGCACGTTCGGCATCTTTCAGACCGGCGGTCTGGACAGTGGCCACGGGTTCCTCTGTCGCCGGATTGATCACCTCCCTTTGCCCTGATCCATCGGACAACGCACCGTCGATGTACATTTTGGTCGGGAAATCCATGGGGTACCTCAATCAAAAAGCGTTGCAATGTTGGTCTTGATCCTGTCGCCGACATAGAGCGCCAGCGCCTGGATCGTCGAAGTCGGGTTGACCGCACCTGATGTTACGAAAATCGAGCCGTCGACGATGAACAGGTTCTTCACGTCGTGGCTTCGGCCCCAGCCATTCACGACGGATTTTTCCGGATCGTCGCCCATACGACACGTGCCCATCTGGTGCCACCCGGCGCGCCACCAGACCTTGTCGTCGCCTTTTGAAAGAACGCGCTTGGCACCGGCGGCCAGAAGCAGCTCTTCAGCCTTTTGTTGGCCGTGACGGAGCATCTTGCGCGTGTTTTCGCCAAGCCGGTAGTGGATTTTCGGGGCCGGAATGCCGTCGCTGTCGGTCAGGTCCGGATCCAGCGTAACGCAGTTAGCCTCCTCGGGAAGATCTTCGCTGACCACCGTCAGGCCAGCGAGATATGGATAGACAGTATCCATGATCTCCCGGTGCTCAGCTCCCCACGGAATTGGATTGTCGACGCCGTAGCCGCCAAGGGCGAATGTCATCGGCGTGGTTGACCGGCCCGAGTGCAGTCCATAACCGCGCACGAAGTCGCGCTCAGGATCGGTTTCATAAAACTCCTGCGACAAGATCGAACAGGCCATCGGACCTTCGTGCCCGAGCATGGGCTCGTCGAAGACGCCGGCGACTCCTGTGAGTGGGTGGAACATCAAGTTCTTGCCGACCAGTCCCGACCGATTGGCGAGGCCATCAGGGAAAAGATCCGATGTCGAGTTCAGCAAGAGCCTCGGGGTACCGACGCCATTGCAGGCAAGAATGACAAGCTCCGCTTTCTGTTCGTGTATCTGACCGTCGGCTCCGTGATAAAGGACGCCAGTTGCAAAGCCGGTTTCCTGATCTACGAGAATTTCCCTGACCCTGGAATTCGTTCTGAGCTCGACACCGGCATTCTCCAAAATTGGCCAGTACGTGAAATTGGAACCACCCTTCGCTCCTGCCGCGCATCCGAGGTCGCAGGTTCCCGCGTTCACGCATTTCTGCCGCCCGTCGCGGTCTTCGCTAAGAATGGCGACGTCCGACGGCCACCAGTGCCAACCGAGCTTGTTGAAGCCGGCGGCGAGCGTCATGCCGAGTTTGCCGATCGGAATTGGCGGCAGTGGCGGGCAATAGTCCGGATAGCCCGGATTGCCACCTAGTCCCGAAACGCCCGTGTTCTCGTCATTGAGACTGTAAAAGGGTTCAAGTGTTGCGTAGTCGACCGGCCAATCCTCTGCGACGCCATCGAGCGTTTTTGTCCTGAAGTCGGATGGTTTCATCCGGGGCCAATGGCCCAGGAAATTTATGGTCGAACCACCGACACCATTCCAGTTCACCGGCGTGATGCAACTGTTGTCCGAGTTGATCGGATAATCCTGTTTCAGTTTCCTGACATTGGGGTCGCAGGAAAAAGTGCCGTATCGGGAAAGTTCATAGTCTTCGCGGCGGCTTGGAAAGTCCTTGTCATGCAGATGGTCGCCCTGTTCCAGGCACAGGATTCTCATCCTTGTTTCCAGAAGCGACCAGGCAATGGCTGCTCCGGAGGCTCCGGCACCAACAATCAGAACATCAACGGGTTCGTTGCTCATCTTACCTTCCCCAAGCCCTATGCCTGCCGATACGCGGCGCCGCGTGCGCGGACAGGGGCCGTCAGTTCATCCATCAGAGCTTCGCTCTCGCGTTCCACGGCATAGCCGTCCGGGTGGACCGGATGGGCGCCAACGCCCAGGAACGGCCGGATGTCGGACCGGCTGTAATAGGCCATGTACGTGAGACGAACGAGTTCGGCGAAGGTCTGCGGAAACTCGGCCTCGACTGCTTTCAGAAGGGCAATCCGTTCACTGGAGGTCAGTCCGGCGAATTCGGGAGCCTTGGCCTGCACCGCATCCAGAATTGCGGTGACGGTCCCCAGGGGATCGTCGGAGTAGGCAGTTGCCGAGAGGACACTATCGGCAACTGCCTTCATACCGGCGGACGGCATGCGCCGTTCACCGCCCGCCGGGATGACTTCATCGAGGATCTTTAACAAGAGGGCCAGTTTTTCGTCGGTCAGCATTTGCACCTCCTATCGCGCGCCGTTGCCTGCTGGTCGTGAGAGCGCGTCGATCGCGACGGCAAGAAGCAGAATGGCTCCGGAAAACATGAGCTTGTCGGCAGCGCTCGCCCCGGTGAGGTCGAGCCCGTTGCCGAGGGATCCAATCACGAGCGCGCCAAGGATCGCGTTCCAGACGGACCCGCGCCCGCCAAAGAGTGAGGTCCCGCCGATCACCGCGGCGCCGATGCTTTCAAGCAGCAGCGATCCACCGGCAAAGGCCGTATAAGATACTGAGCCATAGCGGGAGGCGCCGAAAATACCGCCGATGGCCGCCAGAAGTCCGACGATCCCGAAAGCCGCGACACGGATGCGTTTCACATCCATGCCAACGCGTCGGGCACTTTCGGGATTTCCGCCCACCGCAAAGATTGACCGGCCGAACGGTGTCGACGTGGTAACCCATCCGACAATTGCTGTGACGCCCATCAGGAGAATGATCAGTAGCGGTACGGACCTGTAGGCGTTCATCGTCAGAACGGCTGCAAAGATGATCACCGCGAAGAAGGCGACCTGTCCCCAGAGCGCTGCGTTCGTATCGAGTTCGAGGCCGCGCGCTCGTCGCTCCGCCTGTCTGCGCAGGGCCACAGCTGCCATTAAGATGACGAGCAAACCGGCGATCACCAGGCCCCAGATATCCGGGATCAAAATCCGGGCGATTGCCCTGACGAACGGGTCACCAACATTCAGGTTTCCCGTTGGCAGGATCTTCTGCATCAGACCCTGGTAACCAAGCAAGCCGGCAAGGGTAACGACGAAGGAAGGAATGCCGACATAGGCAATCAGAAGCCCTTGCGCGGCGCCCATGACGATTCCGACCGCCATCACGATCAGGCAGGCGGCCCATCCCGGAACGCCTGCAAGCACCAGGACGCCGAGCAGCGCAGCGCAGACACCGGCGGTGGCCGCTGCGGATAGGTCGATCTCGCCGAGCAGAAGGACAACGGTAATGCCGACGGCCAGCGTTGCGATTACTGCCGATTGCATGAACAGATTGTAGATGTTGCGAGGTGAGAGAAAGATGAACCTTGCAGCAGTGGCGTCGGGGTCAGACCAGTAATCCCAAAGGGGCAGGGCAAGGCCGAAGTAGAGCCAGATCGCCGCCAGCGCGAGCAGGACCGGTACGAAGGAACCGAGGCGCGTCTCGCGCAATTGCCTCAACCGGTCAACGGGAGATAACGAGGTGTTATGCTGCATTGGTCGTCCCGTTGTTCAGTCCGGCGGTCATGGCCACCACGATCTCGTCCGCGCTGGTGTCGGACGTTTTCCAGGTCGCAACATTAGCGCCGTGTCGCAACACGCAGATCCGGTCCGAAACCTCGAAAATGTCCCGCATGTTGTGGGAAATGTAGACAACAGCGTGGTTGGTGTCGCGAAGCCGTTTGACGACATCCAGAACCTGTCGTGTCTGGGCAACGCCGAGTGCTGCAGTTGGCTCGTCCAACATGACGACGCTGCACTCCGCACCGACGGCGCGCGCAATTGCGATCGCTTGGCGTTGTCCGCCCGAGAGTGCACCGACCTTGGCGCGGACTGACTTGAGGGTGCGAACTTGCAGCCGGTCGATGGCAGCTTTGGCCTTCACTTCCATCTCAAGATCGTCGAGTGGCCGTAACAGACGGGGCAGAAACTGCCAGCCTGATTTCACCGGTTCGGCACCGAGAGAAAGGTTCGCCGCCACGTCAAGATTTTCGCAAAGAGCCAGATCCTGATAAACAATCTGAATGCCGAGCGCGCTTGCGTCGTGCGGATTGCTGATCACAACCGGTGTCTCATCGAGAAAGAAGTCGCCTTCATCCGAAACGAGTGCACCGGCCAGTATTTTCATGAGTGTGGACTTGCCGGCACCATTGTCCCCAACGAGCGCCATGACTTCGCCTCTGGCGACTTCGAAGTCCACACCCTTTAGAGCGTGCACGCCGCCGAAGCGCTTTTGGATGCCCGCAACACGCAGGTGAGGGGGCGGGGCCTCTGGTCCCGCCTGCTGATTGTTTTCAAAAGACATGGTGCGTCCGTTACTTGCAGAAATCTGTTTCTGCGGCTTCGCCCTGGCAGACCATGTCCTTGGTGATGGACGGGTCGTTTTCGATGACATACGCCACGCCTTCAGCGCCGACGGCGGAGTAGGACCCGACCGGCACGTAGGCAACCTCAGCGCCAACGCCGTTCGTGACCTTCTGCGGCGCAAGATCGGAAAAGTCTTCGCCCTTGACGAGGCGGATCGTGACCCGGGCGGCTGCATCCGCCATATCGGCAAGCGGGCGCCAGCCGCATTGCGTCTGTTTGCCCAGCAACATCAGCTGCTGGGCCTGAACCGTGCAGTCGAGTCCGGACACTGGCATTGTGCCCGCCATGCCCTGTTCCTCAAGGGCGGCGATCGCAGCACCTGCATTGCCATCATTGGAGGAGACGACACCTTGAACATTGTTGTTCAACTGGGTCAGCGCCTGATCCATCGACCGGCGTGCGATCGCCGGGTCCCAGCCTTGCGTCCAGTTTTCATACCCCATGACGCGCTTGCCGGAGTCGAACAGCGGTTGAAGTGCGCGAAGCTGACCGTTGTGGATGACGGCGGCGTTCGGGTCGGTTGGAGAACCTTTCAAGAGAACAAGCGTGTCCCCGTCCTTTGTGTTCTCAATGACGTGTGATGCCTGGTCGAAGCCCATACCTTCCAGATCCGCCTGAACCCAGAACGTGGTGTTTTCCGAGTTGATCATCCGGTCATAGGCGATTGTGGGGATGTCTTCTTCTGCCGCCATGTCCGCGATCACTGCGGAGCTCTCCCCGTCGATCGGGATGACCACAAGCACTTTTGCGCCTTGCGTCAGCGCCTGCTCGGCCTGCCGCTGCTGCACGGACGTATCGTTGTTGGCATTGAAGACCTCGACTTTCACGTCGGGCGCAATTTCCTTCATGGTTGACACGAATGCCGCTGCATCCTGCTGTTCCCAGCGCGGGTTCACATTCTCGGGGAGCAACAGCGCCACCATAGTCTCCGCGGTCGCAGCGCCTGCACCCCAAAGCGTGGCCAAAGCTGTACCCGCTATCAATAAGCCTTTCTTAGTGCTGGGAAACATCATATCCTCCTGTCTGATGTGTAGGCGTCAATCCAACGCCTGACTTCAACCGGTTCGCTGCCTTTCAGGCAGAAACCTGGCGTTGCGAGGCTGTTTGAACCCATCTCGCAACGCCGCCACCGACCCGGCTCGAACCGGGCTCGCGATTTTCAACAGCGGCTTCCTCCGAGCCGCTGTTAAATCTTTCAAACGTGCTCTTAAGCCGACGCGGCAAATCCCTTGATGGCTCCGGAAAGCCGATCCGTGGTATCGCTCAACAGGCGGAGCATCTTTTCTTCTGCAAGGTTCGCATTGCGCGCAAGGATCGCTTCCATGACCTCGCGGTGAAAGGGAATGGATTCTTCGTTTTCACGGGGATCCTGATTGGTCAGTTTGATGGAGCTGAGCAGCGCAGAAAAGATGACGCCCTCCATAGCTCTCAGGAATTCATTGTTCGCAGCCCGCAGAACGGAACGATGAAACAGGGCATCCGCAACGACGAACTCCTGAACCGACGTCCATTCCTCTTCCATCTTGACCTGTGCTGCCTCGATTGCCGCGTGTTCTTCCGCGCTGCCGAAAATGGCAGCCCATGCGGCGGCCTTCGGCTCCATCATCCGGCGGATGTCCATCAGCTGCCGCAGGAATTCCGGCTTTGGGTCGACGGAAAGGTGCCATGCCAGCACGTCGTCATCCAAAAGGGCCCAGCTTGCGCGGCGGCGTACTCGTGTACCGCTGCCCCGGCGCACTTCCAGCAGGCCTTTGCCGACAAGCAGCTTTACTGCCTCGCGTACCACTGACTTGCTGACACCAAACCTGTCAGAGAGCTTGGTTTCATCCTCAATCAGTTCGTCTTCGCGATAATGTCCGCCAACAATTCTGCGCCCGATTTCTCGGGAGACCTGGGTTGCCAGTCCCGGAGCGACGCCGCTTGCGTCTTTCAGATCATAATAAAGTAGTTCATTCATATGAAAATACTAAACATCAGATGTTTGCGTTGTCCATATCAAATCCCGAAAATATTATGAAAACTTCCTAATAGACTGAAAATGTGGGAGAAAAATCGAAAAAGCACAGATCAATCAGATAATGTATTTCTTAAAGATGCACGTAATGAGGGAGGAAAAAGGGCTCGCGGTATCATTGCCGCGTAGCCGCACATGTGCTCGCAGCTTAAGTTCAATACGATGAATTCGAAGGTTGGCCGGACTTGTTTTCGCTGTGCGTATCGACAAACTGTCTGACAGAATTTGAAGTTGCATCGCGAATGCGGAGCGTTGGCTCCCGGAACAAGCTTGAAGGAATGTCGATGGCACAAGATTCACCGGGGCTCGGTGCCCGCCTGATGCGCCTGCCGGGGCAGTTGCTCCTGGCCCTGGTCAATGCAACCGCTTTGCTTGTTATTGCAGCCTGCGTCCTCGCACTCGTCGTTTTGAACCGGGTCGATCAGGCCGGGGCACAGCTTGCAGGAACAGTGACCGAGGCAGCGCTTTCTAAGTTGGATATGACACCGTCCGACTTGAAATCCAGCTTGCAGGCCATCGGCGGACGGATCGAAGAGCTCTCGGTGCAGTTGGAAAACCCGGGCAACGGCGACAATCGCGCGTTGACGCAACAGCTGAATGCTTTGAATCAGAACCTCAACGACCTGAAGCTTGCGGCACAAAACATCGGGGCGGTTGGACCTGAGGTGACCGATGCTGCCTTCAGGCAGGCGGGATCCATGCTCACCGACTCGCTTTTCGCTTTGAGAGGGTGCACAGCCAATCAACCGACCGGCGCCCAGGGGAGCTGATCACATGGCGCGCGAGGTCAGTGAGCAGACGCTTCCTCTGCCGCAACGACCGCAGCGCCAGCCTGATCAGCCCTGAAACACGTCGGCCCATTCGGGGTGCTTTTGCCTTTGGGCATTCACGTAGGGGCAAAGCGGAACAATCTTGACCTGCTTCGTCTTCGCATCAGCAACAAGGCGTTCCACGAGGGCCTTGCCAATGCCAAGACCGCGCATGGCATCCGGAACGCCGGTGTGGTCCGCGATGATCAGATGGTCATTGACGATCGAAAACGTCAGTTCGGCCGGTTCGTCGATGCCGTCAACGACTGCAACATAGCGGCCCTTGGCACCATGGCGCTCAAGCGTGATCGATGGGGAAACCGGTTCGGACATTCTTGCCTCCTGAAACGCGCTTTCACGTCTTGTTAGTACGAGCATCTTTGCTGGTCCGGATCATTTGTTCGTCCTGAAAGGGATACGTTTGAGTGCGACCGTCGCACGGTTCTCCCCCTCAGGAGGACTGACAGGTCTGTCTTGGAAGATGAACGGCAAATCCAAAGCTTCGCCCAGTGCTCGGATGTGCGCGCAGTCTTGATCCTCAGCACAAACCAACAAGTAAACGGGAGGGCTTTGTAGCCCTCCCCGGCCACTTAAGCAGCCAGATCGAACAGCAGGAACTCCGCGTTTTCCTGCGCGGTCAGGTCGATGCTGCCGCTGTCGAGCAGGCCGAGCCCGTCGCCGGCGCTCAGAACCTGACCGCCGGTGCTCACCTTGCCTTTGACGATCTGCAGCCAGACCTTGCGGCCGGCCTTGATCTCGAAACCGACGCTTTTGTCCGCCGTGAGCAGGGACGCATAGAGATCGACATCCTGGTGGATAACGACGGACCCATCACGACCGTCGCGCGATCCGATCAGGCGCAAAGTGTCCTGACGTTCGACATCAGGAAACGCCTTTTGCTCGTAGCTCGGCTGAAGGCCGTCGGCCTCCGGCACGATCCAGATCTGCAGAAAGTGGACCCCTTCGGTGTCCGAGTGGTTGTACTCGCTGTGGCGAACGCCGGTGCCGGCGCTCATACGCTGCAGGTCACCCGGCCGGATCACCGAGCCAGTTCCAAGGGAATCCTTGTGCTCCAGACCACCGGAGACAACATAGGAGATAATCTCCATGTTCTGGTGCGGATGGGTCGGAAATCCTGCAGAGGGCGCAACCCGGTCCTCATTGATAACGCGCAAGGCGCCGAAACCGATATGGTTCGGATCGAAATAGGAGCCGAAGGAGAAGGTGTGCTTGCTCTTCAGCCAGCCGAAATCGGCGTCGCCGCGGGCGTCCGAAGGACGTAAAATCTGAGACATGGTTCAATCCTTTCCCAACTGTGGCACGGAACGGTCCGTGCGCTGTTGGGCTTAACATTGTCGCGGCTTGCTGCTTTTACAATTGCGCTGAAATTGGACAATTAGTCATGGATTATTGAACAATATCCTATTGAACTGCCTTGGGCAGATCTGCACGCAGGCGATTGTGTTCCGCGATGTCGCGTGATCGCTTGGCGTCGACGATCATCGTGTTGCCCTTCGGATCAAATGCGGCCTTAAAAGTGAAGGCGTTTGCACTTGGCCCAAGGTCGCCAAGCAATTCATGCCGTTCAACCGCTTCTTCCCAGTCCGGCTGGTGGTTCTTGGGGACCCACCACAGCACATAAGGCGGGTAATCCAGCGCCTCCTTCACGAAAAGATGGCCGAGACGCAGGATTTCCGCGTGCGGACCCCGGTAGACCGCGGCAAGCGCGGATTCCAGGTCTTGCCAAAGGGAAATCGTCGACGGAGCCCAGCCATCGCCGTTGTCGGTCCAGTATTTTGGAAACACCTGCTCGCCCCAGATTTCCGTTTCCGGTTCGTCGTCATATCCGGCGCGCGCAATGAACCCGTCAGCGCGCTCCATGGCGGCCCAAATGGCAGGTTCATGGTTGAAGAAGTCGTCATTCACCGGGTCGTCCGCCCGGGTACGGAACTGCGCAAACGTATAAAGCGCGAGCCAGTGATCGGACATGTCTCCTCCCGTTCGATCGCTGCCAAAGAGTGTCCGCAATCAGGTTGGTCTGCAAGACTTTGTTGTTCAGGTGAAACAGTTTGTTGCCAGATCCGGGTGGAAAAACCGGTCGGGCTTGTCCTAAAAGCAGGAAGTGGTATGCCTGCCGGCAAAACACGACCCGCCGGAAAGGAATTCAACTTGGACGATCTCTGCCTCTTCTCCCTCAGCCTGCTCGCACTTTCGCTTCTTGCGACGGGCGTTGTGGCCGGGATTATTGCGGGATTGCTCGGTGTCGGCGGCGGGATCGTGATCGTGCCTGTGCTCTACTACATGTTCACGGCGCTGAAGATAGATCCGTCGGTGCTGATGCATGTCGCGGTTGGAACGTCACTGGCGACGATCCTTGCAACAGGGGCGTCGTCTGCCCGCGCGCACTACAAGCGTGGCAGCGTCGATATGGATCTGCTGAAGCGATGGTGGTGGGCCATCGCGCTTGGTGTTCTTGCAGGTGCGACGCTGGCTGGTAACATTTCCGGTGGCGCACTGACGCTCGTTTTCGGAGTTGTCGCGCTTGCGGTTGCAGCCAACATGATGTTCCGCAAGGACGGATCCCACCTTGCCGACAAGCTGCCCGGCTCTCCTTTCAAGGAAGTGCTCGGTTTCCTGATCGGCGGGATCTCGGTGATGATGGGCATTGGCGGCGGCACTCTTGGCGTCCCGACCTTGACGCTCTTCAACTATCCGATCCGCAAGGCGGTTGGCACAGCGGCGGCAATCGGTCTGATCATCGCAATTCCGGGGACGCTTTTGTCCATCTATTTCGGCTTCGACCTTGACGGCAGGCCACCGCTCTCACTCGGTTATGTCAACCTGATCGGGTTCCTTCTGATTATTCCGGCTTCGACCCTCACCGCGCCGCTCGGTGCGAAAATCGCACATGCCATTGATCCGTCGAAACTCAAACTCGTGTTCGCGTTGTTTCTTGGCTTCACCGGCCTGCGAATGATCTACGACGTGTTCTTTTGAGCGCAGGACAAGCATCCGTGATAAGTGGATCAAAAGGTTTCATTGGTTCTGAAGCAACATTTTCGGGATAGTGACCGGCCCGCAAATGGGTCCGGGCTCCGAACTTAGGTCGTAAATGCTTGAAAAAAATGTCACTCTCAGCCTGAGCGGCTGCGTGCAGGGCGCTTTGATGTGCATACCGGTCTTCCCCGGCATCATCGTGTTCGGCGCAGTGTTCGGCACTGTGGCGGCGCAAAAGGGTCTGTCGTTTCTCGAAACGCTGTTGATGAACTCGATTGTGTTTGCGGGCGCCAGCCAGTTTGTTGCGATGGAGATCTACAGCGAACCGCTGGATCGGGCGACACTCATTGCCATGGTGGGCGTTACGGCCGCCGTCAACATGCGCATGTTGCTCATCGGGGCAAGTCTGCGGCCCTGGCTTGGCACGGTGCCGGGCTACAAGACATATCCGGCCCTGTTTTTCTTGACAGATCTCAATTGGCTCCTTGCGCTGTCGCAATACGAAAAGGGCGCACGTGACTGGGGCATCTACCTGGGAAGCGGATTGATCATCTGGGCGGTTTGGTCGCTTTCCGTGATCCCCGGCTATTTCGCCGGAAGCCTCATTTCCGATCCGAAAGCCTTTGGCCTCGATGTCATCCTGCCCGCCTTTTTTGTCGCCCTGCTTGTGCCGCTCTGGAAAGGAAAACGACAGACCGTCTCCTGGCTTGCGGCCGGGGCGGTCGCCTGGGTCACCTGGGCATTGTTCGGCGGCTACTGGGGCATATTCACCGGCGCGATCGCCGGTGCGTTTGCGGGGGCCTATTTCGATGAGTGAAGGGGCTTTTACCGCGGACAGCATGGTCCTGTTCGCCATACTCGGCATGGCAGCGGTTACCTATGCGCTCCGAGCCGGCGGCTACTGGATCATGGGCCGCGTCACCGTCACCCCCCGGATACGCCGCGGCCTGGAAGCCTTGCCCGGTGCGATCATCGTTTCCACCATCTTGCCCATCGTGTTGCAGGGCGGCCTCGTCGTTGGTTTGTGTCTGATCGTCGCCGTTGGCGTTCAGCAGAGGGTGAAAAAGGAATACATCGCCGTATTTTGTGCGGCTGCCGCCGCAGCAGGCCTTCGCGCCTCTGGGCTTTAGCCGGGGGTTCTAGCTGCTCTTACAAAAGCGCTTCGCGTGCGAGCTCGGCGGTCTCTTCCGCATCGCCGCTGGCGTCGATCTCCGTCCAGGTCATCCGGCCCAGCTCATAGGAAGTCTGCTTGTCGACAATGTCCGCCGTTGCGTCCGAGGCGTCGTCGGCACGGTGCGTCACCCGCTCTTTCAACACCGCGGCAGGCGCGGCGAGCCAGAGGCCCGAAAAACCGGCCTCAACCCTTTGCGCAATCTCCTGGATCTTGACCCGCTCGTTTTCGGCTGCAAACACCGCATCGAATATGGCCGAGTGCCCGGCGGCAAGCACGGTCTGAACCGTCTTGTCGATGGCTTTGTAGACGCGATTGGAAGCTTCAAGGGTGTAGGCCTCGGGCGGCGCTTTTTCGGTTTCCGGTATGTCGAGCAAACGCTTGCGCATGACATCGGTGCGCAGAATGCGCGCGCCCGGAGCGCGGCCAATGTCCGGCGCCAGCTCGTGGGCAAGCGTGGTCTTGCCGGTTCCGGAAAGCCCGCCGATGGCAACCAGATCCGGCCGCGACGGCTCCAGAAACGCCTGGGCAAATCTGAAATAGGTGCGCGCCTGGCCCTTCAAGACGTCCATCTGGACCATGTCCGACTGGGCCAGTGCCGAGCTGGCGGCGATCTTGGAGCGGATAGCTGCGCGCATCATCAGGTAGAAGGGCAGTGCGGCCAGTCCTTCCGGATGTGTGTCCAGCCGGCTGAGGTCCAGGTATCTGTTAAAGACCCGGTTAGCGGCGCGCGGTTGCCCGCGTTCCCATAGGTCCATGAGCAGGAATGCGAGATCGTAAAGAACGTCCCCTGTCGCGATTGCGTCGGAAAATTCGACAGCATCGAAGAGGACGGGTTCCTCGTCGATCAGGACGATGTTGCGCAGATGCGCGTCGCCGTGGCAGCGCCGGACAAGGCCTTGTTCCCCACGTTTGAAGATCAGGTCCTTAAGTGAGCCCAGCACGGATCTGGACTGTTCCGTCAGATGACGCACGTCTTCGGCTGGAAACAGATCCGGGTGCTCATGAAACGCGGCATCGTTCTGCTCTACATAAGACGCCAGTTCTTCGTAAAAACCGGCACCACTGCGAAGCGGGGCCTCATCATGCGCGGCAACCATCATCTTCGCGAGGCGGTCCGACAGCGCGTCGGGAAACGGTGCCCTGGACGCAAGCACGTCGAGTTCGTTCCGCCGTTCGAACCGGTTCATTTCGATGGTCCACTCGACGGGTTCGCCGGCACCGTCAAGGCAGAGGCGACCGTCCGATTCGCGCGTGACGGGCAGAGCCTTACGATAGATCTGCGGCGCGTTCGGGCGGTTGAAGGTAATTTCCGCCTTGCAGGCCTCTTCGCGCAGCGCCAGTGTCGAATAGTCGAGAAACGGAAATTTGACAGACCGCTTGATCTTGTAGGCAAGGCCGCCGATCAGAAAGACGATATTGGCGTGCGTGTCGATCCGAACGACGTCCGGTCGGTTCGGGTCGTCGGATGCCAGTCCTTGAAAAAACGCGAAAACACTGTCCTGCGAGTGTTCCATATCCGGTCCTGCTGTGACGCCAATTGACTGTGCACGATCTACGGGGCGCCCGGTTTGATTCTGCTCAATGTTGCACACCGTTGAATTGGCACAAATAGAGTGTCGTGTCTTTACAGGAGGACCCCATGAGCGACTTTCCGGCACTAAGAAAGATCAGGCTGAACCTGGCCCGGACAAAAGAGTACCCGCAAGGTTCTGCGCGGCACGGATATGAATTCACCGCACCGCTTGATGAAACGGGCCATATTGACGCAACACTCTGGAAGCAGGAGCGGGATCACTGTCGCGTGCGCAGGTTCTGGGGTGACGAAATGGAAGAAATCGGCCATCTCATACACCGTCCCGGCGGCTCCTGGGCATTCCACTACGATATCGACGGCGACGATGACGACGAGGCGGGCTACCGCTTCGGTGCCCACGCTTTCAATCCGGGTGAATATGTTTCGATCAAGGATGAAGACGGTGACATGCACACATTCCAGGTCGTGACGGTCCTGCCGGTTTGATGACTGTTTCAATTTCCAACCCGAACGGCTTTCACCGAAGCCGTACATCCTTATCTTGAAGCGCGAAGCGCTGCGACTGTTTGAAAGAAGAGCTGCAAACTGAAGTGCACGTGACCTATCTTTCGAGGCAGCGCTGCGCTCTTCGTCAGTATGAAGGTGTGATTTAATTGCTTGGGAAGTCGCCAGGTTGATCACCTCTCCCGAGGGGAGAGGTCGGCCTGAAAGGCCGGGTGAGGGGGCAGACCCTTCATTTTACACGAGAAGTTTGTTCCCTCACCCTGACCCTCTCCCAACGGGAGAGGGGAAAGTTGTCACAAGAGACCGAATGTCGGAGCAACAAAGTCTCTTCAGGCGGAAAACCACCAAAGGAAAATTCATTCAATCCAGTTTGGAATGATCTCATTGCAAATAAATCTGATTTCAGGTTCTGACAGTCGCCTCTTTGTTACGCTATAGAATGAACGGCTGAATACAGAAGGATCGGGAAGCGGGACATGGACCAGAAAACCGGCGGCGAATTGTTGGTGGAAGCGCTGGAACGGCACGGAGCGGAGCGCGTGTTCTGCGTGCCGGGTGAAAGCTATCTTGCCGTTCTCGACGCCCTTCATGACGCCTCCATCCCTGTCACGATTTGCCGCCAGGAGGGCGGCGCAGCGATGATGGCTGACGCCTTTGGAAAGCTCACCGGAAAGCCAGGGATCTGCATGGTGACACGTGGACCGGGCGCCACGAATGCGTCGGCCGGTGTGCACGTTGCAGCGCAGGATTCCACGCCGATGATCCTGTTCATTGGTCAGATCGAGCGCGGCATGCGCGAGCGCGAGGCCTTCCAGGAAGTCGACTACCGGCAGATGTTTGGCGGGATTGCGAAATGGGTCGCCGAAATCGACCAGGCCGACCGCGTTCCGGAGTTTCTGTCCCGTGCATTTCATGTGGCCACGTCCGGCCGTCCGGGCCCGGTGGTGCTGGCGCTGCCTGAGGACATGCTTGTTGAAACCGCATCCGTTGAGCAGCCGCCTGCCTGGCAGCAGGTTGAGACCCATCCGGGCCTTACCCAGATGGCGGACCTGCAGAAACGGCTCTGGGCAGCCGAGCGCCCTATCGCGATCCTTGGGGGTGGCCGCTGGTCGGAAGACGCGGTTGCGGCCTTCACGCGGTTTTCTGAACGATTCGACCTTCCGGTTGCCTGCTCGTTCCGCCGCCAGATGCTGTTCGACAACCTCCATCCGAATTACGCGGGCGATGTCGGGATCGGCATCAATCCCAAGCTCCTGGCACGTGTCAAAGCGTCTGATCTCATTCTTCTGGTTGGAGGCCGCTTGTCGGAAATGCCGAGCCAGTCCTATTCGCTCCTGGATATTCCCCAGCCGCATCAGCAGTTCGTGCACATTCATCCAGACCCGGAAGAGCTTGGCCGGGTCTATCGTCCCACCCTTGCAATCAATGCCAGCCCGACCGCATTCTGCAAGGCAGCAGAAGGCCTGCAACCGCCAAATGAAATCAAGGGCGCCGGCGAAGCGGCCAAGGCCCACCAGGACTATCTGGACTGGTCGGGAGCGCGCCCGGAAACTCCCGGCGTGCTGCAAATGGCAGGCGTCATGAACTGGCTCGAAGGGAACTGGCCGGACGATGTGATCTGCACCAATGGCGCCGGAAATTATGCGACCTGGCTGCACAGATTTCACAGGTTCCGCCGCTACGGCACACAGGCTGCGCCGACATCCGGATCGATGGGATATGGCCTGCCGGCTGCGGTGGCCGCCAAACTCGCGTTTCCAGAGCGTGAAGTGGTCTGTTTTGCCGGCGACGGCTGCCTGCAGATGACCATGCAGGAATTCGGAACCGCCTGCCAGGAAGGCGCCAACATTATCGTTCTCGTGATCGACAACGGCATGTACGGCACCATCCGGATGCACCAGGAACGAACCTATCCGGGCCGCCCGTCGGCAACGAAACTGGTCAATCCGGATTTCGCCGCGCTGGCTGCATCCTATGGCGCATTCGGTGAGACCGTCGAAACGACGGAGGCATTCGGTCCGGCCTATGAACGCGCGCGCGCCTCTGGAAAGCCGGCCATTCTGCACCTGAAGCTCGATCCTGAAGCGATCACTCCGACGGTCTCTCTGAGCCAGATAAGAGCTGCGGCCGAAGCCGGCAAATAACAGGGCCGGGCCTCAGATCTCCGCGTCGCCTTCATCCGGCGCATCGGTCCTCAGTTTGCTCTCATCCAGGCTGAGGGAAATGACGAGGCCAAGGATGGCGACCGCAAGACCGAACCAGAAGGCTGCGTGCAGTCCTGACGCAAAAGAGTCCCGCACCGCGCTTGTTATTGCTTCTACGTCCTTGCCGGAATAACGCTCCGTGATCGCCTTGACCGCCGGATCCTCAAGCGTTCCGGCAGCGAGAACGCGAAGGTCGGCGGTGGGTAGGGTCAGATTTGCGGCGGACAGAGCAGACTCAACCTTCCGGGTCGCGCTCCCGAACATCATGGCCGTTGCGCAGGCAATGCCGATGGCGCCGAGACCGAGATGGAACATGAAAGAGAGCCCACCCGCGAGACCTGCTCCCTTTGGACCGACCGCGTTGACGGCTGCCGTTCCGGCGGGCCCGAAAGCAAGTCCGCCGCCAATGCCAACCACGAGCATCACCGGAATGAGCGCGGGATAGCCCCAGGACGTTTGCAGGAACAGCATCAGGATGCAGCCGACAACCAGAGCGCCGCAACCTGCCGCCATCAGTTTCCGGGGACCAACCGCGTTATAGTAGTTGCCGACCATCAGGTTCATCGTGGCAAGCACGACCGCCATTGGCAGCATGCCGAGTGAACTCCACAGGATCGACCAGCCGAGGACTTTCTGCATGTATTGCGGCAGGTAAAGCAGGCACAAGAACAGGACGACGGCAGGGAGACCGTTAAGCGCAAGCGTTCTGACGAACTGATGATTGCGCATCATGGGCAGCGGGATCATCGGGTCTTTGACGAAGCTTTCCACGAAAGGGAATGCCCCAAAGAAAACGATGGCAGCCACGAAGAGGAGAACCGTAGTGCCCGCAAACCAGCCAGCGTCGGCGCCTGTATCAAGCCCGAAGAGCAGGCAGAACACGGCAATCGCAAGCACGACCATCCCGAATATGTCGACCGCCTCGTTTGTCGCGTGTTCCTTTTCCCGCTCGATGAATTGAAAGATCAGAACAGCGGAAAGAACCGCAAAGACAGCATTGAAGACGAAGAAACCGCGCCAGTCCCCAATTGACGACAAGGTACCTGCGATAAAGGGCGCCATGACGTTGCCCGCCGCAACGGTACCTAAAAGGATACCCATGGCCTTGCCGCGCTCGTCGTCACCGACCGAGGTGGCGGCAAGCGCCAGTATGCAGGGCCAGACAAGAGCCGTTCCGACACCTTGCGCGGCTCTTGCGAAGATCAGCGTGGAGACATTTGGAGCAAGGATGCAGCCGATCGAAGCCACGAAGAATATGCCGAGACCGATGAGGACATATCTTCGGTGACCGAGCAGGTCGCCGAGACGCCCACCTGCAACAAGCCCCATCGACAGGGTCAGCGCGTAGGCGTTCAGGACCCATTGGGTCGTTGTGATGTCGACGGAATATTCCTTCTCGATCGCCGTCACCAGCAGCATCGCGCCGGTGAAGTCGGTCCCGATCATGAAGGAGGGAATCGAGACCGCCCCCAAAATCCGCTTTGCCTTGCTGTCCACGTGCCCCTCCCGCAAATGACTGACGGCAAGGGCACCGTAAAGCCCGTCAGGACTTCGGGCAACAGGCTCAATTTTCTTCGGGCATTTCAGAAACCGGCAGCGTCACCAGCGCGATGCCGGGATCGTCCGGAGAGGTGCCGACCGTAAATCCAAGGGCCTGGCACATGGAAATCATCGACGTGTTTTCCTTCAGAACCTCTCCCTTGACGGTCTGGATACCGTCTGCCTTTGCGTATCGGATGATCAGCTTCATCAACGCCCAGCCGAGCCCGACCCCTTTCAGGTCGGAGCGCACCATCACGGCATATTCGCCTGTCTGATGATCCGGATCGGCATGAAGGCGCACGACCCCGAGCAGGCTTCCGGTCTGCGGGTCGATTGCCGCGAACGCGATGGCGCGGGCATAGTCGAGCTGTGTCAGCCTGGACAGAAATCGGTGGCTGAAGTCGCGCACAGGGGCGAAGAAGCGCAGCCTGAGGTCTTCCGGCGTGATGGATTCAAAGAAGGTTTTGAAGAGATCCTCGTCTTCCGGTCTCACGGGCCGGACGAAGACCTCCCGGTCTCCCTTGAGCGTCAGTGCCTGCTCCCATTCCTGCGGATACGGCGTGATGGCCAGGCGCGACCCGCCGGTTCGCCCGGGCCGCTTTTCCGGATGACACAGCGTCATCCGGGCATCGAGGCCGATCAGGCCGGAGGGCAGGGCGACCAGCGGATTGATATCCAGTTCCATGATCTCAGGAATGTCGATCGTGATTTGCGACAGCTTTACGAGAGCCTGCGCCAACGCCTCCCTGTCGAGAGCAGGCCGGGAGGGGCCTCCGTCCAAAAGGCGGGCGATGCGGGTTCTGCCGATCTGGGCTTCTGCCAGGTTGAGATCCAGCGGCGGCAATTCCAGTGCGATGTCCTCGCTTTCCTCGATTGATGTGCCGCCATGGCCGAACACCAGCACTGGACCGAACTCGGCGGTCTCCGCAAGACCCATGTAAAGTTCCATTCCGTGGCGGTCTTCGAGCATCGGGTGAATCGAAATGCCCGCAATTGCAGCGTCCGGATAATCTCTCCTTGTGTTTGCGATCAGCTCCTCGGCGGCTGCCTGGACAGCCTCGGGGCTTTCAAGTCCCAGCCGGACACCGTCGATCCGCGACTTGAACGGCAAATCCGGAGAAATCAGTTTCGCAACACAGTGTCTGGATTTGCCGAAGAAGGCGCGGGATAGGTCGGCGGCCTCCTCCGATGTGGCAGCCATCACCGTTTCCATGATGGGCATATCGTAGGCTTCGAGAACGTCACAGACTTCCTTTGGATCGAGCCAGCTTCGCCCCTCCTGCAGGGCCGTCTCCACGATGGTGCGCGCGCGTTCAACATCGGGAGTGAATGATGTCGGAAGACTCGGCGGCGCAGCCATCAGGAATTCACGCGCTTGTGCATCATGGGCGAGGTGCATCAGGCTTCGCGCTGCTTCTGCCGGGCTGGCATAGTTCGGGATCTTTGCTGCGGAGAGCTCGGCGCGGATCGTGCCGTCGCTGCCGATAAGGCCTGCAACAAGTGCCTTTTTCCGACCTGTCCTGCGCCGGTCTTTCGCAGCGGCATCCGTGACAGCTTTTGCGATGGACTTCAGAGGCTGAAATGCGCTGGCCGCTTGAAGAACGACCGCACCATCAACGCCGGGATCCTTCAGAACAGTCGTGATTGCGGTCGTGATTTCTTCCGGTGAAACACTTTCGCGCAATATGAGGGACCCACTCGCGGCAGGCGTCGTTTCAAGATGTGTCTGATCGCGGCTGACCGCGTCCAGCTCGAGCCGGGTTTCCGGGCTCAGCGTTGCAAACTGTCCGCCAAGATCCTGCAGCCTGTCGACGGCGAGGCTTGCAAGGCTCCGGCCATTGGCAATGACCGCGACCTGATTGCAGCGCGGAACACGAATATGCGAGAGCGTTTCCAGCGCTTCGAACATTTCGTCGAGATCGAAGACCCGCAGCAATCCCGTTCGCCGAAAAACAGTTTCGTAGACGAGGTCGGTTGTCGCCAACCGGCCTGCATGGGTGCGGCCGGTACCGCCTGTGTCACGGCTCTTGCCGGACCGGATGACGATCACCGGCTTGCTGCGCGCCGCTGCGCGCGCTGCGGAGATGAACTTGCGGGGAACGGCGATGCCCTCAAGATGCAACACGATCGACCGCGTGCGGTAATCTTGCGCGAAGTAGTCGATCAGATCACCGAGATCGACATCGATGCGCGCCCCAAGCGA